>OOCU01000041.1_pt1 | contig 166164 bp, 140 predicted proteins | sample 1671781 | NCBI WGS metagenome assembly OOCU01 (sample SAMN06348192, study PRJEB24527) | human gut metagenome | reverse complement strand
CTTAGTCAGTGGTCTGCAAAACCATGTACGGCGGTTCGAATCCGCCAGGAACCTCCAAAACAGAAGGATTGGAAAGTAAATTTCTAATCCTTTTTTATTTTCATTGAAGGGGAACAACAAGCCTTCCACCACACACATCCTCCTATTAACACGACACCGAAAATTATCCAGATCCTTATAGAGGATGACTGATTATATTCCTTATTTTCAGAGAAAGAGGACTGGTTTGTTTGTTGATGGGTTATTTCCAATAATGAATTATTCGTATGACCGATCGTATCGATCATGTTATGATGTTTGTTGCCTTGTAGTAAGGTTATTTCAGTAGTATATTGATAGCCAGTGCTATCGGGTGGTGAAAAGACCATCCGGGTTATATTCCAGTTTATGGAATCTTTCGTGTATATTTTATGGCTTAAAGAAGAAGAATCTTTAAGAAAATGTACCAGTGAATCTATTTGGATAGCCTGTCCCTTTTTTACACTTTCCTGTCGTATCCGGCAAGAGGGTAACAGAATAAGTAAACATAACAACATATAAAATAACACCTGCATCCGGTTATGACCTCTTTCTTTTAAGGAGATATGCAGAAACTTTCGTTTTCTGTACAGGATAGCTTGATCGAAAAGTAACCCCGACTTTTTCAGTATCTCCAGTAACCGACCCGGCCCTTCCGGTATATAACAATCGGCAGCCTCCCCGTTTCGGTGTTGACTAGTAGCAACGCCACCGGCCAAACGGTTTACCGCATCACTGCGATACCCGCTCAAAATGGCAATCGGACCATTATTCAACCGCCTTAACGGCTCCAGTAAATGAGTGGCAAGATAAGCCAGGGCGTGGCAAGCCGCAGACGGAGGTTCGTTATCCAAACCGTTTACTACAGCTATATTACTGTAAGTCAGTTCCTCCTTGCTGAAATGTTCGCTCAGCATGGTTTTATGTGTTGTGTTACTCATGATTGTTGATTTTAAATTTATATGTATAATCCACTCCGAAAAGAGCTCCTGCAAATGTGCTGATCTCACCAAAGGCCACCAGTACGCTACTATCTATCAATCCGTCAGGGGCTACCCAAAAACCGCTGAAGAGAAGAACAATCCCGCTCACTGTGAGCAGGACTGCAATAATTAACTGAATCGTTATCCGTTTCATAAACCTCTACCCTTTTAACTGTCTACTGTCACTTGTCAACTGTCAACTACTCTATCACCGGTCTATCGTCTTCCCCACCGCCATTCTCTTCATCCTTCTTTTCAGACAACTTCTCAAAGCTGACCTGGCTTTTAATGGTGCGGAGTGCTTTCCCCGGGAAAAAGCGAACCTTAGGTTCACGGATCAGATTTGTATCAAAAGATTTTTCGTCCGTCACCCCGGGAGACCCGATAGTAAAACGGAAAGTACCCAATTCCCCGACAGTGACACGTCGTCCATGTTGCAGATGACGCACTAATATGACATTCATACGGTCCAACACAGCTTTCACCACAGCACTACCTACCCCGGAGCTATCGCCTACCTCCTCCACAAATTCATCAAATCCCACAAAATCACCCGAAACAATTTGTGCATACTTCTTTTCCGGGATATCTTTCTTATCATTTCCCAAATTCTTTTTAACCACCAGTTTATACTTTACACTCATGACTACAATAATTTAATAGATTAATATTCAAGCACTTTATCGACATCGATACAACAAAGATAAACCGGTAAAAAAATGAAATATGCTGAAATATGCAGCACATATAAGACCTGCAGGCAGGCTGTCGGCGTTTTAAATAAAAATACGAGACAATCCTTGTAGATTTCAGAAGGGGGGAATTAAGTTTTATTAATCAGAAGGCTACTATTTGGGCTCATTATCAGCTTTCCATAGATCAAGCAGGTCACTAAAATCATCCGAAGTAAATTCTTTACGGAGTAGATCTCCCAAATATTCGACCGATTTATTATCGTGAAAAACAAGGAGAAGTACAAAAGACAGGTGCAGATAAGAAGGCATAAAACCATCCTCCCGCTTTCCTTCCAGTAAAGAGAATACTTTTCGGAGCAGTTCCGGTTGTTGCAGTTCATAGCCGAGCGAACCGATTACCGTTTTATATAATAGAAAATCCAATGATTTTTGCCAATGGTGTTGAAATAAGTCGGTCAGAAATAAGCGGTAGCGGGGAGGTGTATTTTCCCAGTCACAAAAGGCCGTATCGACGGCAGCCTTTTTATAAAGTTCTTGTTCCGGCTCTGGCAAGTTTTCCAATAATGACTTAAACATTTTTACGGAGGGTGTTTTTCTCCCGAAGAGTTCTTTTAGCTTTGTATACATAATGCATTCAGACAGGGGAATGGTTTATCCCTGCCTGAATGCATATACCAAGGTCATACGTCCGTAACGATCACCTATTTCCGATCATTCAATAATCTCAATAAGTCCTTACCGGGTCTGAATTTGACACTGGTACGAGATTTTATCAAGACAGAAATACCGGTACGTGGATTACGTCCAAGACGTTCTGCCTGTTTCCAGGAAGAGAAAGTACCGAAACCTTGCAACATAATGGAACCATCTCTTAATAGTTCGCTTGCCATAACATCTTCGAAGATGTTTATAAAGCGCAAAGAATCCTTTTGGGAGATCGACATCTTTTCTGCGATCTCCCGTGTTAAATCTGATTTGTTCATGAGTGCTATAACTATAAAGATTAAATATGTGTAAACAGACTATAAAAAGGAATATCAAAGTCGATTGACAGGAGAAATTATCTTTTTCCAGTCAATACCAAATATGTCAAAGAACGCTTCGCTCATAGCCCCCCTAATATAAATATTCTATTGCCCTCCAGTCTCGGATTGTATGCCATTATCTTTCAATGTACGGACACAACGAACGTGGTGCTTGACACTTATACTATTTTCCACAAAATCACCGGTCGCGAACTGCAAAAGACATCGATATCCATTATTGCCATTGTAAACAGAACTACTCCTGTAATAAGTTTTGGCGAATTTACTGACGCCAACAACATTCTCTATAGCATTTCTATGTTCATACAACACATATAATTCTATCATAGTTGGCATACGCCAATCAGAGAAATTATCTTCTCCCAATCCTTCACAATAATGTCGCTGATTTTCATCTGAGTCGTCTTCGTTTTTTTGTGTTTTTTCCACTTGTATCTTATAAGAACCGGTCATTGTAAGTAATGTTAAATCCACATCTGTTAATCCATGAGACTCTGCCATGTCCGTTCCATCTGCATTAAATGGAGGATGTGTTACAAAACTCCTACCACTCTTCATCAATTGAGCAGAATAACTATTCAATACGCTTTGATCAATTGTAATATAAAGATTTGATGCAGAAGCCTGTTTTACCTCGACTGTTGCAGAATGATCCCCCCCTGTTACTGCCAAAGTGAATGTAGCAGAGCGAGCAGGGCCGCTATTTGTTGATGCACTAAACTGTAAAGTTTGACCTCCGGTAAAACTATTTTCAGCAGGAGGTGTAATCCCATTCGTTTCTGATGGAGTTATCGTCCAGGGAAGACCTTTCGTTGCAGTGACTGTTACAGAGGTTGTCCCCCCTTCTTTTGGTATCTCTGCAGGAGTCGATACAGTAAATACCGACCCAGCCTGTTCAACCCCTATATCTGCCAATGGTCCCGGATGAATATCTCCGGCTTCATTTCCTACACGTACACCGATCTTCCCGGAACGTGTAGATGACGATAAATTAAGAGATGCTTTATATCCAACAGATTGTGAAGTTCCTGTAGTCATTCCGCTGTTTGACGTTAATGTCAGCCAATCATCACCTGTTGTTACTGAGGCTACCCAGGGTAAATCGGATGTTGCCGTAAAGTCCACGGATAAGTTGTCCGCTTTTTCCGGACTTATACTATATGATTTTTTGGAAGGAGTAGCTGTAGCTCCTGCCTGCGTGACAGATATGCTTCCAGTTAAGTCCGGATAACTTATATCACTGATTGCATCTCCTCCTTTTATAAGTAAGGTTCCTGTACGGGAAGAGGCAGACGGATTAGCAGATAAAGTTTTAATTGCCAATGTTTCATTCGTACCTGAAGCCTCCGTTCCCGATACCGGAGCGTCTCCATTCCATCCTAACCAGTTACCCCATTCAGTTTCCAAAGTAGCCGACCACGGCAATCCAGCTGTCGCCTTAAATGTTCCGCTTCCGGTAGAACCATTTTCAGCCTCCACCGATACTGACTGCGCCCCAACCTCTAAAGAAGACGGATCTTGCCTTACCTTTATTTCTTTCTCTCCTACCGTAAAAGAAGTCTCCCGTACTTCGGCACGAGGATTAGCTGTCGTCGTATTAAACTCTACTTTATAGGGACCGATAAAATCCAGCCGGTTTCCCGATTCATACGTTTTTCCTCCCACAGTGGCAGATAACCAGCCGGGGATAGTAAAAGCCCAGGATACCCCCGGACGGGTAGTTACCTGAAAGATACCTGTAGCCCCTTTTTCCGGTCCCAAATTCTCCGGGTCTTCCATCTCCGGCACACTCCCCACTGTCACCCGTTTATCCGTAAAGTCTATACCCGTCAGCGTTACTTCAATGGCATAAAAACCGTTCCGGACAACATTATAGTCATTATTTCCCGCACCGGGATACAAGGTAAACACCACATTTCCATAAGTTACCCCATCCTGTACAGCTTCACCGCTTAGTTTTATACAAGTAGCATAACTTACCCCCTCACCCGTCTTTTCCGTTGCTCTATCCCCGCCATTGGTTCCCATTCCTGCCGGATTTTCCGGCACATACCAGAAATGAACACCACTGGTCCCCGGAGAAGTAACGGTATAGTTTTTGTAATTTCCGTCACCCGACAGTTGCTCCGGGTCCTTCTCTCCGGTATATTTCATTACCTTCGGAACATTACATAATTCAAGCGTGGACGGTATAAAAGAGAAATTCTCTCCACCCACCGAGTAAGCGAATTTAATCTTTGCCAGTGAACGCTTCAACTGGATATCCGCATCAATATTTTCTGTGATTGTTCCGGACCACATGCCGGTCATTACACAAAGGTTACCGACAGGCAGTCCCTCCTCCGTAAAAGCCGTGGAGGTAGTCAATGTATTCAAATCGTTTTCAGAATCGGCTTTACCTGATAAATTGCCTGCATTCGCAACCACCCATACATGGCAGATCCCTTCAATCCGTTTCAGCGGCAGATTCACGCTTTCCTGCGTTGCTAAAGAAGAAAAATATTCTTCCGCAACCAGATCCCCTTTACTATCATACTGTCCCGCCCAAAGATTTTGCAAAGTTTTATCAGCGGTTTCTCCCGGATCCGTCTGCGACCGGGTAACAACGGTTGTATCGCTACGGGTCTGAAGCATGGTGGTTGTCAGTACATTCAACCGGAAACCGACCTCTATCTCTTCCCCTTTTTTATGGCCGTCACCACTAACCACTTCGCTTTGCGTACAACGGCAACACACAGACAGCAAAAAAAGACCGGCAAATACGACTTTATTCATCTTTATACCTCCTGAATTCATTCTTTCCACTATTATGATATTAGTTAATTGTTGCCCCTCCAATCGTTTCTCCTCCCGTCCAACTGATATGATCCCAACCGGCAACAACCAGACCGAAAGGAGTTCCGGGAGTAACCTCCGGATCAGTCGGACGTCCGTCCGGAGCACCGCCTACATTATTATCCGTCAACCCAAAAGGAGTCCAATCATAGACACTCAACCGAAGTAGACTACGGTCGTTCTCCACTTCCAGCGTGAACACATATTGTTTTCCCTCTTCGAAAACAATGTTTTTTGCAATCGTAGCCTTCAGCGTTACGGCAATACCGTTGCGGGCAACCGTTACAGCCACCTGGAAAGGTTCACCGTTTTTCGGCAATAGGATCGTTGTAGCCCGGTTCAGTCCCAGCTTGCTTGGTTCTTCCGGATTTTCCGGATCAGGCAAGGTGACAAAATCTGTCGTTGACAGTTTCCCCGCCTCCGTCTGATCCCCTCCGGATGGCGAAATCTTTTCATTCTCCCCTATAATCAGGCTGGCACCGGCCGTGGAAACACCCGCCAGTTCGAGGCGCGTCCCGCAAAGGGAGCTGATCGGCACTATATTATCCCTGGTCGGTGCTACCTCAAAAAGTACCTGTGTACATTTACGACGGAACGCCCGAAGAGTAACGATCCGGGAAACCTGTGAGACCTCTATGCCCCGGGCAAAAGAGGTCATTACATCCTCCTGGTGCGGAACACCGGTAACCTGCCACTTTCCATCAACCTGTGTCAAAGGACGTGCCGGAGAGACCGCGTAAAAATCATATACACCTGCCGGTATTCTCATCTCTTCGCCATTTCCGGCTATTTGCTTCCCACTCCCATCCACCTGACAAGGCAACAGATCACCTTCAACGCCTACAACAAAAGTAGCTTCTACCGTCGGGGCCGTAACAGAAAAGTTCGCAGGGTCACCCGTCCCACCCGATTCACGGAGGTGATAGGCTGCAATACGTATCGTACTCCCAACAGGTAGAGAACCCTCCTCTGTACTACGGGTTACCGGCAAAAGCTCCAATGCAGGAGACGCAAATGATAATGTGATAAGATCGGTTTTTCCCTCCCCTTCTTCCACGATGCTGCCAGTACACCCCGTCCCCGATAAGAGACAAAATGTAAACAGTAAAAAGAAATTTACAGAAAACCGTTCCATCATAACAAATCATTCTCTATTTACATCATTCAACCGGAACAGAAACAGCCGGAGGCGTCTCATCCCAACCTATCACCTGTACCTCACCGAACTCGATTCCACGGTCGGTAACAGTCATAGTATAAACATAATGTTTACCCTGCTCCCAGTTAACGTTGACAGACGTATTGTTTTTTGTCTGATAGGTATGGTCTTTCTCCGCATCAAGAGCACCCGTGGGGCCTAATGTAATCTTTACCCCCATACTTGTTCCGGTACACGGAGCAACCAAACCATATGCCTGGGCGAAAGTGACATCCGTAGAACCCGATGCTGCCTCTGCCGGTTCAGTCGGTTCAGACCATTCGGCTACCTGTCCCTGCTTATCCGTTACTGCCGTCAGCGTCAGTGAAGTTGCAGTCAATGTACCGGTTAATATACCGTCCGTCAAACGCATAACGACATTTGTTGCAGGATCCGGACTGACAATAAATGCAGTATTACTACTTGTCAGTTCCACCTTCTTCACATAATCCTCTGTTGTAACTTCTTGTCCCTTCGCTTTCATCACACGAAAACTGATTTTAGCCAAGGCATGCTGCATGGATAAGGCTACAGATGGGGTCAGATGGTTCACAATGGGAGCTTTTTTCTCCGCATCCGTTCCGTAGAGATAATCAGTCTGGTTTGTTTCCCATTCATTGCCATAGACAAAAGACTGCTCAGACAAAATAGCCGGTGCACTTAAAACAGGTATTTTCGGACTACTGTCATCAAGTTTGCCTTCTACATCGGAAGGCGCCCAGGCATACACCGTACCGTCGGCATCCCCCAGATTCAATGTTCTATCCGCAGTCCATGTTAGTGCACTTCCACCATCATTATTACTACTACAGGTAAATATTTGTTTTTCGACCAGGGAAGAATAATATTCCCTGCTATCACTCCCTTTCGTAACCAATACTCCGATCGTTTTAAGGATATTAGCAGCATTGTCGGCTCCTGTCTTTTCATATACAGCTTTCGTCCCTGCATCGAGGGATAAAGTGCGGACTGACAATGCGCTTGTCTCCTCCTCTACGGGCTCCTTTTCCGGTAAACCTGTTTCTGCTACCGTGCAGGCAGTAAGGAGAAGACAGGATAACAGATATTTTATTCCATTTGTCATAACTCGATATTACCAGCCGGTTCTTCACTCCATTCAGCAACGCTTACACTCGTCACTTCCAGTTTACGTTGCGAAGCACAGACCGTATACACATAGTTTGTTCCTGCCTGCCATGCCCAAACGTCCGTGACCGGCAAGGAGACAGTATAGGCCGTACCATCGATCGTAAAGACCACTTCTATTTCCTTATCCGAAATCCTGGCAATGGGATAAGTCAGAACGCTGACCTTACGGGCTACTTTCGGACCGGTTACCTGAGCTCCATTTACAATGTAAGTCGTTGCACTTTCCACCTCGCCTTGTTTGATCTCTTTCGGTATTGTATATCCGTTGATCGTACGGGTCAGCTTATCTGAAGTATTATTCGTCAACCCCGCTATCGTTCCGTCTGCCAGCTTCATGGTTGCCCCGTCAGTTGTCTTGATCAGCGTTTTGGCATCCGCATTCTTTATCTCGATCTGCGTCAGATTACCAGCTCCCGGCAGTGTGCCGTCATTGTATAGACGGAAAGAGATCATCGTCAGCGCGTGTGCCATTGTCAGGTTGATAGAACGTTGCGGACTACCATCTCCTCTGCCGTTACTGACGGTACGAGTTTTATTGTCAGCATACAGATAATCCGTTTCCGTTGGAGCTGAAATGATCTTCTTTTTATTAGTTGAAGAATTCGTAGCCCAGGAAGAACCGTCAAACCGAAGATCGGCATTCGTCACATCATTATCTATCGTGATCGTTCCCGTCTTCTGAAGCGGAGCCGGAATTGTCAATGCATTTGCACTCGATCCTGTGACAGCATCCGTTTTCGGATAATAGGCATACACTGTCCCCACTGCATCACTCAGCGTATAGGGAGCTGTCGTCGCTGATGCAAAATCAGCCCCTTTCTCAGAAATAGACTTCCAGTTTTCTCCTTTCTCATCCCCCATAAACCAAACATGATCATCTGCTATATTGCCGGAATAAGCAGCCGAACCTGCCTCATTCAATATGACAACTCCCAGCCCCAAAGCATCCGACACATAATCAGCCTTAGTGTACGTGATCATATCCCCACCGACCACCGATTTCGTTTCCGTTGTCTGTACACCGGTCGATATACCAAGCACGGTCGTTTCACCCTCTTCATACCCATCGACAAATACTTCATGCTGCGTGCAACCTGCCGGCACCAACAAAACAGCCATTGCTGCCAAAGACACTAATTGTTTCATCTCCTATTGTTTTTAAATATTACTATTGTTTCTATAAGCCAACTTCTCCCCCTTCTTGCTCGGTCCAGTCGTCCACCGAAGTGGAAAGGGACAGTTTTTCTTTCACCATATCCAAAGTCACTGAGACCGTATAGGACGTACCTGCCCGGGACAGGCTATCCGGCTCCTCGAAATGAATGGGAATATCTTCATAAACCAGGTTCGTACCGTCTGCCAGACTGACTGTAGCCGCCAATGTCAACGGGACACCCGCTTCCAGCATAACCGAAGTGGTCAGGGTATCAGGAAAGTTATTCGACAATAAGGGACCGGTTCCATCGGCTTCCCAAACTATGAACGTCCCTGTTTCCCCTACAGGCAGCAAACTGCCTTTATTCAAATCCAGCAAAACATTCCGGTGACTGCCTCCTATCTGTAACCGAAGCAAACAAGCATTGGCAGGATAATCATCCGTTACACGAACACGAAAGCCCAACCGGGTAAGCAAATGAGTAAACCGGAACTTCTTACTTTCCTGCCAGAACATATCCGTCAAAGAACCGGACTGTTCGTTGCTAAGAAGAAGGTCCTGACTGCCATCCAGCCGATAAGCGACCCCGTTAATACCCGGCTTTACCGGAGGATAATATCCCCGCAGATACAGATAGCTTCCGTCTTTGGGATAATAATGCGGTTCCAGTAGAACGGCTTCCTTCCCCGTTACCCTTGCTTCCCATATTTCACTGTATGTTCCGGAAGCATCTCCAATGGCAAAAGCGACAGTTTCTCCGTTAAATACCGAAATGTCAGATCGCATCGTCGGCTGTGCCGCAGAAGGGAACTCCGTTACCAACCGGATCGGCACATTTTCCGATGCCGGCTCCGGCATACTCCGGTTGTCACAGCCGGCGCACGTCACGACGAACATCAGAAATATTCCCAACCATTTATTCACCCTATCTATCCTTTCTCTTTTCTCCATATTCTCCTTTTATGCTATCTATCCGGCGATACCGTTCCCGGTTGTACCTTCTGCTTCCGCCGTTCCGTCACGCCATTGAGTTACCTCTATCGCATAGCTACCCGTTTCCAGCGGATGGATCGTCATATCCAGTTCGATACGTGCAGACAACCCATGCAGAACTGCTTCATTTACCTCATCGGTCACATCCGTATACGATACAAACGATTGCCCGTCTTCCTGTTTCACCGTCAATGATAAGGTAGCAGGAAGGTCCGTTCCGTCTGCATTCATTTCCGAACGAAGACCGAAAAGCGACAGGGAAGCCGTATAACGATTTTCACCGTCCGCTCCGGCTGGAAATCGGACGGAACCGGAACTTCCCGCACAAGGTTTACCCGTCGGGATACATACCTCTGAAGGAATGCCGCTTAACTCACCGCCTATCACCACAACTTCAGTATCTCCCTCAATACGGATATTCAGTATCACCTCTTTGATGAGGCTGACAGGTGTCAGGACTACCGTTTTACTCTCCGCAGCAGCGACAATACCCTCCTGCCCGACTCCATACAAGTTCGCAGGTTGACTGATAATGCCTCCGGTTGTTTTTGAGTAAGCTCCCGAACGTGCTATGGCAAAGGCTTTGTCATATCCGTTATTCATGGATAGATCCAGATTGATGCCATCCGGATTACATGCCACAATCTTATAGCGTCCCTGCGGGATGGTTCCCTCATAGCCGGAAGCATCGCCGCGACGAACGAGGGGAACCGGATTGCCATCGGCATAAAAATAATAATCGAAAACACCTGTATGAGCAGCACGTGTCCCCCAGTCCAGTACCAGGCGGACTTTGCCGTTCCTCGTCCAGTCCTTGTCGGTCGTCAGGGAGGTACAGGCCGTGAATAGCAACCCAATCAACAGCCCCCCCACATAATCCCTTATCTTGTTCCCCATCTTAATTTTCAATTTTCAATTCTCAATTTTCAATTACCTAACCCCTATCCTATACACTATACTGAGCCTGAATCCGATCATCATACCCGTTGCATTGAACAGGCTTTCCTGATAATTCTTATCATCCACTTTGTCATACCGGTATTTCTCTCCGCCAAAAACAGAACGATAGCCAGCCTGTAAAGCCGCCTCCATATAGAAACCGGCTCCTAATGGAACCATGCACCCTATTGCCAACCCTCCCGAAGCAAATTTACCCGTACGCCCATAAAGGCCGTCGGAGCTGATCTTCTCCCCTCGTACATCAAAATCGCCATACTGTCCGAACGCCCCGACCCATAGCCAGCGGAAACGATCATCCCCTTTCAACCAAAAACGCGGCTCCAGCGTCAGGGACGAAACGCCCCAAAGGTTATCCGGATCACTTCCATACGTATAATAGGAATAAAGAAAGGAGGCATCTACCGACCAGCGTTCCCCGAAACAATATTCCAGCTCCAGATTAGGCATAAAGCTTCCCTTGTTAAATTCGACCGGTCCATTCCCCAGCATCACCGACGGAGCCAGCGTACACCAGGGCAGCAGGTTCGTCTTTATTGAAAGATTGAAAGGACGGGTACCGGAAGGATTTGTCGTTAGGGTAGGATTGTTTTTCTCAGGTTTCGCCTTTTCCGGTACCCCGTCACTTTTAACTAGTTTTTCATTCCTTTCTTTCGGCTTTTCTACATGGGAGACAGATGTTTTTTTACGAATTAGCAACCGGTAGTCACTGACTTCTTCCCTGTCAAACAAAGCATCGCATATCATATAGACGATACGATCTCCCTTTTCTCCCGACATCCGTTTATACTGTTCCACAAACGGGATAGCCCCATATTTTCCGACAGCCTCTTCCATGCTACGGGAATAATGGCTTTCACTATAATATATTTCCTGATTGGCAAACCACGGCACAGGAGTATCCAAATAATAGACATGTACCTGATCGCGGTTCTGACCACTACGGTCGATATAAAAGGCTATACATTCATACGGTAATTTCAATTTCGTTTTAATATAATTCCGGATACGTTCGGCACGTAGCGAAACCTGATTGACGGCTTCTGTCTCCATGTATTGCCAGGAAGCCAGGTGAGCCACAATCAATAGATGGGAAGTTCCCTCCAATAAGGCAATCCGGTTTTGCTTCAACAGCTCTGCCATCCGCTGAAGCTCCCCGGCATTGTCCGCATAATCTGCCAGCAAACGGTTTTCCGTTTCGGGAAAAGAATAGACATAAGCATTCGCCTGTTGGAAATCCTGTCCCCAAAGAACATTCCCCTTCAACAATAGGAGCATGATAAACAATATGTACAAAGCTCTTTTCATAACTTCCCGTATCTGTTCCGTTTCTTAGCAAGAAATGGAACGTAAACAAAAACACAGACGTAAACAAATGGTATACAATGCTTTATATGCATCACAGAAGTATTCTTTATAGTTGTAGAATACAATATGAACCATTCTTTACGTCAGCTTTTTTTCTTTTCAGATCATGAATGTTTTTGAAACACAAGAAAAGCAGGTCTGTATGGTAAGTAATCTTCGTAAGAATACTTCTACTATAAAAAGACAATAAGATGAACTAAAAAAGAAGAAAGAAAAGAATAATTCCATTTACGAAAATAACCATAAACAACTGATACTTTGATGTTTGATAGAGATCAAATTGATTAGTATAAATAACAAGAACACCTATGCCCTACTTTGTAATATTTACTCTTTGAGAATAAGGAGAGTATAATATTCAGGGTTTCATGTGCAAAATTTCGGGTTTTCATAACCATTATAAGAAATAAAGTTATTATTTTTGCAGTGTAATACTATCATTGATTATCAACGTTCCGTTTCTTGCTAAGAAACAGAACCAGTTTCTAAGCCTATCCTGCTGATTCATATCTTTTTATTTTTGGTTCCTGTTTTCTTTTTAATACAATCCGATTGGCCTTATTGATCACGGAACTATTCAGTTCTGCCAGATAAATACGGGTCACCAGAATGGAAGAATGCCCCAGTGCATCACAAATAGTCTCGATATCCACCCCTTTGTCTCGTGCAACCGTTGCCCAGGAATGGCGTGCCACATGTGTGGTCAGTTTCACATTCAGTTCCAAAATCAGAGAGATACGGTTGAGCCGTTTGTTTTGCAATCTCAAGGCACTTTCATATCCTTCACCGTTGGCATTCAGGATAGGAAACAGGTAAGGACTGTCTTTCACATCCGCCGCATACCGTCGAATGATCATTATCATCTCCGGCAGTAGCTCTATATGCAAAACCTTACCGGTTTTACTTCTCGTATAGGTAAGAACTCCACCCTGGATATCTGTCTTTTTCAGATGGGCGAGGTCCACAAAAGACATCCCTCTCGTATAATAACTGAACAAAAACATCGAAAGGGCAAATGCCAGATTGGGGGATAACCGGGACACTGCCTTTTCCAACCGGGTAATACTGGCTTCAGGCACAGCCCGTTTAGCCGTCTTTTTCACACCGGTAAAAACATTTTTAAAAGGATCTTCGTTTCCCCGGTCGGCCATCCCTGCCGCCACCATCTCATGCCATATAGTCCGCAGATGGCGAAGATAAAAAGAAGAACTATTCTCCCCCAGCTTCTTCCCTCCCGGCTTTTCTTCTTGTAGCCAATGTTCATACGCCGTCATCAGTTTCCCATCCACCCCGTCCGCATACACTATCTTCCCGCATAAAAAACGCCGGAACGAATTAAGCGCACTGCTATAATTATGCACCGTACTCTTCTTCCCCCCATCTTCCAGACGGGTTATCTTCTCTTGCATAAACTGCAGCACTTCCACTTTCTGCCGCCTGCCTGCACTCTTCTCATTGTCTCTTCTCATATACATTATTATTTACTAATCGATAATCACTAAAGTGAGTTTAGTAAACAAAATAACAGAAAGAGAAGTTAGTAATATCTGAAAAACACAAACAAAATGAAAGCTTTTTAACTTCTCTGCTAACATCAATATCTTACAAAAAAGAACAAACAGATCAACATCTGATCATTCCCTACCGGATAGCTGCCACCACCCGCGCAGGTCACGTACACTACCCGGCAGGTAGTCACCGCCATCCGTACGGATCATCGTGACAAACAGCCCGGGTAGTTACAATAATCCGGGCAGCCAGCTGAAACAATCCGCGCAGATAAATGAAATGAGGATAAAAGAAAAGAAAGCATAACTTGATATGGGACAAAAAGATTGTGATTTTTTCCTGATTTACAGTTATTTTTCTTCCAAAAGCCTCTTCTGACAGCTTGACTTCCATTTTACATTCCGATATATAAATACGGTATAAAAAATCCGGGCTACATCTATCCGTACAGATAAATGCAGCCCGACAATCATTTTTCCATCTTATTAGAAAACTTGCATCCAAAAAGATAATCCTTAACTTCTGTACAGCCCCATATTTCACCGGCGAACTGGAGATAGATACTTACAATGCAAAGAAACTAAAGGGAAAATAACAGAATGACATTTTGATCGGTTTATTTCGGGGAGTAAAAAAGATTTTTTGGATAGTCAAAAGAAAAAGAGTATTTTTGCACTGACAAAATGGTTGTAATATGCGACCAAAATTTCATAACCATCCTAAGAGTGCATTATTATGATAACACTGGTGACTTCTTTCGCAAGATTGTTGTGCTGGACGGTAGCCGCAAGCTTTGGGCAGACGAGGACGGTGTAATGTATGTGGGTGTGATTCCGTTCCTGTTAGAGGATGTTTTGGCAGAGGTGACTGGGTAAAAAACGGATTCGAACACATCCGCATAATCCATAATTATTATGCGGATGGCTCGAATGCTTATTATATGCATAGGATTATTAACTCCTAAGCGTTTGATAAAACTAGAAATTCGTTGGCTTCCCTCCTACCTTGACCTCGGCTAATCCGGCATTCCCGGAAACAAAGTTGATACGGACAAAGCGGATATTCTTTCCGAGGTCACCATCTATACGCTGCTTCTTTTCTTTCTTATTGCTGGTGCGCTGGTCGGATACGGTTATCCATGACTGGTTATCGGAAGATACTTCAATAACGTATCGATGCATATCGGCTGTCGGGAAGACCAGTTCGATCGCGTTCAGATCATAGGAGGCTTCCAGATCGAGCTTCCACCAGGCAGCCTTATCTGAGGGATCGGCAAACCAAGCAGTCTGATCGTCATCGTCATTCGATAAAGTACGGGAAGAAAGTTCCGCTGTCGAACTGACAAAAGAAGGACGATTAACCGCCAATAACAATTCATTTACAGGCTCTTCTTTCTTCGGGGCAATATAGCGTTTATAAGGACGGTCCGCCACTTTCGGACGACCGGCCGACTCCCAGGTTGGCTGTCCTAATGTCCGGATAGTGAGGGTAGACACCGGTAGCCCTTCAGCAGACGCTTCGATCACGGTAGTTCCGGCATAGTAACTACGGAACTCGATTGCTGCCTTTCCGTCACGGATCGTAATATCGGAGGCTTCCTCTTCTGAAGGAGGCATAAACTGGATGGACGAACCTGTTGGAAATTCACCGGGGCCGGACAGGATGGATAGCTTAACAGGGATCTCATTACTAACCGGTTTGCCGCTTGCATCCAGCAAAGTGATCAGGATATGAACATCATCTGTCCCGTCAGGAGCAGCGATCGTTGTCTTATCCGCAGACAAACCGATCTTTGCAGGAATGCCCGATTCAGGCCATTGCGGTTCAACCGGATTCCTGTTTCCTTTGGCATAAGCCTCCCGATACCAGTACCAGGAACGCTTCGGGATACGGAAATAATCCACTAATCCCATAATAGCCAGACCGGTTCCACCTACTGTCCCGTGATCGAAGCCACACCAGATCACCTGCCCGCCACGCCATTCCGGACGGTTAAAGCCATCTTTCAGGTCTGCCCATCCCGGTTCGAACGCACCCGGACGATGTGTCGTTACACTTCCATATTCAGAAACCATACTAGGCACACCGGGATTCAGGAAACCCGCCCCGTCGCCATTATAAAAAGCTATCTGATTCTTCCCTAGTTTATCTACGCCTTTACGCTGGCTACCGCCGATAGCGACCAGGCGCGTCGGATCCCATACATGCGTACTGTCGGTTGCCCTGTTCAGCAATTGCTTCATCCGTTCATTGGTGGATGCATCCGTAAAGAAAGGTTCATTACTCATACTCCATGCCGTAATAGAAGGACTGTTCCGGTTGATTCGGATCAGCTCTTTCAACTGGGATAACACACTCCGGTCAAAACGATCCTGGTCTTCCGGATTCGGAGGATAACAACCGGACGAAGGAGTCCCCCAACCGTCACGATCGCCCGAACCGCCTCCCATACCCCAAAAAGCATTCTCCGGGAAGAACAGTATGCCGATCTCATCACAAGCCTGTGCAAACGAAGGGTCGTGCGGATAATGTGATCCGCGGATCGTATTGAAACCACAATCCTTCATCATCTGTATATCCCGGCGGAAACCGGCATTTGTTACGGCATCTCCCCAACCGGCATGATCCTGATGGACATTTGCCCCCAACAGGTAAAAATGTTCGCCGTTAAGGAAGAACCCTTTGTCTGCTGTCCATTCGAACCAACGGATACCGAAAACGGTTTCTTTCCGGTCGGTCACTTTATTCCCCTGCTGAATCGTTGTCACCGCTTTATAAAGGTTCGGACTATCCGGATGCCAGAGAGCCGGGTCGATGATACTTGCCGGATACTGAGTGAATATCCGGGAACTGCCGGCTTCAAGCGTTTCTTTTGTTTCTGCTTTTGAGACAATTTTACCCTTAGGGGAAACGATCTCTGTCCGGATCGTAAACTGTTGCGGACGAGCATGGTCATTTTTTATTTCTGTCTCTGCCTTGAAAGAGGCAGACGATTTCGACACTTCCGGTGTTGTGATAAACGTTCCACACCAGGCGACATGTAAAGGATCTGTAATATGTAAATACACATCGCGGTAGATACCTCCGCTAAACTGATGATCACCGGCACGCGGTGCCACATCCGGCTTCCAAAGATTATTGACACGGACCGCTAAAATGTTTTTTCCGGGTTTCAGAAAAGGAGTCAGATCATAACAAAAACCGGTATATCCTCCAGTATGCTCTCCTACCCGCTGCCCGTTCAGGAAAACTTCGCTTTGAATAAATATGCCTTCAAATTCTACCGATACTTGTTTTCCCTTCCATTCTGCCGGCATTTCAATCGTCTTCCGGTACCAGCCATACCCATTGTATACGCTCTTCCACATGAAGTAAGGAAGAGAAAATGAGTGAGGAAGATTCACTTGTTCCCAACCTTGATCGGAAAAGGAGGTTTGTTCTGCCCCCTCCACATCGCCTAAAGTAAAGAGCCAGCCGCGGTTCAAATTGATCTGTTGGCGGACAGGGGCGGCATTCAGATTCCAGCAGATCATAATCTGCAAGAAGAAAATAATCGTTACGAGAGTTTTTTTATTCATAAGTACTTTAATATTAATGGCGAAAAAAAACAGAACAGAAGGAGAATAGCATTTACTTGCTGTTCCCCTTCTATTTATACTAAGATCTAACAGATATTATTATTTACAGATTTTGGCAGCATATCCTCCCCCCGGAGCCATCTTGATCTTCAACTTACGATCAGCCGGGACAGGTATAATCTCTTTTTTGTAATCGCTGGCAGCACGGTCGGCATTGATACCATCCTTGAAAAGTTCCAGCTTATAATCGCCGTCACCCAGGAAAGAAAGATCCAGCTCCAGTTCACGCGGTTCCCAGTTGGTGAGGGCACCTACGTACCAGTTGTCGCCCTGTTTGCGAGCTATTGCTATATATTCGGACACTTTTGCATCGAGCACCTGGGTTTCTTCCCATACGGTGGGGATAGCTGCTATAAATTCCGTACATTCCTTTTCACGCATATAATTCGTCGGATTGTCGCACAGCATATTCAGAGGCGATTCGAAGATCACATAAGTAGCCAACTGGCGGCAACGTGTCCCCTGGCTCATCGGTTCGGAATAAACCGGACGGTAGTTCTGACGGATCGCATTGCGCATAGCTCCTTGTGTATAATCTACCGGACCGGCCACCATACGGATGAACGGGAAAGTCACATCGTAAGTAACCATATCATACGATTCGGGCGACCACTTCAATTGTTCCAGGCCGTTCACACCCTCATAATTGATCACGTTCGGATAGGTGCGCTGCAACCCGGTCGGTTTACAGATCCCGTGGAAGTCGACCAACATATTATAACGGGCACAAGTCTCCGCCGAACGATACAGGAAGTCTATTATTTCCTGGTCATCGCGATCCATAAAGTCTACCTTGAAACCTTTTACCCCCATATCGGCATAATGTTTCACCACATTTTCCATATCCCGGTCGAAGGCGTAGTAACCGGCCCAGAGGATAATATCCACATTCTTCGATTTTGCATACGATACAATCTCCTTCAAGTCGATTTCCGGGATCACCTGCAATAAATCTGCTTTCAGGTTTACAGCCCATCCTTCATCGAGGATCACATATTCGATGTCATGGTCGGCCGCAAAATCGATATAATATTTATACGTTTCGTTATTGATACCGGCACGGAAATCGACTCCGGAAATATTCCAGTCGTTCCACCAATCCCAAGCTACCTTACCCGGTTTGATCCAGGAGATATCCTTTATACGAGAAGGAGCTGCCAGGCGATATACCATATCGCAATCGGCCAACTGCTTGTCGTTTTCCGAAACAACGAACACACGCCAGGGGAAAGAACGGTTTCCTTTTGTCTTCGCTATATAATTCTCGCGTTCCTTGACCAGCATCTGCAACTGGTTATGTCCGCCTTGCTGTTTCACCTTCGGATACGGGGCATGGACTGATTTCAGGGAAGGCTTATCTGTCGTGTTATTCAGGAACATACCCGGATAGCTTTCGAGGTCGGCCTCTGTGATACAAACCTTCTTTCCATTTCCGAGATCGACCAGAAACGGCAGGATCATCAGACGCTTGTCGTTCAGCTTGGTGATCGGTTCGTTATAATAAGGTTGCTCGAATGAATTGGAGAACTGTTCTTCGAAAGTCGGCTTGGTGCTGTTCACATAAGCAGCGAAGGTCTTGTGGTCGGTAGAGAAGTTGTAGGATGCCTCTTCATCTTTCACGATCATATCTCCTTTTTTCTTCGTCACGAAACGATAGGCCATACCGTCGTTATACAGGCGGAACACGATACTGTAATCGCCACGGAAAGCGATCGTCATCTCATTATATATATCGCTTACTTCCGATTTCTTATAAAACGGCGACGGGATCGACTTATCGACGGAACCTTTCGTCACTTTCGAAACTTTAGGGCTGTTACCTCCCAACACTTCGCCGGTCTGTAAGGTCATGGATATAGCAGAAGGAGCCAGCACCTCCGTCCCGTCATGGTTCAACGAGAACTCTACATTATCTCCAACTGTCACAACAGTGTGCAGTTTCCTGTCGGGCGACTGCAACTGATAACTTTTCTGAGCCAATAAAGGCATGCTTCCCAACAACAGGAAAGTAAGCAATACTTGTGCTTTCATCGTATCTGAATTTTTGTTTTTAACTGAGGCAAATATACACGAATAAACGAAAACAAAAATTCTAATATTGTATTATCTTTGTCAATATTGTATCAAAAAGCATTGTAAACAAATAGATCGACCTATGAAAAGACTGTTGAGTATCTTTATTCTATGTATGGTATGCCTCTCTGCCGGGGCAGAATGGAAATGGCAGAATCCGATGGAGGCAAGTTTCCCCGTAATTCAGAACCAGGGCTGGCCTGATGAGATCGGACAGACCTATGTACGCCTGCCCGACCGGGCAAAGGCGGAAGTCAGGGAACCGGTTTGGAACCTCTCCCGCAACTCTGCCGGACTGGCTATTCATTTTTATTGCAACTCCCCCCAAATAACCGTACGTTACCAGGTAAGCGGTGGGTATGCTATGCCGCACATGCAATCGACCGGCGTATCGGGGCTCGACCTGTACAGCATCGACAGCGAGGGCAAGTGGAGTTTCTGTTTCGGTAACTACTCATTCGGAGATACGATCCGATACAGCTATACGAACCTGGGACAAGACAAGTTCCATAACCGTGGGTTTGAATACAGACTCTACTTACCTTTATATAATAGTATCAAATGGATGGAGATCGGCACACCGGAAGGAACCGAACTGACTTTCATTCCCCAATCGCCGGAAAAGCCGGTCGTTCTTTACGGTACTTCCATCGCACAGGGCGCTTGCTCTTCACGTCCCGGCATGGCGTGGGCGAACATCCTGCAACGTTCGCTGGACTATCCGTTGATCAATCTGGGATTTTCAGGCAACGGGCAACTCGAAAAAGCAGTCCTGAACTACATCGTTGAGCAGGATGCCCGCCTCTACATCCTGGATTGCCTGCCCAACCTCACACAAAAAACCAATGAAGAAGTAACCGCCCTGGTAATTGCCGCCGTCAAACAAATCCGGGAAAAACGAAACGCTCCCATCCTCCTGGTAGAACATGCCGGATACAGCAACGCTCCCAGCAACCGAGGACAATACGAATTATATACCCGCCTGAACGCCGCTTCACGCAAAGGATACGAAGCCTTGTTGCAAGCAGGTGTCAAAGACCTGTATTACCTGACACATGAAGAATTGAACTATCCGCCCGATGCCTGGGTTGACTACGTACACCCATCCGACCTCGGAGCCACCTACCAGGCGACAGCCGTTGAAAAGAAAGTACGCGACATCCTCCGGCTGCCGGTAGGAGACCGTCCGACGACTCAGCCTGTCACCCAACGTCGCGAACCAAACAATTACGAATGGCAGGCCCGCCACCGCGACATATTGAAGCATATCGAGCAAAACCCGCCCAAAGCCGTCATCCTCGGCAACTCGATCACTCATTTCTGGGGAGGAGAACCGGCAGGACCGAGAAGCAACGGCGCGAAAAGTTGGAAGAAGATCATGGAACCGGCCGGATTCCAAAATCTGGGATACGGTTACGACCGCATAGAAAACGTACTTTGGCGCATCTACCACGGTGAGCTGGATGGATACGAAGCGGATAAGGTTGTCCTGATGATCGGAACGAACAATATGGGAATCAGCCCGGACAAAGACATTGTAGAAGGTCTGCGTTTCCTCATCACAGCTATCCGTAACCGCCAACCGAAAGCGACGGTCAAAGTGATCGGTATCCTTCCCCGCCGGGAACACGAGGATTGGGTGAAAAACATCAACCGGCAAATCCGCACAATGGCAAACGAGGAAAACTGCCTGTTCAGCGATGCCGGAACACCCTTGCTCCTGCCCACCGACAAGATCGACGAATCGCTTTTCAACGACGGCCTGCATCCGAACGAGAAAGGGTATCAGTTAATAGCTAAAACAATAGCCGAGGATTAAAGCAACAGATATAAAGACAGTAAGTTATGACACAACAGAATGCAATCAAAATCTTTGAAGAAAAAAAAGTACGCACCGTATGGGATAGCGAAACAGAAGAATGGTATTTTTCCATAGTGGACGTAATTGCCGTATTGACGGATAGTAAAAATCCATCAACATACTGGCGAGTGTTGAAAAAAAGGCTATTAGACGAGGGAAATGAAACCGTTACAAATTGTAACGCTTTGAAGCTGCCCGCCACAGATGGCAAAATGCGTCTAACCGACGTAGCCACCACCGAGCAACTTTTCCGCCTGATCCAGTCTGTCCCTTCGCCTAAGGCAGAGCCTTTTAAACTCTGGATGGCTCAGGTAGCAAAAGAGCGGCTTGACCAGATGCAAGACCCGGAATTATCCATCGAGCAGGCTATGACCGATTACAAACGTTTGGGCTATTCCGACAATTGGATCAACCAACGTCTTAAAAGTATCGAGATACGTAAAGACCTGACCGATGAATGGAAACGTCACGGCCTGGAAGAAGGCGTACAGTTCGCTACTCTTACAGATATTATTTATAAGACATGGGCGGGAAAAACGGCAAAAGAATACAAACAATTCAAGAACCTAAAGAAAGAGAACCTGCGTGATAACATGACTAACAAAGAATTAGTTCTAAACATGCTTGCAGAGCTTTCAACGAAAGAGATCTCGGAAGCCATAGGTCCGGACTCTTTCGATGAGCACTCGGAAGTAGCCCGACAAGGAGCTACAGTAGCACGCAACGCCAGGTTGGAGCTGGAGGAAAAGACAGGACAGCCAGTTGTCACCCCTCTTAATGCCAAAAATATTCAGTCTTTGCAACAAGACAAAAAAGAGAATGAAAAGACTGAGGAAGAGTAGGCTGCCAGTATGTCAACCTTATCTCTTTAACGACCTACGCACCAGCCAGTAAGAGACTGACAACGTGCAAATCTCAGCGATCGGTATATCATACCAGATGGCGTCGATACCGAATACAGCGGGGAGGACAAGTATGCCGATTCCTACGAATATGAGTCCTCTCAAAGCTGATATAATGATCGAAATCTTCGCATTCCCGATAGCCGTAAAATAGCTGGATGCCAGGATATTCAGACCGCACAACAAAAAGGCAAAGCAATAGATCGAGACACCCCGCGACGCAATAGCAAAGGCCTCGCTGCTGTGATCGTTGAAAAACAATCCGATAATCTGTTCGCCGAACAATAACAATACCAGGAACAAACCGATCCCGATCGCGGAATTAACCCGCACGGCAAGTCCCAGGATCGACTTGATACGTTCCTGCTTCTTCGCCCCGTAGTTATATCCTATAATAGGTATGATACCATCCGATATCCCCAGGAATATGGTGGTTCCGATAAACAGGATATAATTGATTGCCGTAAACGCCGCCACCCCACTTTCACCCAGATACTTCATCATCGTGATATTGAAGAGGAAAACGGTAATTGCTACCGACAGTTCAGACATACCCTCCGACGACCCGTTATAGAAAGCATTCCATACCAGCCGCCAATTGTAGCGTCCACGTTGGACGGCAACGACTTCGTGACGCGAAAACAACCGGGGCACATTCAGGCAAGCACCGATCGTAAAGGCAATACCGGTCGCCAGTCCGGCTCCCATCACGCCCCAACCCAATACGGCAACGAACACGAGGTCGAGAATAATATTCAGGATCACGGTCGTCCCCATGACCGAAGTCGCATACAAGGGATGCCCCATCGCCTTAATGATATAGTCGCCGAAGAACATCGTACACAAAAACGGGAAGAAAGGGACCAATGCCCGGATATATCCTACGGCATCCCCCTGCAACACGGCATTCGCCCCCAGGAAAGAAGCGATCTCCCCCGCAAATAAATAGATCAACAGGCTCACCGCCAAAGACATGGCAATCAGGAACAGAAATACCGAACGCAACGCGTTGTTCGCTTCCTGCTTATCACCTTTTCCCAGACTGATACTGACAATCGTCTGTCCCCCGATGCCCATCACGATGGCAAACGCCGAGATCAAACTATAACACGGTAAGATCAGATTCACACTAGCCAGCGCATTAGCGCCCACAAACCGTCCGAGCACAATCCCGTCGATCACGGACTGGATACCCAGAAATAATAGTCCCGCCACGCCGGGAAGTGCATACTTTGTAAATAACCGGGGAATCTCACCTGTCAACAATAACCTCTCTCTTTCCTGGCGGAAGAGAGCTTTTTCCTTACTCATAAAACAACTTGCTTTTGGTTCCGGCTGCAAAGGTAAGGAGGTCTTTTCAGAGAAAAATTACCATAAGATAATTTCGGTTTGCTCTTTTTATTTAGAAGAGGAACGGATACGGCTCAACGATTGCGGCGTGATCTGCAGGTAGGAAGCGATATGTTTCAACGGCACTCGCTGGAACAGATCCGGGCGCGAGTGCATCAGACTCTCGTATTGTTCGCGGGCATCACTCCAACTGTCGTTGATAAAATAGTTCTCATATTCCCGCAGGTAATAGTCGAGCAGCTTCAATCCCCAGATAGCGATATCGTGCGACTGTTCGAAAAGTTTGTCCAGTTTCGTGGCAGGGATGCGGAACAGGACGGTATCCTCCACCATCTCCACGTTATAGACCGAGATGTCGCGGTAAACGAAATTGATCATTTCGCCGTCGCTGGCAAACCATAAGGTGATATCTTTCGTATCCAGTTCGACATATGCCCGGACCAATCCCTCTTTGACGAACCAGACAAACGGGTCGCGGTCGCCTTCCCTCGTCGAAAGTTCTCCTTTCGAGAAAGCCACCTCCTCCATCTCGTCGACCAGCAGCCGGATCGCTTCGTCGGACATGGGATAAACCGCCCGCTGTTGTTCTATGAATTTATCCATGCTGTTTTTGTAACAAGTCCAATAACAGGGTCAACGCAGCATCCGCCGCCGCCTGTATATTTTCCGCCCTGACCGTTCCGAAATGAAAACAATGTGAGACGATTTCACCTTTCAGGGCTGCGGCGATCCAAACCGTGCCGACCGGTTTTTCCGGGGTTCCTCCGCCGGGTCCTGCAACACCGGAAGTCGCTACAGCACAGTCGCATCCGAGGGTACGGATCGCTCCCTGTGCCATCTGTTCCACCACTTCCCGGCTGACGGCCCCATGCTGGCAAAGACTTTCTTCCGAAACACCCAATACATGTTGTTTCACTTCATTGCTGTAAGAGACAACTCCCCCGACAAAATAATCGGAGCTACCTGCCACCAGCGTGATCATATTGGCTATCCGCCCTCCCGTACAGCTTTCCGCCGTCCCCATCGACAAACCTTTTGCTCGGAGGAGCTTGCCTAACTGCTCGCTGACTAAAGTATTATTCATCTTATTTATTCCTATCTATAATGCTTATTCACCTACCTTCCGACCTCACCTTTAACGGCTTTTTATAGCGTTCCGGCTTGGCAAAGGTATCGCTTTTTCCGGAAAAAGACAGACCTTGGACACACTAATAATTCAATCTCTTTTCATCCACATCCGCCCAAGCCAAACGCAAACCGCCGGTTTAAGCAAAGTAGAGATACAGGCCTTGTAGGGATGAAACATGTTTTGCCCCTACAAGGTGGTTATAGCACGATAACCACCTTATTATATGAACCGACAACTACCAGATAACTGCCGGGAGGAAGACCGCTGATACGCTCTGTCCCATCTACTTCGAGGCGACGAAAACATTGACCCGTGAGAGTATAAAGCGATACCGGGAGCTTACCCGGCGTTTCGATGATAAGCGTTCCACCCGACTCCGTACAGATACGGATACCTACCGCTTCAATATCCTCATTACCAACAGGAGTAAACCGACGGAACCAGGCAAAAGCCTCCATATCCTCACGCATACGGAAAGCCAGTCTATCATGACGACTACCATCCATCCACTCCACAAAAGTACGATAAGGATCACTTACAACCTGAAGAGTCACTTCCGTTCCGAAAGGATAGCGATGCACATCCGAAAAAAGCGAAGGAGGCGAAACAGAGACACCTACCCCACTACGATACAGATCCTCGCCCTCAAAAAGACTATCAACTGGCAACGTTAAAACATAAGTGCCATAGCCGCTTACTTCACCGATATGGATATCGGTCTCTCCGGTGATGGGGATAACGTAATTGCCCCTACTATCGGGAGTCAGAGACAGTTCGGGCTGTCGGCTGGTAGTTACCTGAGGGTACTGGCCTGTGCCTGCCGGGTCTATCTCGATCGAGAAGCTGATAGTGTTGTTCTCACGAATCAAGAATGTACCGCCACCATGGACGATAGCACCGATCACCTGTTCGGGGATTCTTACACGGTAAGAGATTGGAACTCTCAATGTAGAAGCCGTTATTTCATCAGAAGGCAAAGAGGCAAAGCTGGTTGCCCCAGCTCTGATACGCACACTAAAAGTATATTCCGTTCCCAAAGCCAGTCTGTAGAAGACCGGGCTGGTTTGCCAACTTCCATTCCCCAGCCTGTACTCTGCATTGGCTATCTTTTTCAGCCTAATGCTACTTGTTGTCGCTTTTTCCACTAAGGCTGTCGGAGTTTTTGGACGAGAAAGTACCAACGGACGGACTACACTTGCCTCACCGAGATGCCAAAGATATAAGGTAGTAGTCTCTTCTTCATTATTAATAAGTTCTGTCAGTTCAGTCCCCTCCGACAAATACTCTTCATCCAGGAATAAAGATTCCTTAGCCACCAAATAACCGGACAAATCCCCTTGCAGCTTTTCTCCGGTAAAGTCTATCATCTTCATTACATCCTCATCGCTTACAGCCTTTAGTTTTACTTCTGGCTGACGACCTCCGAGCAAAGTTGGAAAGGTAAGTGTATTGTTTGTAAACGAGGCTTTGCCTATCCAGCCATCAATTTCATCAAAGTGACTATTCATACTGTCTATCAATCTTTCAGCTGTCATTGGTGTACCAGAAGAGGCTTCATTAAAGGAAGAACCCGCTCCAATCTTTGCAGTACCGGCAAGGTAGTGGCAGCCTTGTATTACTGTATTAAGATCACTGTTGTCTCCATACACACCTCCAGTAGAATGTACTCCTGTCACCCAACCTGCATTATAACTATTACGTATCAAACTAGAGCCATAGTTCCCTCCACACACGCCACCAACACGATCTTCTCCCATCACCGAACCAATGTTATAACAACTTTTCACAGAACCTGACGAGTTCGCTCCACACACACCAGCAACATAGGATTTTCCACTTATAGAACCAGTGTTATAGCTATTACGTATCAGAGTAGAACTCCTACCACATACGCCGCCAACACCCCTGTTCCCCGAAACATAACTAGCATTATAACAATTACTGATCAAACCAATATTCCTACCACATACGCCGCTGACATCATATCTTCCCGAAACATAACTATTCACCACTCCTACATTCTTTATTTCGCCATCAGAGCCAACGCTCCCAAACAGTGCTAGAAAATCTTCACTTTCTTTATTAATATAAACCCCCGACACCGTATGCCCTTCTCCATCGAAGTCCCCCTGGAAAAAATTAACCCCCGTCCCAATCGGCGTCCACTCCTTCAGATTACTCCCATCTCCTTTCAGCGTACCGTCCCTATTCAGGACATCTTCATTCAAGGTTATATTGCCTACCAGTTTAATTGTCTTCTCTAAGAAATTATCAGTTTTATTATTCACCAACACCGCCAATCCGGCTAGCTCCTCAGCAGTAGAGATTTCAAACACCTCTTCGCCCGGATTATCGTCATACCAGCCCGTCACTGCCTCATCAATCCAGTTCCCTTGTCCACAAACGGTTGCGACCAACAGGACGCACATATTCAAAATAAGTAATGATCTTCTCATGCTCTATTATTCATTAGTGTTATTATTCTTACTTCCTGCAAAACCAGTGTAAAGGTATCGCTTTTTCCGGAAAAAGACAGACCTTGGACACACTAATAATTCAATCTCTTTTCATCCACATCCGCCCAAGCCAAACGCAAACCGCCAAGGCCAATACTATCCGAACCATCAAAAACAACGAAGGCCGGCTGGATACTTGCACCGTCTGTGTTGACAGCAGATTATCCGTTCCGACCTTTTCATATTCCGTGCCACTGCCCAGCGTGGCAACCACCGAATCACGCCACCGACTGAGACGCCCTCCATGGGCAGTCACCACACGATGCAAATATTGCACCCCCAGACTGTCGGGCGGCAAATACACCACCTCACGCTGCACCCACACAGCCGTACGACGCACCTTACAACCCATAAACAGAATATCACTTCCAAAGATCCTTTTAAATCCCTCGTCTGTAAAGAAGTTAATAAACTTCTCCTGCGGAGGAAAAACTTCATTTGGTTTCATAAATTAAAATTTTTGGTTGAATACTCTGCTACCGCTTTGGTAAGGAGACTTTGCAAAGGTAAAGATGATATGAGATATGGCAAAGGGATTTGAGAGATTTGGGAGGTTATTGGGGATGGTTATTTAATAAAACATTCCCCCTAGGGGCGAAAGATGTTTTGTCCCCATCCCAGGATAGTTATTGAGTGATAAGTACCTTGGGATGGGGGATATTTTAGATGATAACCCGAGAAAATGGGGCTGCGTCCATTGAGCAGAAGTCTTTATCGAGGAATTTATAATAACCGGTGATGGCAACCATCGCCGCGTTGTCTGTTGTAAACGCAAACTTCGGGATATGCACTTTCCAGCCATACCGCTTCGCATGGTCGAGGAAGGCATCACGCAAACCGGAGTTTGCCGAAACACCGCCGGCCACCGCCACCTCTTTTATATTCAGGTCTTTCGCTGCCTTGCGCAACTTATCCATCAGGATATCGATCACTGTCGACTGAAGGGAGGCACAAAGGTCACGTTTATTCTTTTCGATGAAGTCCGGATCTTCCTGTAGCTTATCCCTCAAGGTGTAGAGGAAAGAAGTCTTCAGTCCGCTGAAGCTATAATCGTACCCCGGAATATGCGGTTTGCTGAAAGTAAAGGCTTTCGGATTTCCTTCATTGGCCAAGCGGTTCACCACCGGACCACCCGGATAACCCAGCCCCATCACCTTCGCACATTTATCGAAGGCTTCGCCCGCCGCGTCGTCTATGGTCTGCCCTATCACCTCCATGTCGTTATAAGCATTTACTTTGATGATCTGCGAGTTACCGCCCGACACCAGCAAACACAGGAACGGGAACGAGGGAGCATGATCGTCTTCCGACGTTTCCTTGATAAAGTGAGCCAGTACATGCGCCTGCAAATGGTTGATCTCGATCATCGGGATGTCCAAAGAAGCCGCAAACCCTTTGGCAAAGGAGGTACCGACCAGCAGGGATCCCATCAACCCCGGCCCGCGCGTGAACGCAACAGCGCTCAGTTCCGACTTATCGATACCTGCACGCTTGATAGCCTCTGCCACCACCGGGATGATATTCTGCTGGTGTGCGCGTGAAGCCAGCTCGGGAACCACGCCACCATATGCTTCGTGAACCGCCTGACTGGCTATCACATTCGACAGCATCACGCCGTCGCGTATTACGGAAGAGGAAGTATCATCACAGGATGATTCTATCCCCAATATTGTTACACTCATACTCTTCTCTCGTTTTTTTGTGCAAATTTAATGAATTCTATCGCGATATTGTTGTAGATTTGCGTTTAAAATATAGTAAAGATATCAGAGGACTCAAATACATAATCATTACCCTACTTGTTTTGTTCTGGATATTCTATGCGATGCCCTTTATCTTGTTGAAGATACCCTACATCCAACATCAGGTTTCCGACATTGCATCGACCGAATTATCCGGCCATCTCGGTGTGCCCGTAAAGATAGGAAATGTGAATATCGAATGGTTCAACCGTTTGGTCCTCGACAACTTATACCTAGAAGATCAGGAAGGTCAGACATTATTCGAAGCCAATCATGTGGCGGCGGGCTTTGAAGTTCTTCCGTTGTTTAAAGGAAAATTCGTTTTCACTACCGTGCGGCTATTCGGTTTTTCCGTCAATCTCAAAAAGAAGACACCCGAAAGTCCGCTCAATCTCCAGTTCGTGCTGGATGCTTTTGCCAGCAGGGACACGATCAAGAAGAATCCGAATATCGACCTGCGTTTCAACTCGATCCTGATCCGCCGGGGAAACTTCCGGTACGACGTGCAAAGCGAGGCCGAAACGCCAGGAAAATTCAACGCCAGGCATGTGGCTATCAAAAACCTGAGTGCGAAGATTTCCATGAAGGCCTTCAACAAGGACAGCCTGAACGCCAACATCAAAAAGATGAGCTTCGACGAGGCTTCCGGCCTTACGCTGAATAAACTCTCGATGAACGTTATCAGCAACCGCGACAGTGCTTTCATCAACAATTTCGAAATAAAACTACCGGAAACAGATTTGAAAATCAGCCGGGCAAAGATCGACATGCAGGAGGTGAAGAACGCTTCCGAGCTGCTGAACCATGCCCCGCTGGAATTGAATATTTCCCCGTCGCAAATCTGTCTGAAAGACCTCTCTCCTTTCGTCCCGGCTTTCAGCAACTTCACCGAGACCATCGAATTATCGGCAGAAGCGTCCGGCTCCGTCAACAATATCAACCTGCAACGGCTGACAATCCGTTACAGCGACAAGATGCTGTTTATCGGAAAAATGGACCTGAAAGGGATCAGCCATCCGGAAGATGCCTATATCTTCGGACAGGTAAACAAGATGTATATCACGACCGACGGACTGGCGGGCCTGGTAAACAATTTCAACAAGAAGCCGGTCGTGCTGCCCGATCCTGTCGTCAGGTTGGGTACGATCAATTTTACCGGAGAGATATCCGGCTTCTTCGATAACCTGGTGGCGTTCGGAAAGTTCTCTTCGGCGATCGGTTCGGTGCAGACCGACATGATATTCGGTACAGACAAAGAAAACAATGTTGCGGCATACCTGAAAGGACATATTTCTACCTCCGGCCTGCATCTGAACGAACTGTTCAACGATGGTAACCCTTACGGGAACACCCGCCTGAGCATCTCGCTGGATGCCAAACGCTACAACAACAGCAGTTTCTTCGGAAATATTAAAGCGAACATCAACGAGTTCGAGTTCAAAAAATACAAGTACGAGGATATCCAGCTGTCCGGAAATTTCAAAAAGAACAGCTTCGACGGCATGGTACAGGTGAACGACCCGAACGGGAAATTGCATGCCCAGGGTATGTTCCGCCACGAGGGGAAGAACTCTATGTTCAACTTCACCGCCAATCTGGAACATTTTCGTCCCGACAGCCTCAACCTGATCGACAAATATGAATCGCCGGATATCTCGCTATCCCTGAATGCCGATTTTACGGGGAATAATATCGATAACCTGGAAGGTAATATCACGATAGACAGCCTTTCGTTCCTGACGGCTCCAAGCAGCTTCTTCCTGAAAAAATTCCAGGTAACGGCATCCGGACATTCACTGGACCGCCATCTGACTATCTCGTCCGATATCCTGAACGGAGAGGTTACCGGTGCATACTCCTTTACCACGATCGTACCGAGTTTTATGAACACTTTCAAAGGATATATCCCGGCACTGATCAATGCGACGCAGAAGAAAAAAGAAGTAGAAGAAAACAATTTCTCGCTGTTGCTGACAGTAGAGAATACGGAAAAGATATCCGAAACACTCAAACTGCCGGTGACGATGGTCAACCAGGCACGCATCACCGGACACTACAATAACTTGTATAATAAATTCCGCATCGAGGCTTTCCTCCCTAAATTCAAACTGGGAAACTCCCTGTTCGAATCCGGTTACCTGACTTGCGACAACCCGCAGGATAATATCAACCTGCAACTGAGGGCAACCAACTACAACCTGAAAGGACTTCGTAACTACCTCGACCTGAAAGCGGATGCCCGCGACAACCGGATCAATACGCTGATCGGCTGGGCGAACAATAAGGAAAAGGTGTTCCGTGCCGAGCTGTCGGCGTCTGCCCTCTTCACGGAAAAAGAACAGGAAAAGAGGCCTTCTACCCTGCGAACCGATATTTCCGTCAAGGAGAGCCAACTGGTGCTGAACGATTCTTTGTGGACCATCCATCCTTCGAATATTGTAATTTCCGACGGGCAGATAGGTATCCGTAAATTCCGGGTAGGCAATGAGAAACAATCGTTGCTGCTGGACGGAAACATCTCCAAAAATCCATCAGATACGCTTTTGATGGACCTGAAACAGGTCGAACTCAAATACATTTTCGATATACTGAATATCCCGGTATTGCAATTTGCCGGGAAAGCGACAGGTACATTTAATATAAGCGACCTGTACGGCAGTCGTATGCTGAACACCGATCTGGAGATAAAAGACTTCTCATTCAACCAGACACCGCTGGGCAGGCTGAACCTTTTCAGCGAATGGGACGATGAGCAAAAGGGTATCCTGATGCTCGGCAGTATCTATAAGAACGATACGACATGGACCGACGTAAGCGGTTACATCTTCCCGGTAGGACAGAATGCCGGGTTGTCCTTATTCTTCGGAGCCAACGATATCAATTTGGGATTCCTCCACCCCTTTGTGGAAAAGGTAGCTAAGAATATGAAAGGACGGGGTTTCGGAAACGTCCACCTGCACGGTCCGTTCAAGTCGCTGACTGTCGAGGGAGATGCGTATGTGCTGGACGGCGGGCTGGGCATCGAATATACGAATACGTATTATACCTTCTCCGACTCCATCCATCTGGATGCCGGTTCCATCAATATGCGGAACCTGACCGTCCATGACGAGTTCGGTAATCCGGGTATCGTCAACATGAGTGTCTATCACAATCATTTCAAAGATGTCAGTTTCGACGTGAATGTCAAAACAAACAATATGTTGGTGTTTAATGCGACCCGCAAGCAAAATCCGTTGATCTACGGAACAGTCTTCGGTAGCGGATCGGCGTCGATCAAAGGAAATGACAAGCTGATCAACTTCGACATCAATATGCGAAACGATCCCAAAACGGCCATCACACTCGACTTCATAAACAATACAACGGCTGCCGAATATGATTTTATCACATTCGTCGATAAGAAACAGTTAAAGGAATCGATTGCCAACGGGACAATCTCGCCCGATTCCCTGAAAATGGCTGCCACCAACGAAGAAGAAGGTGCTGAAATGCGTATGAACTTCCTGCTCGATATTACACCTGATGCCAATATCGAGCTGATCATGGATCCAATTGCCGGAGATAAGATCACCGGTAATTGCAGCGGAAGCATGCAGATAGAATATGGGACAAAGACTGATTTACGCATGTATGGAAACATGGGCATCATCAAGGGTAACTACAATTTCAGCTTGCAACAGATCATCCATAAGGACTTTAAAATACGTGAAGGCAGCTCCATCGACTTCCGGGGTGACCCGTTCAATGCCACGATGCAGATAAATGCCATTTATAATGTAACTGCCAACCTGCGCGACCTGGATGAAAACCTGGCACTGGAAAGTCCGCGAACCAACATACCCGTCAACTGCGTACTTAACCTCGACGGCATGTTACGCAGCCCTGCTATCTCGTTCGACCTGGAACTTCCCGGTTCAAACGAAGAAATAGAACGTCAGATGAAAGCGTTGGTCGATACGGAAGACATGATGACGCGCCAGATTATCTACCTCCTGGTGCTGAACAAATTCTACACCCCTGAATACAGCCAGAACGCCTACCGTTCGAGCGAATTTAGCGCCGTGGCTTCTTCCGCCATCTCCTCCCAACTGTCGAGCATACTCAACAGCTTGACGGACAAGGTACAGATCGGTACGAACATCCGCACCAGCGATGACGGCATACAAGATACGGAAGTGGAAATGTTGCTATCCAGCCAATTACTAGACAATCGCTTGTTATTCAACGGTAGTTTCGGATATAGAAATAATATGAACCAGGGGAAGAACGACTTCGTCGGTGAATTTGACCTGGAGTATAAGCTGACCCCAAGCGGAGAAATCCGTCTGAAGGCTTACAATCATGCCAATGATATGTATAAGTATCTGAACCGGGCCTTAACGACCCAGGGGGTAGGTGTCATGTTCAGGAAAGACTTCAGTAATATTTCCGAATTCTTCCGCCGACGGAAAAAACTGCTGCCGATCGTACCGCTTGCTCCGGCTGATACTATCTCGCCGGCAAAGACGGATACTACGGCTGTAACAACTCCTTTACCGCCTGCTGATAAGTAGATAACTGGTTGCTTTTAAGTATTTTCTTCCGCAAACGTTTTTCTGCGTCCGGTAAGAGGTAATCCCAAAGAGTTTTCATTTTGGCAAGCACCTGGTGCTCTCCGCCTTCAAGTATGGCGCTGTATTTCTCAAATAAAAGTGTATGAAAACGGAGTAAACGGACCTTCTTTTCCGTATCAGTCAGACTTTTTCCCGTCAGATATTCTTCAGCTAACCAGGGAGAAGATAATAAACCGCGTCCCAGCATTACCCCGCTTAAACAGGGATACCGGCTGATGATCCGGTCGATATCGTCCAAACTATTCAGATCGCCGTTATAGAAAAGCGGGTGTGTACATCCTTCATAGAAACGGGTAAAACTGTCCATATCCGCACAGCCTTTATATTGTTGCCGTCCTATCCGGGGATGCAAAGTCACATGAGTAAGCGGTAGCGAATCGATACAAGGAAGCAAAGCAAAAACTTCGTCCGGCGAATCCCAGCCTAACCGGAGCTTGACGGAGAAATTCATTTCTGGAAACTCCCGGATTACCTGCAGCAGGGCTACCGCTTCTTCGGTATACGGCAAAATACCTGCCCCACGGTGAAGACGCGCCTGCATCGGGAAAGGACATCCCATATTGATATCTGCCTGCCGATATCCCTGTCCGAGAAACAAGGCTGTCAAACGCCGGAACTCATCAGGTGTAGCTGCTATCAACTGGGGAACGACCGGAGTATCCACATTCCTGTCGGGAGTTATATCCCGAATATCCTTGTTCCGGAAACCGTCTTTTTCCACCCGCACGAAAGGGGTATAGTAGGCTTCCACTCCACCGAATACCTGTGCATGCACTTCCCGGTACACGGCATCCGTATAGCCTTGCAAAGGGGCAAAATGTATCTTGTACTCCATCAGGGAAATAGTTCTGAGAACAATGAATGAAGCCGTGTTTTAGCAAGTTCGAAATCCTGCTTTCCACCCAGTTCTTTTTCCAGCGAAGTCACTCCTTTATCCGTAAACCCGCAAGGATTAATCAGGGAGAAATAACTCAAGTCTGTATTGATATTCAAAGCAAATCCATGCATAGTAACGAACCGGCTGCTCTTTACTCCTATTGCACATATCTTACGGGCACGCCCTTTTACCTCCGGATCGATCCATACGCCGGTAGCACCGTCGAGACGTTCTCCGCGTATCCCGTAAAGGGCGAGGAAACGGATAATGACTTCTTCCAGCCGATGGATATACTGTTTGAGTCCCAACTGCCAATATTCCAGGTCGAAGACCGGGTAACCGGTTATCTGCCCGGGGCCGTGATAGGTAATATCCCCTCCCCGGTTGATATGGTAGAAAGAGACGCCACGCTGCTGCAACAGTTGTTCCGGTATCAGGAGATTGGCATCTTTCCCGCTCTTTCCGATCGTCAGCACGGGTTGATGTTCGCAGAAGAACAACTTATTTTCTTCGCTGCCTCCCTCCTTCTTTGCCTGAAGCAAGATTTCAAAAGCATCTGTCTGAACCTTTAGCGCATCTGCATAATCAATGCGTCCGAGGTCGTGAAAAGTGAAGCTCTCCATTTCTTTCTTTTTTTTATTTTTCCGTTCGTATTATCGATCTCACCGGCTCCGTAACCCATCTGTATCTTCAACAACTTACCCATCAGAGAAAGGATTTGTCCCTGTCGTTTCAACATATAGGGAGAAGGTTTACCGGAATTGAATTTCCTGGGATTCGGCAAAGATGCGGCGATCAACGCAGCCTCCTCGCGATTTAACCGGGAAGCCTGCTTCTTAAAATGGGCCTTGGCTACCGCTTCTGCTCCATAAATACCGTCACCCATCTCGATAGAGTTCAGATAGACCTCCATAATTCTTTCTTTTCCCCATATCCATTCGATCAGGAGGGTGAAGTAGGCTTCGATTCCTTTCCTTATATAACTTTTAGCAGGAAGAAGGAATACATTCTTGGCTGTCTGCTGGGAGATGGTGCTGGCGCCGCGTACGCGTTTTCCCTTTTCCGCTTCATCGCGTGCTTTCTGTATCTGTTCAATATCAAAACCGTTATGATCGAGAAACAAATTATCCTCCGAGGCGACAACCGCCTGTACCAACGGTTGTGCTATCTGCGACAACGGAACCCATTTATGTTCCAGTTTGAAAGGTTTCCCTCCCTTGTACTGATCGTACAACCGCGTCAGCATCAACGGCGTATAATAAACAGGGACGAACTTATACGCCACCACCGCCAGGATGCTGGATATAAAAAGAAACAGAAAGATATTCCTGCATCCGATCAGAATCCGTTTTATAATAGGCATATTCGAAATCGTTTACTGCCGGCAAATGTACGAATTTTATCAGATTTGAATATTACTTTTCTCTTGAAAGAAAAGCATATCCCGCCATTGCAATAAATAAAAAACGACTATCTTTGCCCCGTTACCCGCTATTGGATAACAGACCATTAAAACCATTAACATATGGAAAGATACGTGAATATCATGCTTGATGAGGGCTTTAAAACTGTCTTCGGAGTAAAGCAAGTAGCCATCGATTTTATCAATGCCGCCCTCCTGGGTGAGCGACAAGTCAAAAACCTGACTTATCTCGATAAAGAAATCCAACCGGAAGTAGTAGAACAACGTACGGTGATCTTCGATCTCCTTTGCGAAGATGTAGACGGGAGTAAATTTATTTTGGAGATGCAGAATTGCCCGCAACGTTATTTCTTTAACCGCGGATTCTATTATCTTTGTCGAATGGTCTCCCGTCAGGAACAGATTTATCTGTCGTTCGACTTGTTCAATCTAACGAAAGAGGAATGTAAGACTCCTCTTGAAAATACGGTTTATATATTGAAGAATATGAATTTATTTGATATGTCTCCATTCAAGGAGAAAGAGGATGCTTTCAGACGCTTGCTCGACGTGGCGAACCTCAATGCCATGACCGATCATGAGCGTGCCGTTTACGAAGAGAACCTGAAGATCTACCGCGACTGGCATGCTACGACGGAATATGCAGTGGAAAAGGCTAAGGAAAAAGGGATAAAGATAGGTAAGGCAGAAGGCATAGAGCTAGGTGAGGCGAAAAAACAGCGTTTTATCGCAGCAAAAATGAAAAAGCAAGGAGTCGCTATTGAAACGATCGCTGAGTTTACTGAATTGTCAGTAAAAGAGATCGAGGAATTGTAGTTTCTTATTAACCATAAAATAATTCATCAGCCAGGTTGTTATGTGTTAAAACAACCTGGCTGATTTTGATTCTACCCTTACCCTGCATTGATATTTCAATTATTTCCGGATTCGAACCAATATGACCATCCTCGTAGGGGCGGTGTGTCAAAAAGCTACTTTATCAGCACTTTACGGACGGTATCCCTCACTTGTACGATATAGATGCCCGTCGGCAGTTGCCGACGATTCAACCCCGGGGTTGAACGGAAAGCGTGAAGAAGGCGGCCTTCGGGCGTAAAGATACGGACGGGCGACGTCGGCATGCCTTCCGGCAGGCGGATGCAGAGGCAAGCATCTTCGCTCCATATCTCCGGCTCGGAGGCGGCGGCGCGGATCGGTTCGTTGGCTACGGGCGGCAGGTTCTTCACAATGCCGTCGATGAAGATTTCCACGTCGGTGCGCACGTATTTCACCAGGTAGGCACCGTCGGAAGTGCGGGGCATGATGGTTTCGCCGCGACTGGTGGTGACTACGGGTTGCGACTCGTCGTAATCCGCATCCAATGTGAGGTAGAAACAGAAAGTGCTCCACGACTCCACCTCGTAGCTGCCGGCTGACGGGTCGGTGACGGCACCCTCCACCGAAGGGAGGGAGACGGTGTAGTAAACCGTAGGCGGTGGCGGTGGCGGCGTGGGATCCTGGTAATTGAAGTCGGCACTCAGCCACAGGTCGGCATCGGGCATTTCGATCGTGTTGCCGGAAAGGGCTTGCAGGTTGTCGGCACTGCTGCCGGAAAGGTATCGCGAGAAGCGGTAGTTGGTGTTTTCGGCATACGTAAGTGTCAGGGAGGTGCCGGGGCGTATCCAGGTGTCGTCAGACACGGTCTTTCCGTCCTCGTCCTTTACCGTCAGGGTTCCTCCGGTGGGGGAAACAATATGGAGCTTCGGGAAGGCAGGCAGATAGTCTTCCGCCGCCAGCGACGGCTGCTGCCCACTGGGCCAGGATTCATAGCTGCCATCTTGTTTCTTCATATTTAGCTTCGGAAGGTTGGTGCCGTCGCCGCTTATATCCCAGCCATCGCCCCAGGTAATTACAGAACGAAAGTTACCAAGATCAACCCCGGGATCGCCATTCATATCACTGTCTGCACCGCCGCTTACCGAGTACCCGTTTACCAGTATTTTTGGGGAAGCGTAGTTGTCGGAAGGCTTGTTGGAAATGGAGGTTGTCTTCCCGAATATCCGCCCGCTCGTTCCTTCGCCTCCCGTTATCACCGGATTCAGTGCCAGGTTGTTTGAAAAAGGACCAGTCGAATGACTCCCGTAGATACCGCCGGCGTAGTTATAGCCATCGCCTGCCGCCTCCACGACTCCCGTGGCATAGGTCTGGGAAAGTCCATAGTCGGAGTCTGAAGAGCCGAATCCCGCAATACCGCCGGCATAGCTATTAGCTTTTACATCATTATCGCTTGCTCCGCTCGCCTTCACACCGACGGTGGCATAACAATTCGAGAGAGAATAATACAAGTATCCTACTATACCGCCGGCACGGGAAGAGCTACTGACATCAGAAGAAGGGCCGCCATTATCTTTTGATTTTCCGACAGCCTCTACCACTCCCTCTCCCGTCACATAGCAGTTGAAGATATATTTAGCCTGTCCGGCTATTCCTCCGGCATTGGCATAATAAAAGCCTTCTGTAGATTCAGAAGGACCGGCCCATACCCCCTCCTTCGCCAGCCACACGCCCAGGTTGCGGAGGGTTCCGTCAGAAGCATAACCGAACAAGCCGGCATAGACATTGTCTTTTTTGGTGTTTTCCTGCCTCACTTTCAGCCCCTTCACGCAATATCCCTGGCCGTCGAAATTGCCTTTGAAAGGATGCTTAGAGTCTTTCCCTATCGGCGTCCAGAAAAACGACGACAAATCAATATCAGCCGTAAGGATGAAGTAGCTGCCATTGTAGTCCTCCTTCTTGTCATTCACCTTCTTGTCATTGTCCGTCCCGCCATTCACCTGTTTTGCCAAATAAGCCAGTTGGGCACGGTTTGCTATCTGGTAAGGGCTGCCCTCCTTGCCATCGCCACCAGCAAACTTAGTGGCTATCAGATACCGGGTGGCATCGAGCGAGGGTTGAGAGGTATAACCGTCGCCGGTAGGCCAATTGTCGTAAGTGGTTTTGCCATCGGTACCCTCCTTTTGTATCTTTAATTGCGGCAGGTGCGTGCCATCACCTGTATTCCAGCCATCGCCCCAGGTAATCACAGTACCAAAGTTATCAAGATCAACCCCGGGATCGCCATTCTTATTATTGGCTGCACCGCCGCTTACCGAGTTCCCGTTTACCCGTATCTCGGGGGAGGCGTAGTTACCGGTGAGAGTGAAATTACTCCCCTTATCACCAACTATCCGGTTACTAAATGGGTTGCCTCCTATTATCCGTCCATTGACGGCCAAACTGTTTGTGAGTGTGCCATTTTTCAGCAAATATCCGCAGATACCGCCGGCGTAATAGTGATTCTCTCCTGTTCCCGTTTCAACATCTCCCGTGGCATAGGTGCAGGAGATCGTTGATTTAGAATCACCATACCCGACAATACCACCAACATAACCCCTACTTTTAGGTTCTACCTTTACATTTACAGTAGCATAACAATTAGTAAGCGAACCATCAGAGTCAAGATTTCCTACGATCCCACCGGCATAGATCCCACCGGCAAAGATATCTGAAACACTTGCCTTAATAGTCCCCTCTCCCACTACATAGCAGTTAAAGATTTCATAAGCGTACCCGGCTATTCCACCGACATAAGCAGAACCTTCCGTCAAATTTGCCTGTATCCCCGCATCCGCCAGACGGACACCCAGGTTACGGAGGGTTCCGACATACGCACAGCCGAACAAGCCGGCATAGACAACCCTACCGGTTTCGACCTTCATCACCTTCAGGCCGTTCACACAATGCCCCCGGCCGTCGAAATTACCTTTGAAAGGATAAGTAGCGTTCCCTATTGGCGTCCAATCATAATCCGACAGGTCGATGTCGGCGGCGAGGGCGAAGTAATAGGACATAAAGCCTCCTGCGTCGCCATCTTTGCCATTATGCTCGATCGGGTCGCCGCCACTACCCAAAGCGATGGGCTGTTGGCTATTCACCTGCTGCGCGAAGTAGGCAAGCTCTTCGGCGGAGGCTATCTTGATGGCATTCTTCCAGGATGTGCCGTCGCCACCACCCGTGTTTGCCAGCTTATCCACGCTATTTAAATGGTCTTTCCAGTTATCCGTTGCCGGGTTATCCTGCCCTGCCGCCCCGTTCACTCCGGAAAGCAGGAGGACTATACTTATAATGTAGGATAAATAGTGTTTCATAAGTAATATTGTTTTCGTTTATGATTGCCGGAAGAGTCGTTTATCAACCGCCCCGTCTGCTTTCCGAGAGGCAGGCGGGGCGGCGTTCTGTTGTTCGACGGCGTCGTACCGCCCTGTACGACGCCATCGAAAGGGACGTCTCGACGCCGTCGAGAGGAAGCGCCCGACGCCGGTGAGAGGAAGCCTTCGACGCCGTCGAGCCGATCCATGCCCGGGGATAGGGTTTATTCGATCACCGGACGATCGTCTTCACCGCCGCCACCGGGGTTGCCAACCACCAGCGGAATGGCATAGACCAGGGTACGCGACTGCTTGAGCTGCAAGCTGTTGGTGCTGAACCAGGTTTCGAGCGTGAGCTGGTAGCTGCCCTCCGCCAGATCGGCAGGAATGTTAAACATCAAACGTTTCGGATCGTTGATAGCCAACAGGGTGATGGTGGCAGCCACCGTCTGGTCGGCCATGTTGACCAGGGTAAGCGTACCCAACCCGCTGCCGTCGGCATTGACGCTGCGTATCTTCACGCCTGAAACGTCGAGGATTCCGCCCGGGGTGATGGTGCCGTCGGTCTTGCCGGTGGTCACGTCTTTCACCAGCCCGAAGCCGGCGCCGCCCATGTCGCGCACGTTGCCCGAAAATTCGAGGGTTACGAGATCGGCCTCGGCATGCATGGCGGCGGTGCCGATCATGTTGATAACGGCTTTATTCTTCGCCGGGGCCACCAGGCCTTTTTTCCCGAGGAAAAGGCCGCTGACGGCGGGCGAATACTGCACGTTGTCGGTCACTACAATGTTGTTTCCGCAAACCAACTGGCGGATTTTCTCCTCCACCAGCTTGGTGATGTTCACAATCGTATCGACACGGTATTCGGTACGTTCTTCCGAGATGAGACGTGCCACGTCCGCCATGTAGAACGTCTGGATCGGTTTCACCTTGGCCGCGAAGTCTTCCTTCACGTCCTTTGTCATCAGATACTCTTCGAGATCGAATTTCCATACATACTTTTTTGTTGCCATGGTAATCTGTGTTTAAATATTATTACTAGCGATAATTATGTTTCTTCCTTTACGCGATCGTCATCGCGCTTTTCTTCCCGCTCGCGGTCGAATTTGTCGATCATGCGTTGCGCTTCCTTCGTCTGATAATACAGGCGACATATTGCCACGACCAATACGACGAGCACCAGGAGCAGCACCACCAGGATGGCCTCGAAATACCCGGAGTCGTAATATTTGACGAACCAGTCGGGTACAGTGGTATTCGTATCACCGATGTATTGTATTCCTATCATGCGTCATTAAATTATGCTGCAAGGTGAAGGAAAAAAAGAAGAAAGTTGTAACAATTTGCAAATTGAGACAAAAAAAGGGGGGAAAACGTGCTTTTATTCCCTGTTTTTCCGGTAAGCAGCCGGACTGATCTCTGTTTGTGCCTTGAAGACGCGGTAGAAGGTCTGGCGGGTGGGGAAGCCGGAATCGAGGGCGATGGCTTCGAACGACTGGTGGTCGTTGGCCGGATCGGATAGGAGAAGGATGGCGTGGCGGACGCGGCATTCGTTGATATAGGCGGAAAAGGCTTTGCCGTAGACAGTGTTGACGGCTTTCGAAAGCAGGTAACGGGGTACGCCCATACGCTGCGACAGGGTGTTGAGATCGAGGTTCGGGTCGAGGTAGATGTGTTCTTCGTCGACCAGGCGGCGGAGTTCTTCCATCAAGGCCAGGTCGGATGCATCGGCTTCCGGCGAGTGGGGAGCGACAGCCGGGACCCGTTCCGCCCATTCGCGGCTACAGGCGGCCAGTCTCCGGTAAGCCCGGTGCTTCCGGCGGTAAAGAACGGAGACGACGAGCAGGGCGGCAAAAACAACACCCGCCGTCACGCCCAAACCGGCAGAAACATGGCGGAACATATTGAGCTGCACCTCCTTGCGGGCACGCTCCGACTCGAACAGTTCCTGTTTGGCACGGAGAACCAGAAGGCCACTGTATTTTTCGTCCTGCCGGCGGTTTGCCACCGTAGTCGAGTCCATATAAGCAATCGAATGCTCCCGGTCGCCGATGCGGGCATAATAGCGGGCCATCACCGGATAGAGGTCGCACGAACGGTACGACATCACCCAGGGCCATTGTTCGATATGGTAAAGGGCGCTGTCGATCATGGCCTTGCAACTATCCGGACGGCCCAGTTCCAGGTAACAGTCCGCCAGCCCGACGTAGATACCCGAGGTGAAGCTATGATCACCCTCCGCCTGCGAGGCGGGCAACGCCGCAGCATGCAAGGTAAGTGCTTCGCGGTACCGGCCACGCAGGCGGTAGTTGGAGGCCAGGTTGCTCAAGGCGATGCAGTCGAACATGGGACGCTGCTTGACACGGTCTTTACATTCGAGCATGGAGCGGAAGTAATAGTCGGAACTGTCCAACTGCCCGGTCTCCCGGTAATAGAGACCCAGTACATTACGTGCCTGGAGGTTATACATATTATAGAAGCGCGGAACGGATTCGTCGCTGAGGGCTGCTTTCAGGAGGGGGACGGCTTGTTCGTAATCGCGGAAGTCGAAGTAAGCACGTCCCAGGTCGTACCGGATATTTTTCTTTTCCGGGTAATCGGCGTCGGATATCTTTTCCAGCCGTCCGGCAATACGTTCGGCACAAAGGAAAGCGGCATGGTATTGTTCCTGTATGCAGAGTTTGCGGAAGATATAGATAAGCGCCCTCATTTCCATAGAGGCATCCCCGCGGGCGACACATTTATCGGCAAGGGCATAAAAGACAGCTATTTTCTTATCGCGCTTTTCCGGCGTATTATCGGGCAGGGCGATGGCTTCGCCATATTCCAGTTCATGCTTGAGGATGCTCCCTCCGATCTGTCCGACTGTTTCACGCATCCGGCGGACGGCTTCGCGGCGGTCGGCATCCTCGGGGACGGCGTCGATGGCTTCTTCGTAATAACGTTGCATCCGGTCCTCTATCGCTTCGTATCCGACTTGTGCGCAAAGGGCCAGGAGGCTGTCGCGATCGGGGATTCGGGTTTCGTTGTTTCCCGGAAGGTAGATACTGTCGGCTGCCCGGGCCTGCATCTCGGGTATGTAACGCAGGTCGGATGCGAAATCAGGCAGAAAAAGGGTATCGACCCTACTCTCTGTTGCCCCGAGGGCGGCAGAGAGTAAAAGGCCGATACCAATTAGTATATGTATTGTTTTGCTTGTTTGCATTCCGTTCCCTTTAATATTCACCGGAGATGCAAATATAAGCTTTTCAGGCTTAAGTATGACTCGAAAGGCTGAAAAATCAATAAATACGTATCAAACAGGCTATTTTCTTATTACCGTTTCCAGTATTGCTCCATCTGCTCCAACGTCTTGCCTTTGGTTTCGGGTACGAACTTCCAGATAAAGGCGGCAGCCAGGATACCCATCAGACCGTATATCCAGTAGGCCATACCGTGATTGAATGTTTCGGTCAGGTACTGGTTCTTGTCGAGCATCGGGAAAGTCCAAGATACGAGGAAGTTGGCTATCCACTGTCCGGCTACGGCAATACTCATAACGGTAGAACGGATAGAGTTTGGGAATATTTCAGCCAGCAATACCCAGCAAACCGGTCCCCATGACATAGCGAAACCAGCCGTATAAACCAGCATGCAGACCAGCGAACCGATACCTACCGAGTGCGTATAGAAGGTAGTCCCCAGTATTATCATAGAAACAGCCATAATCAAAGCACCGATAATCATCAACGGACGGCGGCCGAACTTATCGACGGTAAAGATTGCCAATACGGTAAACGACAGGTTCACGGCACCTACCACGATCTGCTGCAACAATGCGGCATCGGTAGCGGCCCCCATCGTCTTAAATATCTCCGGTGCGTAATATAATACTACGTTAATACCGACAAACTGCTGGAATGCAGATAACAGCACACCCACCAAAATGATCAAAAGCCCAAATGAGCGGATCGGAAGTATCAGAGAAACAAAGAAGCTACCTATCAAGGCAATCTCCAAAGCACTCGTATTACCTGCCAGCTCCAATCCTCCGTAAGAGATCAGGAACAAAACTAACCATGTCCCCATAAACTGGAAGTAAGGACGCATGGAAGGTGCTTTTTCCTTAAAACTATCTTTGATATCCGACAGCTCTTTCGAAGCTTCCTCCTTATCCATCAAACGACCGAGAATAGACAAAGCCTTCTCTGTCTTACCACGCATAACTAAATAACGGGGAGTTTCCGGCACAAACATCAGGAAAATAAGGAATAACAGTGCCGGAATAATCTCGGAAGCAAACATCCAACGCCAGCCAATAGCATGCAACCAAGATGCATCTCCTTGCAGAGCAATAGTATAGTTCACGAAATAGACCACCAACATACCGAAGATGATAGCGAACTGGTTCCAGGAAACCAAATTTCCACGACGATCGGCAGGTGCCACCTCGGCGATATACATAGGAGAAACCATAGAAGCCAGTCCGACTCCTACGCCACCCAATATTCTATAAGCAACGAACAAATACATATATGTATGATCCCCGCTACCAGGTAACCCCAGTCCGAATTCCGGCCATGCAGAACCGATCGCAGAGAGCAGGAAAAGGATAGCCGCAACGACCAACGTCGGCTTACGACCATAACGCTGGCTCACCCATCCGGCAAAAGAGGCTCCGAGGATGCAACCGATCAGCGCACTGCTGACCACAAATCCTTCCAGCGAATTAGCCTGATCGAGAGGTAATCCGTAAGGTTCAATAAAAAATTTCCGTAGTGATTCTACTGTTCCGGAGATAACAGCCGTATCATATCCGAATAGTAACCCTCCAAGGGTAGCAACGAGGGTAAGGCCAAAAATATAACTATTGTTGTTTTTCATATCTATCAGACTAAGAAACAAAAAGTAACCTCTCTGATCCGGAGATGGGCCCGGAGGTGTGCTTTCATTTGGAAACACATAAATCACACACCTCCTACCCACTCCCTGGAAGGGAAAAAGTCACTCTTTGTAACTAATTTTATATATATAAATTGAGAATCACTTCATACAACTCCTGCTTTCCGCTGATCTGTTTCGGTTCGCCGTCGCGAAGAGCGATCGTACGCAGGTCTTCCAATGTCAGCTTGCCGTCTTCGAAAGCCTTACCTTCGCCATTATCGAAGCTGGCATAACGTTCGGCACGCATTTTCTTATAATCGGAGTTTTCAAGGATAGCTGCAGCTGTCATCAAAGCACGGGCAAAAGCGTCCATACCACCGATATGAGCCAGGAATATATCGTCCAGGTCAGTCGAGTTACGACGAGTCTTCGCATCAAAGTTTGTTCCTCCTGTAGTCAGACCGCCACCTTGAAGGATCACCAGCCATGCCTGAGTCAGTTCGTAGATATCCATCGGGAACTGGTCAGTATCCCAACCGTTCTGGTAGTCACCGCGGTTCGCATCGATACTGCACAACATACCAGCATCAACAGCTGCCTGCAATTCGTGTTCAAATGTATGTCCTGCCAAAGTAGCGTGGTTCACTTCGATGTTCAGGGCGAAGTCTTTATCCAAGCCGTAATGACGCAGGAAGCCGATCACCGTTTCAGAATCCACATCATACTGGTGTTTAGTCGGTTCCATCGGTTTCGGTTCGATCAGGAAAGTTCCTTTGAAACCATTCTTTCTGCCATAGTCACGTGCCATGGTCAACATCATGGCCAGGTGATCTTTTTCACGTTTCATATCGGTGTTCAGCAGGCTCATATATCCTTCACGGCCACCCCAGAATACATAATTCTCACCGCCCAAAGCGATACAAGCGTCGATAGCGTTCTTGATTTGCGTACCGGCACAAGCGACAGCCGGGAAATACGGATTGGTAGCTGCACCGTTCATATAACGTTTGTTACCGAATACGTTGGCAGTAGACCATAACAGCTTCTTGCCTGTTGCCTGCTGTAAACCTTTGGCATGTTCTACCATTGTCTGCAGGTCTTTTTCAAACTCAACCATTGTAGGAGCCTCGTCTACAACATCCACATCGTGGAAACAATAGTAAGGAATGCTACATTTGGTCATGAATTCGAAAGCAGCATCCATTTTATATTTTGCACGGCTGATACGGTCGGCATCTGTATTCCAGGGGAATGTTTTTGTTCCGCCGCCAAACTGATCACCACCTTCGGCACACAGTGTATGCCAGTAAGCCATAGCAAAACGCAGATGGTCTTTCAACGTTTTACCCATCACAACCTTGTTTTCATCATAATAATGAAATGCCATCGGATTCTTAGAATCACTTCCTTCAAACTGAATCTTTCCTATTCCGGGAAAGAATTCTTTTTCACCTTTATAAAAGTCCATGAAATTAAATGTTTTAATGATTTATATTACATTGGTATATTATTACATGCCCATCAACGTATCCAGACGTTCTTTCCAGATACTGTATGCTGCGCAGTATTTATCTGCTTTCAATCCGTCAGGTTCGATCACATCGATCTTCTTCAAAGAGGCGAATGCTTCTTCTGCCGACTGATAGATACCGGCACCGATACCGGCTCCCTTAGCGGCTCCGACGGCTCCGTTCGTATCGAACAGCTCGATCACCGCTCCCGTCACACCCGACAAGGTATCACGGAAAATCGGACTCAGGAACATATTAGCATTACCGGCACGGATCACACCGATGTCGATACCCATTTCGTTCATAATATCCATACCGTACTTGAAGGAGAACACGATTCCCTCCTGGGCGGCACGAGCGATATGCGCTTTACTATGAATATTAAAATTCAGTCCGTGTATAGAGCAGTCGATCTGCTTATTCTGCAGCATGCGCTCTGCACCGTTTCCAAACGGCAGGATAGACAATCCCTCCGAACCAACCGGCACAGTGGCAGCCAGATCATTCAGCTGCGGATAATCGATACCTTCCGGAGCCACATTCTTCTTCACCCATGAGTTCAGGATACCGACACCGTTGATACAAAGCAGTACACCCAAACGGGTCTGTTCGGATGAATGGTTCACATGGGCAAATGTATTTACTCTTGACAACGTGTCGAAGTTTACTTTCCCGTTTACACCATACACAACACCGGAAGTACCTCCTGTGGCAGCGATCTCCCCCGGATTCAGAACGTTAAGTGATAGAGCATTATTAGGCTGGTCGCCTGCACGATAGGTAACAGGAGTTCCTTTTTTCAATCCCAGCTCCGTTGCAACGGAGCCCAGCAGCTCGCCCTGCAAGCCGAAAGTCGGACGGATCTCCGGTATCAGATCGTTGCTGAATCCGAAAAAGTTCATCAGATCCTCGGAAACCGTCTCATTCTTGAAATCCCAAAAGATACCTTCCGATAAACCGGAAACCGTAGTAACGATATCTCCCGTCATCCGCATGGCGATAAAGTCACCCGGCAACATAAACTTATGGACGGAGCGGAACAGTTCGGGTTCAAATTCTTTTACCCAAGCTAGTTTCGCCGCAGTAAAGTTTCCCGGAGAATTCAGCAAATGGGACAAACATTTCTTCTCCCCTATATTTTTAAAAGCACGATCGCCATAAGGAACGGCACGGCTGTCGCACCAGATAATAGAGGGACGCAACACCTCCATCTTCTTATCTACCAGCACAAGTCCATGCATCTGGTAAGAGATACCGATTGCCCGGATATCCGTTCCCTGAATACCGGCTTGAGCAATGGCTCCTTTTATGGCTTCTTTCAGATATTTCCACCAGTCATCCGGTTCCTGTTCTGCCCAACCGGGTTTTACAGCTTTAATAGGAGCTTCTTCTTTCGGATAGAAATCGGCACCGACCGTCAGTCCCGAATGGGCATCCACAATAGATGCTTTTACAGAAGAACTACCTATGTCACAACCTAATAAATACATATTCTTACGTGATTAATTCTTATTAAATTTTGAATGTAACTTATTATATTTCACTTTATCGAAACGATAATAGCGGGCGGCACGATGGGCAACTCCGGTTTCAATCTCGTCGGTAGGCACTATGTATTCCAGTGAACTCATTTTCTTATGGAAGTTACGGACGTCCATTTCCTTATTATATATGATCTCATAAGTACGTCTTAACTGGAAAGCCGTGAACTTCATCGGCAGGTAGTCGAAGATGATAGACGGTTCTTTTTCCACCCATTCCCGTATTTCTTCCACAGCAGCTCCAATGATCTCCCGATGGTCGAAAGGCAGAGGCGGTAGTGAATCGACCGGGAACCAGGCCAATGAGGTATATTTATTGGTTGGATTCGATTTCCGCCCGATCTTGCTCAGTGCCAGATAAGCTACCGTGACGATCCGTTCGATCTTCAGCTTCATCGCATTTTCCAGCCATTGCATATCGTCGGCATTTTTTGTACGTGAAGGAGACCCGAAACTACGGAACTGTTTCAGAGGAACGCGTTTTAAACCGGTGGCCTCATTAAATACCCGGTATGCAGCCGTATCCAAATCTTCATTTTCATAAATAAGACTTCCGGGTAATTTGTAATGTTTCTCATCGCTCTTATCCACCTTCCGTTCTACCAGCAATACGCAAAGTTTGTCTTCATTTACTCCCAGTAGCACGCAATCAACAGATACGTGCGAATAAAGCATTTTCTTGTTTTCCATATGTGTTTCCATGATATTACGTTAAACAGTTGCAAATATAATCATTAATCCAATATACAAAACATACAAAACATTTTTTTCAATATTTATAACAGCTTATTTATCTGTGATTTTACTATCTTACCTCATACAATAACATTTATCCCCCATAATGTAAACAAAACAATATTGCAGTAAAGCTCTGATATTTTTCTCTTTAACATGCTTTATCAAAACTTTCTGAACTATTCCCAGTCCGGAATACTTTTATTAATACATTTGTTACAGATTTTACTTGATCATGGACATAAAACATATACAGTTTACGTGCCGGATGTACTGGGCCAACGCAAAAGGACTGCTGAATATAGGAGCAGAAGGCATCATACTACTGGCTTCCATCGCCTCCCTGTTTGTTCTGGTGTATCAGTTCGGTTTTCAGCAGACCAGCGAAACCATACATCATTTATATCTGAGCCGCATCTATATTTTACTGGGATTCTTTATTGGGATCACATTAAGGTATATAGTCCGGTTTAACGAGATCATACAGGAAAAGTTGCTGTACCTGGATATCGGCATCTATTTTCTTTTGTTTGCCGTTCTTTCGGCGAAGGTCTTTTTCAAAGATATTATCGAACAGTCGTTGCCTTATCTCGCTTTTCTCTCGAAACCGCTGTTCGTATATATGCTGATGTTGCTGCTCAGTGTCATCCATCTGTCGCGGCAGACATTTACGCTGATGCAGACCCGCATCAAACCGTCCCTGCTGTTCCTGCTCAGTTTCATTTTCGTGATCCTGATCGGAGCGGGATTATTAATGTTACCGAACGCCACTACCCGACCGATTCATTTCGTGGATGCCTTGTTTACCGCTACGACTTCAGTTTGTGTAACGGGACTTACCACAGTGGATGTGGCAACCACTTTCACCCATATCGGGCATGTGATCATTATGATCCTGATACAGATCGGGGGGATCGGCGTGATGACTTTCACGAGTTTCTTTGCGCTTTCCTTTATGGGACATTCTTCTTTTACCAGCAAACTGATGCTGAAAGATATGCTGAACGAGGAGCGGATCGGAGGATTGTTCCGGGTGATACTGAATATCCTGTTCGTCACGTTCTTTATTGAAGGGATCGGGGCGTATTTCATTTATATGGATATAAGAGGGACATTACCGGGTGCCACGTTACAGGATGACATATTCTTTGCCATCTTTCACGCGGTGTCTGCTTTCTGTAATGCCGGTATATCTACGCTGAGCGGCAATATGTGTGATCCGTTGGTTGCCCACAATTATAATCTGCATGTGTGGATTTCTCTGCTGATTATCTTTGGCGGACTGGGATTTCCGATTGTATTCAACTACCTGAAATTGTTAAGGCATTTTATTGTAAATACGTTTATGGTAGCTACAAGGATGCAGAAGCGGTATATCCATACCCCCCGCATCATCAACATACATACTTATATTGTAGTGATAAGTACGCTGGTGCTGATCATCGGCGGTACGATCCTTTACTTTATTTTTGAAACGGACAACACGCTGGTAGGACTGTCGATGAAAGGAAAACTGGCAGATTCTTTGCTGGGGGCAGTCACTCCGCGAACAGCAGGGTTTACGGTTGCCGACATGGGAGCGCTTCGTCCGGTAACACTGATGCTGACGCTTATCCTGATGGTGATCGGTGCCGCACCGATGTCTACCGGTGGTGGACTGAAAGTAACGACTGTTTTTGTAGCAATCGTAACGGCATTGAATGTGGCCCGTGAAAAAGAAAAGGTAGAAGTACGTAAAAGGGAGATATCTCCTTCTACGATCCGCCGGGCTTTCGCGACGATTGTCCTTTATTTTATCTTTGCTTCGGTAGCAGTCTGGATGTTGTCCTACACGGAAGAAGGGACACCGGTCTTTACGCTTACCTTCGAAGTTGTCTCTGCGCTGAGTACGGTAGGATCGAGCCTGAATTTTACTCCTTTGCTTTCCATGTCGGGAAAGCTGATCATTATCTGTGCGATGCTGATCGGGCGTATCGGGGTACTGACTTTTATGGTCAGCTTTATAAGAGAATACAAAAAGAGGGATTATACATACCCTCAGGAAAATATATTAATGTAATAAGAAATGCCTTATGAAATTTCTGGTTATAGGATTAGGAAATCTGGGACGTGCCATCGCGGAGAATTTGACCCGCATCGGCGATGAAGTGATAGGTGTCGATTTGAATCTGCATAAAGTGGAAGCTGTCAAACAGACTATCTCCGGTTCAGTCAGCCTCGATACGACCGACAGGGATGCGCTGAACACACTCCCTCTAAGCGAGATGGATGCCATTTTTGTGACTTACGGAAAGAATTTCGGAACTTCGGTACAGACAGTCGCCTTATTAAAGAGCCTGGATGCCGGCAGGCTGATCGTCCGCTCGATCTCTCCTATCCATGAAACGGTGATCCGTTCCATCGGAGTGTCGGAGATCATTCGTCCGGAACAGGATTATGCGGCTACATATGCTTCACAAAGCTTACTGGGCGATCTGTTCCAGCGTTGGTATCAGGTAACGGAAACGCATCATCTGTATAAAATAAAAACACCCGGCGCTCTGATCGGGCAATCTTTAAAGACAATCGATTTTCAAACGAATTTCGGTATTCGCCTGGTGGGAGTTGAACGGGCAAAAGAAATACGCAACCTGATCGGACTGAAGCAAACGCAATATTATGTAATAGATCCGCTGAGCGACGATCTGGTCCTGGAAGCAGAAGACAGGCTAATACTCTTCGGGAAGATGGAGGTGCTTCATAAAATAAAAGAACTATAAGGAAGAAAAAAAGCGCTAGTCTTTTTCCTTAAAGACTTACGCTTTTCCCAAAATAAGTAGGCATCACCATAGGGAAAGGTGATGCCTACTTTATAGCGATAGACACTAGTCGATCTTCTTAACCAGCACTTTATCAATACGCGCCCCATCCATGTCTACAATCTCGAATTCGAAATTCAGCCAGGTTAATGTTTCACCGGTTTTCGGAACACGTTCCAAAATTTCCAGGATCAAACCGCTCAACGTATTATAATCATGTTCGGCATACAGGTCTTCCAGGTCGAAATATTCCAGAAAATCGTAGAAGTTATACTGTCCGTCCACCAACCAGGAACCATCGGCACGCTGAGTGATCTCAGCCTCTTCTCCCAATTCCGGAACCTGGCCGATCAAACCTTCCATGATATCTTTCAAAGTAACGATACCCTGGATACCACCGAACTCATCCGTCACGATACCATATTTAACACGTGCCTGTTTGAACTGCTCCAACGCATTATAAACACTTTGGTTTTCCGGCAGATACTGAGCCGGACGTATTACCTGCTCCAAAGAGAAATCAGGTTCATCGATCCGTCCGAACAGATCTTTCAGGTAAACGACACCTTTGATATTATCGAATTTTTCGGAAGCTACCGGATATATATTAAACAGGTTTTCCTGTACCTTTTCACGGATCTTTTCAATACTATCCGTTACATCCAGCCAAACCAAGTCACTCCGGTGTGTCATGATCGAACCGACATTCCGGTCTCCCAGGTTGAACACACGTTCCACAATGTCCTGTTCCACTTCCTGAACTTCACCTCCATCAAAGCCCTCTTTGACGATCGCCTTGATCTCTTCTTCCGTTACTTTATTTTCTTCATTTGCTTTAATTCCGGTAATTTTAATAACAAAGGAAGTACTTTTCGACAATAGCCATACAAAAGGTAAAGCCAGTTTTGATAACAGAAACATGGGTCTGGCAACCAGCATCGAAACCCGTTCGGCATATCCCATACCGATACGTTTCGGCACAAGCTCACCCATGATCAAAGTAAGATAAGTAACGATTATAACGATTACAGTCTTTGATAATCCAAGAGCATAAGGTTCGAGTACGGGAACATGACGAACCACTTCTGCCAGGTTATAGGCGAAAGCCTCTCCTGAATACAAACCGGTCAGGATTCCGATTAGCGTAATACCGATTTGGATAGTAGATAAGAAACGATCGGGTTCACCAGCCAACTTCAGGGCTGTTTGCGCAGATTTATTACCTCTTTTTGCCTCTAGTTCCAACCGGGCCTTACGGGCAGACACTAAAGCGATCTCAGACATCGACAAAATACCATTCAACAAAATAAGGCCGACAATAATAAAAATTTCCATTTGCTATATATACAGCGATTGATTAGGGAGCGAAGATATGAATTATATCGAAATTAATACTACATTTAGAACCTTAATTAATATATGATATAAAACATGAAACATCAGATCATATTACTTGGCAAAGATATCACCTCTGTTTATCACGGGATCAAAGAGTTTGCACCCGACCATGTGCATCTTCTTTGCACGAACGAGACAAAAGATGTAGCTGCCCCTTTATTTCCGCTACTCCCCGCCAGTATCCGCCGGACCTTATACCGGACCGAACCATACGACGGAGAGAACGTTCGCAATGTATGCCGCAAGATACACCAGGCCTATCCTACCGACAAGTTTGCCTATAATCTTTCGGAAGGAACCAAGCTGATGGCATTCGCCGCATTTACAATAGCCAAAGAATATAACGCCCCGGCCTTCTACCTGACTCAACTGGGCGACCTGATCCGGTTGGAAAACTTTGAAAAGCATCCGATGCAAAGCCAGTTGGATAATAAAGAGATATTGGGTCTGAGCGGAAATATCTTGACGGAATACCAGGACGCCAAACAATTGAGCGATGCCGACATACAGGCTTCCATCTCCATCAAGCAGTTTATCGAACAATACCCGAAAGAACATACCATGATCCAGAAGTTCTTCAATATATTCTGCAATAAGGAACTATCTCGCTTACCGTCATCACGGGTTTTCAAGAGCGGGTTGCGCTTCAAGCAAAGACAGGATACTTTCCTCATTGCACAGCAAAACCGTGTATTGCTCAGGTTAACGACTCCCAACGCAGGTATGTTATTTTTCAAAGGACGCTGGTGGGAAACACTCGTTGCCCATAAAGTCAGGACATGGAGCCAAAGACATCCCAACCGTCCCGAGGTATGGCAGAGCGTTCTATTCCGGACAGAAAACAACAGTTCCAGGACAAAAAACGAAGTGGATGTCTTGTTGAACAACCAACAGAAACTGATATTCATCGAATGTAAATCAGGAAATGTAACACAGAACGATATATATAAGGTAGATGCGGTACGTGAAACCTATGGCGGAGATATCTCGCTGGCTGTATTAGCCAGTTATTACCCGGTGGAAGACAGTTTACAGGAAAAATGCAAAGATTTGCAGATCAATTTATTTGCCCCTGCCTATATTGACGATCGTATCCATCATCTGGATACCCTTCCCGACTGGTTGGAAAAGCTGTCCAACTCCCTGCAGTTATAAAAAAATGAAGCCGTTCTACCTTCTCAGGCGGAACGGCCTTTATCAATCGATAAGTTTTTGCTAATCTAATACATATTAGAAAACAATATCGGGAGATAGATACTTACACTTATTCTAAATTCTAAACTTCATCATCATATTCATTAAAGGGAACTCACTCATTCCCCAACATCTGTATTTATGCAAATGACGTGCCAAAAAGCAAGGTAGCCAAATAAGACAACAACAACCAACTGATTATCAGAAAACAAAAGCCCGATATACAACATTCTATATTTTGCCACACTTCAAATGTGGGGTGTGGAACTGATGGGGAAATGGGGAATTTTTCCACACCACACTTTCAATGTATACCACAGTTGTGATATGAATAAAGAATATGATAAAAAAGCCGGTCCTGTAACAGACCGGCTTTCATACGTACCTTAATATATAGTGTATACTTTACTTACTTTACAAACTTCGCTTTCAAAAGATAATCGGCACAGCCTTTCACTCCGTCAAACTGGGTACGTCCGGTCGGCATACCTTCCAGTTCTACATAGTATTCTTTTATACCAATCTTATAAGCTTGTTTGAAGATCATTTCAAAGTTCATGAAACCTGATTGTCCCAAAACTGCACGATCCTTGATATGCAACAGCTTGATACGGTCCGGATAGTTTTTCATATATTCTACCGGATCATTCTGACCAATCACTGTCCAATATACATCCATTTCAAAGAATACCAGATCAGGATCTGTATCTTTCAGGAAAAGATCATAGATTTTTTCACCTTTATTATGGCGACCGAACATGGCTTCTTTACCACCGGGAAGTACTTTGGCAAACTCGAAATCATGGTTATGATAACCAAAAGGAATCCCTGCCGCTTTTACAATCTTTCCGGCTTCGTTGAAAACATCGCAAACATAACCAACCTCTTCCACACTGCGAGTACGGGGTTGTCCGGGCTGAACCAGATATTTCACACCTAATTTAGCATGATCGTCTGCGGTCTTTTTCCAAAATTCCATAATCATATTGCGGGTGTCCGGCGTGTACTCGCCTGTCGGAGGATTCACGTGAGAACTGGTGATCTTCAATCCGGCATCTTCTGCCATCTTCTTGAATTCCATCATATCGACACCATTGATCTTGCCGTTATTGTAACCCGCCAGTTCAAGGGTTGAATAACCCATCTTTTTAAGTTTTTTCATTCCGGTGGGAACGTCTTGAGTCAGTTCTCCCCCCAAAGAATAAATCTGCAAACCGATACTCTTCTTTGCTGTCGTTTCCGATACACCGGGAGTAGCGGCATGTAATGTTTCTGCCTTTCCGGCAACAAGACCTCCGAGGGTCAGAAAAGAGGCACTTTTCAGAAAATTTCGTCTATTTACCATGGTCTATTAAAATTTAAGTCTTCAAAGGTATTGTTTTTAATCTGAAAAATAATTCTATATTTGTTCTAAAATAAGAGGCTTATAAATAAATTTAAGAGTATGGAACCTATTTATTGTCAGAGTTGCGGCATGCCGCTGATATCCGCGAAAGCTACACAAAAGAAGAAGCGCTTGCCGGTATGCAATATTATTTTCCTCAACTGAAACGCTGGAAAAAAGAAACCAAAGAATAGTTTTATGGAAAAGATCAAACAAGAGGCAATCGAATTGCTGAATAACTGTGAGGTAGCAACATTAGCCTCCATCGACGAACAGGGTTATCCCCGTCCCATAGTCATTTCGAAGATCAAAGCAGACGGGATCGATACGATTTGGTTCTCAACGGGAACGAGTTCTGAAAAGACAAAGAATTTTATCGAAAACCCGAAAGCAGGCGTCGCTTTCTTCAAGGAAGGCGACAGTGTGACGCTGACAGGCACCATCGAAGTAGTCGAAGACGCTGCGGAAAAGAAAGCATTATGGGTAGACTGGTTTTATGAGCATTTCCCCAAAGGTGTGGAAGACCCGGAATATTGTATCCTGAAGTTCACCGCCGAACATGCAACCTACTGGATTGGCCATAAGTTCGTGAAGGGGAAAGTGTAAACATCATATACGTTTTAAATAAATATTCGTTCGATAACCGTTCTTTATTCGTTCGACAACCATCGAATAAATAAAGAACAGTTATCGAACGAATAGAGAACAACTGTCGAATGAATACTTATTTTAAACCCAACGGTAGTTTACATTCAGACATTAATCATCCAACTCTCCCTGATTCCGCATATGTTTGCCATCGCAGAAGGGTTTGTTCTGTGAAAGACCGCAACGGCATAATGTAACGCGGTTGCGCACCGGATAGACACGTCCGTTTTCGTCTTCTATAGGAATACCGCCTTTCACCCAGATAGGACCGTGTACGCTGGCAGGGACATCTTCCAGGATACTGATACCTTCGGGCAGTTCGGGTTCAATCCGTTTGCCATCTTTCGTAACGGCTGTCAGACGACCGCTGGGGCAGTTGGCGCACTGCTCTTTCACTATTTCAATCGTATCCTTCGAGTCACCCTCCTCCACCTGTTGCCAGGCAGTACCGTGCGTATCGCAGAAACGGGCTACCGCACAGAGGCTTTCGGCATCCAGCATATCGATGACTTTACCTTCATAAAGGACAGACATTTCATCATACGAATCGTGACTGGCTGTCGTATCTCCTTTAAAGCCAATCTTTTTATGCGTTCCGTCGCAAAAAGGTTTGTTGTGCGAGCCACCGCAACGGCACAGATGATATACGCCTTCGACGGAATACTTTTGTATTTCCTTATAACCGGTGGAAGCTCCTTTCCGGTCGCCGATATAACGTAACTGATTCACCGGGACATCCCCGATCACTTCGTAAGGTCCGTTCGGGAGAACCTTGATTTTCTTTTCACTATTAGATTCCATCACCTAAGTTGTTTTAATTTTATGTACTATTTATTAAACAACCTGGATTTCAGTTTGTTTAGTCAAACCTTCCGGAAAATCAAGCCATCCGCTAAAATCCCAGTCCAAGCTCGAACATGAAACGGAAACTATCGGTCGAACCGAACCATGAATACTTCGTCGTGACCTTGTTGATCAACGTCAGCCATACCCCTCCTCCGTACGAGGTATGCCACCTTTTCGATTCTTCACCCGGGAACCAGACACGGCCGTAGTCGAACCCGGCAAACACTCCGTACTTCAAAGGGGTGAACGGATTCTTAAGTTTCCCCATATCCAACCGGATATCCGAATATTGGTAAAAAGCTTGTTTCCCGATAAAGCGGTTATCCCGGTAACCGCGTAGCTCGGTGGATGCCGCCTGGTAGAATTCGTATTTATTGTTGAAGAGCAGTTTACATTTCGCCATTGTCGCCCAGGTCAGACGATCGGTAATCCGTACGTCCAGTTCCATAGAGGCACCGGCATAAGGAAAATTACGTCCGGCATTCCTCAGATTCATCATCCAACCGGCTGTTACAGCTCCACCGATCCGGGGGATAAAAGAAGAAAGCTCTTTCTCCGTCTCCAGCGTAGCCCCCAGGTCGAAGAAGTAGTTATTCTTGAAAATCCGGTGATCTTCGGGATAATACTGGTTGATGAAACGGTCGCTCGTTTCCTTCGCCTTGAACATTTCCAGCGAAGTTCGAACAGTCAGCTTTTCATTCTTTCCGAAATTGAGCAGAAAAGAAGGCGACAGTTTGAACTCGCGGATATGGACACGGTTGTAATTTTTCTTCGCTTCCTTATATCCGTCCGTATTATTCCCAAAACCGAAAAAGTTATAGAAGTTCCTCTTCGAACTGATTGTCGCCTCTATATTGAACGATTTCTTTCCGTCGTAAGAAGGAAAAATCCCCTGGTACATGAACCCTTGCAGGTAATTATACCCGACACGGTGCTGGTAAGTAAACGGCGAACGTTTAAAGCCATACATCGTATAGGTAAAGAATGTACCGAGACTGAATCCTTTATCCGAGTCGTAAATCCCCCAGGGTGTGAGCGACATTTTATGATATTTGATCTTATTGTAGTCATACTGATGTATTTCCGGTATATCCGAAAAAACTTTACGGGCATGAGGAATGGAGTCTAACCGAGCCTTTTCCAACTTATACTCGTAAATCCGTATATGATGACCCGGGGCCAGCCGGTAGCTATTCTCACCGCGACCAGCGATCAGGAAGACGGGCATTTCTTTCTTTGCTTCTCCGTTCACTTCAAAACGGTCGTCACCTTCAAGACCGTACAGCCAAAGTTCCTTGGTCTTTTTACGGCTATATTTCCGATCGAACACCAGTCGGTCTGTCTCTTTATCGTAGATGCGGATAAACAAACTGTCGGGATTAGTACGATCGATGACGAAACGGTCAGAACGGTTGCTTCCCGTCAGAACCGGGGTTCGCTGCAACTGATCGAAATAAGCTGTTGCTATCTCTTCCAGCCTATCCCGTCTCTGTTTCACGATCGCGCTGATCCGTTCGATCTCCTTATCCTCTATTCCCTTCGGCAAACGCGAGAAAGCATCGTCTATCACCGAATCGGTCAGTGTCCGGCGGATGAATCGGGCCTGCTGCATCCATACATCGGCATCACTTTGGGAAGCCAACGCCATATCCAAAGAAAAACCCAAGGCGTTCTCTTTGCGGACGCTTTTCAGCGAAGGATCGTAATTAACAATGAAACCCAGGCCCAACACCCGGAGCATTTGTTTGAACAAAACGCCGTCAACCTTCGTAAAAGCATGGTTACGGTCGATGACGATCGGGTCGAAGGTTAGGCTGTCGCCCCGCTTACGCGCTATCCAGTTCCAGTTTTCGGGTATCTTATTCCAGTCACCTATCACCATATCCAACAGACGTTCACGGATATAAAGTTCCTGATTCACCTGATAATTCTTATCCGTCCGGATAGTATCCAGCAAATCTTCTGTCAGGAGAATATTCGGGCGGGTATTAAAATCGGGCACATCGATGACACTGACCAGCTTATTTCCGATAGGCGTTCCATCCGCCACTGTATCGGTTGTGGAATACTCGGGCAAATAAAAGATCCGCGAATTATTTGAGTTCAGCCCCGACGAACGCGCCAAATAATCGGCAGAGATAAAGGTAAACGGATTGATAATAGTATAGGCATCACCGATAAACTGGTCCAGATATGTATTTCTGAATACTTGTTTGCTATAGACTTCCTGGAAGAATTTCGATTCGAGGAAGGTGGTATATCCGCCTAGCGGCTTTAAAAGACATAACTGTGCCTGATCGTTTTCCAGAAGTAATCCCTGGAAATCAGTAGCCTGCTCCACCACCTTCATCCCACCCCAAAGCGTTTGCAGGGTGACGGCAGGCACGGTGATCGGGATAGAATATAATTTCCGGTAATGTTCTCCCCAAAGCATCTTATAAAAATCACTTTTCTCAGTGGCCGACGACGGGTAGATCGATTTCCGGACCAGCGAATCGCCTTCGGTCATACCGGCACTGTCGACCGGCAACAATAGATCCGCTGCCGCCTCCGGAGACGGAAAAAACAGCAGGACCAACAATAATATATAGTAACAGACAGTATAAACATGTAATTTCATCATCTGCAAACTGAATCACAATTATATTCAAACAAGTAACACCTGTATATTTACATAACAGAGCAGGCATTCAACTTGTTTTACTCATAACGCCTGGCAGCCTGATCCAGTTTTTTTTCGTATTTTAGCAGACAAAAAACGAATCCTTTAAAAAGAGAAGCTTATGAGTTTTGCTGGCCATGTTTTCGATATGATACGAAGGAACAAAGAGGATCGGGAGATGCTCAGACAACTCCGTGACCGGGGAAAAGACACCCGTGCAAAGTATGCTTCACAACTCCCGGACATCAGTGCCGAAGAGTTCGACCGGATCAACCGGCAGGTGAAAGAACGCGAACAAGATGAACAAAAGCACTTCTTACAAATAAAATATGTGATTTTACTGGCTGCCCTTGCCGCCTTTATCTTATTATGGATCATATTAAAAGTATTCTCTTTCTGAAATTCTCATAAAAATATGGCAAAGAATAATCTGACTTACTGGTATCATCTGATCGCAATCATCACGGTTATTATCTGGGGTACGACTTTCGTTTCGACAAAAATCCTGATTCATAACGGGCTGTCTCCCGTCGACATTCTTTTCTACCGTTTCGCGCTGGCTTATGTCTGCATCTGGTTTATTTCGCCCAAGGTGCTGTTTGCCCGGAGCAAACGGGATGAGCTTATGTTTGTAGCCGCCGGACTTTGCGGGGGATCGATCTATTTTATTACCGAAAATACGGCGCTGGGGATCACGCTGGCTTCAAACGTGTCGCTCATCATCTGCACCGCTCCCATCCTGACGGCGTTTCTTTCGCTCCTGTTTTACCGAGGGGAGAAGATCAAACCGAATCTGATCTACGGCTCGGTCATAGCACTGATCGGGGTGGCGTTTGTCGTGTTCAATGGTAGTTTTCTACTGAAAATCAATCCACTGGGGGATATGTTGACGCTGATCGCAGCGTTGATGTGGGCGTTTTACTGCCTGATACTGAAACAGATGGGGAACCGGTATCCGACATTGCTGATTACCCGGAAGGTGTTTTTCTACGGGCTTGTCACATTAACCCCGATGTTCCTGCTCCATCCCCTGAATACGGATACGGCGATACTCTTCCGCCCGGTCGTTGCAGCTAACCTGCTGTTCCTGGGCGTGGTAGCATCAATGCTTTGTTACATCATGTGGAACACAGCAGTCAAAGAGCTGGGGCCGTTCCGCACGGCCAACTATATCTATATTGTCCCGCTGGTGACGCTGATCACTTCCGCCATCGTGATCGACGAAATCATCACGGTGATCGCCCTGATCGGATCGGTCTTTATCCTGAGCGGGGTTTATATTGCGGAGAGGGGGGTTCATTTGAAAAGAAACAAGGGATATATGTTTTAAACAATATCGAGATCATGGAACGATTACCTAAAGAACTCAACAACCAAATTTTCCGCAAACTGAAAAGCATTGTGGAAGTAGCGAGTATGACTCCCGACCAACGGCTTGAATACGAATTGAGCCTCTCCGTCGAACGTGACCTCTCCGCTGCCCTCGATACCAGCTTCGAAGACGGGATGGAAAAAGGCAAGGCAGAAGAACAACGCCTTATCGCTGCCAACTTAAAAAAACAGGGAATAAATATCGAAACGATTGCACAATGTACCGGATTGTCGGTAGAAGAAATAAGTAAATTGTAATCTATAATTGCTTATAAATCGAATCAGCCAGGTTGCTATACATGAAAAGCCGCCTGGCTGATTTTATTTTAGCTCATCTTTTTGAACTTTTCCCCTCTTTTCTCTTATTTATTTACTATTCATCTCCCGTGTACCGAGTAAAATAATCGAGGGTGGTAAACCTATCACCGCAGTGGTATTCCTATCAATCGTCTCAAAACCTCTCCGAAACCCCCAATTATTTTGTCTCATTTTGCAAATTGTTACAGATTCCTTGTTGCGTCCGACTACATTTAGGCTAAAATCAGTCATCACCATAACAACACTATTATTAATAATAAAGAAAGGAATCTGTTTATGCCTACAACAATTCATCTAAAGAAAAGTATCCGGGCGATGCTACTATCGCCCGGATACGGAACTGATATCAGTTCCGCCCGTTTACCGTACGGCAACGCAGCGCTGATCCGTCACCTGCCCGCCGCAGCCTTTTCACCCCGTACCCAAGACGCCCGTTCAACCCCCTTCCGTCCCCGTACCCCGAAGGCAAGCGTCTCCCCTGCCGTCCTGGCAATCCTGCTTTTAATCCTGCTCCTGCCCGCCGGTTGCGACAAGAAAGACGGCCACAAGACCTCGCACCCCGACAAAGGTGCCGTAGCAGGCACCACGGAATGGTCGCAGCGCGGCGAAGACGTGGCAATCCCTGCCCGGTACCGTGTAGAAGCAGCCGGCAATGCCGCCACGGCAAACGGTACGGCATTCGTCGTACCCGGACTTTTCGAACCGGGCACGGTGGAAGTGCTCGCCTATAACCTCCCGGCAGGCGTCAGCGTGAACGACGGTATCGCCACGATAAACACAATGCCGGACGCTGCGGCAAATGCTGCGGCAGACGATACACCGCCCACCCTGCTCATCCCCGATGCAGGCGTCTTCTTTTCCGGTACGGCAACCGCCGACGCGATTGCCGACGACACCGTACGGATCACGCTGCCCATGCACCAACGGATGCGCCGGATACACTTCACCCTCACCGTCACGGAGGGCGACCCGGAGCGTATCGCCTCCGTCGAATCCCGCCTGGAAGGCGTAGCGGCGGCAATAGACCTGCGGACAGGTGAAGTGACAGGCGATTCCACCGCCGTACGGATACCGTTCGCCCGCACCGCCGACCGGCTCACTGCCGACGTATGGACCGCAGGTATCGTCGCGGAAGCGACACACCGCATCGTAACGACACTCACCTTCTCCGACGGCCACCATATCACGACCATCGCCGACGTAACCGATCTCCTCCGCGACTTCAACGCAGACAAGCTCACCCCGCTCGACGTCACGGGCAGCCTCTTCGCCCCCGTGGGGGCCGGGCCGAACGGAACGATCATCGACTGGACCTCGGGCAACGGCAAGGGCGACGACGTGGATGCGAACATGTAACCGAATAACAGCATATAAAAATAAATACAAGCAGAAGCATGAAAACAATCAATCAAATCCGATTCGTTGCCCTCGTGGCAACAGCAGCCACCCTCTTCGGAGGATGTGAGAAAGAGAATACAAGCCCGGCAGACCATCCCTTCGTGGAGGCACGGATCACCTCCGTCATCGACGCGATGGCTACCCGTGCGGCAGGTACGGCATGGGCGCACGGCGACGCCATCGGCATAACCGGAAAGTCGGGAACGACGGAGTACAGGAATGTAAAATTCACCACCACGGCAGCCGACGGCATATTCACCCCGGACGGCGGAGCAACGGGCGGCATCTACTTCCAGAACACCGACCCCGTCGATTTCACCGCCTACTATCCCTATGCAGGCAGTAAAGGCACCCCGGCAGGCAAGGTCACCGCAAACGCCGACGACCAGACAGCCGCGGGGCAGGCGAAATACGACTTCCTCTTCGCCCGGGCCACCGGCAGCGCGGCGAAACCCGACGTGCAGTTCCGGTTCCATCATTGCATGAGCCTCATCGTATTGAATTTCCTGCCGGGCAAAGGCATTCCGACGCTCGGTGACCTTCAATACGCCATCGATGCACTTGCATTGGAGGGAACATTCGATACCGCAACGGGGAAAACGGAAGGGACAAAAGCGAAGAAGCTGACCCGGAAGGTTCCCTCCAATGCAAGCGGAATGTCCTCCTCGCTGATTGTTTTCCCGCAACAGCAGAATAGCGCAAAGATCGAAGTCACCCTGGGCGACGCGGTTTATTCCGCGACGATCGACTACCCGGAGAACCCGGAAAACAGCCGCAAGCGCGAATTTGCAGCCGGTTATTCCTATACCTATAATATAAAGGTGAACAAATCCGCGCTCACCATCAGCCCGGCCACGATAAAGCCGTGGGAGAAAGGGAACGGCGAGAATGGAGAAGATGTCCCGGCGTGGAACTGAGCAGTTGACAGTTGACAGATGACAGTTGACAGTTGACAGATGAGAGAGAAGAGAGAAGAGAGGATAAATTAAATAAGAGATAAGTTATGAAAGCATACATTATATATATGATAGCTGCGTCGGCACTGCTGATACCGGCAGGAGGATGCAACGACGGGCTGACCGAAGGCGGCGCAGCAACAGACGGCGACATCGTGACCTTCAGCGCTACGGTCGCCCCGATGACAGGCGACACACAGACCCGTGCCACCGTGGACGGAACGTTCGAGGAAGGCAACACGATAGGCGTCATCTCTAAGGGCGACACGAAGGCAAAGACTTACGTCTACCGCAGCGGACAGTTCGTCCCCGCCACCGATGCCGACGCCATCCGCTGGCAGGGCACCGCCAACGAGCAAAAAACCCTCACCGCCTGGTATCCCAACGTGAAGACGGACGAATACACCAACCTATCCGCCGACCAGAGCTCCGACAAGAATTTTGACGCCGCAAACTTTCTTGGTGCCGAGGAAATCACGATAACACGTACGCAGACGAGCCTTCTATTCGAACATTACTATAACGCCCGCATCACGGTGAATCTCCGTGCGGGAACAGGCATAAGCGAGGCAGCCCTGCGTCAAGCGACAGTGAAGCTTCCCGCATTCAATATGAATAATTATAAGCCGAATTCGGACGGGGCTATTATTATATATTACGGAAACGTATCAGGCCCGGTTTTCCCCCACGAACGCACCCCGGCCACCGCCGGCTATATCCGAACGTTCGATGCGGTCGTGGGGGCAATAGTGTTTAAACAAGACGAAACCATCGAACTCATCCGGATAACCATCGACGGCAACAATGGCTATTCGTATCAGATGATATCGCAGCTAGGTGATCCCACGTTTCAAAATAACTGCCACTACACCTACAACGTGACGGTAAACGACGACGGTCTCACCCTCGCGCCCCCCACCGGCGGAACATGGGAGCAGGGCGGCGAGGACGGGAACATCAAGAGCGAGAATGACAATAGCACCCCAAGTAATAACCCATAAATCCATTCCCCATGAAACGAACAGAACAATTATACCGAACAGCGGTACTGCTGACGCTCCTGATGCTGGCAGCAGCCTGCACTCCCGACGACGCATTCGATAACGCTGCCCCCGGCAACGGCACCGACCCTGCCGCCGTGCTCACCATCATCGTCACCGACGGAGCATACGCCCCGGAAGCCTCTGCCGCCAATGCCGCGACGAACGACGGCGCACCCGTGACCCGCGCCGTGGAAAGAGGCTTTGCCACCGAGTTTACCAAAGGCGACGCGATAGGCATCTATGTGGTGAAGAAGACGAAGGAGGCGCGAGAGGTAATTCTCGAAAACGGGAAATTCACCTACAATGGCCTTAACTGGGAAGCTAAACAAAGTCAGGCACTCCCGTCCATCCCCCACGACGACGAATACCTTTACTTTGCCTATTATCCCTACCAGGAAAACATGTCGTCCAAATATAAAGTAACTATCGGAAAAGACGACGTGAAAGATTTCTTCTGGAATCTTATCAACCAGTGGGAGATCAAAGATGACCAGAGCACCTACGCCAAGTACACCGCCAACGACCTGATGGTGGCGCGTGGCGTAGTCGCTCCCCTTCCGGACGGCAGCCCGGCTTCCCCCTCCGGCTCTACCCTCACCTTCACGATGGAGCATCAGATGGTGCTGGTAGTCATCCGCCTGCCGCACACCATCTGCACCTATACCGAAACCATCGACGGACAGGAGGTGCAGAAAAGCTACAACCTTTATGCAGGCGGCCATGTGGACCAGTGGTGGCAGGAAAATCATTACACGGCACGCCGCATAATAAACCCCGATTACAATTGGAACGCCGGCACTACTACTTACTACTATGACTCCGAGTTTAATAAGCACAAGTTCACGGCGACTACAAATATAACGAACGTATCAGGTGGCAAATACAAAATCTACACCGTCGACGGCGGCAAGGAGACCACAGATACAAAGCGCGGCGCACCCCAGGAAGGCGACTTCTACATGAAAGACGGCACCGTCCTGCCGCAGAAGGCTTTCGGCGACAAGGAGATGCCCGACGACGTGAAGAAGGACTGCATCGGCGTCATCTTCTGGGTGGGCGAGAAGGACGAGAAGCACTGGACACATACCGAATATAAGAAAGGCGACCACCTCCTGATGAACGAGCATCCCGCGTGCACCCACGGCATGGTGGTGGCACTCGCGGATGCCTCGTCCGGCGTCGCATGGACTACGAATCCGTTGGACGGAAAAACCCTTGGGGATTGGGCTGATACTTTCGACGGATTCACGGACAACGAGAAATCCCTTTGGAAGATGATTAACGATTCAGACTTCCACCACGCTTATGCCTGCAGCGCCCTTTTCAGGCTGTACACCGCTCACAATAAAGGTACTGGTTTTCCGGCCTACGAGGCAGTGAAGACCTATGCCGGTATTCATTCCACGCCGGAGGGGTGCAGCGGGTGGTTTTTCCCGAACATGTTTGAGCTGGCAGCGATATGGTTCGACGCACCTTATAGTTACCCTGATAAACCGGTTGTATTTAATAAAATCAATCTGCAGATTAAAAAAGCCGGTGGAATCGAACTTAAAGGATTGTACTGGAGTTGTTACGACTATACCAATAAAATGGCATGGACTATTACCACCGACCCCGAGTATAATTCTTACTATGGACCCAAATCCCAAACCGATAAGCACAACGTCCGCGCCGTGCTGGCCTTCTGAGGCCGGGCAGCCGTCAACGAAGTCAGCCATTTAGGTTCAGCCCCCGGCTGAAACGACAGCAATAAACCGGATAATTCACCCCCGCCCCGTCAAAGAAAGGAGGGCAACGCAAACGGGCGGGTATGTATTGAACAAGATTATAAACTTTCTAAAAAGAAACAAGTATGAAAACAAGAGAAGACAAAAACGAACCCACGGTTGAGGAACAGGACACATCGAAATACTTCGAGGACATCAAAAACGACCGTGCAGCCTTGCGCCAGTTCTTCACCGCCATGCCCAAAGGCGGCGACCTTCACAATCATCTTACCGGCTCGGCGTATGCCGAAACCTACTTCGAGATGGCAGCGAAAAAAGAAATGTACGTAGATATGACAACAGGCAAACTTTATAAGGACAAACCGGAAGGTATAAAGGTCGTCCGGCTCTCCAAAGATATGGACGACCTCCACAACCATCGCATGGAGCTTATCGACAAATGGAGCATCCGCAACTTCCAGCCCTACAAGTATCCCCTCGGCCCGGACGAATATTTCTTCGGTACCTTCGGCCTCCTTTCGGCACTGACCTCGGATATCGATGACCTCGCCCATCTGATGCGCGAACTGAAAAAACGCGCCGTCAAGGAGAATGTGCAATACCTCGAAGTGATGGCATCTTCTCCCCACGTCCCGGAATACTGTTTCCTCGACGAAGCCGACTACAAGAAATATGACACAGACCTGAAATCTTATGTAAAGAAAGGGGATGATGATAAAGCGAAGGCACTGCTGGGCGAAATCTATGATCTTATCGACACGAAAGCTACTGAAGCCGCTGCCGACTACCTCGAATTTATAAAGCAGTTGGACGAGAAAAGCAGAATCGACGAAGAGGCTTGGGAAACCACGACCGATAACGGCAAAAGAAAGCTTCTGTGCCGCTATCAAGGATACTCTTCGCGCGGTGGGGAACCTCTGAAAGTATTCGCCCAGCTCTACGTTGTACATAAGGCATGCCTGCTTTCGTCCGATGAGAAAGAGAACTTGCTGGTGGGATGCAATATTGTCGCCGCCGAAAATGGGGAAAAGTCGATGCTCTATTACCACCTGCACATGCAAATGTTTGCCGTACTTGCCGATAAACAAAACGAAAACAAAGGCGAAGGCGAAGTCAAAGTCAACACCTCGCTCCATGCCGGTGAACTGACGCTCGGCCTGACACGCCCCGAACACCTGACTTATCATATCGACCAGGCTGTAAACATTGCCGGAGCAAACCGCATCGGCCACGGCGTAGACCTGCCTTTCGAATCGAACAGCAATGAAATTTTAAAGACAATGAAGAAAGAGCCTGAGGGGGAAACAGAGGATAAGCCTACGGGAATCCCTGTGGAAATCAACCTTACCAGCAACGAATTCATCCTCGGTGTGAAGGACAGTGAACACCCCATCCTGCTTTATCATAAGGCCGGTGTCCCCATCATTATCTCCACCGACGATCCCGGTATCCTGCGCACCTCGCTCACCGAGCAATATACGTTGGCGACATTGCGCTACGGATTCTCGTATCCGGAAATCAAGGAGTTTGTCAAAAACAGCATCCTATACGGTTTCCTAGGATACGAGGACAAGGAGCAGTTAAAGAGTGAGTTGGAGAATTTGTTCAAGGATTTTGAAGCAACAATCCGGGAAAATCACCCCCAGCCCACCCTCATATAGCAAACGGAGGTTGTGTCAAAATGCCTCCTGCTAACCGACAAACACAGTATTAATAACCTAAAATAAAAAGCTTTATGGCAATAAAAAAGTATGTATGGAAATTCGACCTCGAAGAGTACTTAATGACCAAAGACGTATTGGAAGACTACAAAACCATCCTTAAACCGATCCAGTCGCTCGACATCACCGACGTGGCACGCGCCATCGTCGAGGAAAGAACCGAATACCGCGTGGTAGGCGGTGGCAGCAGCGGTGGTGGCGACGATCGGCCCGAAATCGAATAAGTTTCCTTAAAAAGCATGAGGAGGGGGTCACCCCTCCTCGATTATCCAACGCTCGATATTACGCTCCGCGCTGCTGAAATTCACCCCGATGCGGAACACACGCCGGGGATCGGCGGCAAACGGGTCGGCGTAACGGCGTTCGGCAATCTGGCGGAGCGCCTCTTCGGCGGTGCCGTCCAGCTTAAATTCCATCACGTAGACGAAGCGGTCGGTCTGAAGCACCAGGTCTATCCGACCGCGGGAAGTGTGATATTCCACCCGGGTGTAGAACCCCACGAGGCGGAAAACGATGAAAAGTACATTCTGATAATGCAGCTCCAGGTCGCGGATCAACTCGTAAGGCGTACCGGCCATAAAGCTCCGCAGGCGGCTGAAGAAAGACTCGGGGTCGCCGGATTCCACCTCGCGGACAAACTTCTTGATCTCGAACTCTGCCTCCCGCTTCGGCTTGCCGGTGTAGTAAGGCGCGAGGAAACGGACAAAACCTTCCTCCACCTCGCGGTTGGGAAAACCCAGCAGATAGGTTTCAAACCGGGAATCGTAACCGTGAATCGTCAGGTAGCCGCTTTGGTAAAGCACCGGGATCGGATCGCTATCGTCGGTATAGATGCTGTCGAGCACCTCGGCGGTAGCCTGTTCTTTTTCCAGGTGAGGCAGGTTGTAGTTATGTTCCTTCAACAGTTCCACCAGGTAGGTAGGCGTGCCGGTCTCGAACCAATAGCTGCCCATCTCCTCCTTGTCCAACGCATTGAGCAGGCTGAAAGGATTGTAAATGCCTTCGGAGTTGGGGGCGAAATGATAACCGTCGTAATAGGTCTTCAGCCGGACGCACATCGCGTCGTACTCCATTCCTTGCGCCGCGGCAAGCGCACGGATGCCCGGCCGGAAATAAGCGTGAAGCTCCGATTCGGTAATGCCGCAAAGATTGAGGAACCTTTTATCCATCGAGATGTCTTTCAGGTTGTTCAGGTCGCTGAATATACTCACTTTGCTGAACTTGGTAACGCCGGTGAGCAAGGCAAACTTGATGTCGCCGTCCCTCGATTTGAGCACGCCGTAGAAGGCTTTCAGCGTCAGGCGGTAGGCGTCTTGCAACTCTTCGTCGCCGATCGCTTGCAGCATCGGCTTGTCATACTCATCCACGAGAACCGCTACCCGCTGTCCGGTCTGCTGATGGGCGCGCCGGATGATACCATCGAAACGGAGGGCAAGGGTCGTTTCGCCTTCACCCGCACCATAAACTGCCTCCCAGTCGAGCAAAGCCTTGTTGAGGACGGCTTCCAGTTCCCCGGGTGTGTTATACTTCCCGATATTCAGATCGAGGTGCAATACGGGATAGACGGTCCACTCCTTCTCCAGTTCCTCCATCGCCAGACCGTCGAACAACTCGCGCTTCCCCCGGAAATAAGCTTCGAGGGTAGACACCAGCAGGCTTTTACCGAAACGGCGCGGGCGGCTGAGGAAATAGTAGGTACCCGTACGAACCAGGCGGTGGATCAATGCCGTCTTATCTACATAGAGATACCCGTCTTTGCGAAGACTCTCAAAGTTCTGAATCCCGATGGGATAAAGTATTTCATTCATAATCGGTTCTCCTATCCTATGGATTAATGATTCAATTTACACCGGGCGGTAACCGTCAGGCAAAGACAAAGATAGCGATTGTTTTCCATATACAGCCAGCACACGGGGCGAAATATACCGAACCGAACGGCTTCATCCGGGCGAATCGCTCGGTTCCGACACATCGAATCGGACGACTCCACCCTGTCGAATCGTTCGGTTCTGACACATCGAACCGGACGGCTCCGACAAAGGATACCGCCCGGTTCGATCGTTTCGAAATACCGGATAAGAAAACTATTCGTTCCGGTGCACAAAGCTGACTCTTTTTATTTCAGTGCTTCGACCACCTGCGGCATCATCGTCCACACGGTATGTTCGCACTGGGCGGTGAAGAAGTTTCCGTCGATCTCCGATTTCCCGTCGGTGGCATGGCCCAGCTTGATAGCCGGTTTTGCCAATGGGTGAACCGCCACTTTCTTGCCTGCGGTGATCCCTGCGATGTCGAACATCATGGCTGCCGCGCAATGGCCGATCATGATCTTGCCCTTGTCGCCGAATGCTTTGATGACCGCCAGCATATCCTGGTTGTAGGGCTTGCCTGCATTTTCACCGAACTGGGGAACGGCGTCGCCACAACCGAATACCAGCGCATCGTACTCGTCCTCATGCCCTTTCAGGTTGGCAATCACATCGTCCACGATCAGCGTAACGCCGGAATTGCTTTTTATCTCCGTCGAATCTGCCACCGCAAACACCTTGTAAGGTATCTTATTCTCAAAAAATGTTTCCAGATACTGGAACAAACCGAATCCGTTCACCGGATTCACTGCCAAAACTGCTACTTTCTTTGCCATGATCTTAATTATTAAATGAAACAATAGTTATTTTTCGTAAGTTTATTACTTTTGTTCGTCAAATGTAGATTATCCGGTTCGTCCAAACAAGAACGCACCTCGGAATAAGCAACTTACATAGAGATAACAATTGTTGAGCTTCAATGGAATATCAGAATATTAAAAATATGAAAAACTTTCATCCTACGGGAAACTGCCCGGTACGTGACGTCCTCAGTCGGCTTGGTGACAAATGGTCGATGCTGGTCCTGACTACACTGAGTGCGAACGGCACGATGCGTTTCAGCGACATCCACAAGACCATCGACGATATCTCGCAACGGATGCTGACCGTCACGCTCCGTACCCTCGAATCCGACGGCCTTGTGCATCGCAAAGTCTATCCCGAAGTGCCGCCCCGCGTGGAATATTGCCTCACGGAAATGGGCACGACACTCATGCCTCATATCCAAAGCCTGGTAGATTGGGCACTCGGACATATGGACGAGATTCTGACCAGCCGGGAGACGGCCAAGGGATGAAGAATACAGGGAGGATGAAGTCGGCCGCTTTCAAATGCGGATCTTGCCGATCAACTCCCGGACGACCGTTTTCAAGGCTTCCGGCGCGATGATCTCCGCCCGGTCGGCAAACGACAGGTACCAGTGGCCGAACTTGTCGAGCGAATAGGTCCGGTATTTCTGGACGAAGTACTCCCCGTCCGCCACCTCCTCGTAAAGTCCGTAGGTGTATTTGGAAACTTCCGTATCGCGTGCCACGTCACGGTGGACACGGAGTGTCACTTCGACCTCATCCTCTACATGATAGATCCGGGGGATCAGTTCGTCGAGCGGAAGATGCTCCTCCTCGAAACCGTTTTCGCCCGGACAGAGGTGGACGATTCTGCCGAGGTGGAAAGTGCGGTAATCCCTCCTCAACTTACACCAGGCGAGGACATACCAGATGCCGCCCATGAAGAACATACCCTGGGGTTCGATCGTACGATGGGTGACCTGGTAGTTGTAGCCCGCCTTGTAGGTCATGACGAGCTGTTTCTTGTTCAGCAACGCCTTCATAAGGGTTTGCAGGACATTGGCAGAGGCGGTGCGCGTATTTTGGTGGATGCCCGAGATACGGATATAGGGGTCGAAATGATGAAGGATATCCTTGTCGGCCGTCCGCAGCACGGCGCGTATCTTGTCCATCCCGCTGCGGAATACATCGTAGGTATCGCCGTCGGTCTGATGGCGGACAAGTTTCTCCGCCACGAGGAAAGAGAGGGCCTCGTCGATCGTGAACATCAGGGGCGGCAACTTGAAACCGTCCACCAGCGAGTAACCCAGCCCAGCCTCACCACCGACAGGGATCCCCGACTCTTCCAGCGAACGGATGTCGCGATAAACCGTCCGGAGACTTACACCGAACTGATCCGCTATCTCACGTGCGGTGACGACCGGGCGGGATTGCAGCTTGACCAGTATAGCGGATATTCGTTCCAGGCGGTTCATTGTGTGCGTTTGTCGGATTGATTGGTGACAAAGATACAACTTTTACGTTACCGGCAGCGGGATCAGCAGATCATCGCCCGGATAGAAGCCGGGATGAGGCGGATAATACAGATGCCCTCTCCCGTCGGTCCTTCGGGTGAGTATTCGTTCATCCAGTCTTGCCAAAGTTCTCGTTTCAATGCTTCGTCGGTGATGATCTCGGCTTTGCCTGCGATCTGAACCTGTCCGCTCTCCATCGTGGCGTACATCACTTCACAGCGCGGATCCAGGCGGAGGTTCGCTAATTTCTGACAGCTGGCTTCTGTCGCAAAATGGAGTTGCTGCAAGGTCTGGCCTGCCAGGTTGTTGAGCCCCGAAAGGCGCGGTCCCGTCTCCGGATTGTTGGTGGCAACGATACCATATTCAAATCCTCGGATGAACTTTTCCGCTTCTTCCACCTGCTCTTTCGTCATCCCCGCAACTTCCCCTAAATAAAACAATTTCATTTCCATCTTCGTAGTTTTTTAATGTTAATATTCGAACTGTGAAGCAAAGGTATGGGGAGGGGGTGACAACAGTATGTCAGCAGGGAAGAGATTATTTCGTACTAATTACGAAAATATATTCTCGAACGCACCGCCTGTCTTCATAGAATTTTTTCTTTACTTTTGCCCATGAATATTTTCGGACAATATCTATTTCTTTTTCATACATTTGTGAATCGATAGAACCATATACATAAATCATCTTATTATGAACGACAAATTAAACATTCTCTGGACAACCGACAATAAAGACACCATATTCAATATGTTATCGATGTACACCCTCAACTCCAAAAAGAGAGGCTGGTGGAAAGAAGTGAACGTAATCCTTTGGGGAGCCTCCGTTAAGCTCGCCGCCCAAGATACGCAGGTGCAGACGGAAATCCTGGAAATGCTTCAAGCAGGCGTCACCGTCGAAGCCTGCCAGGACTGCTGCGAAAGGTTCGAAGTGAAGCCAATCATCGAGAAACTGGGTGTTACCGTCAGATACATGGGAGCCCCGCTAACCGAATATCTCAAGAACGGAGAAAAAATATTGACCCTTTAACGGGCAACATATCCTTATACAATTTTCTTTATTTTATACACTAAAATACACAACATTATGGAACCTCTGATTTTAAAAGACAAAAACGTTTTCCCCACTAATGAAGTCATCGCCGACGTTCTGAAGGCTAGTTTTCCCGCATTCGAAGAATTCAGCGCATCGGCCGCAGCCGCCGATCTGACACTCGAGTGGAACTATTACAACGACGGGAAGGCCTGGTTATGCAAAGTCCTGTCGAAAAAGAAAAACCTTGCCTGGCTGGTCGTCTACCAAAGCTTTTTCAGGGTCACTTCCTACTTCACGGAAAAACACCTGGATCGTATCGCCGGGATGGAAATTACGGAAAGCATCAAAGAAGAATTCTACCGGGCCAAACCCAGCGGAAAACTCATCCCTATGACCGTTGCCATCACCGAAAAAGAGCAGGTGAAGGATGCCTTATCGATGATACTTTTCAAAAAAGGATTAAAATAAACGCATATGCAACCCAACGAGATCATAAAGAAACATATCGCCCCCTGCGGACTTCACTGCGGGGGCTGCTTTGCCTTCGCATATTCGCCAGTCCCGTTTGGGAAATCAGATTAAAATCGAGTACCTTTGCCTGCATGGAAAAGTTAGTAATTGTCGGATGCGGACGGCTCGGAGGTATCGTAGCCGACGCTGTGATCAAAGGCATTTTGCCTGAATATGAGTTAGTCGGGGTCTATTCCCGCACAGTCTCCAAAGCAGAAAACCTGGCTGCCCGGATGCAACAACACGGGAAACCTTGCCGGGTATGTGCGACCATCGAAGAGCTGCTTGCCCTGAAACCGGACTATCTGGTGGAAGCCGCCTCGCCTGCCGCCATGAAAGAGCTGGCGTTGCCTGCACTGAAAAACGGCACTTCCATTGTCACCCTTTCGATCGGGGCGCTGGCCGACGACCTCTTTTATCGCGAGGTAGCGGAGACAGCCAAGGCAAACGGCACCCATGTCTACCTGGCCTCCGGGGCTACCGGCGGCTTCGATGTATTGCGAACTGCCGCCCTGATGGGAAACGCCACCGCCCGTTTTTTCAACGAGAAAGGCCCTAATGCCCTGAAAGGAACCGCCGTCTACGATGAATCGCTGCAAACGGAACAGCGCGTCGTCTTCTCCGGAAATGCAGTGGAAGCCATCCGGCTCTTCCCGACGAAAGTCAATGTTACGGTAGCGGCTTCGCGCGCCTCGGTAGGACCAGCGAACATGGAGGTGACAATGCAGTCCACCCCCGGATTTACGGGCGATACCCAGCGGGTAGAGATCAGGAACGATCAGGTACATGCCGTCATCGACGTCTACAGCGCAACGGCAGAGATAGCAGGATGGTCGGTAGTGAACACCCTGCTCAATATCACCTCACCCATCGTATTCTGAGAGGTTGGCCAGTACTTTTTCGCTCAGGCGGTCGAACGCCTGGCGTGTACGGCCGGTCGACACCTGTATGCAACGTACGTGCGGATGGTTCAACAACTGGACGTTGCCCAAAGCACCTGCAGTATCGCAGAAACAAAGGTTGTCGCCTTCCAGCCACTTCACAAACGGGGTCTCGTCCCAGGCGGGAGACAACCCCGTATTAAACAATATCTTTTTATTACCGAGCTGCTCAAATTCCGCTTCATGCAGCAAGACCGTGTTCTTATTCAGGCAGCAGCAAACCACTTCACTTTGTGCCAGCAGCTCACCCAGTGGCAGGAAACGGTAACCTTTCCTACGTGCCTCTTCCTTCTCGCTCCGGGCGAAATAGGCGACATCGGCACCGAAGAACTTCAAGGCATCGGCAATCATCCCACCGGACTTACCCAGCCCGACGATCCCCACTTTCAATCCGGTGATCTCGCGAGGCATCTCATCCCATGCCTCCTGTCCGAAGCCGTGCAGGCAACGAACCAGCTCGCTGATAACATACTCCACCACCCCTTCGTCGCCATAATCGCGGATACCGGTCACAACAATCCCCCGCTCGTTGGCATAGCGGATATCGACATTGGCGCTCTCCGGCGAGTAAAGGGAACAGCACATCCCGATATAGCGGACATTCGGGCATTTCTCCAGTGCCGCCCGTTCGATTCGGGAGGTGTAACTCAAAAGGACAGCGTCCGCATCCCCGATACGGGCAGCCACCTCTTCATCCCCCGCGGGTATGTCATCGTACATAACTACTTCTTTCGCAAAATCTTGCAATTTCTTTTCTGCTGACGGAATCAGGCTTACAGGCTCTATCGCCACTAATTTATTGAACATGAATATTTCTGCTTATTTGTTTCCTCACAAAATTAATCCTTTTCGGTAAGAAACAAAAGACTATTTCCATCCATTCTTCCTTTCTCTCCCCTATTTGCGCATCTGTTATGCTGCCGGGAAGCATCTGTTATGCCATCGAATAGCATCTCTTTCCCGGAAATTCCATATCTCGAAAACTTATCTTATCTTTGGAAACATGGAAACAAAGCAAGCAACAATCAACCGGATCAACATCGTGATCGACTGTAAGGACGCGGGCCTCATGGCTTCCTTTTACAGCCGCCTCCTCAACTGGCAGTGGACACACCCGCAGGCAAACGGCTGGTCGGCCATCACCTCGCCCACAGGCATGGTCATCGCCTTCCAGGAGATAGAAGAATACGAACCACCCGTCTGGCCCTGGCAAGAAGGGAGACAGGGACAAATGCTCCACCTCGACTTCTACGTCGACGACCTGGAGGAAGCCGTCCGCCACGCCCTCAGCCTGGGAGCCAGCTTGGCCGGCGAGCAATACTTCAAAACTTCCCGTACACTGCTCGACCCCTCCGGCCATCCTTTCTGCCTGGATACGGACGAACCGGAATAACCTTTCCAACCCTACCGCCATGAAAAATAAGAATTTGAACGAAATGAGTAACGAAGAACTCTGGCAGCTGTTCCCGATCATCCTCTCGGCACACGACCGGGACTGGCCCAAGCGTTACGAAACAGAAAAAGACCGCCTCGTGAAAGCCATAGGAGCGGAAAACATCGTCCGCATCAGCCATATCGGAAGCACATCCGTACCGGGACTGACAGCCAAACCGACGATCGACATATTGCTAGAAATACAACAGGAAACCGACCTTGCCCGCCTCATCCCGACCATCGAAGCGGAAGGCTACATCTATTCCCCCCAACCCGGGAATCCGCCTCCCCATATGATGTTTATGAAAGGCTATACCCCCGAAGGCTTTAAAGGTCAGGCCTTCCACCTCCACATAAGATACTCCGGCGACTGGGACGAACTCTATTTCCGCGACTACCTTCTCTCCCATCCCGACACGGCGCAAGCCTACGGAGAATTGAAAGTCAAACTACAAAAAGAGTATGAACATGACCGCGACGGCTACACCGATGCGAAAACCGGTTTCATCCGCGAAATAACGAACCGGGCAAAAGAACAGATTACCCATCCTTCAAAAACAGAATAAATTATGAAAACCAGAGAGATTATATGGTGGACACTCCTGCTGATCCTCATCGATCAGGCGACAAAGATCGTGATCTATCATTTTTATATGGACACCCATTTCGATATTATCCCTTCGCTCTTCGAGTTCAGGCCGGTATTCAACGACAAACACAGCTACGTCAACTATCTTCTGAACCAAAAACTGAATATCAATATAGGCTTTTGGATACACATGGTCATCTTCGCCGTTGCCGAATGTATCATACTGGTATTATACGTATTCTTGAGAAGCCTGTCAAAAAAGACAAAGCTCCTCGACATTGCCATCATCTTCCAAACATCGGGGATTATCTGTGCTTTGCTCAGCAATATAGTCTGGGAAAAGGGGGTATTGGATTTCATCTATCTCAAACCCTTGTTTATTTTCGACCTGAAAGATATATACTTAAATACTTTTATTGTTTTCTTTCTTATATATGTACACAAGCACAGGGAAAAAATAAGGACGGCAAAAATAAAAGACGTTTTCAACCATCTCCGTAACAGATAGAAGAGACGGATGCACAGAGGCAATCGAAACGAAAACGAATTTGGCCGGATTGGACAACTCCCGGTCAGTATAGATTGCCTACTTTTGTCGCTAAAGAATCAGAAGCATGCGAAGCAGTACCGAAAATATCTATCAGGAAAAGGTGAACCAGGTAATCGATTACATCAGCGCTAACCTGCACCAGCCGTTACAACTGGACGTTATAGCCGGAAGGATCTGTGTATCCCGGCGGCAGTTGCTCCGCATCATGCGCTCCGCCCTCGACGAATCCCTCTATGCCTACATGGCCAGGCAGCGGATGGAACGGGCCATCATGTATATGCAGACGGAGGAGATGACGCTGGCCGAGCTGGCCGCGCGGGTAGGCTACGACAATCCGCAATCGTTCTCGAAAGCCTTCAGGAAGCTGTTCGGAATCTCGCCGAAAGCCTATATCAACGGGTTGAACGCCCGCTTGCAGGAATATGTGAAAAGCAGCGGTGGCAAATACGAAACCGTCCCTTCGGAAATCTGCGAGGAGGAAGACCTGAATCTGATTTATATCCGCATCGTGGGACAGTACGGGGAGGAAAAGCCTTACGAAACGGCCTGGAACAAGCTGATAAAGTTCCTGGAAGAAAAGCAGGCACTATCCGCCGCCACCCGCTTCATCGGCCTGAGCTTCGACGATCCGAATGTCACCACAACCGGACAATGCCGCTTCTACGCCTGTGCAACGGTGGATAAGCCGGTCGAAGCGGCAGGCGTCTTCGGCACACTCCGGCTGCGGAAAGGGAAATATGCCGTTTATACGTTGAAAGGCAGTTATTCCAGCCTACAGGAGTTTTACAACAACATCAGCGTCAGCTTCAACCACACCATCCGCCACGGGATGCCTTTCGAGGAATACATCCATTACACCGGGACGGACAGCGAAGCGGCTCTAACCAAGATTTACATACCCATAAAATAAGATCATCATGGAAACGAAATACATCACCCTGACGAAGGAAAACATCGCAACCGAACATATCTGCTGCGCCTTCTCCGACAAGAAATGCAAGGAAAGTTACGAGCTGAAAAAGGAATGGCTCAGGAAAGAGTTCGATAACGGATACGTATTCCGCCGTCTCGACGAACGCGCCAAGGTATTTATCGAATATGTTCCCGCCGAAAAGGCATGGGTTCCCGTCGATGCCCCCGGTTATCTGATGATAAACTGCTTCTGGGTTTCAGGGCAGTACAAAGGATGCGGGCACGGAAAGGCCCTGTTGCAATCCGCCATCGACGATGCCAGGGCACAGGGAAAGGCGGGGCTGGTCACCGTAACGGGCACCTCCAAGTTCCATTTTATGAGCGACACCAAATGGCTTTTGCGCCAGGGTTTCCAAACGGTGGAGAAGCTGCCTGACGGTTTCAGCCTGCTGGCTTTGAAAATCGACTCCGAAGCCCCCGACCCCTCGTTCAGGGCAAGCGTGCGAAGCGGGGAATGCGAGGAGAAGAACGGCGCGGTCGTCTATTACACCAACCGTTGCCCGTTCACGGAATTTCATGTACGCGGTACGCTGGCAGAGATGGCCGAAAGGAAAGGTATACCGCTGAAAATCATCAAACTGGAGACAATGGAACAGGCACAGGACGCTCCTACCCCGGCTACCCTGTTCACTCTTTTCTACAACGGGAAGTTCGTTACGACCGACGTCAGCGTATGTATGGAGAAGCGGTTCGAGAAGATTGTCGGGATTTAGCCATCGGTCTACCAACTATCCAAACAAGCTTGCAGGCGATTCCAGTTCGAGCAATAACTTTTTCGCCTCAAGCCCTCCGGCATAACCTGTCAGCTGATGATTGCTGCCAATAATACGATGACAAGGAACGAATATCGAAATGGCATTCGCACCGTTGGCGGCAGCTACTGCACGTACGGCTTTGGGATTACCCAAACGCTGTGATAGCCCGGCATACGACTCTGTCATCCCATAAGGTATTTTCAGCAGTTCATTCCAAACCTTCTTCTGAAAATCTGTTCCGGCGAAAAGCAAAGGAATATTGAAAACATTGCGTTTTTGGTCGAAATATTCATCAAGTTGAGTCATTGCCTCTTCAATGATAGCAGACGTACCTTCCTCATATACGGCATGCAGTTCTTTCTGAAGCCGGGCATCTATCAGCTTTCTACGCTCCTCATTCAGCCAGTCACACAAACATAATTTACCTCCATATGAACCGATAATCAATTTTCCGCAAGGGGACTGATAATACTGTATCCGAATAGTTTCTTCCATTTAGGGTATCGTTTTTATTTGTTCACAACAAATCTACGAATTTAATAGGAAGAAAGCAATAAGGTAAATCTCTAATTAAAATTAGATAGATTCTCGGCGTCACTAAAAAAATACAGAACATACGTTCTGATATTCAACGAATAATGTGGTGACGCCGGAGCTCTTTTCCAGCGTCACCACGCTAAAACTGAAAGGTGACGCCGCTTTTTAAGGTGGCGTCAGCAAGTTACTCTATAAATATCAATACCTAAACCACAAATACAGATCAGGTGAATCCTGATTTAAGAAAAAAATCTCGAAAAGTACGAAGCCTGAAAATGAATGCCTACCCGTTTACAAAGCGCTGCCTACCCATCTGTTAAACACAGCCTATCTTTTTGAAAAAAGCTGCCGGACGGTTATGAAAAATACTTACGTATTCAAGAAACAAAACACCTATGTTTTTTTTAAGATTGCTCTTTTTTCATACCTTTATACCATAATATATATCTTAAATCGGGATTCAAAATAATGAAAGAAATAAACAACTACCAACGTTTTTTGTCCGGAGAATATTGCAACTATTTGGATGCAGAAGTTTTAGAAATGATAGTCAAAACCCAAAAGTGTCTATCTGTGTTGAATGATATAACGACCACAGAAAAGGAAAGAAAAGAAATCCTTTCCAAGATGTTAGGAAGCATCGGGAATCATTCGAGCATAGGCTATAACTTCACTTGTCAATGCGGTAAGCATATTTTTATCGGAGAAAAGACGATCATCAATAATAACTGTACGATGATGGATGAAAATCATATTCATATTGGTGACAGAGTAAGGCTATTGGCTAAAAAACATAAAAATACACGACCTTATATTGAATGCAAAAAGGGTGTAAATCTCATAAACGACTGATTTACACCCTTATATCGCGGAGAGACAGGGATTCGAACCCCGGGAACCTCGCAGTTCAACGGTTTTCAAGACCGCCGCAATCGACCACTCTGCCACCTCTCCAATATGTTTTGCTATCGTTTTCTCTCGATTGCGGTGCAAAGGTAGTGATTATTTTTTTATATCCAAATATCAAAGGCGCTTTTTTCTTTTTAGGCTAATATTTTTCTTTTAACTCTGCCAAATAAGCGTTGTATCCGTTTTATTGCTATTTTTGTATTCTATAATTATCAATGAAGTAATAAGTTTTATATGAGAAAGTTGAAAGATTTATTCCTGATTTCAGTCGTGTTGCTGCTCGTCAGTTGCTCCATGTCTGCCAAATCGGATAAAAATGAAACGGGAGGTGTCGCTGCTCAGGGCGAAGTGGTCGTTCTGAACAAGGCAGATTTCCTGACCAAAGTATATAATTACGAAAAAAATCAATCGGAATGGGTGTACGAAGGCACCAAACCTTGCATCGTGGATTTCTATGCCGACTGGTGCGGACCCTGCAAGAAAGTGTCGCCGATCCTGAAGGAACTGGCCGGAGAGTATAAGAACGACATCATCATCTATAAGATCAATGTCGACAACGAGAAGGAACTGGCCGCCGCTTTCGGCATACAGAGCATCCCTACCCTGCTGTTCATCCCGGCAAAGGGAAAACCGCAGATCGCACAGGGCGCACTTTCAAAGGAACAGTTCGTTGAACAGATCAACGGATTCCTGCTGGGCAAAAAGTAATTTTCAGCCACGTGGTTATATCATTCCACGTGGTTTCAACCATAAAAAAAGAGGGCACCTCAACGAGATGTCCTCTTTTTTATTTGGCATTGAGCGAATTATTCTGCGCTTTCTGCTGCGGGAGCTTCTTCTGCAGGAGCGTTGGCTGCAGCTTCTTCTGCTGCCTTTGCTGCAGCAGCTGCTGCTAATTCTGCTTTCTTTTTAGCTACTTCTTCAGCTTTTGCCTTGTTTGCTTCTTTTTCTGCTTCAAGACGAGCTTTTTCTGCTGCCTTAGCTGCTTCGCTGTCTTTTGTCTTTACTGCTTCAACAGAAGCCTGTTTGTTTTTCAACCAAGCCTGGAACTTTGATTCCGCTGCTGCTTCGTCGAATGCACCTTTCTTTACACCTTCCAGTAAATGCTTTTTCATGCATACACCTTCGCGTGACAGAATGTTGCGAGTTGTGTCTGTAGGCTGTGCACCTACCTGTAACCAATACAAAGCTCTTTCGAAGTTCAAATCTACTGTAGCAGGATTAGTGTTCGGATTATAAGAACCTATCCTTTCAATAAACTTTCCATCACGTGGAGCCCTGCTGTCTGCGACTACGATCTGATAAAAAGCGTAGCTTTTGCGACCGTGTCTCTGCAATCTAATTTTTGTTGCCATGTTTGAATAATTAATTTAAGCTGTTTGTATTAGCGGGTGCAAAGATAAGTCGTTTCGATTCATAAAACAAATCTTCGGAGAGAAAATATCCGGGAAATCTGGACTTTTTATGCGACAAATTAGATCGCCGGTTGCTTTTACAGACATTTTTCCTACCTTTGCGCCTTCTTTTTACACATATATATAATGTACGTATGATTTCTATAGACGGACTTACAGTAGAGTTTGGCGGAAGCACCCTCTTTTCTGATATATCTTTTGTGATTAACGAAAAGGACCGGATCGCCCTGATGGGGAAAAACGGTGCGGGCAAATCGACTTTGCTCAAAATACTTGCCGGGACACGCGAACCGACACGCGGAAAAGTGTCGGCTCCCAAAGATACGGTGATCGCTTACCTGCCCCAGCACTTGATGACGGAAGACGGCCGGACGGTTTTTGAAGAAACGGCACAGGCCTTCGCCCACCTGCATGAGATGGAAGCGGAGATCGAGGCGATCAACAAGGAGCTGGAGACACGGACCGACTACGAATCGGACAGTTATATGGAGCTGATCGAGCGTGTCTCGACACTCAGCGAGAAGTTTTATTCGATCGAAGAGATCAACTATGACGCCGATATCGAGAAAACATTGCTCGGACTGGGATTCAAGCGCGACGACTTCGGGCGGCAGACCAGCGAGTTCAGCGGCGGATGGCGCATGCGTATCGAGCTGGCAAAGTTGCTGTTGAAGAAACCCGACGTGCTGCTGCTGGACGAGCCGACCAACCATCTGGACATCGAATCGATCCAGTGGCTCGAAGACTTCCTGATCGACAACGGACAGGCGGTGGTTGTGATCAGCCACGACCGCGCGTTTGTCGACCATATCACCACCCGTACGATCGAGGTCACGATGGGCCGCATCTACGACTACAAGGTGAATTACAGCAGTTACCTGCAACTCCGCCAGGAACGCCGCGTACAGCAGCAGAAAGCCTTCGACGAGCAGCAGAAGATGATTGCCGAAACAAGGGAATTTATCGAACGTTTCAAAGGTACATACTCCAAGACCCTGCAGGTGCAGAGCCGCGTCAAGATGCTTGAAAAGCTTGAGATACTGGAGGTGGACGAGGAAGACACTTCGGCACTTCGCCTGAAATTCCCGCCCTCTCCCCGCTCCGGCAACTATCCGGTGATCGTGGAGGACGTGTCAAAGGCGTATGGCGATCATGTGGTGTTCCGCAACGCCAACCTGACCATCGAACGGGGCGACAAGATCGCTTTCGTAGGGAAAAACGGTGAAGGAAAGTCCACCCTCGTGAAATGTATCATGAAAGAGATCGAACACGACGGTACGCTGACGATCGGGCATAACGTGATGATCGGCTATTTTGCGCAGAACCAGGCTTCGATGCTGGACGAGAACCTGACGGTTTTCCAGACCATCGACGACGTGGCGGTGGGCGATATCCGCAACAAGATCAAGGACTTGCTGGGCGCGTTCATGTTCGGCGGCGAAAATTCAGCCAAGAAGGTGAAGGTTCTGTCGGGAGGCGAGCGCACACGTTTGGCGATGATCAAGCTGCTGCTCGAACCGGTCAACCTGCTGATCCTCGATGAGCCGACGAATCACCTAGACATGAAAACGAAAGACATCCTGAAACAGGCGTTGCTCGACTTCGACGGTACGCTGATCGTGGTGTCACACGACCGTGACTTCCTCGACGGCTTGGTAACCAAAGTCTACGAGTTCGGCAACCAGCGGGTGACGGAACATCTGGAAGGCATCTACGAATTCCTGCAACGGAAGAAGATGGAAAACCTGAACGAGTTGGAACGAAGCAAGGGGAAATAACCCCCCATCCCCCGTTAATTTCGCCTATTTCCCTACTAGCCCAAAAGTGTTTCACCCTAATGAAACAGTTGTTCCATTACTTAGAAACAGTTGTTTCATTAGGGTGAAACACTTTTGACATAACAAAGATACTAAATGCGTATACCGAACGTCAGCATCACATCATAGGTAGACCGGCTGACATCTTCATGATACTTATAATGCGTCCTCCGCGAGAAGTAGCGGTTCGACAACGCTATATGCCATTTCTTATTGGAAGAATAAACCAATTTAAGCCCCATCACCGTCAGGCGTGAATGCCCTTTGTCGCCCTGTACGCTGAAGGTATTCGGGTCGACCGTACTCAGATCGATGTCCGGATTGTAACCTTTCCAAGTAAAGATATGGTAGTTCTCCATATTCAGCAGAAACGACCAGTGCCTGTTGTAAGTCAACCCCGTGAAAGCCTTCACGCTGTAACCGCTTCCCATATTGTAATCGCGTTCGTCGAGGCGGAAATAATCGGACGAGCCACCGCCCAGGGCGACACCGTTCACGTAAAATTCGCCGTAAGCATCCACCTTGTCACTCGGTTCCGACCGTTTGTAATAGATCAGGCCGCCACCCACCGCTGCCGCTTCCGAGATGCGGTAAGGGGAAACCTTGTCGCCCTCGCTGTCGCGCAGCTGCGAGTCATAATAGTCAAAATGCTGGAAGATACCTGCCGTCAACGTGCGCGGTCCTTTCTCCCACACCCGCTTTCCCCACAGGGCGCCGATGGCATTCACCTGGGTGATGACGGGCTGACTGGAGAAGAAATCGAAACCGGCACGCAGTTGGAACCACTCGTAGGGCGAATAGAACTCATCTTCAAACGGGTCGCCATAATCCAGCCGCAGCGACAGGTGCATACTGGTCGTGCCATGCTTCGAATGCTCCTGCTCAGCCAGGAAACGGGGACCGGCACTCACGATAAAGTTCACGGGCACAAACGAATAGGTACGGCCTTTGTGCGGACGATGACGCCACGCCTCACCTGTTATCAGACGGTTGATGCCGCGCACGGGCGATATCAGTCCCGAAAGGATCTCGCGCCCGACACGCTCGGCTCCCGAGGTACGGTCGTCGATGAAAAGGTCGGACAGACGGTAGGTGATCTCGCCCAGCTCCACACCGCCGAACGTAGTGGCCATCAGGTCGTTGATGGAGGGCGGCTCCGCCTCCATGAAAAACTCCCACATCAGACTTCCTCCGGCGGCGAAGGGAATGGATTGCCAGAAGTTCATCCCATTACTACGGGCAGCATTGAAATACAACGATCCATGATAAGGATGCGCCACCAGGTTGGTAGAGAATTTATCCGTGTCCCAGACGGGACCTGTCTTGAAATTGTTCTTGATCGTACGGCCATTGATGCGGGCGAAGTCTTCGTTCATCGCAAAACGGTCGAAGGCCCAGATCGCCATGTTCAGGCCAAACACCTCACCGGCTGCCAGCCAAGGCTTCTTAGGCATAAAGGTGGTCGAGTCACTCACGTAATTTCTTGTATCCATTTTTGGGAAGTGCTGCGCCCGAATCCATTGGGTCGAAAACAGAGCCAGCACCCCTATCCAAATAAACTTTTTCATTTTTTTCAATCTTGTGCCTTAAAGACTAATCAACTAACTCATGCAAACTTATACATAATTAACAGTATGGAACTCGTTTGGTTTAAATTATTCTTAGGTTGTGTTGCTAGAAACAGACACAATTCAAAGGAAATACTTACTTTTGCAGAAAAAAACAAAATGATAGATTTCATTACCTTTTGCGACTACACTGGAACGTTCGCCTTCGCAATTAGTGGGATCAGACTAGCTTCTGCCAAACAATTTGATTGGTTTGGTGCCTATGTGGTCGGGCTGGTGACGGCCGTCGGAGGCGGTACGATACGCGATATCCTGCTGAACGCGACTCCTTTCTGGATGGAGCAGACTTCTTATTTAACAGTTTCGGCTCTCGCCTTATTATTTGTTATCATCTTCCGGAAATATGTGATCCGGCTGAATAATACCTTTTTCATATTCGACGCCATCGGCCTGGGGCTGTTCGGCGTGGTCGGGATCGCCAAAACACTCGAATTCGGCTTCCCCATGTGGGTGGCAATCGTGATGGGAACGATCACAGGGTCGTTCGGAGGTATGATGCGTGACATATTGATCAACGAGGAACCGCTGATCTTCCGGAAAGATATCTATGCCCTGGCGTGCGTGTTCGGCGGAGGCGTATATTATTTATGTATGCTTGCCGGGCTGAATCCCTCCATCACCCAGTTCGCGGCGGCGCTGGGCATATTCCTGGCACGTATTATAGCTGTAAAATATCACATAAGCGTTCCCGTATTGAAGGGAGAAGAATAAATTTATTACCTTTGCATTATGACAGTAAATATGAATGATCAGCGAGATAAGGCCTCCATCCTGCTCATCTACACAGGCGGAACAATCGGTATGATTGAAAACCCCGAAACCGGAGTATTAGAATCATTTAATTTCCAGCATCTTAGAGACAATATGCCGGAATTGAAGAAGCTCGGTTACGCAGTTTCGACCTATCAGTTCGACCCGGTGCTCGACTCGTCGGAGATGGGCCCCGACTCCTGGATGAAGATCGTGAAGATCATCGCAGACAATTATGCGAAATACGACGGCTTCGTGGTGCTGCATGGCACAGATACGATGTCGTTTACCGCCTCTGCCTTGAGTTTCATGCTCGAAAACCTGAGCAAGCCGGTCATCTTCACCGGTTCGCAGTTGCCCATCGGCATGTTGCGGACGGACGGGAAGGAAAACCTGATCACGGCGATCGAAATAGCTGCTGCCAAGGAAAACGGCGTACCGATCGTACCCGAAGTCTGCATCTTCTTTGAAAACGACCTGTTGCGCGGCAACCGGACAAGCAAGATCAATGCGGACAATTTCAACGCATTTCGTTCATACAATTACCCGGCGTTGGCGCATGCCGGTATCTATATCAAATATGACACAGGCCAGATTTATCACCCTGTTTCGCGCAAACCGCTGAAACCCCACTATTTGCTCGACCGCAACATAGCGATCCTGAAGCTGTTTCCCGGCATCTCGCCGCAAGTGGTGGAAAGCATCCTCAATATTCCCGACCTGAAAGGGGTCGTGATGGAAACCTTCGGCAGCGGAAACGCTCCGAGTTACGACTGGTTCCTGAAGATGCTCAAAGAGGCGGTCGACCGTGGCATCGTGATCGTAAATGTAACCCAGTGTTGCGCCGGAAGCGTTGAGATGCACAGATACGAAACGGGCCATAAATTACTGGAAGCCGGCGTTATAAGCGGGTTCGACAGCACAACGGAAAGTGCCGTCGCCAAGCTGATGTTCCTTTTCGGCCACGGACTTTCTCCGGAGGAAGTGAAGGACCACATGAACTGCTCGCTGATCGGGGAAGTGACAATCCCTGATACGTTCCGTTCCTGAATATACTATGTAAAACAGAATGAGCCGCGAGGCGGAATAGAAAAACATGAAACTATCATTTCTTAGCTTAGCAAGTGGAAGCAGTGGTAACTGCTATTATCTGGGTACTCCCGAGTTCGGGATACTGATTGATGCTGGTATCGGAATACGTACCATAAAGAAGGTGTTGAAAGATAAGGCGATCGACTTTTCCAAAATCGTGGCTGTCCTGATAACCCACGACCACGCCGATCATATAAAGACGGTAGGTTGCCTGGGAGAGAAAATGAACATTCCGGTATATTCTACCGCCGCCGTCCACCGGGGGATCGAAAAGAGCCGCTATGTGGAGGAAACCTTGATCGGTTCGCGCCGGATCATCGAGAAGGAAGTGCCTTTCTCGATACGCGATTTCCTGATCACCGCCTTTGAAGTTCCGCACGACAGCACCGACAACGTCGGCTATTATATCGAGTATGGCGATCATAAGTTCACCTTCGCTACCGACGTGGGCCATATCACGGATACGGTCAGCCATTACATGCGGCTGGCGACCCATCTCATCATCGAAGCGAACTATGACGAGGAAATGTTGAAGTTCGGCACCTACCCCGCTTTCCTGAAAGAGCGTGTAGCAAGTCCGACCGGCCACCTGAGCAACCGCGAAGCTGCCGAATTCCTGGCCGCCAACTACGACCCCAAACTGAAGGATATCTGGTTGTGCCACCTCAGCCGCGACAATAATCATCCGGAGCTAGCCTATAAAACCGTCGATATCCGCCTTTTCCAGGAGGGTGTCCGTGTCGGCAAAGATGTCTCACTTATAGCACTTAAGCGTACGACTCCGTCTGATATATTTGAATTCGAGTAAAATTTAGTCAGAAAAAAGCGACAAAAAAATTTGCAAAGAAAAATTAAACCCCTATCTTTGCACCCGCAATCGAGAAACAAAGATCACGATCAGGAAACGAAGATAGCAACAGATTGACTTGGTAGCTCAGTTGGTAGAGCAAATGACTCTTAATCATTGGGTCGAGGGTTCGAGCCCCTCCCAGGTCACTCCAAGATACCAACATCGACTTGGTAGCTCAGTTGGTAGAGCAAATGACTCTTAATCATTGGGTCGAGGGTTCGAGCCCCTCCCAGGTCACTTAAAGGAAGATATTACGAAAGTGGTATCTTCCTTTTTTATTTCCCCATTATATATACATTCCTGATCAATCGTTAATCATTCTAATTTATTCCTTTCTGTCACATATGTTACAATTTTAAATGGATAAACAGTGTATTTTTGTTCCAACTAATTAATAAGACAAATTTATGGAACAGTTACATGCACACGAAGTTCTTTTCATGATGGAAGGAAATAGTTATTCGGAAGCCAGCCTGCGGGAAGCAATCATTGGGAAATTTGGCAAGGAACAACGTTTTTATGCTTGTTCGGCTGAAAATATGAATGTGGATGAGTTGATTGAATTTCTGAAACAAAAAGGGAAATTCATGCCGAAAGATGACGGATTCACTGTGGATATCACTAAAGTTTGCAACCATTAGGCTATACAACACCATCCTGCATATTTGTTGTCAGCATCATAAATAAAAACCGCCCTATTCTCACGAACAGGGCGGATGTTTGCCCACTAAAGGGCTTGGGATACAACGTTATTAGATATGAGGATTAACGTTATAGAGTAAAAAGTATGATTTCACCAATTACATTGAATTCATAAAAAAATTAGTTAGTCCAATCAACTACAAAATCAACGCCGGGGTCATCTCTTGTACCCTGCGGCTCCATAGGGATTTCCCAATCCGTAATAAAAGCACCCGTATAATCAGATCTGTAACCCACTTCCTGGGGATTATCCTCGCCGTTCGGTGAGTTTTTACAATTCCATACCGGTGAAGCACCACGTCTGCGCCTTGCGAAACAGACGGCATACACTGATCTCAGTCTTCTTTTGTTCCCTCCACCCTTCCGGGGGAAGAAATTAGTTTCAGCTCCAAAATATTCAACTACAATCATCTATATATAAATTTTCTCTAGTTACCCTGGCAAGAGCCTTAAAAACTCAGATGTAAAGGTATTCCTCCGGAAACACTGTTTTGCACCCATCTTCAACTATTTTATTTACGAAATTTATAAATGTAGGTCGTAGCAGAGACCAAATACTCCAAATATGCCAAAACGAGAGAACCGGAAGAAAAAATCCTCCTTTTCTGTCAAAACAGATTGTTTGTTGATAAAATCAGCTTATTTTGCAACGGCTGGCAGAAACGGAGGAAATACGCCTCCAACATTTCCCGCATGCCTGCTGTTGTATTGATATAAAAATAAAGAAAATGAAGAATAAGACACATCAAAAAAGAGTCGCAGCCATACACGACATTTCCGGCTTCGGAAAATGCTCGCTGACAGTCGCATTACCCATTTTATCAGCTGCAGGAATCGAAACCTCGGCGCTTCCCACAGCTATTCTCTCCACCCATACCGGAGGAATCAGCGGATACACATACAGGGACCTGACAGAGGACATGCGTCCGATCATGCAGCACTGGAAATCGCTCGACATACAATTTGACGCCATATACACCGGCTATCTCGGATCATTCGAGCAACTGGACATCGTAAAAAAGTTCTTCGACACGTTCAGGAGAGATGACAACCTGATCCTCGTCGACCCGGTGATGGGCGACAACGGTGAGCTGTATACCAGTTTCACCCGCAAGTTTGCCGCCGGAATGAGATCACTCTGCCAAAAAGCGGATATCATCGTCCCCAACCTTACCGAAGCCGCTTTATTGTTGGACGAACCTTATCGTCCGGGCCCCTATACACATGCCTACATCGAAAGCCTGCTGCGAAAACTAAGTGAACTGGGACCGAAACAGGTAGTCCTGACAGGTGTTTTCTTCAAAGACGACGAACTGGGAGCAGCCACCTACGACCGGACGACGGATGCAATCGATTATGTCTTTACCAGGAAAGTGCCCGGCTACTACCACGGGACAGGCGACGTATTCGCAAGCGCATTACTGGCAGCTTTGCTGAATGACTTCACCCTGATCGGATCGGCCGCCATCGCCGTGCATTTCACCGCCGAAAGCATCCGACGAACCTATGAAGCCAAGACGGACTATCGTTTCGGTGTTAATTTTGAACAAAGTTTCCCCGACTTTCTAAAAGAACTGAAACTCATATAAATGGTTTCGATTTTATTTTTCATCTTTGCGTTATTATATAAAGTATTAACTTGAAACTGCCTATATTACGACATGAGTAAAATAAAAATTGCTATTTCCGGAATAGGGGCTGTAGGGGGATATTACGGTGGGTTGCTGGCAGCGTACTACCAGAACTCAGAAGAAGTGGAAATCTTTTTCATTTCACGGGGTGAAAACCTGCAGGCTATCAGAAAAGACGGATTAGAAATAAAAAAATCATTTAAGAAAATAACCGCCATGCCAACACTGGCTACTGACGATCCGACAGAAATCGGACCGGTGGACTATCTGTTCTGCTGCACCAAAAGCTATGATCTGGAAGATAATATCCGGGATCTTGCGCCGGTAATCGGCCCGGACACCATCATCATCCCGTTGCTCAACGGTGCGGATATATCCGAGCGGATACAGCAAATAGTGCCCGACAACAAGGTATGGAAAGGCTGCGTTTACATCGGATCACGCCTTGTCTCACCCGGCCATGTACAAAAATTCACGTTGAAAGACCGTCTCTTCTTCGGCCACAACAGCAAGGATAAAGAAAAGCAGACCGAGTTACAGAAGTTACTCAGCAGCGCCCGTATCCTGTCGACCAATCCTGCCGACATAGACTTCGAGGTCTGGAAAAAGTTTTTTATGATCTCCACTGCGGCAACGATCACCTCTTATTTCAACGAGACGATCAACGAAGTGATAGATAAGCATATCGACCTGTTCATCACCCTGGGATACGAACTGCAGAGCGTAGCGGAAGCCAAAGGTATCAAATTGCCGGAGGATATCGTTTTCTCATCGATCAAGTCGCAACAAATGATGCCAAACGGCTCAACGACTTCGATGCACACCGACTTCAGACGGGGAAGCAAGACCGAAATAGAGACACTGACCGGTTACGTGATACGCGAAGCAGAGGCGTTGAAGCTGGAAGTTCCTACCTACCAATTTATGTACAAGGGACTGACTCAATTCCCCTACCCCCGGTAAGAAACAAATAAAGAGGAACGCTGATTTTCATTTTTGATGAATTTCAGCATTCCTCTCTTTATTTTATGCCGCTTGCAGGCGGCTTCAAGATTCCGGAAAACTATCCGATTATCCGATATAAGTCTCCATGAACTTTGCATTCGGAGCCGGTGAGATTGTCACCACTTCCGTATCGGCCGGGATCAGAACAGTCTGTCCCTGATGGATGAAGATCTCGTTTCCTTTATTGTCACGGATAGAAGCCTTACCCTCCATACATATATATACGACAAACGAATCGAGTTCAGAGAAGTCGCGCACCATCATCGTATCCAGGTCGAGCAGGTTGGTGGTGAAATATTTGCAATTGGCAAGTTCAACCGTGGCATTGGTATGTGCCTTATAATGCGTACGGTAGTCGGGGAGCGTCGTATAGTCGATCGCATCCTTTGCCAGTTCGGTATGCAGCTCACGTCCGTTGCCGCTGGCATCCTTACGGTCGTAATCGTAGATACGGTAAGTAATGTTGCTGGTCTGCTGTATCTCAGCGATAAAGCATCCCGCACCGATAGCATGTACGCGTCCGGCAGGCAGGAAGAAAACATCGCCCGGAGAAACTTCATAGCGCTGCAAAACGTCCATGATCGTGTTATCACCTACACGTTTCACATATTCGTCCGCGTCGATCTGCTGTGAGAAGCCGGAGTACAGCCCCGCCCCTTTCTCTGCCTTTATCACATACCACATTTCTGTCTTACCGAAAGAGTTATGGCGTTTCATAGCCAGTGCGTCGTCAGGATGCACCTGAATGGAAAGGTCATCGCGAGCATCGATAAACTTGATAAGCAGGGGAAATGTAGAACCGAATTGCTCCATTACCTTTTCTCCCAGCAACTGTTTGCCGTATGTACGGATCAGTTCATCGAGTGACTTACCTTCCAAATCACCATTATCGACGATAGAATAGTTTCCTTCTACATGAGAAAGTTCCCAGCTTTCGCCGATCCCTTCTTCTACTGGCGTAATGCCCTTAAACGGGCAGATGTCTGAGCCTCCCCAAATGATCTTCTTGAGGATAGGCTTAAATGTCATTGGATATAACATAACTGTGTTTTGTTGTTTGGTTATTTTTTTACTTTTACTTTTCTGAGTACAACAGCACTACGTGCCGGAATGTACAGCTTCAACCATTCTTTTTTCTCTTTTTTATATAATGGGTCGAGTAATGTGAAATGATGTATCGAATCGTCCGCGATACCAAAACCGCCGAAACGGGTAGCATCCGTATTCAATACCACCTCATACTCACCTTTAGGCACGAGGAAGCCGTAGTCGGTGTACGATTTCGTAGGACTGAAGTTGAAGACGAACACCAGGTCTTTACGCATATACGCCAGAACCTGGTCGCCATCGCTGTCCCACACCTTCTGTATCGGAGTAGACTGAAAATTCTTCACGCTGCGGATCAGTTCGACCATCTCGCGATCGAAATCGCCCAAATAATGATACTTCAAATCCATATTGTCTACCAGATCCCACTGGCGTCGGGCATATTTATGTGACCAGCCGTTACCTTCGCGCGGAAAATCGATCCATTCCGGATGTCCGAACTCATTACCCATAAAGTTTAGGTAACCGCCGTTGATAGTCGAAGCCGTCACAAGACGTATCATCTTATGGAGTGCCACCCCGCGTTCAACCATAAAGTTATGGTCGTCTTTCTGCATATGCCAGTACATATCCGCATCTATCAGGCGGAAAATGATAGTCTTATCTCCTACCAGCGCCTGGTCGTGACTTTCAGCATAACTGATTGTTTTTTCGTCAGCACGACGGTTGGTCGTTTCCCACCAGATAGAAGAAGGATGCCAGTCCTCGTCTTTCTTTTCCTTGATTGTCTTGATCCAGTAATCGGGAATATTCATCGCCATACGGTAATCGAAGCCATAACCGCCGTCTTCATATTTAGCTGCCAGGCCGGGCATACCGCTCACTTCTTCAGCAATAGTGATGGCATTTTTATTGACCTCATGTATCAGTTTGTTGGCAAGGGTGAGATAAGCGATCGCATCGCCATCCTGATGCCCGTTAAAATAATCACCATAATTGCAGAAAGCCTCGCCCAACCCATGACTGTAGTAAAGCATGGAGGTCACGCCGTCGAAGCGGAAACCGTCGAACTTATACTCTTCGAGCCAGAATTTGCAGTTGGACAGGAGAAAATGCAGCACCTCGTTCTTTCCGTAATCAAAGCAAAGCGAATCCCATGCCGGATGTTCGCGGCGGGAACCACTAAGGAAATACTGGTTGTAAGAACCGTCGAAACGTCCGAGACCTTCCACTTCATTCTTAACAGCATGGCTGTGTACAATATCCATGATCACGGCAATACCCATCCCGTGAGCGTCGTCGATCAAGTGTTTCAGTTCTTCGGGCGTACCGAAGCGTGATGAAGCTGCGAAGAAACTGCTGACATGATAACCGAAAGATCCGTAATAAGGATGCTCCTGGATAGCCATGATTTGAATGGCGTTGTAACCTTCACGTGCAATGCGGGGCAGAACGTTGAGGCGAAATTCATCGTATGAGCCGACCTTTTCCTCGTTCGTTGACATACCTATATGGCATTCGTAAATGAGCAGCGGGGAAGTATCCGGTTTGAAACGCTTATTTTTAAATGTATATGGCGTAGCAGGATTCCATACCTGAGCACTGAATATCTTCGTCACAGGATCCTGGACGACACGGCGTATCCATGCCGGGATGCGTTCACCGCTTCCTCCGTCCCATTCGACCAGTAACTTGAACAGGTCTTCGTGGTGCAACAGATCTTCTTCGAGAGCGATCTCCCACACGCCATAGCCCTGGCGCTTCATTTTATATTGTTCTTCTTTTTTCCAGTCGTTGAATGTACCGATCAGGTAGATGGCCGTGGCGTTCGGGGCCCATTCGCGAAATACCCACCCCTTGTTGGTTTTGTGTAAACCGAAGTACAGATATCCGGAAGCCATTTCCGACAAGGTTTGTTTCCCCTTGTTAGTCAAGCTCTTTTCCTTATCAATCACGTATTGATACCGTCCTTCTATCGCCTCTTTATAAGGGGCAAGCCAAGGGTCATTCTTTATTAGATTCAGAGACTCCATGATTTATTTGAGATTGGTTTAGCGCAAAGATAAAAGAAAAAAACATACCGTATTGATATTCCGTAGATATTTCTTAATTTTGCATCAAACCCATATAACATATGAGTAAAGGAACAAAGAGTATTGCCTTTTATTTTATAATGATCCTGGTTTTTGGTTCATTAATGTATCTGATCGCCAAAGAAGGAGAAAGACAACAGATTGAAAGCGCCATCACTGCTGCCTACGACGCCCCGAAAGACCTTGGTGAAGGTTTTTCTTTGTTTTGGGAGCTGATGACGCACCATATACAGTCGCCTATCGGAATATTATTGCTGCAGATCATCACGATCCTGCTGACCTGCCGCCTGTTCGGGTGGCTGTTCCAGAAGATAGGGCAACCGACCGTTATCGGCGAGATCGTGGCGGGTATCGTGCTGGGACCGTCGGTGCTGGGACATCTGTCGCCCGAAGTCTCGGGGTTCCTCTTCCCGGTCGAGTCGCTCGCCAATATCACGATCCTGAGCCAGTTCGGGCTGATCCTGTTCATGTTCGCCATCGGTATGGAGCTGGATATTACCGAAGTACGAAAGAAATTAAAGGAAACCATCCTGATAAGCCATACGAGTACGATCGTACCTTTCTTCTGCGGTATGCTTACTGCCTATTTCGTTTATGACACCTATGCAGATAAAAGTACCCCTTTCCTGTCGTTTGCCCTATTTGTCGGTATCGCGATGAGTATCACTGCTTTTCCTGTGCTGGCACGTATCATACAGGAGAAAGGGTTGACGCGAACGCACCTGGGAACGATCTCGCTCGCCAGTGCTGCCAACGGTGATATTACAGCCTGGTGCCTATTGGCTGTCGTGATCGCCATCGCACAGGCGGGAACGATGCTGAGTGCGATCTACAACATTCTTTTCTCCGTACTTTATATCGCTTTCATGTTTTTTGCCGTGCGTCCGTTCCTCCGGATGATCGGGCATGTATATCATAATAAGGAAGTGATCGACAAAGGACTGGTAGCTTTTATGTTCCTCCTCCTGATAATTTCCTCCTATCTGACGGAAATGCTGGGGCTGCATGCGTTGTTCGGAGCATTCATCGCAGGCGTGGTGATGCCGAGTAATGTGAAGTTTCGTAAGATCATGACCGAGAAGGTGGAAGATGTCTCACTGGCATTGTTCCTGCCGTTGTTTTTCGTCTCGACAGGGTTACGCACCGAGATCGGTTTGCTGAACAGCCCGGAGCTGTGGTGGATGTGCGGGGTATTTATCGTAGTGGCCATCGTCGGTAAATTCGGTGGAGCGATGTTCTCCGCCCGTTTCGTAGGCGAAAGCTGGAAAGACAGTCTATATATCGGCGCGCTGATGAATACGCGCGGGCTGATGGAGCTTGTAGTGCTTACCATCGGTTACGAAATGCACATCCTCCCTCCTTCTATTTTCGTCATGCTGGTGCTGATGACATTGGTGACGACATTCATGACGATCCCGTTGGTTTCGTTCATCAAGTTCTGCTTCCAGGCACGGGAGAAAATCAAAGAATACAAGACTGTGGACGTAGCAGACGGTACTTACAAGGTGTTGCTTTCATTCGGACGGGCTGCCAACGGACAGATCATGCTCGATGTGGCGTACCAGATGTTTGCCCATAAACGGCATCAGGTGGATCTCACGGCACTTCACCTTACTGTCGGTTCGGACGTGAACCCGTTGCATACGGACAACTTCGAAGAGGTAAGTTTCGGTCCCATCCTGTACGGAGCCAAAAAGCTGGGGATTAACATAGATACACGCTACGAGGTATCGAACAACGCCGGACAGGACATCACCGACATTGTCAACACAGAAGGTTTCGACTTTCTGTTGGTAGGTTCAGGTATCTCGATGAGTAACCAGCCGGATGATATCGAAGCGAACCGTTACCGTACGTCGTTCTACAATCGTTTCTTCCGCCGTTTCAAGGCACCTGAATCATGGTTTTACCCGGGTGCATTATTGAAAGACAAAACGAAGATGTTTATCGGGAAAAGTAATTGTGACGTAGGTGTATTCGTAAACCGGGGATTCGTCAAGGCTAGTAATGTGATTGTAGTAATCGATTCGGAAAAAGATTTGTTTATCCTGGAATATGCCTCCACGCTACTCAAGACGACGCATGGTTCGGTAAGCATCCTCGACCGGAGCAGTTCAACGACACCGGGCAGCGAGAAGATACAATATGCCATCCGCCAGTTTGTCGAATCGACCAAGCAGGCGAACCTGCTGGCAGAGAAGGATATGACGGCTGCACTTTTCAACGGTTACACTTTCATGCTGATCAGTTATGATAGCTGGAATGACGTTTCCGAACATCGTCGCGAGGCGTTGCAGAAGATGCCGTCGACTCTGATTCTGAATCATAAGGAGAAAACAGAAGAATAAGCAGAATAAATAACAAGTCCATCTATTTGTAATTACAAGTTCCCATTATTATCTACAACATCTACAACTTTATCCTGTATATGTTGTAAATAAATGGTTTTAGCAGTGGTGGTAGATGTTTTTTATCCACCACTTCAAGATTGTATCTACCACTATTATGCCGCTTTTGACTTGCAGATGGCTATTATTCCTTCCCTACTTACCATTCTTCACCCGCTATGATTCTTTAGTTTTAGTGCCTGAAAAACTTTTGTTTTCCAAACACTAAACAAGAGTTTTCCAGGCACTAAACAAAAGTTTCCTCGGCAAGAAACTTTTGTTTATTCGAGAAGAAACTGTATACTAGAACGTCACATCGATCCCGCCCATAAACACCGCTTTCGGCATCGGGTAACCTTCGTTGATGGAATAACGGGTTGCCGTCAGGTTCTCTCCTTTGACAAACAGCTTCAGTCCCTTATTCTGCGAGCCAAAACGGTAAGAAGCACGGGCATTCAGCACTGTATAGTCCTCTTTTTTATTATCTTCCGGCTTATTTCCTACATTCGTATACAGGTCAAATATGGACTGTACGCTCAGATTAAAGGTAAAGCGTCCGGGCATATAAGTTGCGCTGGCATAGAATTTATGAGCCGGAGCAGCTACTATATCCTTATTCATATGCAGATAGCTGTAGTTCATATCCAGATTCAGGTTGTTCAGAATCTGATAACCGGCTTCAAATTCGACCCCTTTATTATAAAAACGTCCGATATTCGACATCTGTCGGTTTACTACAGAGATCATATCTTTTCCTTCAATATAAAAAGCAGTCAGCTCGGCGTGCAAACGATTATCCAACAGATATTGTCCGACAGATAATTCATAACTCAGCATACTTTCCGGCTTCAGGTCCGGATTCGCTTTTGAATAAGGAAGATAAGAGATATACAATTCGCGCAACGTCGGACTTCTGTATCCCTTAGAGAAAGAACCTTTGATCGTATTTCCTTCGAACGGGCGAAGGGCAAATCCCGCCTGCGGAACCCACTCGCCGCCATACGCGCTGCTATGTTCGTAACGCACACCGGCATTCAGGCTCAGGATATCAAAGAGATCCTGCTGCATGATCGCATAACCAGCCACCTCGTTTACCGATTTCTTGACGATCTCACCGATCGGTCCGTTAATCGTATCGTTCCAGGCATGACCTCCCCAATTCTTATAATCGATACCGGCAGTAAACGTATTTCCTTCTACCAAACGAAAAGACTGATACAACTGAACACCCGTATTATGGTCGTCAGAATAGAACAGGAACGAACGGGGATCGGCATTTACCGCATGTCCGTCATTGATTTTATGATGACCCCAGTTATAAAAAACACGCAGGGCGCCGCTTGTCTTTTCATGGTGATTCTCCAAAGCAAACGAAGTTGTACCACGAAGAATATGCATGTCATGGTCCAGCAATGGGCTGGTGATTGTTCCCGGATCTTCGGTATTATATTTTGCCAAACTCAAATTGCCGGTTACCTTATATTGATTGTTGATCCGGTATCCGAGGTTGGCAAAGCCGTTAGTGATATCAAATTTGGAATCCGGCCTGTGACCATCCGAACGGTCATGGTTCACCGATATGAAACTGCTGAAATTTCCTATATTATAGCCGTTATTAATCATATACTTCTGTGTGTTATAAGAACCGAACATCACACGAGCCTGTGTACGACGCCCCTGTTGCTTGTGCTGGCGGGTAATAATATTGACTACGCCGCCCATCGCATTCGATCCATACAATAACGAACCCGGTCCGCGGATCACCTCTACCCTTTCAATATCAGATGCGACATACGTATCCGGCAAGGAATGCCCGAAAACACCTGCCCATTGTGGCTGGCCGTCAAACAACATAAGAACTTTATTTCCTTGTCCCACCCCACGGATGTTCACAGTCCCTGCCGATCCCGAGGAAACGCCAAAGCCGGTCACGCCTTTTTCCGTCACAAACAACCCGGGAACGCGCTCCGACAACACCGGCAGCAAAGCCGACTCGCTACTCGCTTCTATCTGATCCCTGTCTATCACCGAGACAGTAAGGGGAACACTGTTACGGTTCACCTGTATCTTATTCGCAGATACAACGACCCCCTGCAGATTGATCAGACTGTCTATTTCCATTGGTTCGACAGGTTCAGTTGCATAAGCTGCCGCTCCTGCCAATAATCCCGAAATAAGTAAAAATCCTTTCTTCATAATTTATTCTTGTATAACATTAATCGTTAACCACGGTAACACAAAATAATAAAAACGTGTTACCATTCAGGCAAAAAAATATATTCAATCCGCCCGGCTCATCACCAACTTTCCATGCTTAATACCCTTGATAGCAGTCAGTTTATCTGACAATTCAGTCAATCGGTGGGCTGTACCCATCACTGTAACGATGTGCAGACAAAAGTGCTGATTGACATAATACTGGGAAGAGGAAAGGATCACGTTCTGATAATCCTGCTCGATACCGGCAATCTTTGCAGAAATAGCCTTTTTCTCCTGGTCGTACATAATGATAATAGTACCTGCCACGATGTGATTACATTGCCATTTCTTCTCTGCCACGTTCTTTTCTATCAGAAAGCGGATGGCCTGTGAGCGGTTGGCAAAGCCATTCTCGTCCACATACTGATCCAATGATTCTAACAGGTTGTCTTCCAGGGAGACACCAAAACGTTTTATCGACATATAATGCTTCATTTATTTTGAGCGGTAAATATACAATTTTATTACCGGTACAAAGGTAATTTGTCTAAAAAGAAATAATGTAATATAAATTACAGATATTATTACCTATATTACTGATTACACAAAAAACGGGAGCCACATCCCTGCAACTCCCGTTTCCATCACCTAATACTCAAAACCTTAATCTAATAACTCTGTGTTATCAATCTAAATAACGTCGTATCCCTTAGAAGTTCCTTCCGGTATCCCACCACAGACGGGTTCCGCAATTGTCTGCACCACCCAAAGCCGTTACCAAAGCTGAATATTGCTCAGGATTAGCTGTTTTGATGCCGACAAAGAAATTCAATCTACGCGGTCCCAGGTTCGAATCGATCGTGCCCTGGCTGTCGTTCACCAAAACCGGGAACAACTTAGGATAACCGGTACGTCTTTGTTCTGTCCATGCTTCGCAGCCTTCCGGATAACAGGCAATCCATTTCTGAGTAATAATTTTTTCCAACTTTTCTTCATTGGTTGCTGCGTTATCCCATGCCGGCGTTACTTTGCCTACAGCTTTTGCATTGAAGGAAGCATCAAAAGCATCCTGATAATCTTTCGGAGTCTTCGTACTTTCCAGGTATGCAGCTACATCTTTAGCACCCCACTGGGCAAAAGAGGCTTTGACACCATTTTCATAACAAGAACCCGGATCTTCGGAAGACCAGCCTCTCAAGGCAGCTTCCGCACGCAGGAACCATACTTCGGCAGCCGTCATTAGAACTGCATTGGATGTCTGCGCAATCGTACTTTTCGAATGTTTACTGTAATTTTTATGATTGAAGCCTGTTCCCTGACGGATACCTTTGTAAGTACCCTTTACCGGAATGATCTCAGTACCTTCGCCGCCGGCAGCCTTATCAAAATACTTCGACAAACGGGGATCGTCATAACCACCCATATAAGACTCCATATTTGCATTCAGGAAAACTTCTCCCCATCCCTTATTGATCTCGCCAAACGGGTTATTATAACCGGTACCATCCGTAGAAACAGCAACGATATCGTTATCTTCTTCCAATAAACCTCCTGCATCCGTCAAGGCTTTTTTCGCTTCTGCTGCAGCCAGTACGGGATCGGCCATAGCGATACGGACAGCCAGGCGGAGGCGTAACGAGTTACCGAATCTGATCCATTCGGCATAGGTCCGTTTGCCCTGCGGCATCAGGATATCGAACTTCGCGAAGTTCTCCACGTCTGGATTCGCTTCCATATAGGCACGGATCAAACCGATTCCCGTATCGAGGTCTTCAAAGAAAGCCTTATAGGCAACCGGCTGTGTATCCGGCATGGAACCGGTTTTCGAACCGAACTGCGTATAAACAACAGGACCGTATAAATCGGATACGCGATGTATCAATTCCACTTTCAATATTTTGGTAATCCCATAGAATGAAGGATAATCCTTTTCCGTCAGATCTTCGGATTTCTGAATCTCCGTCATGATATATCCGTAGGTATTCTCCCAAAACGATCCGTTCCATCCGTCCTGCATGTTATAGGTCGTGTTCGCACGTCCTTCGTTGAACGGGTTGAAATCGTGTACATAACCTGAAAACATATCGGCGCTCAGATTCTGCATGACCTGGAACGGCCAGTTTTTACCGCCACCCCAATCGTAGTTGAAGTAAATACCCTGCTGAACGACTCCCAGAGGAATACCATATTTATTAAATTCCTGCTCCTTCGACTTATCCGGGAAACCAGCCTCGTTCGTATTAAAAGATTCAAAATCATCCGTACAAGCTGAAAAACCTATCAATCCGCCCAAAAAGATTGCGGCTATATATTTATAATTCTTTTTCATAATATACTGTCTTTATTAGAATGTAAATTTAACATTGAAACCTAAGCTTCTAGTTGTCGGCATACCGAATACATCGATACCCTGGTTGTCGTTGCCTGTCGAAAGGACTGCATCCGGATCGAAAGGAGCCGATTTGTGGAAGAAGAATAAGTTACGACCTACAAATGACAACTGTACATCCTGGAAAACCTTTGTTTTCTCCAGCAATCTCCTCGGGAATGTATATCCTAAAGAAAGTTCGCGCAGGCGGATATTGGTTGCACTATACATATAATATTCCGTACATCCGTTACGGCCACTGACAGCCGTATAGAATTTTGACGGGTTGACATGCGTACCTTCCAGGTCTACGAATCCGGCATTACGGGCTTCGGCTGATTCAATGCTCACACCTTTCTGGTCCATATCGGCCTGTGTCTGTGACAATACATCGCCACCAAAACGGCCATCGATCAGGAAGTAAAGGCTGAATCCTTTATAAGTCAGCGTATTGCCCCAACCCAACATAAAGTCAGGATTGCTGTTACCTACTTTGACCGTATTACCTGAACCGACTACGTTAGGGATCAGATCACCGTCTTCATCTTTTGTAAAAGCGATCTCTCCAGTCTTATCGTCGCGTTCGAACGCCTTACCATAGATATCACCCAGTGCACCACCTTCAACAAGGCGCATAGAGTAAGAAGAAGAGAAACCTTCGTCACCATAAACAAATGTCTTCAGGTCAGGATGAAGCTCAATCACCTTGTTCTTGTTTGTCGAGAAGTTAAAAGAGGTCTTCCAACGGAAATCTTCCGTCATCACCGGAGTGACACCCAAGCTGATTTCAACACCCTGGTTCTGGATATTACCGGCATTTACATAGTAATATTTATAAGCTGCACCGGCAGAAGAAGGCAACGTAAACAACTGGTTCTTCGTGTTTGTCTTATAGTAAGTAAAATCGAAGTCCAGACGGTAGTCGAAGAATTTCCATTCCGTACCCACTTCCCATGAAGTACTCATTTCAGGTTTCAGTTCGTCGAACGGAGCCTTTGAATTGGTCTGGATAGCTCCGCCAGCCACGATCAGGTCGTTGCTTCCCGCAATCGGGTTACTGATGAAAAGAGGCAGGTCATTACCTACTTTACTCCATGAACCTCTTACCTTACCGAAGTTAATCCATTCCGGCATCGTCAGCGAATTATTGATGATCCATGACAAACCTACCGACGGATAGAAGAAACTGCTGTGTTTCGTATAAGCCAGAGTCGACGACCAGTCGTTACGGGCAGTCAGGTCCAAGTACAGGCTTTCTTTCCATCCCAGCTGGGCAGTTGCAAAGAGAGACTGCATCACACGTTTCTGATCGATCTGCTGGTCGATATAAGAAGCTGTTGACATCACGATGTTGGCAACCGAGAACTGGTTCGGATAATACAAGGAAGCTGTCTTCGAGTCCAGTCTCAGCGAGTTGAGAGTCGTACTGTTGATGCTACCACCGATTGCGCCCGTCAAAGCGAAATCACCCCATTTCTTATTGAACATAGCCATAAAATCACCATAATACAATGTCTCTGTATGATTCAGGTCGATATAACGACCGTTTGAACCAGCGATAGCCGGTGCGGTTGAAGCATACATCTTTTGATTATATGTATCGTGTGTATAATCGACTGTTCCACGAGCTTGCAGGCTCAGCCAATCCGTAATCTTCAGGCTGGCAGTCAAAGAAGCGATGGCACGTGCACGCTTGTCGTTACTCTTGATACGGTTCGTGATCCAGTACGGGTTCTGTTCCATGTCGCGTTCGGCATCCGTATACCAGTTTTGTTCCATCAGGTTGCGGGTATCATTAAATGTTTCAAAGTTCGTGCGATATTCACCGATATTCTCACCACGCGGGAAACGGTAAAGACCAACCAACGGGTTCATATAATAACCACCGGAAGCCGGACGGTTCTTGATACTCTGCGACATCAGGTTCACGTTTGCATCTAGTTTCAGGTAATCATCGAAGAAACTGGCGGTTTCGCGGAAGTTCAGGTTATGCTTCTGCAACTTGTTATGCTCCACGATTCCCTTGGCACTGGTGTTGGCATAGGAGAAGTAAGTCTGCATCTTTTCGTTACCGGTTGTCAAAGACAGGGAGTTGATAGCGGTTACGCCGTTCTGGAAGAAATCGCCTGCATTATCATAAGCAGTCAGATTACCTTTCGGTCCCCAGCTGGTCTTCGTTTCCTTATCCATACCATATTCGTTCTGAAATTCCGGCAAACTCATTGCATGATCGACTGTCAGGTTGGAAGAGAAAGTTACTTTCTGCACACCAGCCTTTCCTTTCTTCGTTGTGATCAGGATAACACCGTTGGCAGCTTGCGAACCATACAATGCAGCAGCCGAAGCACCTTTCAGGATACTCATACTTTCGATGTCGTCCGGATTCAGGTTGGAAATACCATCGCCACCGTCACGGTTACCGGCATCCGCCGTACCACCGATCGCACTGACAGCCTGTTCATTGCTGCTGTTCAGCATCGGCACACCGTCGATTACATATAATGGCTGGTTATTACCGCTTACCGAGCGGTTACCACGGATAGAAACCTTGGCAGATCCACCTAAACCGGAAGAACTCTTACTGATCTGTACACCGGCAGTCTTACCAGCCAGGGCATTGATCATGTTCGGGTCCTTGGCACGAGTCAGCTCGTCGCCGCCGACCTGCTGGGTCGAATAAGTCAGGGAGGATTCTTTTTTCTTGATACCCAAAGCGGTTACCACCACTTCTTCGATATTCTGGGAATCTTCTTCCAACAACACTTTTAAAGATGATTGTCCTGCATATTTGATTTCCTGTGGGTTATATCCGATATAAGATATAACGATGATGGAATTATCGGGCACGGTCAATGTGAAATTACCGTCGACATCGGTTATCGTACCGTTCGTTGTCCCTTTCTGCAACACGTTCGCACCGATGATCGGTTCGCCGGATTTATCCGTAACAACTCCTTTGACAGTCTTGGCTGCCTGCTGCATAATCGCCTCTTTCTTATTGAGGATAATTTTGGTGTTTACTACCGTGTAGGCGACATCGGATTCACCGAACAATTTGTTCAGCACATCGAAAATGTTCTTTTCGTCCACTTTCACCGACACTTTACGGCTGGTGTTCACGATACTGGCATCATAGATGAAAGAGAAATCCGTTTGGTTCTCAACGGCTTCCAGCACGTTGGCTATCGTACTGTTCGACATATCCAGCGAGAGCGTAGCATTCTGTGCATACGTATTACCCGCTACTGCGATACCAAGACTAAGGAAAAAGAATACAACGCTCAATCTCATAACTAATGGTATTTTTCGGAAAAGATGAAAACTTTTCTTCCCGATAATTTCTAAGGTTACAATTTTATTCATAATTTTGTGATGCTTATTATTTAATATAAAGTTAACTATAGCTGCGTCAACAGCTTGGACTTTTACATGCGGGGAGATGCGTCAACATCTTTCCGTATGTTTTTTGGACTTTTTTCTCTACTTCCACATAGGCAATTCTGATTTAAAAAGGTTCTACACTCTATTTTACTCTTTTGATATTTCTATGACTGACATTTCCAGCCGGTTGTCGGCGGTTATCGCCGGTTTGCTGATCTTGAACTTGACGTTCGATGCCAGTTTGAGATATTCCATCACCTGCGGCAACTGTTCGTCTTTAAACCTGGCAGTGATGATGGCTTCAAGCACTTCCTTGTCTTTCACGTCGAAGCGTACATTATAATGGCGCGTCAACGCCTTAAGTACCCGCGACATGGGCTGATTCTTGAAAATAATCTCGCCGTTCCGCCAGGCTGTATTGTTGGCGGCGTTGACCGGAGTGATGTACAATTTACCGCCCACCCGCGTAAACTCCGCCCGCTCATCGGGCTTCAGGAGCTGGTGGGTGATGTGACCGCTTGCCTGCGAGATGTTCAGCTGTACCGAACCTTCCACAAGGGTGGTCGAGACAAAATCGTCATCTTTATAGGCGGAAACATCGAAACGGGTTCCCAAAACTTCTACCGAATAAACCGGATCGACTTTCACGATGAAAGGTTTTTCCGGATTCTTCGTCACTTCGAAATACCCTTGCCCGGTCAGTTCGACCTGACGGCATTCGGGCCAGAAATTAGCCGGATACTTCAAAGAACTCCCTGCGTTCAACCAAACTTTCGAACCGTCCGGCAGGTCGAACGTCGAAACTACCCCGGGATTGGTGCGCACTTCGACCATGCGCACCTTCTCCTGCCCCATCTGCATAAAGAAATAGGCAGACATAATTAACACCGGGATAAAAAGTACGGCTGCAACTCTTTGCAGCATCTGTAGGGAACGGTGTAAACTAACTTTTTTATTTTGTTTACGAACTTTCGATTTGAAACGGACCAGGGCCATTTCGGGATCTACCGACTCCATCACCCGTACGCGGTCTGTCACCTGCAGGGTAAAATAGACCTGCTCCAGTAACTTCGCATTTTCCGGCGAGGCTGCCACCCAGTCGTCAACCTGGGAGCGTTCGTCGTCGGGCAGTGTGCCGTCGATGTATCTTATCAGTATATATTCGTCTACTATCATCGTTTTTTTCCTGTTTCTATTATTAATACAATTCAGGAAAAGGATGTACTAAACGGAAATGTGATTTTTTTAAGAAAAAATTCAAAATCTTTTTCCTGTCTCCGGTTGTTATCTAAAATACAGACAGTTATCATAAATAAAAAAGAACATGAAAAAGATAGTTTTGCTCCGTCACGGCGAAAGTGCCTGGAACAAGGAGAACCGGTTTACCGGATGGACCGATGTCGATCTTACCGAAAAAGGTATTGAGGAAGCCCGTAAAGCGGGCGATTTGCTGCGGAAAGAAGGGTATGTTTTCGATAAAGCCTATACATCTTATTTAAAGCGTGCTGTTAAGACATTAAATAATGTACTCGACCGGATGGACCAGGACTGGATCCCGGTGGAAAAAAGCTGGCGGCTGAACGAAAAGCATTACGGCGCACTGCAGGGTCTCAATAAAAGCGAGACGGCAGAAAAGTACGGCGACGAACAGGTGCTGATCTGGCGCAGAAGTTACGACGTGGCACCGCATGCCCTGAGCGAGGACGATCCGCGTAACCCACGTTTCGAGATCCGTTATAAAGATGTACCCGACGAGGAGCTGCCGCGCACGGAATCGCTGAAAGATACCGTCGACCGTATCCTGCCTTACTGGAAAGAGGTGATTTTTCCGTCGCTCGAAACAGCCGACCAGATTCTGGTGACGGCTCACGGGAACAGCCTGAGAGGTATCATTAAATATGTACGCAACATTCCGGATGAGGATATCGTACATTTGAACCTGCCTACCGCCGTTCCTTACGTACTCGAATTCGATGACGACCTGAACCTTGTAAAAGATTATTTCCTGGGTGACCCGGAAGAAATCAAGAAATTGATGGAAGCCGTTGCTAACCAGGGGAAAAAAGATAAAAAATAGTTGTTTTTCATAACTCACGCCCGGGATTTTTTTGGAAATTTTCCGGGCGTTGATTCTTTTTTCACCAAATATTTGTTTAAGTTTGCATTAAATCAAAGTAACTATCAGTGATTACAAGCAACGAAGAGACCTTAAATAGACTAAAAACCGGCGACGAAAGCGTATTTGATACGGTCTACAAACAATATTACAGGGGGCTATGCGCATTTGCATCCCAATATGTGGCCGAAACAGAAACTGAAGAAATCGTGCAGGAAGTAATGATGTGGCTTTGGGAAAACCGTTCTGCGCTGATTCCCGAAATGTCCCTGAAATCCTTGCTGTTCACTATGGTGAAAAACAAATGCCTGAACAATATCACCCACAACCAGATCAAACAACGGGTACACGAGGCGTTATACGCCAAGTTCGAGAACCAGTTTGAAGATCCCGACTTTTATATGGAAGGCGAGCTGATCGCATTGGCGACCAAGGCTATCCATGCACTACCGGAAGAATACCGAAAAGCGTTCGAGATGAACCGCTTCGGACACCTTACCTACAACGAGATAGCCGAACGCACCGGAGTCTCTCCCAAAACCATCGCCTACCGCATTTCCCAATCATTGAAAATACTCCGCACGGAACTGAAAGATTACATGCCGCTGCTGACCGCTTTATTACATTAACCTATATCTTCCTGACACCCCATTCGGAACAAAAAATAATTTCTTTCGAATGAAATTTGATTTTCTTCCGAAAGAAATTATTTTTTCTCTCGGACAGAATGTTTTACCCCACAAATTCACTTTTACAAATAAAATACAATAAGTCACTTTTATGGATATAAATGAACAAAAATTAATCAATCCTGTTTAAATAATGAGGGCCTTCAAAGATTACTGAATTAAATTATAAAGAAAATATGAAACGTACATACTTAATGATATTGTTCGTCGCACTGGCAACTATCGCATACGGTCAGACTGACGATAAAGGATATGAAGAAGGAAAATTTGTGTTAAAAGGCGTATCGGGTCTTAACCTGTCGCAGACAGCCATGACCAACTGGTCGGCAGGTGGCGAAAACTCCGTTGCCGGAAACGCCTACCTGAACGGATCGCTGACACATAAAAGCGGCAACTGGCTCTGGGTGACCAACCTCGTTCTCGACTACGGACTGACGAAAACCAAATCGCAGGGCATGCGCAAGAGCACCGATAAGATCGGACTCTCCACCCAGCTGGGCTACTCGACCAACAATGTCTGGTTCTACACGTTGATGGGCGATCTGAACACTCAGTTCGCTAAAGGATACAATTATCCGGACAAGGAACATTACATTTCCAACTTCTTTGCTCCTGCTTATTCCAACATCTCTTTGGGTATGGAATACCGCCCTAAAAGCAACTATTCGATCTTCCTCTCTCCTGTTTCCGCCAAGATGACCTGGGTGGCAGACGATTACCTCTCCGACCTGGGCGCATTCGGCGTCGATCCGGGCGACCGTTTCAAGATCGAATGCGGCGCTTACCTGAAAGCCCGTGCGGAAATGCCGTTGATGGAAAACGTGAGCCTGATCACGACCGCCGACTTCTTCACCCCGTACGACAGCCAGTTCGGAAACATCGACGTCAACTGGGATATGCTGATCAGCATGAAGATCAACAAATTCCTCTCAGCTACGCTCAACACGACGCTGAAATACGATAATGACGTGAAGACTTTCGACGACAACGGTACGAAACACGGCGCAAAAGTACAGTTCAAAGAGATACTCGGTGTAGGGCTTGCTTACAATTTCTGACAATATTAGCGTCTGCGTTCTCTGCGTCATCTGCGTCCCCTAATCCCGACAATTCCTTTTTAATAAAGCAACCAACCTATAGAAAAACGTTTTTAATAAAAAACCTGCTATAATCGGTTGCAGTATCCAAAAGAAAGGAGTAAATTTGCACGTCGAAAACAAATATGATTAGAAATGATCGATAAAATTAAGGCTCTGCTTCAGGAAGTAGAGAATATGAAGGCTGCAAATGCCGAAGAACTGGAAGCTTTACGTATCAAATATCTCAGCAAGAAAGGTGAGATATCTTCCCTGATGAACGATTTCCGCAATGTTGCGGCAGATCAGAAGCGTGAAGTGGGACAGTTTCTGAACCAGCTGAAAGAAGCTACTCAAAATAAGATCAACGAACTGAAAGCAGGTTTTGACAACGTACAGACAGGCGACGATGACATCGACCTGACCCGTACCGCTTATCCGGTGCAGCTGGGTACGCGCCATCCCCTTTCCATCGTTAAAAAAGAAATCTGTGATATTTTCGGACGGCTGGGATTCAGCATCGCTGAAGGACCGGAGATCGAAGATGACTGGCATGTGTTTTCTTCTTTGAATTTTGCTGAAGATCACCCTGCACGTGATATGCAGGATACATTCTTCATACAACATAACCCGGATGTTTTACTTCGTACGCACACTTCGTCGGTACAGACCCGCGTGATGGAGAATCAAGAACCTCCTATCCGTATCATCTGTCCGGGACGCGTATATCGTAATGAAGCCATCTCTTACCGCGCTCACTGTTTCTTCCACCAGGTGGAAGCACTCTACGTCGATAAGAATGTCTCATTCGCCGACTTGAAACAGGCATTGCTTTTCTTTGCAAAAGAAATGTTCGGTCCGGAAACGAAAATTCGTTTGCGCCCCTCCTACTTCCCCTTCACGGAACCTTCTGCGGAAATGGATATTTCCTGCAACCTCTGTGGCGGTAAAGGATGTGCATTCTGTAAACATACCGGCTGGGTAGAAATCCTCGGTTGTGGTATGGTAGACCCGAATGTGCTCGAAAATTGCGGTATCGACAGCAAAGTCTATACCGGCTACGCTCTGGGAATGGGTATCGAACGTATAACCAACCTGAAATACCAAGTAAAAGACCTTCGAATGTTCTCGGAAAACGATGTCCGTTTCCTGAAACAATTCGAATCAGCCAATTAAATTGAAAACCTAAATCATGTACCATCATCCCCGGGCCTTTAACCAGCCCGGGGAAAACACATTGGAGGATGAAATATGATAAAGGTTTTGATTTTAATTACAGGAGGAGCTATCGGATCGGCACTACGCTATTGGGTTTCCATGTGGGTGCAACGGTCGATGCTTTACTCCTTTCCTTTTGGGATACTTTCCGTGAATGTTATCGGCTCTTTTCTGATCGGCTTCTGCTGGAGCCTTGCCGAAGACTATAATTTCTCTGTCAACACAAGAGCTTTCCTGTTCACCGGACTTTTCGGCGGATTTACCACTTTCTCTTCATTTGCATTGGATACGATGTCGCTCATGAAAACGGGCGATTATAAATTAGCATTTATAAATATACTGGCCAGCAATATCTTAGGACTTATTGCTGTATTTTTGGGTTTGTTACTCGGAAAAAATGTCTTATCTTTATTGAAATAACGATATGAGAAAGGAAGAACGATATAAAGGTGTATTGAACTGGTTCGAAGAAAACGTACCGGTTGCGGAAACGGAGCTTCATTATGACGATCCGTTTCAACTGCTTATTGCCGTCATCCTGTCGGCTCAGTGTACAGACAAGCGTGTGAATATGATCACTCCTGCCCTGTTCAGGGATTTCCCTACAGCGGAAGTGCTGGCGGCATCGACACCGGAAGTGGTATTCGAATATATCCGCAGCGTTTCTTACCCGAACAATAAATCAAAACACCTGGTCGGAATGGCAAAGATGCTGGTCTCCGATTTCGGCGGCGTGGTGCCGTCTGACATCGACGAACTGCAGAAACTGCCCGGTGTAGGACGTAAAACAGCGAATGTCATCGCTTCCGTTGTCTACAACAAACCGACAATGGCAGTAGATACGCATGTATTCCGTGTAGCCAACCGCATCGGTCTGACCAACAACAGCAAGACACCGCTCGAAACGGAAAAGGAATTGGTGAAGAATATTCCGGAAAAACAGATACCGATTGCCCACCATTGGCTGATCCTGCACGGACGATACGTCTGCGTGGCACGAAAGCCCAAATGTGAATCCTGCGGCCTTACGCCCTGGTGCAAACATTTCCTGAAGGTAAAACTATAACACATGAGAATATACAGGCGGGAAATAGTGATCATCTTCTTAACTGCTCTCGCTACCCTGTCAGCAGTCTACTACTTTTTCGGCGACATGAAAAAGAGTAAGGAGCTGGCACAAACCGACCTGTACACATTGACTGCCCCGGCTTCGGAAGCTATACTCGCTGTCAATCGCCCTGCCGTCTTCGCCAAAGTCATACTGACGAAAGAGTTTGTTTACGAGGCGTTCGCCTCCGAAATACCGGATATATACCTGAACATTATCCGGAAGAATCCGGAGATAGCTTCGCTGCATTTCTCGTTTCATCCGCAAGGGGTTGTCATGTACGCTAAAGCGGACAACAGCATCGTCCGGCAAATCGAGGAGAATGTACAGAAACACTTCTTCAAATCGTTCGCTCCCCAGCAACAGTCCAAAGGGGGAATTACATTCACCTATTGCCCGGATGCGGGAAACAGATTCTTCGGATATTACCAGTACAACGGCATTTGGGTGGCAAGTTACAGCAAGAAGTTGCTGGAAGAAGTGGCATCCATACAAAGGAAACAGCAGAACAACCTGTCGAAAGAACAGATGCAGCTCCGCAAAACGCTCGACAGCAACGCTCCGCTCAACCTGATGATCCAGTCGAAATTGTTGGATTTATACGTAAAAAGCAACGATTCGACCTTGTGGAGGGTCAGTGACAGATGGCTGGCAGCCGACTTGTTCGAAAGCGAAGGGAATATCTGTTATTTCAGCAGCCTGCCTTATCTCGAACCTGCTGACACACTTTTCCGTACGATAGCCGATACTTTATCCCTCAGGCTGGAACAACATTTCCCCCAGCTACATATCTCCAACCAAATCTACGAAGAAGACGGAAAGTTCTTTTACACGGGATGCACCAACCCGTCATACGCCAGATGAACATGCTCAGGCAGCATCTTTTCCACCTCGGCATGCAATCCGATCCGGTGACTCATATGGATAAGGAAAGCTTCTTTAGGACGCAAGCGTTCGATCAGGGCAAGCGCCTCATCCAGGCTCTCATGTGCCGGATGCTCCCCTTTCCGGAGAGCGGTCAGGATAAGCACGTCCAATCCCTGTAACTTGGCAAACTCTTCCTCCGGAAGCGACTTCAGATCAGTCAGATAAGCCATATTCCCAATCCGATACCCCAGGATAGGCAAGCGCCCGTGCATCACGCGGACCGGCACGATCGGCAAACCGGCGGCAACGAAAGGTGTATTGTCTATATCGTGAAGCTCCAGCTTCGGAACACCGGGATATTTATGTTCGCGGAAAACATAAGGAATGCGGGTACGGATCGCTTCAGCCACATTCTCCTCCGCGTAGATATCCACACTCTTGTCGCGGGTAAAGGGACGCAGGTCGTCCAGCCCTCCGACATGGTCATAATGCTCGTGCGAGATCAGAACTGCATCCAGCTGATACGTTTTGCTTTGTATCATCTGCCAGCGGAAATCCGGTCCGCAGTCCAACAAAATACGTTTGCCCTCCGTTTCTACTAATACCGATGTGCGCAGACGCCAGTCGCAAGGGTCTTTGCTTGTACATACTTCACACTGACAGCCTATTTCGGGAACTCCGGTCGAAGTCCCCGTTCCCAAAAATGTAATTTTCATTATCCTACATATTTAACCTCAGGCATTATCTCGATGCCAAAACGATCTTTTACAGCGGTACGGATACTTTCAGCCACCAAAGCGATCTCGTGCCCCTTCGCCTCTCCCAGATTGACGAGGACCAACGCCTGCTTTTCGTATACTCCGACCTGCCCATGCGACTTTCCTTTGAAACCGCATTGCTCGATCAGCCAGCCGGCGGGCACTTTCACTTTTCCCTCGCCTGCCGGATAAGAAGGTATTGCCGGATACTGCTCCTTCAGCTTGTCGAACTGAGCCGACGGAATAACCGGATTCATAAAGAAACTGCCGGCATTTCCCAGCTTTTCCGGATCGGGCAGCTTCTCCTCACGGATCGTGATCACCGCCTGGCGAACAGCATCCAAAGTAACCTCCGGATAAGCAAACAACGCCTCCTTCAGGTTTCCGTAATTTATGGAGAAAACAGGTTGCTTATCCAACCGCAATAATATATATGTAACAATGTACGGATCGTTATGTTCGTTTTTGAAATAGCTGGAGCGGTAACCGTACTGGCATTCTTCGTTCGTGAAAATCCGTTTCTCGAAAGTCAGTTGGTTGTATGTTTCGACACTTTCTATCACATCTTTTATCTCCGCTCCGTAGGCTCCGATATTCTGGATAGCGGCAGCACCTGCCTCACCGGGGATCAGAGACAGGTTCTCGATCCCTCCCCAGCCGTTGGCAACGGCATGCGCAACAACGTCGTCCCACTTCTCAGCGGCTCCGACACGCAGCCAGATATTCTCGTCGGTTTCCTTCTCCACGCTGATACCTTTGATGGCAGAATGCAGAATGATACCGTTAAAGTCATTTATAAACAACAGATTGCTTCCGCATCCGATATGTAATGACAAACATTCCTGAAAATACTCGTCCCGTAAGATCCGTCCTAATTCTTCTTCGTTCGTATATTCCATGAACCACCGTGTTTTCACCGGCAGATGAAATGTATTATGCTTCTCCAGGGAGTAATTTTCTTCTATCCTCATAATATCTGTTTATTTATTGCAGGACAAAAGTAGCCAGAAAATTGAAAATGGAGAATTGAAAATTGAAAATTATTTCTATCAAACTCTTAATCGGTCATTTTCAATTTTCCATTTTCAATTATCAATTATCACAGGGTATCGACAATTTCACGCTGTTTCGTAAAAAAGATCATTCGCTGTATCTCTCCGCTCTGCGAGATCAAAGTGGAATAACGCTTCAACGACTGGATCCATTCTTTCTGGGCACGGCATACTTCCGGATGCTGCGAATCCATATAGTTGATTGCATACAGGCGGAACATGCACAACTGGAAACTTCCTTTCTCCAGGAACGTGTAAGTCGCTTCGAAATTGATATTCGACAGATACATATATGCTTTGTTGCCGTTCGGGTATTCTCCCCGCGCCGCGATCTGTTCCATTTCGTCCAGCAAACGGTGAAGTTCCTGCTTCATCACGTCGATATCGTCGTCGGTCAGCATATTCAATCCGGCAAAGTATTTGATCTCCCTGACCAGCGACTGGAAAATGTTGCTATCTAATATTGTATAGGACGACGGTACCTGACGGACTTCCTGCATCAACCGGCGCTGCGACTCCAGTACCTTCTCAGGCACTACTATATCAGACATGCTCGCCGTTATCTTCATCCCGTTGTTCTGATGCATCCAGCGACAGAGACGAAATTTGGTCAAACGCTCAAAAGGCGAATATAAAGTAAACGGCACAATGTTACACGCCGTGCTGAGGACTGATTTCGGATCGTCCTTGAGGAAAGCAAATTGTTTTTGGTACCGTTTGAGAATATCATGGTAATTATCCATCTGGCTCATGGTATTGGAAACGTTCAGATTAAAAACGGCTCCTTCCGAGCGGTTGGTTCCCACAATCTGATCCAGCGAGATTCCCAGGCTCTGAGACAATAATGATACTTCAAAAAAAGTAAACGGAACCTCTCCGCGCAACCGGCGATAGACAGCCTCTTTTCCTATGGATATGACATCCATAATATAATTGGCCAGATTCGTCTCCTCCGGGAGATGTTCTCTCATGGCTTTTATAAGCCCGTTATTCAATGCATCTTTCATAATTATTAGCGTGTTATTTTACTGTTTCTACTCATACATTTTCATAGCGTTTGTTTCGATTACCGCAACCGGGTGTGAATTAACGTTTTTTGTTTCTCAAATCGTAACAAAAGCCCGGAGCTATTGTTTAATAAGAAATGAAAGCCAATTTGCTTAGTTGGAAAAAGACACCATATAAAAAAAGCAATGGCTTACATTTGCAATGTATATAATCATTAAAAAGAAACACTCATGAACAAAGCAGAACTTATCGAAGCCTTAGCAGATAAGGCAGGGTTACAAAAACAGAAAGCAAAAAAAGTATTAGATGCTTACATCGAGATCGTAACCGAAAAAATGTCACAGAAAGAGGAAATCACTCTTATTGGTTTTGGTACTTTAATACCTAGACCTCAAACAAGTCGCCTGGCTCGTAATCCAAAAACTGGTACTCCGGTACAAATTCCAGCCAGAACAACGGTAAAGTTCAAACCCGGTAAATTCTTGCTGGAAGCTATGAACGGTACTGGAGAGAAAAAATAATATAATTTTTTTCTATAACTTCCTTCTTGCCTCTGCAGGAAGGAAGTTTTTTATACCTCCTTTTCTTTTATCTGATCATATCTGCAAAAGTACACACAGATTCTTAGTAAAATGAGGTATTTTTTACGAATAACAGAACGCCCCGGTTCTAATTAAACAACCCACAGCATGTCCCCAACTCAATTATCGCAATTTCGGAATCCGAACAACCCTCCCTGTTTCGGAATATGAAACTTTTGTCCCTAATTTAGAATTTTACAGAGAAACATTTGTGTGGTGCTCTAATTATATATAATTTCGGCTCCGAAAAAATTAGTCTGCATAACACAATTGAATACAAATGAAAATAGTTAATCTTGGGGAATCAAACTCCGTCCTGAACAGGTTCGTATCCGAACTCAGAGATGTAAATATCCAAAAAGACAGCCTCCGTTTCCGCAGAAACATCGAACGTATCGGTGAAATCATGGCTTACGAGATCAGCAAAGATTTTGCTTACAGCCGGAAAGAAATTCAGACGCCACTGGGCATCGCGCCGATGAACACACCCGACGACCGGATCGTGATCAGCACTATCTTACGTGCAGGACTGCCTTATCATCAGGGCTTTTTGAGTTATCTCGATTATGCAGAAAACGCCTTTGTCTCTGCTTACCGCAAATACAAAGACCGCTTGAATTTCGATATCCACATCGAATATATAGCCTCTCCAAGACTGACCGAAAAAACTTTGATCATTACCGATCCGATGCTTGCAACCGGAAGTTCGATGGAACTCGCCTACGAAGCGTTACTGACCAAAGGTCATCCGTCTCACATCCACGTAGCCTCCATCATCGCCAGCAAACAGGCTATCGAATACCTGCAACGAAAAATGCCGGACGACAAGACAACAATCTGGATCGCCGCACTCGACGATGAACTGGATGATCATTCATACATCATCCCCGGATTAGGTGATGCCGGTGATCTGGCTTACGGGGAAAAGGAATAATTGAGATATAAAAAAGCTATGGTTCTTTAACCCATAGCTTTTTTCTTATATATGCAGAACTAACAAAAGGTTTTTCATTCTATCAGACTTTCACTATCATCTGAATACCGTGTCATATTCCTTTTCACGCACTCTCTGTTTGTATTAGCATAGCAATATACGCAAAAATGGCGGCAAGTATTATACATTCCGATGTCTTTACTCACCATACAACCGCAAATCTTTCGTTGTCCTTTATCTTTCAAATTCTTTTGTTTGTCAGGAATAGCTGGTAAAAGACCAAACAGATCAGGTTCTGGAAATTTACCTGTCCGAAGATAATAAACCAATTCGTAATCATCCCCAAAGACACGCTCCATCAGTTCACCGTCAATGCAACGATTGTGTTCAATACCATAAACAACAAGATCAATATCCTCAGCACAAGTAGCAAGCGTAACATGCCAACCTTCAGAAGCCCAGACTTCTCTCAACTTTACCAAACCCTCTACAACCTCTTGACGTTGCATCGCATTCATCTCTGCTGTTTCCACACCCTCTTTCGTAAAACAATTCGTTTCCTTTACCAGGTTGTTCTGCACCTTATGGTATGCCTTTACATCCACAAAACTGAATACGAGTTTGTCAGTATATCCTTTCAAACGATTTCCAATTTTCCATATCCGGCTAAGTAACATGCGTGGTGTAATAGTCGGCATGATAATCAACGGATCGAATCGCCATATCATTCGCTCGTGACCGATTTGATCAGACAATTGCCGAAAAGTGTCTATTCGTTGTTCCACACTTGGTACATTCGGTTCAAGACCTTCATTCACATAATCATTCAATGTCACTTGAAAATAATAATGAATGCCACGTTTATCCAGTTCTTTCAGATAAGGCAATATCGGTTTCGGATTCTTTGTCCAAAACACAATGACTTTACACCGCCCAAACGATACATACATTTTCTGTCGGTTAAACGGATTATACCACACACAATATCCTTTATCCAAACGATTAAAGAACCACCTGGCATAAAAAGCAGGAATGTCTGTCGACCGACTGGCAGAAATTATGATCGGAGCTGTTGCTTCAACTCTGATACCAGAATCAGTAGTGATAAGTAGTTTATCAGTTACCATAACAATCACGAAGATATCGAATTATTCGTTGATTTTATAATAAATGATAGTATGATAGTTGTTTTCAAAAGATTATCGGGGTAAGATAAACCAAAAACGCGAACCTTTGCCGATTTCTGAGCTTACTCCGATCTTTCCTTTTTGTTGTTCTACGATACTCTTACAGATAGAAAGTCCCAAGCCCGTTCCCTGTTTGAAGTCATTTCCTTTATAGAAACGGTCGAAAACATGCAACTGGACCTCTTCACTCATTCCCTCACCCGTATCCGTTACCGAAAACTCGATTTCATCCGGACGAAGTTCATAAGCCAGCGTGATGGAACCTTCTGCGGTATGCTTGATCGCATTATTGACAAAATTAGAAAAGAGCTGGCTCAGCCGTACATGATCGAACCGGAAGACACAAGGCTCCAAACCCGGCCGACAACGAAGTTCCACATCACCGTGAATTTTAATTTTCATGGATTTCACCAAATCATCCAGGAATCCTTTCAACTCGATATCCATAGGCTTGAACTCAATCGTGTTCGCTTCTATCTTCGCCAGGTCCAGCACATCGGAAATCAACTGTAATAGAAGCTCATTGTTCTTTTGGATTATTTCGACGAACTGCAATTGTTCTTCCCTGTCTTCCGCATCGACCAACAAGGTCGAGAAACCGACAATCGCGTTTAACGGAGTCCGTATCTCATGGCTCATATTCGCCAGGAAAGCTGATTTCAACCGGTCCAGTTCTTCCGCCTTTTCCCGCTGCTGTTCTGTTTCCTTCAGTTCTGTGATATCATAATTCACGCAGATCATCTCGATCTTGTCCTGTTCTTTCTCTTGCGAAGTACACATCACATTCACACGTATCCATTTCCAGCCGTCTTCATGTTTGATACGCAATTCCTTGCGGATACTGGTCGCTTCTCTCCGCTCCACCTTATCGAAAAACTCCAGCATCACAGCCCGGTCTTCCGGATGTACGCTTTTATAAGTACCTATAATCTCAGTCAGAGGCGTCCCATCCTTTTCACCCAGATTCTGATACCATTGGCTGATTGCAAACCCTTCACGAGTCAGCAGGTCGAATTTGGCATAGCCGACTTTCGCATAGCGGCTAACCAGGGTAAAGAAATATTCAAACTCTTCAATACGGTTGTAAGCAATTGTCTTATCAGTATTATCCAGATTAATAAAAAGATAGTTTATCAGCTCCCCTTTATTGTCATAAAGCATGCTGACCTTCGTTATCAAATCAATAGCCCCTCCTTTGTTTGTCGAAAAATAACCGTTGGAACTAACTCTAGTAAAATCATAACTCAGACGGAATGAAACCGGTTTCTTCTTCCGCATTTTATCTAGTATATCTTCCGGGATAACCGGATTATCAAAAATATTGATCCCCAACACATCTCTCTTGGAAGCCAAACCAAATATCTCCACATCCTTATTATTGATATCTACCAGGAAACCATCCTTGTCATACAGTTCGATTCCGACCGGTATGTTCGTATAAATATTGCGCAACAACTTTTCACCACGGTCGAGGGCTTCATTGATACGTGCCATCTTTGTAATGATACTGATGATATTGGCTATGGAAGAAAGCCACTGATAATCTTCCAGATTCCACATACGATACTTATCGACGATATCGATACCGATATAACCCCATGCTTTTTTCTTAATGATCAGAGGAATCAGAATAAAAGAAAGAACACCTCTCCGCTTCAGATACTTTTTCTCTTCGGCGGCTTCTTCCGGCAGTTCATCCAGATTATTGATCATCACCGGATAAAGATTCCGTATCCGGCGGGTCGACCAGGACAAGGTAGAAACCGGAATATTCTGCAAGGATGAACGGACAGCAAAAACGCCATCACTGCAAACCTCATACGTACAACTGATCGTTTGTTTGTCATCACTATACTCCATTATACAGGCACGTCCTCTCGTATCGATAGAAAACAGGATCTCCGTCAGGACCAACTGGATAGAGGTCAACAAGTCGTTTGTCTGGATGAAAGAATGCAGAGCACGGGATATCGTATTCAGATGGCGAAGCAGGCTGTCCACCTGATTATCCACAGCCGGTTTATTCCCATCCACTTCACAAAAAGGTACTAACTGCAGGATGCCCAACACATAAATATTCCCATCAGCATCGACCTCTCGTTTACATATTTTTGTCCGGACAAACTTTGTGCCGTAACAGGTCTCGATCGGAAATGTCTGCTCATAAATGCCCACTTCCTTGAAATAAGCAAACTCATTGGCTATCCTCGCCCTGTAATCCTCACGGATCAGACCTAGAAAATCTTCTGCCGGAATTGTCTTACCATCCAAATCCAACAGACTCACCAAATAATCGGAACAGATGTAACATTTCTTTTCAAAGTCAATCTCCCACCAACCAACCTGTGCCGCATCCAACAATAACTTATATTGAGCTGTATCCATTTTACCTTGATTCATACTAGTATGGATACAAAATACGGTATTAAAAAGCATTTTCCCAAATTAAAATTCATTTATATTCAAAGCTTTCCAAAGTTTCTGCATGAAAACAAAAAAAACGGAGACCGGTAAAACCGACCTCCGCTTTCCTTGCCAGATAAAAATCTGTTATTTCAATTCCTTGATACGGATATTGCGGAACTTCACAGGTGAGCCGTGGCCCAGGAATCCGATATGTCCCTTCTTATTGAACAAGCCCGGATGTTCCTTACCGTCAGATGTGCCGTTCTTAACTGCGTCGCGGATATTTCCTTCCAGGATCACTACGCCGTTCACAGTTACACGGATATTATCACCGTTGGCAACGATCTCTTCTTCATTCCATTCACCCACCGGCTTAAAGGCCTTGTGGTGATCGGCATTCGTAGGGATAATGCCATAAACGGAACCGTGGTGCTGATATTTGGTAATATCCTTATAAATAGGATGTTCGCAATCCAAAATCTGAATTTCCATACCTACATAAGCAGCATCGCCTTCCATCGGAGTACGGATACCCACACCGTTGTTTGCACCCGGAGTCAGCTGGAACTCAAAGCGATAAACGAAGTTTCCGAATTCATCTTTCGTATACAGGTTTCCACCGTAACTTTTACTCGGGATCATAGAGATGCAGCCGTCTTCAATCGTATAATCGACCGTGTTACCTGTCCACTGATGCATATTCGTACCGTCGAACAACACCTTGAAACCTTCTTTCTGTTCTTCTGCAGACAGTTTGAACGGTTCTTTGCGTTCCAACTCTTTCACATAGATATCACGGTAATATACCTTGCTGCCATGTGCCTGCAATTCGATCTGTTCGATCGGGAAGATCGGTTGCTTGCGATCCCAATAGTTTTCAAGGATCACGTCGTCCACCACTTTTTCTCCGTTCAGGATAACCGTTACGCGGTCGCCCACCATCTTGATGTAGAAGCTGTTCCATTCGCCCAGCTTGTTATCTGCCACCTTAGACGGCTTGCTCGGATTCACCTGGTTATTATACAGACCGCCGGAACCAACCTGGGCACCCACATTCACACGGGAAGTATCCCAAATCTGTACCTGAGGCGTTCCGCGCAGATAGATACCTGCATCAGCTTCAGGACCTGCCGGATCGAGCATCCAGTCTACATACATTTCAAAGTCACCGTATTGCTTTTCCGTACACAGGTTGTCCCCTTTTCCATTAAAGACAAGAACTCCGTTTTCAACGCTCCAGCCGCTACGCATAACCTCGTCAGCTTTTGCCTGTTCTTTCGCCAACTCGGCCGGTTTCATCTTCGCGCGGGCAATCGGATTCTTTACCAAGCCTTTCCAGCCTGTCAGGTCTTTGCCGTTGAAGATAGAAACGAAGCCCACTTCATCCGGCATTTCAGCCAGATGCTTTTTCAATGCATCGATATCGTAACGGGCATCTTCTCCATCGAGCATAGGCAATATGCGGTTCAGGATCGCTTTCACATTTTCACCTCTGTATTCCGGATGATTGCGTGCAATATTCCAAATGGCATACACGGCAGCCGAGCGAACTTTCGCATCTTTCGCATCCAAAAACTCAGAAGCATACATCATAGACAAGAACGTATCCGCCCGCTGGATCTGACGCAGAATCAGTACTTTCTGTTCAGCCGTCTTGGCAATATCCATCATCTTACGCAAACTCAGCAAACGATTTTCAGCAGTAAAAGAAGGATTGGAAACCAACTGCACATAACGCTTCAACGCCCGGTCGAACTGTTGTTCGGAAGAAGCAGACTGGCAAACTGCAAATAATTCATCCACAGCCTCCATACCTTTCCATGCCAGCAAAGCATCGAATGCCGCCTCTTTGGTTGCCCCCGAGCCTTCATGCAATCCTTTCACGATCGTAGCCAGTGCATCCTTCTCGCCGGTCGTAGCCAGTACGATATAATACAAATGCTTCTTGCTGTCGCCTGCCTGCAACATACGGCGGCTGATCGTTTCCATCTGTTTCGCGGGAGACATGGAAGAGATGGCAGAGATCACAGCCTGCTGGAGCGGAGCTACGGCAGACGCATCGGCAGTCTCCAGCATTCCGCAGAGATTCACCAGGTCGCCTTCCGAAACGACATCCTTCAAAGCCGTATAAGCCGCTTTCTTCACTTCCGGTGAGCCGGACTTGATCAGTTCGAGCACCGTCGTCAGGTTAGCCGTCGCCTTACGCATAGCCAGCAACTCAGCACCGGCAATCTTTCCTGCATCCGTAGCAGACGGAATCACGCGTGCCACAGCCTGGTCGATATCGCCGCCGAAAGCAGCCAGCGCATCCTGTCCCAGCAGGATTATATCTTTATTATCGCTTGTCAGCAAATCGGCCAATGCCGGGATTGCCTGCTTGTCACCGATCTTCACCAGCGTCCAGGCAGTAGCCTGCTTCACATCGAAATTCGCGTCTTTCAGCTGAGCCAGCAGCACCTGCATAGCCGTCAGGTCGAAACGGAGTTCGAGATTCTTAACCACATCGTGTTTAGACGGACATTTGGCTTCGCGGCCGATCCAGTTGGTGACATCCACCTTCACCTCCGGTTTTGCCTTCTGCATCGCCTTCATCACTTCGATATAGACTTCCTTATTAGCAAAATCAGATGCATAATTCAAAGCCGCATTACGATATTCCTTGTTACCGTCTTTCAAAGCAGAAAGCAGTAATTTGGTACTTTTTTCCTTATTCAGCGATAACAATATCTGCAGGGCAGCGTCGCGAGTCTGCGTCTGTCCGGCTTTGGTCGCTTTCTTCAACAGGTCGTTGGCAGCCTTTTCCACTTCCTTCACATCACCCTGTGCAGCCACCCGCTTCAACAACGCGATATATGCTTCGTTCGCATTCGTCTTCGTCATTGTATATCCGGAAGCCGCCGCAGCATCAGCCAGTTCCTTGATGGAAGCCTTGCTACCCACACGGCTTAATGCGTGAAGGACAGCCTTCTGCATATTTTCATCCCCCGAACCCAGCAAAGCCTTCAGAAGGTCTTCCGCACCTTCCACCTGTGCTTCACCGATCGCCACGATGATATCTTTTTGTGTCTTCGGAGTACCCATACGACGCATCAAAGCCGCTTTCAGCGCTTTGCCTGCATTCTCGCTGCCATTCGCAGCCAGCGCACGTGCAGCCGGTCCGCTCAGGCTCTCATCGCCCAGATAAGCCGACAGCGCATCGATACACTCATCCTGTCCGATGATCTGAAGCTGGCGGATGATGAACGCCTTTGTTTCCCGTTCAGTCACCAGGTCGAGCGCTTTCAGATAGGCATTCGCAGTTGCCAGGCGGGCACTTTCTTCGCCTTTCGCCATCACATAATGCGTCAGGCCGCTCAAGGCGTAATCCACCTGCGCATTGCTTCCCTTTCCGGGAGCGTTTATCATGTTGACCAACATCAGGACACCCTCTTCGCCGGTCCCTTTCAGGTCATTGATCAGTTTATTATATTCAGCCTGTTTCTCAGCAGGCATCTGGGCCAGTACATCTGCCGCAGTTGTTTTAGCTGTACGGTTTGCCGGAGACTGAGCCATCAGTACGCTGCCGAATAATAGCAAGCTGGCAATCGATATATATGCTTTTCTCATTTTATTCTCTTTTATGTAATTCCCTTAATTTTCAATTGTCAATTCTCAATTTTCAATTAACTAAATGTTCCAGGGCGCACGCATCGGCTGATCGAGCAGACGGTTGGCGGCCTCATCGTTCACAAACTCCAGTTTCACAGGATCGAATTCCAGCGTACGGTTCAGACGCAGTGCCACCGCACCCATATTCACGATCGTAGACGAGCGGAATCCGTTTCGTTCATTCAAGGCAAAAGGCTGGCGTGTCTTTACACATTCGATAAAGTCGGTCACCTGTGGTTCAGGTTCCGGGAAATCTGCCAGTTTCTTTTCCCAATCAGGGATATCACATACAAAATTCTTATATACATTACCGTTCGGACCGGAGATATACGGCGTGTTCGGATCACCGAAGTCGCCACCCCAAAGGACGATCTGACAACCGTCGTCATAAGTATAGGTAATAGAGCGCCATGTCCCTACGGCATCCGGATGCTGTTGCGGAGCATCCACTTCCACTTTCACAGGGCTGGTGTTATCTTTTCCGAGGAAATACTGTACAGGGTCGATATAATGCTGTCCCATGTCACCCAATCCGCCGCCGTCATAGTCCCAGTATCCGCGGAAAGTCTGGTGAACGCGGTGCGCGTTATAAGGTTTATAAGGAGCCGGGCCTAACCACATGTCATAATCCAGTTCGGAAGGAACCGTCTGCGGTTCGAGATATTCTTTGCCCACCCAGTAGAATTTCCAGTCGAAACCGGTATGCTTGCTGATCGTCACCTTCAACGGCCAGCCCAGCAGACCGCTCTGAACCAATTTCTTCAACGGCTTCACCGGCGTGCCCAGTCCGTAGAACGGATCGGCGAAACGGAACCAGGTATTCAATCGGAACATACGTCCGTTCTGTTTCACCGCTTCCATCACCCGCTTGCCTTCACCGATGGTACGTGTCATCGGCTTTTCGCACCAGATATCTTTTCCGGCTTTAGCGGCTTCGACCGACATGATGCCATGCCAGTGCGGCGGTGTCGCGATGTGTACGATATCTACGTTCGGATCGAGTATCAGATCACGGAAATCGTGATAAGCGGCAATTTTATCTTTCACCAGTTGTTTGCCCAGTTCAAGATGCTTCTTGTCGACGTCGCAAACGGCCACCAGGCGTGTTCCGGCATAGTCCACATGACCGCGTCCCATCCCGCCTGTACCGATAATACCTTTCGTCAACTGGTCGCTCGGAGCGATAAATCCATTCCCAAGCACGTGGCGCGGCACAATCGTAAAGGCCGCAATTCCTCCAAGGGTTTTAAGGAAGTCCCTTCTGTTTGTTCTCATAGTACAAATTAATGTATAATATTGATTAGCAATTGTAATTTTTTCCGTATTAAAAAAGACGTTAGAAAGCAAAATGTCCCTCTAACGTCTCACAAAGATATTATTTATCCAATAACTCTTGCAAATATTTACGAGTTTTTATGACATAATCATGCTGTGAACCGTTCAGTTCGCATTCGATAGTGACCGCTCCCTGAAAACCCTGTTTCTTCAATTCGGCGATGACTGCCGGGAAATTAACCTCTCCGGTCGGGATCGGCACTTCCGCCCCCAGTTCATAAGGGTTGTTGGGGTCCGGATATTTCCCGTCTTTGGCATGAAACTCCTTGATAAGGGGACCAAACAGCTTCACGGCATCCAGGGAGTTAGACTTTCCGTACATCAGCAGGTTAGCCAGGTCACAATTAATGAAGACATTCCCGGTTCCTATATCCTTTATCGCACGGATCAAGGTGGTCGGCGTCTCCTGCCCTGTTTCAAAATAGATCAGGACATTGCGTTCTTTCGCATAATTCGCCAGGTCCTGCATGACCTTGATAAAATCTTTATATTGTTCAGAGGAAGGATCTTCCGGGATAAACCCGAAATGGGAATGCATCGCCGGGATATCCGCCATTGCACAGAAATCAATCATTTCATGGTATACTCTGATCTTTTCAGCCCGTTCTTCGGTAGGCACCAGCCCGATCGTTGCCGGTCCTTTCCGGAAGTTCCACGTACTTTTGCTACCCGGTACACCGACCAAGGTTGTCACTTTGATATCATACTTCTTCGAAGCTTCTTTCACCTTTTCGGCAAAATCTTTCGTCAGCGTATTTTTCCGGTAATTGATCTCGCACGAACCGAATCCCTGCTCATGCAAGTCTTTGAAACTTTTATCGATATCAGTCAGGTCATACTGGATGACACCGATCGTGATTTTATCAGCGGCGTGTGCCGTTGTAAGGGCAAACAACAAAGCTGCTGCCACCAAACAATGCTTTACTTTCATAATGTAGAAATTTATTTTAGTCCGTACAAAGATAAGACGGAAAATCCTTTTCGTATTTTCCGTCTTAAATATTATTAGGATTAATTATTCCATGGTCGGATTAAACATTCCACCCCAGTTATTATTCTGTTCCAAATTTGGATTTTCATCCAAATTAACTTTCTGAATCGGGAAAAAGTAAAAAGATTCTTCAATCACAAACTCTCTTTCAGCCGATTCTGTATAAGGAACCTGATGAATTACATAACGGAAGTCGCCCGTAGTCAGTTCATTTTTGCTGATCTTTTCTCTCGCTTCATTCAAACTCATATCTGTTCCATCCGGATTAATCGCAATAGCCTCAAGACCATGCTTTGTCCAGCCATTCAGATGCATCATATTACGCGTACGACGCAAATCCCAAAAACGATGACCTTCAAAGCACAACTCAATGTTACGCTCATTCAGAATAGCCTGACGGATTTCTTCACGATTATTAACCTTCAAACCATACAATCCATCGCTACCAGCTTCGATACCAGCACGCTGACGGATCTGTTTCAGCATCTCTACTGCCACATCCGAATGTCCAGTTTCATTAGCAGCCTCAGCATAAATAAACATGACCTCAGCAAAACGCATCAGAATATAATCTATATCATACGTCATTACCTTTTCCTGTGTTAATGTCAGATCTGCCCCTTTATAAATATAAAAACCGGAGAAAATATCATTATTCACAGCATTTGTATGAGCGGCCGGATTCACACCATACTGATCATCCGGACTACTTACGCCCAGTGCATTATATTGTCTATAATCCGCAGATTTTCCAGCTACCGGATATTCACGACCATTATATAAACACACATTGTTAAAACGCGGATCTCTATTCTGCCAAAAAGATTTTAGAAAAGCCTCTTCATTCTCTACATAATATTTACCAGTCGGATCATCGTAGCGCTTACCGTCCATCATCGGAAATTCCTTTACAAATTCCCAAGTCGGGTTATAATAAGACTTATCGCGACTAACTGATGCCGGACGAGTCGTATATTCCCAAGATGATATTTTATTCGGATTTGAGTTTACTACAGGAAATACAACTTCTGGTCCCTGCTCCTCTATCCATATATTTCCATACTCAGGAGTTAGAGCAATTCCTTTAGCTATACAGAAATCGTACGCCTCTTTAGCGGCAATATAGGCTTCATCCCAATAAGCGTTTCCATAAGGATTGCTAGGATTAAACTGCGGAGAAGCTTTCAACAATAAAGTTTTTGCTTTCCATGCCTTAGCAAAACACTGATCAATACGACCGTAATCAGCAGAACTGCCAGCAATCTTTTCAGGCAGCAACGTAATAGCGTGATCCAAATCCTCAATCATGAACTGGAAACACTCCGGTGTAGAGTTACGCTTTACAAACAAATCATCCTGATCTTTATCCTGAGGAACTTTAATATAAGGAACACCGCCATGATGCAGAACCATCCAATAATAGGTATAAGCACGCATAAAATAGGCTTGGCCCAGCAGCCCAGCTGCTGTTTTGCTATCCAGTAAACCTTCCTCCAAGCGCTTGATGGCTTCATTGATATGACGGACCTTTGTATAATCCCATTTCTTATAAGCACTTCCGGTCTCAGTTATAGTACCTAAATACCAAGGCATACCTGTCACCTGCTCTGAATTATTATCCGCAGCCGAACTCCAATTAGTAAAGCATTCTGAATAAAGATTGTTTACATAAGCTGTGGCCAGATTGACATCGTGCCATACCATAGATTCGTCATAGCTGTCTAGGTTATCGATATCCAGTGTATTACAACTGGTCGTTATTCCACCTAAAACGAAAGCAGCACCTATAATTGTATATTTTATTTTATTCATTTTCATAATTCTTTCAGATTTAAAATTTAGAATGAGAAATTAAGACCAAAAGAGAATGTTTTCATCAATGGATATGAATCATAATATTCTTGTTCAGGATCCAAGAACTCTGTTACTGCTGAAAGACAGAACAGGTTGGTCGCATTAGCAAATACTTGTGCATGAGAAATACCCAGCGGACGAAGAATTGCTTTTGGCAAATCATAACCGATATTCAGATTCTTCAAACGAAGATAAGCTCCGTTACGCAGCCAGTAGCTCGTATTTCCTGTTCCCGATTCATACCAGTTTGAACCTGTGATACGCGGATAAACACCATCCGGATTATATTCTGGATCATATACTTTGTCGCTTGTCCAGATCGGGAAATAAGGACGAACAGCACCACCATGCTGGTTAAAACCACCATCTACACCACCAACAAAGCGATCATATTTACCTACACCTTGGAAATGAACATCCACGGTGATACCCTTCCACTTAATGCTTCCACCAAAGCCATAATTGATACGCGGAGTGCTATTTTCACTCAACAAATTATATGCGTCATTCGAATCAATACGTCCATCCGGACCTTCTGAATAACCGTCGCCACGTGTATCTTTATACAAAATACCACCCAAATACGGATCACGTCCATATTGCTTAAATCCCTGTGCTTTCAGCGCATCTACCTCAGCCTGGTCTGTCAACAAATGATCTGCAATCAGACCTGTCAAAATACCCTCAGGCTTTCCTACAGGAGACAACGCATAGAGAGCTCCACCCTCTTTATAAGTAGCAGCCACATCCAACACATCCCATCTATCACGTGCAAAACCTAAATTGACATACGCAGAATAATCAATGGATCCATTAGCAGCCTTATCCATCCAGGTAAGAGCCAACTCGCCACCTCTCCATGAACGTTCTGCATAATTCTCAGGAGCCAATGTCTGTCCATAAGTGCTCGGGATGGTCACCGTACGTGGTCCCAGAATATCTACCTCTTTACGATAGAAAGCATCAAAAGTACCTGATAAACGGTTATTGAAGAAACCAAAGTCAATACCACCATTATAAGTCGTAGAAGTAGCCCAAGTCAATGTCGGGTTAGGCGTAGCACCCGGTGTAATCGTACTACCCAAATTGCTGCCAAAGATATAGGCTTCACCCGTATTATACTTTTGTAAATAAGAAAAAGCAGTAATCTTATCAATCGGATCTTTACTCAAATCCAAGTCATTACCTGTTGTACCATAAGAGGCACGCAACTTCAAATTGCTCAACCAGCTGGAAGCTTTTTCCATAAACGGTTCCTGGCTGATTCTCCATGCAGCAGATACAGACGGGAAGAATCCCCAACGATGTCCATCCGGGAACAGCGTATTTCCATCATAACGGAAAGAGAATTCTGCTATATACTTCTGGTCGAACGTATAATTGAAACGACCAATCCATGACAGACGTCCTCCCGTATATTCTTCAGCATCTCCAAAACGACGTTCGGCATCTTGTGAATAATTGAACATCTGATCAAGATTACTCAACGGCTGTTCGGCTTTAGCCTGTGTCCATTCTCCTCCATTGGCAGCTTGTTCAAATACAATCATACCGCCTACGTCATGTTTTCCAAATGTATTTGCATAGTTTACAAACCAGTTAAACTGTTCTGTCCACAACTGCTTCATACGATAATCCAAATTCTCATAATTCTGAGAAAAGTTGAATGTATTATATTCATTCAGGTTCAGCGGAGCCGGTAAAAAGCGGTTTCCTTCAGGATCAGCCTGCTGAAACTTATAGTTCTTCTGGAAAGTCATAAATCTTTTACGAGAATAATCGTGACCAATATAGCTACCCATGATTTTCGTACTCAAACCTTTCGTGATAAAATCAAGATTAAAATCAAACGAAACAATGCCATTCATATTACGACGACGCGTTTTCAAATAACGATTGCCCACTACTTGATCTACCGGGTTCCATCCCTGCCATGATCCATAATCCTGATAAATAGGATAATCTGTAATAGTAGTAGAAGGAGTTCCATCCAAGTTAGAATAAAACGGGGTCGTCTTCATCGCATTGAATGTACAACGATACAAATCATATACAGCCTGGTCATCATCATCAGAGAACGGCCAATAGAAACGTCTGTCGTTAGACTGATTTGCATCCAGGTTTACATTCATTTTGATATATTTACTCAACTCGACGGTCAAGTTCGAACGCAAAGAGAACTTCTTGTTTTCCAAAGAGACATAAGAACCTTCTTCTGCCAGGAAAGATCCCATCACATAATATTGTACCTTTTCGCTACCTCCTGTTACACTCAAAGAATGTTTCGTATTCCAAGGATTCTGCCAAATATAATCGTTTACATTATAATTGATGTTGTTGTCGCGGAAATACGCATATTCAGCTTCGCCATTAGGTTCTTTCGTTCCCTGGAAACGGGCTACGGCATTCTGATAGTTCAAGTCATCAATCGCTGTCCATCGGTCGGCAAACAACTCCTGAGTCGATTTACTAAATGCGTAAGATCCTTGATAGTTGAACACCGGCTTCGAGTTCTTTGTACCACCTTTCGTGGTTACCAGCACAACCCCGTTACCGGCAGCCGATCCGTAAATAGAAGCCGAAGCGGCATCTTTCAGAAAACTCAACTGGTCAATTTCGTAGGGTTCCAAATTATCAAATGCCTCTTTATCGCGGATCACTCCATCGATAACAAACAAAGGATCGCCAAAACCACCACGCAGGCGGATTTCAGAAGAAGCTCCCATCAACCCTGAGTTACCTCTGATCGTAGCTCCTGGAGCACGTCCAGCCAGGGAGTTGGATAAGTTGGTATTCGGAATAACCGACAATTCATCAGCCTTCACATTGGAGATTGAACCGGTCATATTCACCTTCTTTTGTACACCATATCCTACCACCACCACTTCGTCCAGCTTTTGTGTATCTTCATGTAATGTGATCTGATAGGCCTTTTTATCATTTGTTATCAAAACCGATTGTTCAATATAACCGATATAAGTAACCAACAAAGTAGCTCCATCGGGGACATTATCCAACTGAAAATTCCCATCTATATCTGTTATCGTTCCTATATCTGTGCTACCTTTCACCACAATATTTGCACCAATAACGGGCAAACCTGTATTGTCGATAACAACACCTGTTACTGATTTTTTCTGTTGAGAAACTTCACCCCCAACAGCCCCAACAGGCTGAGCCGATTTTCTCGTTTCATCCTTCAGAAAAACACGATTGTTGACAATCTTATATGAAATACCTGTATTCCTGAAAACCTCTTTCAACACATTCTCGATATGTGTATTTTCCATGTTGACAGAAACTTTAGAGATCTTCCTCCCTAATAAACTTTCATCATAAGAAAACTCATATCCAGTTTGTTTACTAATACTTTGTATAACAGCACCGACCGTAGTCCGATTAAGCGTCAATGCCAAATTCACATACAAAGATTCAGCATCGTTTGTTGCCGTCATGGACGATGCAGCCAAAAACATTGCTAATGTAGCAATAGAAACTTTTTTAATCATACACGTGATTTGATAATGTTAGTATTTTTTTCTCAGTTAAAAAATTGCATTGTATAGTCTTTTTTTCACTCCCAATTATTTTATCATAGGCATTCTTTTATTTAGTTCGTTCATATATAAAAACTTCCTTACCTTCCACCTTATAACGGATCGGAGCCAGATATTCCAACAGATTCAGAATATCGACCAGCTCCTCGTCTTCATTGATCACACAGCGAAATTTACGTTGTGCAAGAGCTGAAGATTCGATATTAATGTTTACATTAAATTTTACGGATAACTTATTTACGATTTCGCGCAGAGTCGTATTCTCAAAAACAAACTGCCTTAACCTCCAAGCCGTCTGGATATTTATATCTACCGCCTCTGTCGTATATTCATTTTCATTGTAACTATACGTTACTTTTTCACCCGGAGAGACATCCATCACTTTATTCCGTTCCATATCCAACATTTCTATTCGTCCACTAACTAGAATCGTTTCAACTGTCTTATTTTTTTCATCCACCTTGACATCAAATGAAGTTCCTCTTACCTGAATCGTATTATAATCGGTAAAAACATTAAACAACGCCTGGGTTTTCATATTCTTCGTCACTTCAAAGAAAGCTTCTCCCTGCAAAGAAACTTGACGACTTTCGTTTGAAAAGGATTTCGGATATTTCAACGTTGATCCGCCTTTCAGCCAAACAGATGTTCCATCAGCAAGTACAACTTTTTTGATGTCAATACCCGGCTTAACGACGATGCTTATAGGTGTCTCAGACTTGAAATATTTATAACCTCCATAAGAGGAGAAAAACAAAAACAAAAGTACTGCTGCATATTGCATAACCTTATGCAGAAGCCGTTTACGACTTAAACCATCAATCTTTTTGTTAACTTCCATCAAAGCCTGATCGACAAAGGCTGTATCTTTATAACGGATTGTATCCCATGAAACATGCAAGCGCATCACTTCCGAAAATATCTTTTTATTTTCAGAAGACAAATTGCTCCAATCGATCACCTCTTCCATTTCATCGGAAGAGATATCACCTGCTAAATATTTTGCCAAAAGTCCGTAATCAAATGTCATTCGTCAATTTCTCTTTTTATAAGCGAAACGAACGAACGGGAAAAACTACGGAGATAATCAGGAAATATTTTTCAGAATCATTCCTTCTGTAAGTAGTAAAATATACAACAGGTAAAAGTCTTTTTTAGACATCTTTCCCTTCAAATATTTAAGAGTCAGATAAATGTGACTTTCCACTGTTCTTTGTGGTATTTGAGTTTGTGTAGCAACATCTTTTGTTTTCATTCCATTTATATAAGTCAGAATAAAGACTTTACGTCGCTGAGCAGGCAGTTGATCTAACAAATCATACAACCGTTTATAAAAATCTTTCGAATATAAATCTTCCATAACAGAAGATTCTACCTTAAATAATTCGTTATACTCCTTCAAATAAGCCTCTTCTACATGTAGACTGTATTTTCCTACCGATTGTTGTTTCTTTAGATGATCCAGACAACGCGTATAAGCCGATTGAAATAAGTAGGAATGAAAACCCTCTCCCGCATATAACTTCCTGCGATTTTCCCATACATATAAAAAAACATCCTGAACGATATCTTCAGCAACCTCTTGTTCCACCATAGCAGCAGTATACGCCATAACACGGGGATAATAATAACGAAAAAGACTATTAAAAGCTTCCCGGTTTCCTTCTTTTATCTGGTCTAACAAAGAAACATCAAACATAAGTGTATAATTTAGAGAGAAAGCGTAGGAGCTATTGATATTATTACATTTGAGGCTCTGGACGGCCCATCACACTATAATATACAATAGCCCCACGCTTATGATTGTATATAGATTCCTTCTTGAGGTAAGTATATAACAACATAGGCGTAGGAGCATCTTGGATATTATCCAGTGTGATGAAATTGTCCAGATTTCAAATATAGGATAATATTTAACGCTTCTACGTTTTTTCAGTATGTATGGCAAAGATACGTATCAAAAAATATAAATACAAAAATTACAGAAAAATATACTTATTGATACTGGCAATTATTTTTCTTACAGTGGAGTTTTCACGAAGACCGATCGCCCTATTCTCACGTTTTTGTGTATTTTTGTAATATTAAGCACGGAAACGGGGTAGCTCTATTTTTTATATCAAATCGAAGCTAATTCGATAATTATCAACAATATAATACATACAGGTCAATCAGGGAACCCAAATCTCGTTTTAAACGAGCGAAAACTTGTTTTAAACGAGCTTAAAATCCGTTTTAAACGAAAAAAAACTCGTTTTAAACGAAATGCGGGTTCGTTTTAAACGAGTTTTTGGAGAAACAATATAACCAACCTCGTAGGAGTAGGTTCCAAACCTGCTCTTATAACAGAATTGATCCGGCGAACAACCAACGATTTAAATATATTCGATACCTTTGTCCCCGCAAATGATTAAAGAATAGAAATATGAACTATTACGAACTGAGATTTACATACGAATCGCCTATCGAAACGACGGTCATCAGCGATGTGCTGGCATCCGAACTGGGAGAGATCGGTTTTGAAAGTTTCACTGAAAACGAAGACGGCCTGCAGGCTTATATCTCCGATCAATTATATAATGTAAAGGCATTGGACGACAAACTGAAAGAGTTCCCTCTGGAAAACGTGACGATCCGTTACACCGAACAACTTATCGAAAGCAAGGACTGGAACGAGGAATGGGAAAAGAATTACTTCAAGCCCATCCGCATCGGCAACGAATGCATCATCCGCGCCTCTTTCCACGAACCGGAACCAGGCTATACATATAATATTATAATAGACCCCAAAATGGCTTTCGGGACAGGTAACCACGAGACGACTTTCCTGATGATCAGTGAAATGCTGAAGCTGGACCTCGAAGGTAAAGACCTGCTCGATATGGGTTGCGGAACGGCTGTTCTCGCCATCCTTGCCAAAATGAAAAAAGCCGGCAAGGTGGTCGGTATCGATATCGACGAATGGGCTTACAACAATGCGCTGGAGAATGTCCGCCTGAACAATACCGAAAACATACAGGTCGCATTGGGCGGAGCCGAACAAATCCCGGCTTTCGGAACATTCGATATCGTCTTTGCCAACATAAACCGCAATATACTTTTGAACGATATACAACACTATACCAGCTGTATGAAGCCTGGAGCACTACTTTTTATGAGCGGGTTCTACACACAGGACATTCCCGCCATCGAAGACGAATGCAAACGAAACGGATTGAATCTCATCTCCCATACAGAAAAAAACAACTGGGTGGCAGTCAAAACGCAGAAACAGTAACTTTATTTAACATTAAAAGTTAATGCTGAAGTAAACTATCATCCAAAGAAAAGCGTTACTTTAGTAGACACATTTAAATGTAAGAGTTATGAAAAATGTAGATTCTAAATTATTACTAGGTTTGGTAGTTGGAGCTGCAGTAGGTGCAGCAGTCGGATATCTGGCAGCTACCGATAAGAGAGAACAGTTACTGGAAGAATTGAACGGTGTAGTTGGAAAAGTAAAAGAAGGCTTTAATTCCGCTCTCGCCAAGTACAAAGAAGGTAAGACTGAAGTTGTAAAGGCTACAGAAGAAATCGTAGCTGAATAATCATTTATGGAAAAAGATTCAGGAAAAATCTTTCGTGAGCTGAAAGAAGACGTTTCAACTTACGTAGAGTTAAAGCTTGAACTTTTAAAGTTAAGCACATACGAGAGAAGCGGGCAGTTGATCGCGGTTCTTTCGTATGGCTTAATCTTATTGTTTCTGGCTTTCTTTGCCATCCTGTTCATATTCCTGGCACTAGGGTTCTTCATGGGAGACGTTTTCGGTTCGATGGGAACCGGGTTTGCTTTCGTAGCAGTGCTGTATCTTCTCCTGATCGGACTCATTATAATGAACAAACAAAGAATCTGCAACACCGTTCTCAACGTTGTGATTGCAGCATTAAACGGTAACGACGAAAAAGACGATGCAACAACAGAGACAAAACAAGCCGCTGACACCGCTGGAGAAGCTGATTTTTGACAAAGAACAGATCCGGAGGCAATGTGTCGTACAGGAACAAAAACTGAATGACGATTTTTTGTATATCCAGGAAAATGCAGGCAGTCTGTTGATTTCCGGCTTTACCGGCTTACTCTTTCCAAACACTAAATCGAAAAAAACAGAATCGTCCGACGCTATTGCCGCCACAAACGACCAGCCGGCAACCCCGATCGGTTTCGCCGATTATCTGAGCATAGCACAAGGACTGCTCCCGGTTGCCTGGGATGTTGTCAGACCCTTTTTGCTGACATGGGGAATCCGAAAGGCCCAAAGCTGGTTCACGAATCTTCTGTTTAAGAAAAAGAAATAACTCCTAACATTTAATTTATGTTAGAGGACATATTTTTCTCCTTTTTATAAAGGAAGAATAAAAAAATAGGACTAAATTTGCAGTCGTTAAAAACAAGGATAAAAATGAAACATAATTTGATTCTCTTTATGGCATTCACCGCAATGCTGACGATATTGGCTTCATGTGCAACTCCTTGTGGCTGTTAATTGGATTTTATGTAATATTTTTAATAAACCCATAAAAGTTTTATTACAATGATTAAAGTAGGTATTAACGGTTTCGGCCGTATCGGACGTATGGTGTTCCGCGCTGCAGTTAAGAACTTCGGCAATGATATTCAGATCGTAGGTATCAACGACTTGTTGGATGCTGATTACTTGGCATACATGCTGAAATATGACTCAGTACACGGTCGTTTCGATGGTACAGTTGCTGTAGAAGGTAACAACCTGGTAGTAAACGGTAACAAAATCCGTTTGACTGCAGAAATGGATCCTGCTAACCTGAAATGGGACGAAGTTGGTGCTGAAGTTGTTGTTGAATCAACAGGTTTCTTCCTGACTGACGAAACAGCTCGCAAACATATCCAGGCTGGTGCTAAGAAAGTTATCATGTCTGCTCCTTCTAAGGATGCTACTCCTATGTTCGTTTATGGTGTTAACCACACAACTTACGCAGGTCAGGACATCATCTCTAACGCTTCTTGTACTACTAACTGCTTGGCTCCTATCGCTAAAGTATTGAACGACAAGTTCGGTATCGTTAAAGGTTTGATGACTACAGTTCACGCTGCTACTGCTACTCAGAAAACAGTAGACGGTCCTTCTAAAAAAGACTGGAGAGGTGGCCGTGGTATCCTTGAAAATATCATCCCTTCTTCTACAGGTGCTGCTAAGGCTGTAGGTAAAGTTCTGCCGGTATTGAACGGTAAACTGACTGGTATGGCTTTCCGCGTTCCGACTTCTGACGTTTCTGTTGTTGACCTGACAGTAGTTCTGGAAAAGGCTGCTACTATGGACGACATCAAGGCTGCTATGAAGGAAGCTTCTGAAGGCGAATTGAAAGGTGTACTGGGTTACACAGAAGATGCAGTTGTTTCAACTGACTTCCGTGGCTGCTCTAACACTTCTATCTTCGACGCTAAAGCTGGTATCTCTTTGGATGACAACTTCGCTAAGATCGTTTCTTGGTATGACAACGAATGGGGTTATTCAAACAAAGTTTGTGAAATGGCTCGCGTTATCGCTGGTAAGTAATCAAATACAAATCAGTATATGGAAGCCGTCCTCTGTAAAGGGGACGGCTTTTTTTGTATCTTTGTTCCCATGAGAACAACATATCAACTTATAACGATACTTGGACCGACAGCTTCCGGCAAAACGCCTTTTGCTGCAGCATTGGCCGACCGGTTGGATACGGAGATTATCAGCGCTGATTCCCGTCAGATTTATCGCGGCATGGATATCGGAACGGGTAAAGACCTGGCTGATTATACCGTAAACGGCAAACTAATCCCCTATCACTTGATCGACATCTGTGATCCGGGATATAAATATAATGTATTCGAATATCAACATGATTTTTTCCGCGCTTATCAGGCGATACAGGAAAAAGGGAAACTGCCGATCCTTTGCGGAGGAACAGGGATGTATATCGAAGCGGTATTGAAAGGATACAAACTGCTGGATGTTCCGCAGAATCCGGAGTTAAGGGAATCGTTGAAAAATAAATCGCTGGCTGAACTGGAAGAGATGCTGGCAACTTACAAGGTGCTGCACAACAAGACGGATGTCGATTCGGCACAGAGGGCGATCCGTGCCATCGAGATTGAAGAATATTACAAAACACAGGCTCCGGATGCGAACGAATATGATCCGATAGACAGTCTGATCATCGGCATAGATATCGACAGGGAGCTGCGGAGGGAGAAAATATCCAGGCGACTGCGTGCCCGCCTCGACGAGGGCATGGTGGATGAAGTGAAAGGTATCATTGCTTCGGGTGTCAAGCCGGAAGATCTTATTTATTACGGTCTGGAATATAAATACCTTACATTATATATTATAGGTGAACTTTCTTACGAAGAAATGGTTTCTCAGTTAGAGATAGCTATTCATCAGTTTGCCAAACGGCAAATGACCTGGTTCCGGGGAATGGAACGCCGGGGATGCACCATCCATTGGATCGATGCGACCCTGCCGACAGAAGAGAAAATCGAAAGGACATTGGAGTTATTAAAACAACATAACAATTATGATAACAGTTAACGATTTTAAGAATAAAGACAACTTCTTCCTGATGGCCGGTCCGTGTGTGATCGAAGGGGAAGATATGGCTCTGCGCATTGCAGAAAAGGTTGTGGGCATCACCGAAAAGCTGAATATCCCTTACATCTTTAAAGGTTCATACCGCAAGGCTAACCGCTCCCGCCTGGACTCATTTACCGGGATCGGCGATGAGAAAGCCTTGAAGATCTTACGCAAGGTCAGCGAAACTTTCAACGTTCCGACCGTTACGGATATCCATGAAACACACGAAGCAGCCATGGCTGCCGAATATGTCGATGTCCTTCAGATCCCGGCTTTCCTCTGCCGTCAGACCGACCTGTTGGTTGCCGCAGCGAAGACCGGAAAGATTGTCAATATCAAAAAAGGCCAGTTCCTTTCTCCAGGAGCCATGCAGTTTGCCGTACAGAAAGTGGCCGATGCAGGAAATGACAACGTTATGATCACCGAACGAGGCACAACATTCGGCTACACAGACCTGGTTGTCGACTATCGCGGAATCCCTCAGATGCAGGAATTCGGTTATCCGGTCATCATGGATGTCACCCATTCCTTACAACAACCCAACCAGACATCGGGTGTCACAGGAGGTCTGCCCGCCCTGATCGAGACAATAGCGAAAGCAGCCATTGCCGTAGGAACCGACGGACTATTCATCGAAACTCACCCGGAGCCTGCTAAAGCAAAATCCGACGGAGCGAACATGTTACAGTTAGACTTGCTGGAAGGTCTGTTAACCCGATTAGTACGTATCCGGGAAGCGGTTAGATAATTGAAAATTGAGAGTTGAAAATTAATAGAAAATAAAAATGGATAATTGAAAAACAGAGACTACAATCTCTTCATTTTCAATTATCCATTTTCAATTTTCAATTATTCTATTATCCCATTTTACTGATCTTCTTAAGCTTATCCTCATCTATCAGCTTGATCTTCCGACCGTCGATAGCGATGATACGCTCAGCCACAAAAGTAGATAAAGTACGGATCGCATTGGAAGTGGTCATATTCGACAAATTTGCCAAATCTTCACGCGACAGGTAAATACTCAAAGTAGCCCCGTCCTCTTCCAATCCATAACTATCTTTCAGGAATAACAAAGATTCTGCCAGACGACCCCGGATATGCTTCTGCGTCAGGTTAACGGTACGTTCGTCCGCAACCCCCAGGTCAAACGATAACTGGCGAATAAAGAACATGGCCAGGTTCGGGTTACCCATCAACAGCTCAGTAACAACCGTCATCGGTATCAGACAAACAACAGATGCCTCAAATGCAGACGCATTCGTCAGATAGTTTTCCTGAGCAAAGTTAGCACGATAACCAAAATACTGTACAGGCTTGATCATCCGGATGATCTGGCTACGACCGCCGACACCTTCCTTAAAGATTTTCACTTTGCCTTTCAGTAAGCACATCATGTCCCTTGGTTCGTCGCCCTCGCAATAGATCAACTCGTTACGTTTGAAATGCTGGATCGTCGAATTATTACGGAGAATGTCCCGTTCCTTTTCGGTCAGAACTCTCCATACTTCTGCTAAACTGGCCGACAGATCGACCTCTTCTTTTTGTTGCTTAACCACGACTGTTTTATAACATACTTATGAAGCACAAATGTACAACTTTTCTTTTGAAATAGTAAAATATTTGATACTATAAATTGTGTTACCGGATACATTTTACTTTCTTTTGCTACTCATTTCAATTTTATTCGTTACGTTTGCATCAAAAGGGGTGATAATTTGTTGAAAAGATACGTTTTGATATTTACTCTGATTTTACTGACTATAGATGCTCTCGCCAAAGTTGAAAGCAATTATAGGAATAAGGTATTGCCCGACTTGAAGGAGAAAAAAGAATCGTCGATAAAAGCCGATTCCATTATGGAAGAGGTCATTAAAAACGCTGAAAAATACCAGCATGTCCTTTCCCGGTACGAAGCGGAAATATATATAAAGGGACGGACGGAAATACTCAAGCAAAACTTTCTGATGCGTTTCGCCCATCATATTTTCCCCGTAGACCGGAAAAACAAGGATATGATCTTCGAGATGATCAGCGATTCCAAATTCAATGCCCCCAACAATTTCCTCCATAACTTCCGGGCAGTAAACGGGAATAGCATTCCCAACAACAAGAAACAACAGGAAGCCCTGGGCTTCCTCAACATGAATGTATATTCTTCCACTATTTATAATGAAGGGATCATCACGCCCATGACCAACCAGGCATTTAAATTCTATACTTTCGACCTGGAAAGCGTGAGTGACAGCAGCGGACTAAAGATTTATAAAATACGTTTCATGCCGAAGTTATGGAGCCAGAAACTAATCTGCGGTGACCTGTATATCCGTGACCAGTCCTGGATCATCGACAAGATAGACGTGAACGGCCGCTTCGACTTTGCCGAATTCAACCTGATCATGACGTTCGGGCGCGACTACCGCCGTTTTATCCTTCCGGATAAAGCCAGCCTGTATTTGCGCTATCATGTTTTGGGGAATGCCATTGCCACCAGCTACCATTCCTCTTTCACCTATAAAGCAGTGGAATGGGTAGAAGAAGACAATGAAACGAAGCAAAAGAGATCGCTGGACCTGACCGGATATTATAAGTTATCTTCAGACACAGTCCCTATCATCACAGACACCGCTTTCTGGAACAAAGAGCGGGATCTTCCCTTAACGAAGGAAGAAGAATCGCTATATCATGTAGACAACGACAACAATGAACAGAAAATAGATTCAACGAATATCACCAAATATCTGAAGTTGACGGAGAAGTTCACGAATACGATCAGCATGGACTACAAGACGACCCGTCTCAAATATTCGGGCATATTCAACCCTTTCCAGTTAGGATATTCGGGGCATAACGGAATCACATATCGCCAGCGCCTGCGTATCAGCAAGACTTTCGACAAGGACCGGCAGATCCGTTTCCGTCCGGATATCGGTTTCGTATTCAAGCGAAAGGAGATATTCTTCACCCTGTCAGGCGACTGGGAGTACCTGCCGGAGAAAAAAGGGATAGTGAGTCTCTCGATCGGTAACGGGAACCAAAGTTATTCTTCGACTATCATGAAAGAGATCAATGAACAACTGAAAGACTCCACGTTCAATTTCGATGATTTGAATCTGGAATACTTTAAACATTATTATGCGGAAATACGTAATAATATAGAACTGTTCAACGGCTTCCAGGTGTGGGGAGGAGTTTCTTACCACCGCCGCATTCCGGTAAAGAAAAAGAGTGAGATATCGAATCCGGGAGAAGGAGTCGAAGAGATCATCAATGAGAACTATCATGATTTTACTCCTGTCGTCGGTTTTTCATATACGCCGCGCCAATATTACTGGATGGACGGATATCGTAAAGAGTATCTGTATTCCTATTATCCGACTATTTCAGTCGAATTTGCCCGGGCAATTCCGGGAGTAGGCAAAAGTTCCGGTGACTACGGACGGATCGAGGCGGATATTCACCAAAGCATTGCGCTCGGTTTGTCCAGGAAACTCAATTATCATCTCAGCGGAGGTGTGTATCTGAATCCCAAGTCTATCTACTTTGCCGATTTCCGTTATTTTTCACGACGTCAGTTCCCGGAATCATGGGGAGATGAATTTGGCGGAGTGTTCAATCAGCTAAAAAGTTTCTGGTACAATGCGTCCGACAAATATGTGCAGGGACATATCATGTATGAAAGTCCCTTCATCCTGTCACAGCTTTTCAAGAAAAAAACATCCAAGTATATTTTGTCCGAGCGGTTTTACTTCAGCCAGCTATGGACCCCGGTTCTGCCGAGTTATACAGAAGTAGGATATGGTTTCGGTAACCATATTTTCAATATAGCCGCCTTTGCCGGATTCGACAGATGGAAATATCAGAACATCGGCATCAAGTTCGCCTTCGAGTTATTTCAATGATGCATTTGCGGGCGGACGACCATTATACCGCTATTCCGCTTGATACTTTCTACGTATTCCTGTAAAGGAGCTTCGTTGACTATCACTTTCTTTTGTGTAGTAGAAGCATGGATAAAGGTCAGCTTATCCCCTACCCGGCAAACGACACCGACATGAGAAATATCCAGTCCTTTAATGGTTGTAACGAAGCAGACAATATCCCCCTCCTTTATTCCTTCCGCCAGTCGGTCGATCTCCGATTCAGGAATATAATAATAGGGACGGGCGTTGATCTCTTTTTCTTTGGCTGCGATCCGGGCGACCCGTTCCGGATGGTCTTTCAAAGGTTTGTAGCTGTCCGGATGCGCAGACATGAAAGATACATCGACCGGCAGGGAGATCCCTCCTATTTCGTGGGTAACGTCTTTTACGATTCCTTTTCGCTGGTTCTCAAAAATCCAGTCGGTCGTATAATGCAGACGGTCGGTATAATCATGGATTTCCCCGTTACGATAACGAATTGTTTGCAGGTTCTTACAAAACTCGTCAAAAGAGGGGGTGGCAGACTGCATCGTTCTCGTTAAAGCAACGACGTTCTCGACCAATGTCATACAATCCATTTCCCGAAGATTGATCACCAAGCCTTCAGGCTCTTTCTCCAAGGTGGCTGCCACATAAGGCGCATTCAGGAAGAAGCGGGCAGTTTGAACCATCAGTTCTCCGGTTGGCAACGACTTCTTCGGAATCATTTCGGAAAGATAACGGTCAAAGATGGCACGGTCGGCATCAGTATAGTATAGTTTATCTGCAGCCTGTCCCTGGAAAAAAACCAGACAGGTAAAAAGCAGGATCCAAAAGCTCTTCCTATTGTTCATCGTTTTTTTGTTTTAAATCGTTTGTCTTCCCTATCCTTTCCGGTTCAAACCGGTTAATAAGGAGAGGATTCATACCATGCTAACGGGACTGCCATCCTATTGGCAGAGTCTTGCCATGCCTGTGGCAGAGTTCTGCCATAACCGTGGCAAAGCTCTGCCACAAGCATGGCACTAGTCTGTCATCGTCATGACATTCCTGTACTATAAGCAGATAATACAAGTTTCTTTATACCTTTGTTTTCAGTAACTCCTCCAACTTAATCAATTCGTCCCTGAACTGGGCCGCTTCGATAAAGTCGAGTTTCTTAGCTGCTTCCGTCATTTGCTTCTTCGTACGGTCGATCGCTTTTTCAAGCTGCGGACGAGTCATATACTTCACCACCGGATCGGCAACCAGGTTTGGTTCCGGTTCGACATACGCATAAGGTTCGGCTGTTGCCGGTTGCTTTTCACCCAACAAAGAAACAGAGGTCTTGATAACCTGTCTCGGGGTAATGCCATGCTTTTCGTTGTAGGCAAGCTGTTTCTCCCTGCGACGGGTCGTCTCATCCATGGTCAGTTGCATACTGGCTGTTATCTTATCTGCATAAAAGATTACTTTTCCGTTCACATTACGGGCGGCACGTCCGGCTGTCTGTGTCAGGGACCGATGGGAACGAAGGAAACCTTCCTTATCCGCATCCAGGATAGCGACCAAAGAGACTTCCGGCAAATCCAGCCCTTCACGAAGCAAGTTCACCCCGATCAGCACATCGAACAACCCCTTCCGCAGATCGTCCATGATCTGGATACGCTCCAGGGTGTCTACATCGCTATGGATATAATTACAACGGATCCCCATCCGGGTCAGATAAGCGGTCAGTTCTTCCGCCATGCGTTTGGTCAGGGTCGTTACCAGAACGCGTTCATCTTTGGCTGAACGCTGCGTGATCTCTTCCATCAGGTCGTCGATCTGATTCAATGTCGGACGAACCTCAATGACCGGATCGAGCAATCCGGTCGGACGAATCACCTGGTCGACAACGATTCCCTCACTCTTCTCCAACTCATAATCAGCCGGTGTCGCACTGACATAAATGGCCAGCGGAGTCAGCGATTCGAACTCATCGAACATAAGCGGACGGTTATCCATCGCTGCCGGCAGACGGAAACCATATTCCACCAAATTCTTCTTTCGGGAATAATCTCCTCCGTACATGGCACGTATCTGAGGTATCGTCACATGACTTTCATCGACCACCAACAGAAAGTCTTTCGGGAAATAATCGAGCAGGCAATAAGGGCGCTCACCAGCCATACGTCCGTCGAAATAGCGGGAGTAATTCTCGATACCCGAACAATGCCCCAGTTCGCGGATCATCTCCAGGTCGAAAGTGACACGTTCGTACAGACGCTTCGCTTCATAGTGCTTGCCGATCTCTTTCAGGAAATTCACCTGCGTACCGAGGTCGACATCGATCTGCCCGATTGCCGCATTGATGCGCTCCTGTGTAGTAACAAACAAGTTGGTCGGATAGATATTCAGTTCATCCTGTTCATCTATCTCCTGCCCTGTCTTCGGGTCGAAAGAAGACAAACGGTCAATCTCATCTCCCCAAAACTCGATGCGATAAGCCACACCGTCAAACGATTCGATGGCGGGGAAAATATCGACCGTATCGCCGTTCACACGAAAACAACCGCTGTTAAACTCCAGTTTGTTGTTCACATATAAAGCGTCCACAAACCGGCGCAACAGTTTGTCGCGGTCGATCTGCATCCCCTTTTCCAAATGCGTCACCTTCTCGGCAAATGCTGTCGGGTCCGCCATACCGTACAGGCAGGAGACAGAAGAGACCACGATCACATCTTTCCGTCCCGACAACAAAGAAGCTGTGGTACGGAGACGCAGTTTGTCTATCTCTTCGTTGATCTGCAAATCCTTTTCGATATAGGTATCCGTAGAAGGCAGGTAGGCCTCCGGTTGGTAATAATCGTAATAGGAAACGAAATACTCTACGGCATTATTCGGGAAAAAGGCTTTGAACTCGCTATATAGCTGCGCGGCAAGTGTTTTGTTATGACTTAGGATCAGAGTCGGTTTCTGCACCTCCTTGATCACATTGGCAATAGTAAATGTCTTTCCCGAACCTGTCACTCCAAGCAGTGTCTGGAAAGGCACACCACTCTGAATGCCTTCCGAAAGAGCCGCTATTGCTTCCGGCTGATCCCCCGTCGGGCTGAATGGTGAAGATAACTCGAAATTCATTATTCGTATAGTCCTTTTTTAGGTATAACTATCCAGAGTATCAGATAAGCGATTACCCCGGAAAACACAGTAAATATACTCAACAGGATATAACCGACGCGTACCAGTGTCGGATCCCAGCCAAAGTAATCGGCTATGCCACCACATACTCCGGCAATCATTCCGTTATTCGAACGATAAAGTCTTCTTGGTGCTTCTTCCATGATGCTCTATTTTATTTTGTTTTTGTAAAGATACTATTTAATCTGTATAGCTGAAAAAATCGGGTTATAAATTGAACCAGTAATTCATCTTCAGCATAAATGTATTGGTAGCCGGAAGTCCGAACATACGGTCCAGGTTATTCCCCCAGCCCCCTATCCTACGGCTCTCCTGATTGGACATGCGGTGTTCCCAGACAAAATACAAGGTAGAACCCGGCAAGTATTCCCAGCGCGCCACCAGGTTGGAACGGAATTCGTTAAAGCTGAAATCGGGATTCTTAAAGGAAGCCTCACAACCTTCTCTCTTTATATGATAGGTTCCGTCAGCAAAACTAAGTTCGTCTCTAGAAAAGACATGGAAACGTTTGTCATAAGTAGGAGACTTCGTATCGGCAGCCTCTTTAAAATCACTGAACTTCGCTGTCGAAGTAAACGGCGAACCGTAGAACTGAATAGATATATCCGGTGTCACGTTCACCTGTAAACGCATCGTTACCCCGTATGTCTTCTGATCCATATGCCCCATCAGATAGACCGGTGAAGAATCATGCCGGTCAGATGAAGCAGCCGACGATTTCAATGTACCGACATACTGCATATCGTCCGTATTCCAGGCATAATCCACCTGTCCCGACAAATAGACATGGTTGCCTAAACGGAAAGTAAGGCTCGGCATCAGTGTATTAAAACGATTATAGCCGTCCAAGTTGTGATTTCCTTCATATTTCAGCATGAACATCATCCGCTGGGCTTTGTCCGTATTCACCTTGACCGAAGTCTGAAAATAAGGGTTCAGCCGCATGTCGGGACCACCACGAAGCAGACGGCTGTCCAAGCGGTTCCAGACGAATGTTTCCTTCATATCCACCTCATAACGTTTCATCGTCATGCTTTGCCAACGGAGGGCTACATCATTACTGAAAGGCGTTCCGCCATAATTCCACTGATTCTTCTGCGTCAGCGTAAACGCATTATACCGAAAATGTTTCCAAATATCCGTCTGCCGGAAAACGATCTCGGTTTCATTCGTCCGGTTATCGGCTTCCTTCATATATCCCATATCATTCAGGTCGAAACCGGGAGACGACCAGCTGAATGTTTCGGAAAAAGCCCATTTGGCATTTCCTTTACGACCGGCTTTCACATAGCCGCCCGTACCGTTCAGGGAGCGGCGGTTCGGATCTACTCCCAAATAATCTGAGGCGGATTCCCGCTGATAATAATGAACAGGGTTCGTTTGCAAAATGGAGATCGCCTCCTTGCTGCCGTTCAGAGAACTGAACATTCCCTTTACATCTATATAATAAAGACGGTTATTGAAATACTGCGTAAAATCGATCCCGGCTGTAAACGCATTGCGAACCATAAAATCTTCCAGATAAGGTTGATCGAGCGCACGATTGACTGAAGTCAGCATTCCGCCCAGCAAGCTATTGCCTTTCCAGTTCTTCTGGACACGTGCCACCGTATAATTGGTCAGAGGCTCCACGACTTCGACATCCTCCAGTCCGTTACGGGTCACTTTCGCAGAAGAACGGGCTGTTACACTTTGGACGACACCCAAAGTCACTCCGTGCCTGTTCGTTCCCGTCAGTTTCAAAGCACCTATAATCGGCACATTGTCTTTAGTGTCAGCAAAACTGTTTATATTATCAATTCCTTGCGGAGTATAAGACGGTGCAGCACCGATACGACGGGTATAGAACATCATATCGCTTCCGTTGGCGAAATCCAGGATATGTTTTCCCTCCAGGAAGAAAGGACGCTTTTCGTCATAAAAGGTTTCATAAGCGGTCAGATTCATCACTGACGGGTCCAGTTCCACCTGTCCGTAATCAGGATTGATCGTCAGGTCCAACGTGAAATCGGAAAGGGCAAATTTGGCATCCAACCCGACGTTTCCTCCCCAACTATGTCCTTTCTGATAAGGACTGCCGGGGATCTTCGGTTCATTCCGGTATTTGCCCATGACATAAGGAAGAAATTCTATTCCGCGCGGTTTCGGCAGATCAGTCATTCCGTGCATTTCGCCAAAAGAGAAGACATGACCGTTATTCTTCAACGGGATCATACTCCAGTTCTGCACTTCGTTGTTCCGGCGAATGATACGACGGACATGAAGTCCCCATATCCCATCGTCCGAAAGCTGGTTATAACGCAACTGGCTGAACGGGATACGCAACTCAGCCGTCCAGCTCGAATCCGGCAGGTTGATATGTGTCTTTCCTTCCCATACGGCATTCCAGCTCAGATTGACATTCAGTTTATCGGTAACGACCAGGTCAGTCTTGTTTCCACCCAGGTTGATATTAAATTCCGGGGCTGCCCGATAATCATGATAAGTATCGAAAGCCACACTGATAAGGTCTCCCATGCTATTATCGTCGCGGTTGCCGATAAAACGGATCATCTTTTCCGGATGGATATCTTTACAATAGACACCGACATAGATGTATTTATTATCGTAAAACAGTTTTACCCGGGTGGGAGAATCCGGTATTTTCCGTTCATAAGGAATGATCTGGACGAAACAATCGGACCATTCTCCCTGTTTCATCCAGAAATCTTCATCCAGGCGTCCGTCCATGACCGGCTTTGTCCCGGTCACCTTCGTTATATTGTAAACCCGTTTATAAGCCTTATCAAAGGGGACGATAGAATCCTGCTGTGCCTTACAAAAAGCACAGGAAAACAACATGAAGGCAACAAAGGACAATCGGTATTTCATTCTTCTATTTACAGGTAAGCTGATACTTTTTTACGATCCGTCTCCACTGTTTCAAATTCCGAAGAAACGATGCTGCTGCCCATCGGGACATTTTCATTCCGGTACTCCATCTTGCTATAGACAATGCTGCGGGCAGATGTATGAAATTCCTTCGCTCCGGTTTCCGCTTCAATCTGTGCGATGTTATTTTCACGCACACCGCAACCAGGCATAATAATTATACGTCCGTCGGCACGTTTTACCAGTTCGGCGATCAGAGGAATGCCTCTCACTGCATCCGACTGCTGGCCGGAAGTAAGGATACGGTCGCAGCCCAGTTCTATCAGTTGTTCCAAGGCGGCAAACGGATCACGGCATACATCAAAAGCACGGTGACAGGTTACGGACAACGGTTTGGCTGCTTCTATCAGTTTCCGCATCAGAGGGACATCGATATCTCCTTCTTTCGTCAGACACCCGAAAACAACGCCATGTACTTTCAGTTGTTTACAGAGTTCGATATCCAGCAACATAGAGTCTATCTCTGCCGGAGTATACAGAAAGTCACCGCCACGCGGACGAATGATCACATTTATATCGATAGAAGAAGTTAATGCCTGTGCTGTCTTGATCTCACCATAGCTGGGAGTCGTTCCCCCTTCAGGTATGCCGGCACAAAGTTCCACACGTTTAGCTCCTCCGGCTTCTGCCTCTACACAACTTTGTGCCGAGTTGGCACAGATCTCGATTATTCGGGTCGGTTTCATATATATTCTTTATTATGTTTGTTTTTTATCAAACACAAAGATAAGGATTATATTTGAATCAAGATTTACAAATCATACGGACATGAGACAGTTGTGTAAGTATTATGACTACATTTGCGTTCACTAAAGCAGCAAGACGATGAACTCAGAAAAACTAAAAGGACATATACTGATTCTGATAGCGAATATATTGTTCGCTATCAATATGCCCATTTCAAAATATCTGTTACCGGCACATGTGCAGCCCGAAGCGCTCACCATCATGCGAATGGGATCTGCCTGTCTGCTGTTTTGGGCAGCTTCCTTGTTTATGAAACGGGAGAAAGTCACGATGAAAGACCTCGGTATGCTTTTTGTCTGCGCCCTTTGTGGCGTAGGTTTCAATCAGGGATTATTTATCGTGGGACTGAACCGGACCTCTCCGGTCGATGCGTCCATCATTGCGACAGCCGTTCCGATCTTCGTCATGCTCCTAGCTGCCGTTATCCTAAAGGAACCGATCACGAAAATGAAGGCATTCGGCGTATTATTAGGATGTACAGGTGGCATCTCGCTGATCCTGGCTTCCACCCATGCAACCGGACAGGTCAGTAGTCTGGATGGTAACCTGATGATAATCACGAGTGGCATTATCTATTCTATCTATCTGGTTTTGTCGAAACCATTGAGTCTACGCTATTCCGCCGTGACCATGATGAAATGGATGTTCCTCTTCTCTACACTCGTTTTACTGCCTTTCACGTATCAGCATGTACTCGACACACCGGCTTTTCAGCGGGAAGTGTTCGACCTAAAAGAACTGGGAGCTATCAGTTTCGTACTGATCGGGGCTACGTTTATTCCTTATTTACTCATTCCCATGTCATTGAAACGCATCCGCCCTACCACGGTGAGTATGTATAATTATGTGCAACCGATCATCGCTTCGCTGATCGCCGTCATGGTGGGACAAGACACTTTCTCATTACAAAAAGGAGTATCGGCAGTCCTTGTTTTTGTCGGGGTTTACCTGGTTACACAAAGTAAAAGCCGGGCTGATTTGGAAAAAGTAAGTCGTTGAAAAAGCTTTTGCACAAACTTGTTAATCATACTTCTAAACAAAACCTTTATATATTTTATTTGTTCTAAGCAGTAAAATATACGTTAAAACTATGGATAGTGTAAGTACCTCGAAGAAAACATCCAATAAAAGTATGATATGGCTTATTGCCATATTGGTTATCGCCGTCATTATTGCCTTTTTATGGTGGTGGAACTACCGCAAATATATCTCGACCGACGATGCAAACCTCGACAGTTTTCGGGTTAGCGTTGCGGCGCAAGTTATGGCTCCGATGCTTAAACAATATGCCTGGGAAGGCGATACGGTGAAAGCCGGTACGATCCTGGCCGAACTGGATAGCAGCACGGTTGTTGCCCAATTGCAGGAAGCTGTTGCACGCCGGGAGGAAATGGTTGCCAACCTGAAACTGGATAAAGAGAATCTCAACACGGCGATCAAGAACCTGAGCCTGGCAGAGATCGACTATCATCAGGCTGAAGTAAACTACCGCCGCGACAAAAAGTTATACGGAAGTGATGCTGTTTCGCAAGAGACATTCCAGAATACGGAAGATACCTATAAAAGTGCCTCCATAAAAGTGGATGTTGCCAAAGATCAGATCAAGATATCGCAGGCACGGATCGCCGCCGGAGAAGCAGCTCTCGTTTCGGCAAATGCCGCTATCGAATCCACCCGCGTATCCCTGGGATATTACCGGATCACGGCTCCGGTAGACGGGGTGATAGCGAAACGCTGGTCGCTGCCCGGCGATATCATCCAACCGGGACAAACGCTTTTCACCATCAACGAAGGTAAAGACCTGTGGGTTGCCGTCTATCTCGAAGAGACTAAATTCGACCACATCAGGATGGGACAACCGGCAATCTTCACGCTCGATGCCTTCCCCGACCTGACCTTCTCCGGAAAGATTTTCTATATAGGTACGAATACGGCCTCGGAGTTTTCGCTTATCCCTCCCAACAATGCTTCGGGTAATTATACGAAAGTGGCACAACGTATCCCTCTGAAAATATCCATCGACAAAGCCGTAGGGAAAAAAGACAAAGTAGAAAAGCCGAAACTTGTCTCCGGAATGTCTGCAACCGTTAAGATCGAAAAGGAAAAGTCAAAGTGATGGACAAAACGGATAACACAAGCAACAGTTCGTATAAATGGCTGGTACTGGGCAACATTATGATTGGTACATTCATGGCTGTGCTCGACTCGACCGTTGTCAACACCGGGCTGCCTGCCATTATGGGTACGCTCGGGGCAAGTATCAATACGGCCGAATGGGTGCTTACCGGTTATATGCTGGCAATCGCCAGTATCCTTCCGGCAGCAGCCTGGTTATCCGACCGCTTCGGATATAAAAAGATTTATTTCCTCTCCCTGTTGGTCTTCACTTTCGGCTCATTCATGTGCGGCAACTCCACCTCTATCGAGGAATTAATCTTCTGGCGCGTGATCGAAGGACTCGGCTGCGGGGCTATCATGCCGGTAGGTATGGCTATCGTCAGCAATGTATTCCCTCCCGAACAACGAGGGATGGCACTGGGGTTCTGGGCGATCGCTTCGGCAGCATCGGTATCGTTCGGCCCGTCTATCGGGGGTTACCTGGTAGATAATATGAACTGGAACTATATATTTTATGTAAACGTTCCGGTCGGGGCACTGGCTTTGTTCTTTACGGCTATTTTGCAGAAAGAGTATAAAGCACAGACGGTACAGCCTTTCGACATACCGGGATTTATTACATCAGCTATCTTCCTTCCTTTATTTATGTATGGCCTGTCGGAAGTCAACTCGTCGACCAACACACAGGGGTGGAACAGTCCGACAGTATTAGGTTCCATGTGGGTATCGGCTATCATGTTTATTCTGTTCATCTACTTCGAACTGACTGTGAAATATCCGCTTATCAACCTGCGTATATTCAAAGATCGTAATTTTGCACTCTCTAACCTGATGATGTTCATATTCGGTATCGGAATGTTCGGAAGTACGTTCCTGATCCCTCTTTATCTGCAAAACAACCTGGGATATTCGGCGTTTCAGGCCGGTATGTTCTTTATCCCGGTGGGGATCATCCAAGGTTTCTGTTCGCCCGCAGCCGGCGCCTTAGGACAGAAGATCAACCCGAAGATACTGATTGCCGCCGGACTGATCCTGATGTCACTCAGCTTCTATCTCAACTTTTACCTGTCTTTTCTTACGGAGAAATGGTATATCATGCTGAGTCTTTACCTGCGCGGCATCGGCATGGGAATACTTTTCACCCCGTTATTAACCTTGTCGCTGGCCAAAATCGGAGTGGATATGATGGCACAGGCATCCAGCATCACCAATATCGTCCGCCAGATGGGTGGTAGCTTCGGCGTTGCAATCTTCAGTCACATGCTTACCGGGCGTACCAGTTATCATACCCAGCGTTACAGCGAAGCCTTGAACTATACCGGAGAAGTCTACCAGCAGACCATCGACAAGCTAAGTGCTTTCGCCTCACAAACCGCCGGAGCCACCGAACAGTCCGCCCGCTCCCTGGCCGAACAGCTCATAACCAAACGGCTCGAACTCGAAGCATACATCGGCGGCATCAACGACGATTTCTACATCGCATTCATCGTCACAATGATTTGTATCCTCCCGGTTTTCTGGCTTCGCAGGGTGAGAAAAACAAAGTGACTCTACTTGCTTTTATCCAAACTAAAACATATCTTTGTTTCCATATAAAGTAATAAAGAATATAGCCAAATGGAAACTACCCAGGAAATCCTCAATAAATTACGCGACTATAAAGCCGCTTTTGCTGAGAAATACGGGATTGAACGTCTCGGCTTGTTCGGTAGTTGTGCCCGTAGAGAGCAGGATGACCGCAGTGATATTGATGTGGTTATAAAAATGCAGAAGCCCAGTTATTTCACACATTTCTATATCCGGGAAGACCTGGAGAATTTATTCAGAAACAAAGTCGATGTTATAACTTTACATGAAAACCAAACCGCCGCTTTTCGCCAAAATGTAGAACGAGATATAATCTATATCTGATATCTATTTAGTAATCCCTTACACCCTTTTTCCTGTCAACTTTCCACTATTTTATCACTTTCTACTGAAAAAATGCTTGCATTTGAAAAATAATGTGTAATATTGCCCCTGCAATAAGATATGAAAACTAGAAAAAGAAAAGAATGATTGCAGGTATAGCATATTATACATGGGCATTGATGACCCCTTGGGGGGTTAGAATTTACAAATAAACAAGCGCAGCGGCCACGTCCTGCATTGTTGCAATCATTTGTATTGCATCCTTTATGCCGGTTCCATCCGGTTCTTATTATCAATTAATTTAGTTACAAATAAATTGTCAATTGTCAACCGTCAATTGTCAACTAAAATAATACATACCGATGAAAGTATTGAAATTCGGCGGAACGTCCGTAGGTTCCGTGAATAGTATTCTGAGTGTAAAGAAGATAGTAGAGGCTATTGAAGAGCCTGTAATCGTTGTCGTTTCTGCTTTGGGCGGCATTACCGACAAACTGCTGGCAACATCTGCCATGGCAGCCAAAGGCGATGTAGGATACGAGAGAGAATTCTCCGAAATCATAACACGCCACCTGGACGTGATCCAGGGAGTTATTCCGGACAAGATGAAACGCATCGAGGTACAGAAGAAAGTGATGAGCCTGCTGGACGAACTGGGAAATATCTTCAAAGGTGTGTACCTGATCAATGATCTGTCGGTCAAGACATCCGATACGATCGTCAGCTATGGGGAACGCATCTCTTCTTTGATCGTATCCAATGTGATCGAAGATGCCAAATTGTTCGATTCACGGAAGTTCATTAAAACAGTCAAACAGTTCAACAAGCATACTGTAGATTTTGAGAAAACCAACCAATTGATCAAAGAGACATTCAATCCGCTGCCGAAAGTTTCGCTCGTACCCGGATTTATCTCTTCGAGCACGGAAAACGGAGAAGTAACAAATCTGGGACGCGGAGGTTCCGATTATACCGCTTCTATTCTGGCTACTGCCCTCGATGCTTCCGTCCTGGAAATCTGGACGGATGTGGACGGCTTTATGACAGCCGACCCGCGTGTGATCAGTTCGGCATACGTTATCGACCGGCTGACATTTACCGAAGCCATGGAGTTGTGTAACTTCGGTGCCAAAGTGATCTATCCGCCGACGATTTATCCGGTTTATCATAAAAATATTCCTATCCGCATCCTGAATACATTTAATCCGGAAGCACCGGGTACTTATATTTCCAAAGAAAAAGTAAAGGAAGAAGGAAAAGCCATTATCAAAGGTATTTCTTCTATCAATGATACCTGTCTGATTACCGTACAAGGTTTGGGTATGGTCGGTGTGATCGGTGTCAACTACCGTATCTTTAAAACACTGGCTAAAAACGGTATCAGTGTATTTATGGTATCACAGGCTAGTTCTGAGAACAATACGACTTTCGCTGTCCGTAATGCGGATGCAGACCTGGCAGTAGAGGTTCTGAATGAGGAGTTTGCCCTCGAACGTGCCCAGGGAGATATGAATGATACGGTTGCCGAGAAAGACCTGGCAACAGTTGCTATCGTCGGAGAAAACATGAAACGTACACCTGGTATCGCCGGCAGACTGTTCGGTACACTGGGTAGTGCAGGTATCAGCGTAATCGCTTGTGCGCAGGGAGCTTCCGAAACAAATATATCTTTCGTTATCAAGCTCAAATATCTGCGTAAGGCGTTAAACTCTATCCACGATTCCTTTTTTCTGTCACAGTATAAGGTTTTGAACCTGTTTATTGCAGGAGTAGGAACAGTCGGTGGCAATCTGCTGGAACAGATACGTATCCAGCAACCTAAGCTAATGGAGCAAAACGGTCTAAAGCTGAATGTCGTAGGTATCGCCAACAGTAAACGGGCCCTTTTCCTGCGCGAAGGTCTGAATCTGGAAAACTGTATCGAAGAACTGAAAAAGAACGGCGAAGAAAGTTCACCCGAACATCTGAGAGACGAGATCGTAAAGATGAATATCTTTAACTCCGTATTCGTGGATTGTACGGCAACTCCGGCTGTATCCGACTTATATGAAACTTTGCTATATAATAACGTTTCAGTAGTCGCAGCCAATAAGATCGCAGCTTCTTCTTCTTATAGCAATTATATCAAACTAAAAGAAACAGCCCGTCATCGCGGTATCAAGTTCTTGTTTGAAACAAATGTGGGAGCCGGACTTCCTATCATTAACACGATGAACGACCTGAGAAACAGCGGTGACCATATCCTGAAGCTGGAAGCCGTACTTTCGGGTACATTAAATTATATATTCAATACGCTCAGTGCGGATATACCTTTCAGTAAAGCGATCCAGATGGCAAAAGAAGAAGGTTATTCGGAGCCGGATCCTCGTATCGACCTGAGTGGCAAGGATGTATTACGTAAATTGGTTATCCTGGCTCGTGAAGCCGGTTATAAAGTAGAACAGGAAGATGTAAAACGAAACCTGTTCGTTCCGAATAAATATTTTGCAGGTTCGCTTGACGATTTCTGGTGTAATGTAAAGGAACTGGATGCCGGATTTGAAAGTAAACGTCAGCAACTGGAAGCCGAAGGGAAACGTTTCCGTTTCGTTGCAAAGATGGAAAAAGGAGCCTGCGAAATCGGTTTGCAGGAAGTGAACAGCCACCATCCGTTCTATGAACTGGAAGGCAGCAACAACATTATTATGATCTCTACCGAAAGATACCACGAGTATCCTATGATAATAAAAGGCTATGGAGCCGGAGCCGATGTGACGGCGGCAGGCGTTTTCGCCGATATCATTTCCATAGCTAACATTCGATAAATCCGAAGATGATTAAATTATAGCCACATTCCGGTAACCTTATTAAACAAAGGTTATCGGAATAGGTTATTGTTTTTCCACACCTTCTTTAATTCTCAATAAAGATGAAAAGTATTATTATTTTAGGAGACGGAATGGCAGATGAGCCAATCGAGGCATTAGGAGGCAAAACCCCTATGCAATATGCAGACACTCCCTATATGGACAAACTGGCTGCCCTGGGAGTAACCGGACAAATGAAAACCGTCGCCGACGGATTCCACCCGGGAAGCGAAGTTGCCAATATGGCCGTACTCGGATACGACCTGCCTAAAGTATATGAAGGACGCGGCGTACTGGAAGCAGCAAGCATCGGCGTTACCTTACAACCGGGTGAGATGGCCATGCGTTGTAACCTTATTTGTGTTGAAGGAGAGATCCTGAAGAATCATTCCGCCGGACATATCTCTACAGAAGAAGCCGACGAACTAATCCAATGCCTCAACGAAAAGCTGGGTTCCGATAGAGTTAAGTTCTATACCGGCGTTTCATACCGTCACCTGCTGGTCATCAAGAATGGTGACAAACGATTGGATTGTACACCTCCTCACGATGTTCCCCTCCACCCTTTCCGTCCACTAATGATCCAGCCGGAAGTGCCGGAAGCAAAAGAGACAGCCGACCTGTTGAATGACCTGATTCTGAAATCGCAGGAGATACTGAAAGATCATCCGGTCAACCTGAAGCGTATAGCGGCAGGAAAAGATCCGGCAAACAGCATCTGGCCCTGGTCTCCCGGTTACCGCCCTGCCATGCAGACCATGCAGGAAATGTACGGATTCGGAAAAGGCTCCGTAATTTCGGCAGTGGACTTAATACGAGGTATCGGAGTTTATGCAGGTCTGGAAGTTTTCACCGTAGAAGGTGCAACCGGTCTGTACGACACCAACTATGAAGGGAAAGCATATGCTGCCCTCGAAGCATTAAAAACAAATGATTTCGTTTATCTCCACGTGGAAGCGAGCGACGAAGCAGGCCACGAAGGAGATGTCGAACTGAAAATAAAAACAATCGAATATCTGGATAAACGGGCGATCCGCATCATCTACGAAGAACTACAGAAGTGGGATGAACCGGTAGCTATCGCCATACTCCCCGATCACCCGACTCCTTGTTCGATCCGTACCCATACCAATACTCCTGTCCCTTTCCTGATCTATAAACCCGGACAGGAACCGGATACTGTCACTCGTTTCGATGAGTTCAGCGTTCTGAACGGAAAATATGGCGTACTTGAAAAAGATGAATTTATAAGAGAATTATTATGAAATATTACAGCACAAACAAACAAGCTCCCCTGGCTACTCTCGAAGAAGCCGTTGTAAAAGGTCTCGCAGGAGACAAAGGGTTATATATGCCCGAGCGTATTGTCCGTCTGGATGAAGCGACAATCGACAATATGAAGAATCAGTCTTTTCACGAAATAGCCTGTACGGTAGCACAAGCTTTCTTCGGAGAAGATATCGAAACAGAAACATTGAACGAGATCGTAAAAGACACACTGGCATTCGACACACCGGTGGTAAACGTCTGTGAAAATATTTATAGCCTTGAACTGTTCCATGGTCCGACACTGGCCTTCAAAGATGTCGGCGGTCGTTTCATGGCACGTCTGCTGGGATATTTCATTAAGAAAGAGGGACTGAAGCAGGTCAATGTGTTGGTTGCCACTTCGGGAGATACCGGCAGTGCTGTAGCCAACGGATTCCTGGGCGTACCGGGTATCCATGTGTATGTGCTCTATCCGAAAGGAAAAGTAAGCCCGATCCAGGAATGCCAGTTCACAACTCTCGGACAGAACATTACAGCACTGGAAATAGACGGTACTTTCGACGATTGCCAGGCATTGGTAAAATCAGCTTTTATGGATGATGAACTGAACCGCCACATGAAGCTGACCTCTGCCAATTCGATCAATGTGGCCCGCTTCCTTCCGCAATCATTTTACTATTTTAATGCGTATGCACAATTAGATAAAATAGGCAAAGCGGATAATTTGGTGATTTCTGTTCCCAGCGGAAACTTCGGGAATATCACTGCAGGTCTTTTTGCCAATTGGATGGGATTGCCGGTAAAGCGCTTTATCGCAGCTAATAACCGCAACGACGTATTCCTCGAATACCTGAAAACCGGCGTTTACACTCCGCGTCCTTCTGTTGCAACCATAGCCAATGCTATGGATGTCGGCGATCCGAGTAACTTTGCCCGTATCATGAATCTATTCGATATCTATGGCGATAAACATCATGAAATATGCCAGCGTATCAGCGGATACCGTTTCACAGACGAAGAGATCGAACATACGATCCGGTATGTATATAAAAACGATGGATATCTGCTCGACCCTCACGGAGCCTGTGGTTTCCAGGCTTTGATACAATATGCACTCGACACAGACGAGACCGGTCTTTTCCTGGAGACAGCTCATCCGGCAAAATTCAAAGGAACGGTTGACCGTATTCTCGGTGCAGATATAGAGATCCCGAAAAAGTTGCAAGCCTTCATGCAGGGAACGAAGCAAAGCATCGAGCTAAGCATTGATTTTGAAACATTTAAGTCTTATCTATTGGCCCAATAAAAGCATGTAAAAAAAGACCGGTCTTTTGAAATCAAAAGTCCCTTATTTTGATTTCAAAAGTCAGGACTTAACATTTCAAAAGACCTATCTTTTTTTCTACATCTACCGGATGCCTACATTACATGCTCCAAATACGCTTTTAATACCAAAGCATGATTATGGTCCGGACTCTTCGCTGCATAAAGTAATGTCACTACCGGATACTTCTTTATCTCTTCAACAAACTTTTTTACCGCATCCGAACCACTCAGTTCTTTCTTATATAATGCGGCAAACTCTTCCCATCTTTCATCGGGTGACTGATGAAACCATCCGCGTAGTTCAGGAGAAGGTGTTATGTCTTTTTCCCACACATCGTAATGGACAGCTTCTTTTTTCATGCCTCTCGGCCATAAACGATCGACAAAGATTCTATAGCCGTCCGTACTTTCTGGATCTTCATATATCCGTTTTAATCTTATTTGCGTCATACTCATTTATTCATTACATCTTCTATAATAAACAATGTTTATCGACGTATTGTTAGCATAAATTACATTCCATATTTTCTGCATTTTTTCTAAACTTTACTGCGGTTCATGGTGTTTATTAAATGCAAAACATAAAACTAAAGCATTATGAGTACAACAGTAAAATCGGAACAAAAAGAAAAAGCAGCCCATACTTCAAATAAAGAGCTCGCAGCATTTATCGGAGAACTTTTCTCATTTAACAGCAGTCTCAAACTTTTCCATTGGAGCGTAACCGGAACAGGTAGTTATGCTAAACACATGGCATTGGATGAAGCGGTTGCTTCAGTACTCGATGTGATCGACCGAATTACAGAAACAACATACGCAATGGTAGGTGATCTGCAAATTACAATTCCCGAAACAAAAACTCCGAAGGACATTGTGAAACATGCATCAGACTTCTACAACTACGTAGAAAAACACAGAGACTTATTCCCTGAAGCTTTCTCACAGTCTATCATCGACGACTATCAGGAAGCAATCCAACAGTTACTTTACAGATTGGTTAGATTGCAGTAAACTGAATTTGATCCTCTACAATTATATTAAAGTTTATATAGAAAAAGGCCGTCTTCTTTAAAGGAGACAGCCTTTTCATATTTTATAGAATAACATTTACGCAATTAATCTAACGCCCACTGTTTCATCTCGTACATATCCAGATATTCTTCCCACTCCGGATCGACTTCCGTATAAATAGATATCGGAAGTAGTTCGAATGATGCTAGTGCTTCGTTCAACCGTTCACCGAAAACACGAACCATACGGGTATAATAAACCCACACCCTCTCTCCTCCTCCGGTATAGACGCCTGTCTGAATGGCTAATTTATCCTTTTCCATCGCTTTCTGCAATGTTTCCTGAACAGTTTCCATTTTCTCTGCCAGCTCTTCAGCCGGCATACCTTTATCATCCCCTTCATACTTCCAGGTAATCTCGACACGTTCTTTGAATTTACCCGACTGAATAAACTCCGTCAACTCATCACGCCCGCTAACTGTAACCAAATGACCGGCCTCGTCTTCCGAAAGCGCAGTAAACCATTCATTGCTTAATCGCATATATGTTCTTTTTATTGTTTACTAATCAAAAAAATCTAAAGCAGAACTTCACATACAAAGATAATAAAAGACTATCAACCACAAAGAAAGTTTAAAGGCTCTTTCCTTATAGTTTTATAGCATTTCTTCTTTCTTCCGCTTCTTCCACAACTGCCAGCTATTAAAAATATTCTGCCACAGAACATAGGAGCCCGGACCCACCGAGGAAACAGGATCCAGATAAGTATAAGCCATCCAAATAGCCAATACTGTATTCTTTTGTCCCAAAGCCTGACCGGCACTGATACGGTCTTTATAAATCGTTCCGATTCGTTTGCCCAGGTAGAACTGAAGGGCACAAGTAATAAAACCGGCTAAAGCAATCAGTATTTGTACACTTCCCGGAACGTCACTGGTCATTAAAGACTTCACCGTCTGTCCGGTAACAATAGCCAACGCCATACCCCACAAATAAAAAGCCAAATCATGAAAACCTAACAGGAAATGATGGACTTTCGGAAGAACATACCGGAAAAACAATGCCAGGAAAAATGGAAACAGCAGTAAAGGGAATACTTTACCCAATATTTTCAGGAAAGCAGTAAAGAAAGTGATGTCCGCATGCGGTTCCACCAACGGAAATATTAAGGGGACGGCTATTGCCGCCAATATATTAGATAATAATGTATAGGTAGTCAGACTGGAAGCACTTCCGCCCAGTTTACCCGTAATGACAGCGGCAGCCGTTGCCGTCGGACAAATAAGACATACCATAGCCGCTTCAAACACCTCCCGATAAGAACCATCCATAGGAATAAAGATCAGTAAAGCTGCTAAAGCCGATGCCGATACGACCTGAAAAAGCAATAGCCATCCATGCCAGGGGGAAGGCATCAACTCGCGCCAGTCCACTTTACAGAAAGTAAGCAGTAGTTGTGCAAAGATCAGAAAAGGGGTAATATATGCAATGAACGTATTTACAAACGGTTTTGTCGGCTCCAGAAATGTGAAGTTGGCAAATACAAAATAACCTAACGCACCGGCAAGCATTGCAATAGGCAATGTCCAGTTTTTCAGAAAATTCAGCATGAGAACTATTCTATTTTATTCCGCTGCAAACTTACAAAACATCTGTTACTTTCAGACTATAATGTCGTCGAAATCCAACAAATGCATTCCGGAATAAACTAAAAACACATAACGATCCCTTTTAAATCCCTCGCAAACTGTTTATATTCATCCGGCGTTATTCCTCCCCCTGTTGTCAGGACAACCAGATCATGCCCGTGGAATCCTTTACGATACGGTGGATGGATATGAGGATATGGATTTGCAGAAAAGCCGTTCAATTTATAAAAATGAAGTCGTTTAGCCGAAACATCATCCGTGACCGGGTCTATTTCCAACAAAAGCCTTTTAGCACAACTATCCCGCAAAGTTTTCAGGACAACACTGCCATATCCTTTTCCTCTCAGATCCGGATGGATAGCAAAATGTTCGATATATAAATAATGGGTAAATACCCAATAGGCTATGAAACCGACAAACGTTCCATCCTCTACATAAATAGCTAAATGATAAGAAGACGAAGAGAAAGCCTGCATCTGCTGTTCCTCCGTCCGCTGTTCGAAGATTGGAAAACTAATCCGATATAACTGTTCAAAATCTGTATATAAGGGAGATTGCTTATTTGTTACTCTAATCTGTTTCATCAGTCCGGCTCATTTCTTTGATAAAAAATTAGCCGAATAATTCTATCCGGCTAACTTCTATGATTTATGATAGTCTTTTTATTTGCGGAACGGAGCTTTTACCACCTGCGCTTTCAGATTACGATTACGAACCTTTACAAAAAATTCAGAACCGACCTTCGCGTATTCAGGTTTCACATATCCCATACCGACACCTTTCTTCAAGACAGGAGACATGGTTCCGGATGTTACCACACCGATCACATTATCTTCTGCATCAACGATTTCATAGCCGTGACGAGGAATGCCTTTGTCTACCAATTCAAATGCACACAGTTTACGTGTCACACCCTCTTTCTTCTGACGTTCCAGTTCTGCACGGTTGGTAAAGTCCTTACCGTCTACAAATTTAGTGATCCAACCCAAACCGGCTTCGATCGGAGATGTCGTATCATCCAGGTCGTTACCATACAGGCAGAATCCCATTTCCAGACGAAGCGTATCGCGTGCACCCAGACCGATCGGTTTGATACCTTCCGGCTTACCGGCTTCGAAGATAGCATTCCAGATAGTCATGGCATCATCCAGGTAGAAATACAATTCGAAACCACCCGCACCGGTATAACCCGTATTGGAAATAATCACATTCTTACAACCGGCAAATTCACCTGTTACAAAAGAATAATAAGGGATGGAAGAAAGATCGACCGGAGTCAGACGCTGAAGTACTTCAACTGCTTTCGGTCCCTGTATAGCGAGCTGGGCGGTACGGTCGGAAGAGTTTTCCAGTTCTGCTCCTACTGTGTTATGGCTAACGCACCAATCCCAGTCTTTTGCGATATTACCGGCATTTACTACCAGTAAATACTTTTCCGGTTCAAAGTGGTAAACCAACAGGTCATCCACAATACCTCCTTTATCGTTCGGGAAGCAAGTATACTGTGCTTTGCCTAAAGGTAAAACAGATGCGTCGTTGGAAGTAATACTCTGGATAAAAGCCAAAGCGTTCGGACCTTTCACCCAAAATTCGCCCATGTGAGATACGTCGAATACACCTACGCCATTCACAACGGTCATGTGTTCATCAATGATGCCGGTATACTCGATTGGCATGTTATAGCCGGCAAATTCGTGCATTTTTGCTCCCAATGCGATATGCACATCGGTAAACGGAGTCGTCTTCATGTTATTAATTTCGTTTAAGATTTTTGAGCTGACAGCTCGGTTATTTTTATGATTGTTTGCATACTTTTTTCCAGCGAGTTGACCGGAAGGAACTCATAACGTCCGTGGAAGTTCAGACCGCCCGCAAATATATTCGGACAAGGCAATCCCATAAACGACAGACGTGCTCCGTCCGTACCGCCACGAATCGGTTTAACCAACGGTTTGACACCGACTGCTTCCATCGCTTCGAATGCCAGGTCCACGATATGCTTCTTCGGTTCAACCACTTCACGCATATTATAATACTGGTCACGCAGTTCCAGACTCGTACTGCCCGGATGAATTTCGTTCATACGTTTCACCCACATTTCCAGCTGTTTTTTCTTCTCTTCGAACAAGGTACGTACGTGATCACGGATAATATAAGATAAAGAAGCCTCTTCTACCGTGCCCGACATATTGGTCAGATGATAGAAACCTTCATATCCTTGTGTATGTTCTGGACGTTGTGAAGCAGGCAACCAGGAAGCGAACTCAATAGCCAGCAGTGAAGCATTCAGCATCTTGTTCTTTGCATAACCCGGATGGACATTCAGCCCTTTGAAAGTGATTTTGGCAACAGCAGCATTGAAGTTTTCATATTCCAGTTCACCGATCTGTCCGCCGTCAATCGTATAGGCCCATTCGCAACCGAACTTCTCTACATCAAAATGATTGGCACCCTCTCCTATCTCTTCATCGGGAGTAAAGCCGATGCGAATCTTTCCGTGCTCAATCTCCGGATGTTCTTTCAGATACTGGATTGCTCCGATAATGGCTGCTACTCCAGCTTTATCGTCTGCTCCCAACAGGGTTTTACCGTTGGTTACAATAATATCCTGGTCCTTATAATCATTCAGTTCAGGGAACATAAGCGGAGAAAGAACGACATTTTCTTCGGCACACAATACGATATCGCCGCCTTTATAATTAACGATACGCGGAGTCACATCCTTTCCCGACATATCCGGACTGGTATCCAAATGGGCTATAAAACCGATGGTCGGTATTTTTTTTTCCGTATTGGCAGGAAGGGTGGCCATCAGATAACTATTGTCATCCAAAGAAATATCTTCCAGACCTAACTCTTCCAGTTCTTTTACTAATGCTTCTGCAAATACCCGCTGTCCCGGAGTACTCGGTGTTGTACGTGTCTCTTCGTCCGATTGGGTTTCGAACGTGACATACTTCAGAAATCTATCTAATACTGTCATAAGTTATACTTTTATATTTAAAGCATAAAAGTAGATAAAGAGCAACGAATAACAAAATAAATTGAATGTTACTTTTGGCTTGATCCAAAAGTAACCAAAAGATCAAGGCTACACCCGCGAAGGAGAAAGACGAAGCGGTTAAAAAAATCCGTTGTCTGAGCGCAGCGAGTTTCGGATTTTTCAGCATAGTCTTTCACCGTAACAGCGAAGTCGGTGCAACCTTGATCTTTTGCCTACTTTTCCATCAAGGGAAAAGTAGTTAAAAACAACCATTACCATTATAACAATGTGTACAAACACATTCCTTCGGCAAGCCGATCGAGGCGATCAAGTCTTCAACCGTATTGAATTTCAATGTTGTAATATTCAGCTTTTCACGGATACGTTCTACCAGCTGGTTATACTGTTCGGTTCCGGTTGTTGCATATTTATCCAAATCCTTTGCATCATCCCCTTCCAGTTCTTTGACAATCCGGCGGGCAATCAGTTCGAGATGTGACTTGGAAGCAGAGAAACCGACAAACGGACAAGCATGCAGGATTGGAGGACATCCGATTCTCATATGTACCTCTTTCGCACCATATCCATACAATATATTCACATTATCGCGAAGCTGCGTCCCACGAACAATCGAGTCATCACAGAAAATAACACGCTTGCCATTCAAAAGATGACGATTCGGGATCAACTTCATCTTAGCTACCAGATCACGGACAGCCTGGTTAGCCGGAGTAAAACTACGTGGCCAGGTCGGTGTATATTTAACGATAGCACGACGGTAAGGAATGCCTTTTCCTTCAGCATATCCCAAAGCCATACCGATACCGGAATCAGGAATACCGGAAACAAAATCAGCATCCACTTCATCCTTTTTTGCCATCGCCAAACCACTTGCATAACGGGAAGCATCTACATTTACTCCCTCATACTCAGACACCGGATAACCGTAATAAACCCACAGGAACGAACAAACCTGCATCTTATCGTTCGGTTTACGCAACTGTGTCATCTTATCGGCAGTAAGCATTACGATCTCACCCGGTCCTACATTATATTCTATCTCGTAACCCAGGTTCGGGAAACTACAAGGTTCGCTCGATGCGGCATATGCCCCTTCCTTCTTTCCGATCAGCACCGGAGTACGTCCCCATTTATCACGTGCTGCAATAATACCTTCCTCTGTCAGGATCAGCATCGAACAGGAGCCTTTTATTTTTTCGAATACAATTTCTATACCTTCAACAAATGTCTTTCCCTGGGAAACAAGTAAGGATATCAACTCTGTCTGATTGATCTGTCCGGAACTCATTTCAGAGAAGTGACAACCTTTATCCAACAGTTCATTCTGCAGTTCTTCGAGGTTATTCACCTTAGCGACCGTTACAACTGCATATTTACCTAAATGAGAATTAATGAAGATAGGTTGAGGATCAGTATCACTAATGATACCTATACCGGAATTTCCCAAAAATTTTTCCAGTTCACTTTCAAAACGAGTACGGAAATAAGAATTTTCGAGGTTATGGATCGAACGTTTGAATACGCCTTCGTGAAGAGTTGCCATACCGCCTCGGCGGGTTCCCAAATGGGAATTATAGTCTGTGCCGTAAAATAAATCGGTGGCACAGGCTGAGTTAGAAATAGTTCCGAAAAAACCACCCATTGTCCTTAGTGTTTTTGATTTTTGAATTTGGGCACAAAGTTACAAGAATATTTATACATATACCAGAGTAGATCATAATCTATCAAAAAATATGACTGCCCCACGCTTTTTCGCAAGCCGACAACCTTATCCTTTGCTCTCACTTGGACAGTCTAAACAGTACAACCTAAATACAGTTTCACAAATTACGAAACTTTAATTCCATATATTGTGAAACATTAGTTCCATATATTATGAAACTCTATCTAATTGTAGTTTAACGATTTTAGTTGACTACTTCCAGTCTATATATAAAAGAGGTTGACTTAGGTTCATGCTTAGTAATAAAAAGGGTTATCCCTTCTGTTGTGCTTTGATAAACCAGGTTTACTCTCAAATTTATTTGCCGACAAAAAACAGCGAGGAACTACTTAAACATTTTTTAACCACACAGAAAACAAAAGGATTACAGTCACTTAGAAACAAATATCACTTACCAGAGAGGAAAACGCTTGTTTTGTAAAAAATAATATCTACTTTTGCACCCGGGTAAGTCCTACACGGCATGCTCC
>OOCU01000036.1_pt1 | contig 176052 bp, 191 predicted proteins | sample 1671781 | NCBI WGS metagenome assembly OOCU01 (sample SAMN06348192, study PRJEB24527) | human gut metagenome | reverse complement strand
GAGGCCGAAAGTACTTGCATGGAGACGTGCTGGGAGGATAGGAAGTTGCCAGTTAAGAAAAAAGCACTGAATACTTCAGTGCTTTTTTCTTTATATTTTATGAATAATTATTGACAACTCATTAAAAATTTTGCATAATATTTCCATAGAAAAATATTAAATTCGTCATTTTAGACTATAACTTTTTCTGTTTCTGAACAAAACAGAGGAGTTATAGTCTTTTTATTTTATAAAAATTAAAAAAATGGAGGAGCAAATTTATTTATGGAAAAACTTTTATGGAAAGAGAAATTATCTTATGGAATAGGAGCTTATGGAAAAGATTTTATTTATAATATGATAGCTGCTTTTCTGATGATTTTTTATACTGATGTTGTTGGTGTATCGTTAATTTTTGTGAGTACTTTATTTTTAGTGGTTCGTATTGTAGATGCTATAACTAATCCTTTTATGGGCTGGCTTGTTGATAATACAAAAACTAAATGGGGAAAATTTCGCCCTTGGATTTTAATAGGAACAATAATAAATTCTTTTGTTTTAATTTTATTATATTTAAATCCGGCAACTTTTTTACAGGGAATTTTGATAAATGTCTGGTGTATTGTTACATATCTATTATGGAGTCTTACATATACCTTGATGGACGTGCCTTTTTGGGCAATGATACCGGCATTTTCAAATGATGCTAAGGTTAGAAATGAAATTTCTATGTTATCTAGATTATTTGCGACTTTTGGTGGTCAAATGATGTCTACAATTGGTTTATTAGTAATCGCTTGTTTAGGCGTTAATATGGGGGCTAGTGAAAGTGATGGTTATTTGAGATTTGCTGTGATTGTAGCTATTGTATTCAATATTTGTGAAATAATATGTGTTAGAAATGTTAGTGAACATGTAGTTATAAAAAATAAAAGAGATATTAAACTTAGTGAAGTATTGAATTTCTTGAAGGAAAATGATCAATTATTAATTATTATTTTTATGACGATATTACAGCAAATTGCAGTATTTTTATGGACTGGAATGAATATTTATTTTTTCAAATATGTAGTTTGTCATGAAGAATGGTTTTCTATTTTTGGCATAGTTAATTTTATTGTTGGCTCTATAGGTTTGATAGCTTTTCCATCTTTAGCAAATAAATTTTCACGAAAAGTAGTTTATATTTTATCTGCTATTTTATTAGTTTTAGGCTTATTAGGTATGTTTTTTGTTGGTGATGACCACAAAGCAAGTGTTGTTTTATTTTTCAGTGTAGCTAGTTTATTTTGTTTAGGAAATGCTTTGGCTGGTGTATCAACTACAGTGATGTTAGCAGATACAGTTGATTATGGTGAATATAAATGTGGTGTTAGAAGTGAAGCAATAGTTTTTTCGGTGCAGACTTTTACAGCAAAATTTGGTTCAGCTATAGCTGGATTTATAGGAGCAATGGTTTTATCTTTAGTTGGTTATGTACCAAATGTAATGCAAACTGCAGATACGATATTAGGTCTTAGATTAATGATGTTTGTGGCGTCTGCTTCATTATTTATTATTATTTTATTTATCTATCTTAAATTTTATAAATTAAATGGAAGTTTTTATCAAAATATCTTAGATGAATTAGTTATAATGCGTAAAAATAATAATTAGCAAATTGACAGAAAAAATTTTTTTTGATAATCTATTATAAGTAAATTTGCCATGAAAAAGGGCTATAGATTTTGCTGTTTCTGAATCAAACAGCAGTCTATAGCCTTTTTATTTTTAGTTTTAGGAGGTTTTTTTATGAATATTGGTTGGATAAAAATTATAGGAGCAACTTTTTTTGAATTAATCTGGGTAACTGGTTTAAAATATGCTGTATTACCTGTGGAGTGGGCAATAACAATTTTAGCTATCTTGGGTTCTAGTTATTGCTTAATTACAGCAGGTAATACACTTCCCGTTGGAACAGCATATTCTGTATTTGTAGGATTAAGTGCAATTGGTACTATTTTAGTTGAATTTTTAGGTTTTGGTATTTTTCCTAGTTTTTGGCAATTATTATTTATTATTATTTTGATTTTAGGTGTTATTGGCTTGAAATTATTGAATGAAAAAGTAGAAAGATGAGATGATTGATTATGGAATGGATTTATGTTGTTATTGCAGGACTTTTAGAAGTTTTAAGTATAAATTATATGAATAAGTGGCAATTAGTTAAGCATTTAGGGTTAAAAAAATCTGGAATTTTAATTATAAAAATGGTATTAGCTTTTGCTACAAGTTTATTATTATTAAATTTAGCCTTGAAAACTTTACCAATGAGCATTACATATGCAGTATGGTCAGGAATTGGTTCAGTAGGTGGTGTTTTGGTGGGAATTATTCGTTATGGTGAAAGTGCAAATTGGAAAAGACTTGTTTGTATAGCAATGATTTTATCTTCTGTTGTTGGTTTAAAATTAGTTTCTTAAGATTTTATATATTGTAGATTGCGGATATGAGTGAGAAATTTAAAATATTTATTTACGATATTGATGCATTTACCAACAAATAAAGCAGAGATAATAGTACCAATGCCGATACCATTTAATTCGCCAAAGAAGATAAAGGATAATATACAAGCAATTACTATCAAAGTTATATCAAAGTAGATTTTTACTGTACCAAATTTTATTTGTGGCTTTTTCAAAGCAATGACTAAAGCTAAAGCACGGACAACGCCTTCTCCAGGAACAACAATTACATTAGGAGCGACTTCAATAGAAATTCCTATTGCTAAAATAAAGCAACCAATAAAAAGCGATATTAATTTTACGATAAGGGTTTCAGGCTCAAAGGCTGATAGTAAATTCATGCTAACATCAATGAAGAAACTAAATATGATATTGGCTACTATTTGTAAAAATTGTATAGGTTCAAAATCACGGCGTAAAAGTGCTATTTCAATTAAGATAAAAATTATATTGAAGATGAAGGTCGTTAAACCAAAGCTGAAATCGGTATATTCAAGGCTAAAAATATAAGGAATAGATGATATTTGTGAGGTACCTAAATTACTTTTTGTGATAAAAGCTATGCCAAATGAATTTATAATAATACCTAAAAAGAAATAAAAATAACGTAGAGATATGACTTTCAAGATTATTCCTCCTCTAAATTTTTGATTATTGTATTAAGTGTTTTTAAAAGATGTTGTTTTTCTTGAGGTGGAATGTTTTTTAAGGCTTTATCATCAATGCTAAAGCAAATTTCTTTTACTTTATGAGCCATTTGAAGACCTTTTTCAGTCAGATAGATATAAGCAGAACGTTTATCTGTAGAATGTGTTTTTCGCATGATTAAACCATCTTTTTCCATGCGAACTAATAAACTGGTGATAGTTGATTTGTCTAAGACGCAATAGTTACTTATATCTTTAGCTATAGAGCCATTATGTTCTAAAAGATATTCTAAAATTTTGGGCTGACCAGGTAAAAGCTTTAATGATGAAATCTTTTGGACAATATTTTTGTTACTGTGATGAAAACTTTTTAATAAAAGAAAATGCAACTCGCCAGATAACATTTTATTACCTCCAATATAGTTTGAAATCAAACTATATTATAGAAAGCTATAAATTGAATGTCAATAAATAATATAAATATCCTACTAGACAGAAAATAGAAGTATAGATATAATATATCAGTATTTTTAGTAAGAGGTGATAATGTTTTGAGTGTAAAAGAACAGGATTTGAATTTACTTCAAGTGGGGAAAAAAGAACAATATGCAGCTAGAATAATATTTTTTGTTGCAGGTTTTGGTATATCTACATGGGCACCAATGATACCGATTATAAAGGAACGTTTACAAATTGGCGCTGATGTATTGGGTTTATTGTTATTATGTATTGGTGTAAGTTCTTTTTTGATGATGCCTATAGCTGGATTGTTTGCACAAAAATTTGGCTGTAAAAAAGTTTTGCGTGTTATGGGTTTGTGCATGGGTGTAGAAATTATAATATTATCCATGTTACCTAATATTTATATGTATGCTATCTTTTTATTTGTTTTAGGTGCTATAGGTGGTATATTGAATGTAAATATGAATATTCACGCTGTAATCGTAGAAAAACTTTCCCAAAAACGCATGATGTCTGGTATGCATGCTTTATGGAGTGTAGGTTGTTTTGCTGGAGCTGGTTTATTTAGTATTTTGGCTAAATTAGGTTTAGGTATTAGTCAAATAGCAATTATACATTGTATTATTATTTTCATGATTATTTTTGCTTTCAGTAGATATTTCTTACCGTATAAAGGTGCTAGTAATGGTAAAGCTATCGCTATACCAAAAGGGATTGTAACTTTATTTGGAGTTTTAGCCGTTATATCCTTTTTAGGCGAAGGTGGCATGATGGACTGGAGTGGTGTATTTTTGACAGAAGCTAAAGGTGTAGATTTATCTTTAGCTGGTGTTGGTTATGCAGTATTTTCAGCAGCTATGCTCATTGGTCGCTTGATTGGTGATAAAGTAGTACAAAAATTAGGCGAACAGCGTGTTGTTATTTTTGGTGGAATAGTAGCAAGTGTAGGATATATAATTTCTATTGTTTTTGATAATTTCTTTATGATGCAATTTGGTTTTATTCTTCTTGGTTTTGGAGCTGCAAATATTGTTCCTGTAGTATTCACTTTATTGGGCAGACAAAAAGAAATGCCTATAAATTCAGCAGTAACAGCTGTTACTAGTATGGGTTATTTAGGAGTAATGTTTGGCCCTGCTCTATTAGGGTTTATTGCTCATGGGATTGGTATTGTAGCAGTATTTTGTATTTTAGCCGGACTATTTATTTTGCAAGCAATAGTATCTTCTTATGTATTTAAAGTTTTAAATTAAATATGATAATAATAAACCTTGTATAGTTAAAAAAATTAGGCTATACAAGGTTTTATTATTATAGCTTTTTTTATTAATTTCATATAATATGATATGTATATATAGGAGTTTATCTAAAATAAAAAAAGAAAAGAGGTTTATTTGTGAGTTTAGAAGACAAAGAGTTAATGCAGTTTAAGGTCGGTAAAAAAGAACAGTATGCAGCTAGAATGGCTTTTTTTATACCAGGTTTTGCCATTTCCACATGGGCGCCTATGATACCTATGATTAAAGAACGTTTACATATTGAAGCAGATATTTTGGGATTATTATTATTGTGCATAGGTATAAGTGCTTTTATTGTTATACCGATTGGCGGTCTTTTAGGCAAAAAATTTGGTTGTAAAAAAGTGATGGTTACTACAGGTAGTTTATTTGCGATAGTATTAGTAGCGTTGTCTTGTTTACCTAATGTTTGGTCGTATGCTATTTGTTTGATTTTAGTAGGCGCTATTATGGGTTGTACAGAAGTTTGTATGAATATCAATGCTGTTGTTGTTGAAAAATTATCACAAAAGCGCATGATGTCTAGTATGCATGGTTTTTGGAGTGTTGGTTGTTTTTGTAGCGCTGGCTTATTCAGTATTTTAGCTAAGATGGGACTTGATGTATTTTTTATAGCAATCATTCATTGTTTAATAATTTTAGCTATTGTAATTTTCTTTGGTAGATATTTTTTAGATTATAAAAGTGCTAATAGTGAAAGTGCAATTGCTATTCCTAAAGGAATTGTTGTTTTATTCGGCATTTTAGCATGTGTGAGCTTTTTAGGCGAAGGTGCAATCATGGATTGGGGCGGTGTATTTTTAGCTGAGGTAAAAGATGTAGAATTATCTTTAGCTGGTGTAGGATATGCTGTTTTTTCTGTAGCAATGCTTATCATGCGTTTAATTGGAGATAAAGTAGTACAATTTTTAGGCGAGGAAAAAGCTGTAGTATTAGGAAGTAGTTTAGCGGGATTAGGATTTTTATGGATAATTATTATAGATAATTTCTATTTAATGTTGGTTGGTTTTGTTTTACTTGGTTTAGGTGCTGCAAATATTGTGCCTGTATTATATAGTTTGTTGCAATATCAAAAAGATATGCCAATAAATGCTGCTGTTACAGCAGTAACTTGCATGGGTTATACAGGTGTTATATTAGGGCCTGCTATCTTGGGATTTATCGCTCAAGGAATAGGAATTATATCCGTATTTTATTTATTGATGATTTTATTTATCATACAAGTTGTTATGGCAAAATATGTATTTAATAGATTAAAATGATTATAAGTAAGAAAAAGATATTCTAGTGAGAATATCTTTTTTTATATAAAATTATGTTGTTTTATATTGATTTATGTTAATTTATGACTTATAATAAGAAAAAGAAATTTGATTTTTGTTTATTGTATATCTAAATGAAATTTTGTGAAAAAAAGAACAATTAAATCATATATTATAAATGGAGGCATTTAAATGATTTGTAGAACAATATTAAATGAAACATCTTATTTTGGTAAAGGAGCAATAAAAGAGATTGCAAATGAAGTAATTAATCGTGGCTTGAAAAAAGTTATGTTAGTTACAGATAAAGATTTACTTAAATTCAAAGTAGCTACAAAAGTATGTGATATTTTAGATGAAGCAAAAATAGATTATGAAATTTACGATAAAATAAAAGCTAATCCTACAATCAAAAATGTTACTGAAGGCGTGGATTTTTGTAAACAATGTGGTGCTGATGTAATTGTTGCTGTAGGTGGCGGTAGTGCTATTGATACAAGTAAAGCAATTGCTATCATTATGAAAAATCCAGAATTTGCTGATGTTAGAAGTCTAGAAGGTGCTTCACCAACTAAACATAAAGCAATGCCAATTATTGCCGTATCCACAACATCTGGTACAGCAGCAGAAGTAACTATCAATTATGTAATTACTGATGAAGAAAAAAATCGCAAATTTGTTTGTGCTGACCCACATGATATTCCAGTAGTGGCAATTATCGATCCAGATATGACTGCATCTATGCCACCAAAACTCTGTGCAGCAACAGGAATGGACGCACTTGTTCATGCTATCGAAGGTTATATCACTAAAGGTGCATGGGAATTAACAGATATGATGCATATAAAAGCTATTGAAATCATAGCTCGTTCTTTAAGAGATTCTGTTAAAGGTGATCCAGAAGGTAGAGCACAAATGGCTTTAGGTCAATATATTGCAGGAATGGGCTTTTCTAATGTTGGCTTAGGTATAGTACATTCTATGGCTCATCCATTGAGTGCAGTATATGACATTCCACATGGTGTTGCTTGTGCTATTTTATTAACACCAGTATTGAAATTTAATGCGCCATCAACAGCAGATAAATATCGTGATATCGCAGTAGCTATGGGCGTAAAAAATACAGAAGATATGAGTATTGAACAGGCTCGTCAGGCTTGTATTGAAGCTGTAGAAAAATTGAGTGTAGATGTGGAAATTCCTCAGAAATTGACTCAATTAGGTGTAAAAGAAGAAGACCTTCAGTTTTTATCTGAATCTGCTTTTGTTGATGCTTGTACACCAGGAAATCCAAGAGATGTAAGTGTAGAAGCTATTAAAGAAATTTATAAATCTATCATGTAATAAAATTTAAATTAAAAAAGATAGTTATAAGACTAAATTTTGTCTTATAACTATCTTTTTATTTTATATTTGATTTTAATTTAGGCTAAATGAAAAAGATTTTTTTGAGAGAAAACTACAAGCGTATCTTTTTCTTCTAGAATAGTATCGCCATCAGGTATGATATCTACGCCGTTTCGTTGGATTAAAACAACAAGTGAATCTTTTTTGATATCAATATCGCGAAGTTTTTTGCCAATGAATTCATTATTAGAATCAATATTTATTTCATTTAAAGTGATATTATCATTGCCTTGATAAGTTTTAGCACAAATGATGAGTGTATCTCCATCGCGCAAGAATGTATCGCCTTTTGGTGTTATAGTAGCACCTTTTCTCAAGATAGCAGCAATCAATGTACCTGGGATAGAGCCGATATCGCGAATTTGTTTATTAATCCATGGGTGTGAATTATTTAATTCTAAACAAGTGAAATGGATATTATTTTCGTCGGTGTAATCATTGAATGTTTTTAATACATTTTCGTGTTCATCAATCATATTTAGATGTTTTGAAGCAGATGGCAATAAAGCACCTTGGAATAATAAAGATAAAAGCACGACACAGAAGACGATGGAGAAAATTGAGTCATCAGCATAATTTGGTGATACGACAGCGACAATCGCAAAAACGATGGAAGCAGCTCCACGAAGACCCGCCCATGACATGATTAATTGTTGATTTAAAGGAGCTTTAAATGGAGATAATAATATTGCCATAGTTATAGGTCTAGCGATGAATGTAAGGAAAATAGCAATAAATAAAGCAGGAACAAAATAGTATGGTAATTTTGAAGGAAATACTAATAAACCTAATAAGAAAAAGATGAGCATTTGCATCATGCCATTAAAGGCATCAAAGAAGTTTACGAGATTTTTCTTTTTCGGGATATTTTGATTGCCTAAGATGATACCTGCAATATAAGTGCTTAAATAACCATTGCCATCAACTAACGAAGGAAGGGCATAAGCAGCTAAGGCAATAGCAACTAAAAAGATAGAGTCAAAACCATTTTCGCCGAATTGAACATTTTTTAATATCCAGGAAGCGATAAAAGCTAAGACGACACCAATGATAATTCCATAAGCAAATTGAGCAAAAATTAAATAGGAGATATCAAAGAAGTTTAAGCTACTGCCAATGCTAGTTAATAAAATTATGGTCAGCATATAAGCACAAGGGTCATTACTACCACTTTCAATTTCTAGCATAGGAGCAGTACTGTATTTTAGATTTAATTTTTGTGAACGCAAAATAGAAAAGACAGAAGCAGCGTCAGTAGAACTAAGCACAGCACCGATTAATAATCCTTCAAGTGGTGGTAAACCTAATACTAAATGACAAAAAATACCAGTGAGTGCAGCTGTGATAAATACGCCAAAAGTACTTAGTAAAACAGCTTGTTTAGCTATAGGACGAGCAGTTTTCCATTTTGTGCCAAAGCCACCATAAAACATGATGAAAATGAGAGCGGCAGAACAGATTTTTTCAGCAAGAGAATAATCTTCAAAATGAATTTTAAATAAACCATCAGAACCAAAGAGCATACCAAGACCAATGAAAAACACAAGTGTAGGTACGCCAAAACGAGTAGATAATTTACTTCCAATTACGCAAGCAATCAAGATAATTGCACTGATTAAAAGAAATAAAGTCATAAGTATAATCTATCCTTTTTATTATATTTATATATGAAAATTATCTCAAATAATCATGAAGATGTCAAAAAAGGCAATTCATCTTATTGAAAAATAAAATAAATTGCCTTTGTATATAATATTAAGCTTGTTCAGGAACTAAACCATTTTGATAAGCGAGCATTAAATGGTAGATATCATTTATTTGACATTGGATTTCTTCGCCTAAATCAGTATCGGCAGTTGAAGAATGATAATTTTGTAATTCTAAAGTACAAGAAACGGACTCAATGTCTTGGTTGGCTTTTAAAGACTCTTTGATATTAGCACATGATTGATGTTCTAAAAGACGTAAACCACGTGAATTAGAAATTAGCGTATAACCAGCAATTCCTGTTTTTTTATGATAAGCTTTACAAAAACCACCATCAATGATGATTAATTTTCCATTTGCTTTTACAGGACTTTCTCCTTCTTTTACTTTTACAGGAACATGACCATTGATTATATGTCCACGTTTTGTTTTTAAGGAAAATTCTTCAAGTATCATATCGCAGATTTTTTCATCATTGCAATATTTATAATATGCATCAGAAGGTTCAATCCATGTATCCGTATCTTCAATAAACATACGTTCAAATGTTTTAAATTCTCTACCAGAAAATGGTGAATATCTGCCACACCAGAAATAATACATTAAGTCGATATTTTTTTGTTCATATAAACCAAGATATGCTTGGCGAATAGTTTTATCAACAAAATCTAAATAATTTTTTCCAGAATAATATTTGTTATTTAGATGAATACGCATGAAACTACCATCATCATTTAGTGGTATACAACCATGATAGAGTAAATTGTTATTATATGCTTTATAGACGCTACCTTTTTGGTAAAGAAAATCAATATGTTTGCGCAAGCGTACACTATCTAAAAATGCTGATTTTATATCAGATAAGACTTCAGCTTCTTCTAAAGATAATTCATAAGGATTTTGAGGATTTATTGTAGGGAAGGACGGGCTTTTTATTGGATAAGATATATTATTTATTTTTATATGTTTAGAGGTGTAATCTATTTTATCTAATAAAAGACGACTATCCATTTGAAAATCTGGATTGCGTTTGATGAGTTGTCCTTCTAATTTAAATAAAATTATAGAGATGGTGCGTTGCATAGCGATTAATAGTGTTTTATTAGGATAGAGTTTGCTAGCTAATGAAGATAGAGAGCGAAGGCTGATAGCATATCCTTTTTCTAAAACAGCAGTATTATTATAAGATAAACAGTTTCGCACTACTGTCGCTATACAAGCTTCATTACCACACATGGCACCCATCCATAAGATATCATGATTGCCCCATTGAATATCTACAGAATGATGTTGGCGTAGCATATCTATGATAGAGTCAGGTCGTTGTCCTCGGTCATAAATATCGCCAACGATATGCAAATGAGCAACAGCTAGTTTTTTGATGAATTTTGTAAAGGCAATGATAAAATCTGTGCCACTATTGATATTGATTAAAGTATTTAAGATAGTATTGAAATATACCTCTTGGAACGTATCATCATTTGGTCTAGCTGTGAGCAATTCAAGAATGATGGTTTCATATCCTTTAGGCAGTAAATTTTTTAATTCTGATTGAGGATATTTATAAGACATCAATCTTGATAGACGCAATAAATAGATGAGATTTTGAGAATACCATTGAGTAGTGATTAATTTTTGTTTTTTTAAATTGAGTATTTTTTCTTTAGGATAATAAATTAAAGTACAAAATTCAGCTTTTTGAGAGGTGGACATTTCTTCAGAAAATAAATAATCTACTTTTTCTTTGATGACACCAGAGCAATTATTGAGAATATGGAAGAAGGATTCATATTCACCATGTAAATCACTCATAAAATGTTCTGTTGGTCGAGCTAAGTTTAAAATAGCTTTTAAGCGAATTAGCTCAGTTACAACAGATTGACGATTAGGGTATTTTTCTGACAATAAATAAAGATATTTGTATTTTTGTTTATTCTTATCCACAACAATACTCCTTTTTATAAGATGTGATATTAGTATTATATAATATTTTCATTTTTATGAAAATAAAGTTTTTTTAGTATACGTTTACTAAAATAGAGAAATAACAATTGCGGAATAATTGATAAAATCTTATAATAGAATAGTTAATATTTAAATGAATTTGAATAATGTGAGGGATAATAATTGGGAAATGGAGATAAAAAAAATAAAAGCAGTTATGTAAAATATATCTTGATATTAGTAGTTGTTTTTATTTTATCTGGTATGGTAGGAGCTTTTTTTGCTAATGCGTTAGTTGATAATAAACCAGATTATAATGAAGATGATAAAAAAGGTATGTTAGTTGCAAAAGATAAGGCTACTGTAATGATTATGGGGGTAGATGAGCGTGCTGATGATGTGGGGAGAAGCGATACCCTAATGATAGCGACATTAGACCCAGATAAAAATCAAGCAGCATTATTATCTGTACCTCGTGATACGCGTGTAAAAATAAAAGGTCATGGCTTTGATAAGATTAATGCAGCTTATGCCTATGGTGGTAGAAAATTAACTCAAGAAACCATTGAAAGTTTATTAAATACACATATTGATCATTATATAAAAATTAATGTACATGGTTTTACTAAAATTATTGATGCTTTAGGCGGTATTGATATTGATGTAGAAAAACGCATGTATTATGAAGACCCATGGGATGATGATGGCGGTTTATATATTGACCTTCAGCCAGGTATGCAACATATGGACGGCAAGACTGCGATAACATATGTGCGTTATCGTGATGAAGAGGGTGATATTGGTCGTATCAAACGTCAACAGAATTTCATGAAAGCAGTAATGGACAAATTAGTATCTCCAACAATTATTCCTAAATTGCCAGCTATTGTATCTGCTGTTTCTGATTCAGTAGAAACTGATATGTCAGTTAGTGAAATATTATCTTTCTTGGGAACACTTCAAGACGCAAAAGATAATGGATTAAAATCAGAAATGTTACCAGGTAAACCAGTATATATAGAAGGTATTAGCTATTGGGTACCAGATATCAGTAAGACAAGACAGATTTTAGCAAATACATTAGGCATAAAAATCAATCAATCAATTACAACATCTATTCATGAAGATAATATAGAATATGAAGAATCTATTCCTGATAATGCTGTAGAAGTAACAGAAAAAGAACGCATAAAAAGAGAAATTGCACAGGAACGTGAAGAAAGATTGCAACGACTTCGTGAAGAACAAGAAAAATCTACAAAACGATTTAAATCTGAAGTAGATGAAGAACGTCCACGAACAAATAGTAATCGAGAAAAAGTAGAAACTAGAGAAGAAACTCCAGTGGAAGATAATACAACAAAACAAAAAGAACCTGTGCCACAAACACCAACAAGAGATGTCCCAGCTATAGATATGAATACTACAGGTAAATCATAAATAAAAAATACCGCAAATAGGATAAAAACTATTTGCGGTATTTTTAGTTAACGAAATAATAAATTTAAGATTAATGTTAAGATAATACTAATTAAAATAGAACTACCTAAAGGAAAATAAACGCCCCAATTATTACCTTCCCATTTAAAATCAAATGGCAATTTACCTAGAGGTAATAATTTTCCACCAAAATGGATTAATAGACCGATAATAACAAGAGCAATTCCTATATAGATGAGTATTTTTCCCATATCATACATAGCAAAATCCTTTTGTCTTATAAATTATTTATCGTCTTCTTTGATTTCAAAAGCAGCAAGAGCAGCTACTTTATCATTATTATCCATATTCATCATTTTTACGCCTTGAGTATTTCTGCCAATTACAGAAACTTCTTCAATATTTGAGCGAATGACGATACCTTCAGTAGAAATGAGCATGAATTCTTGTTGGCTATCTACAACTTTAATGCCAATTACAAAACCAGTTTTTTCAGTGACTTTGATATTGATAAGACCAATGCCACCGCGAGTTTGTGTGCGATATTCAGAAGTTGCAGTACGTTTGCCAAAACCATGTTCAGTAACAGTTAAGACTTCGCAATCATCACGGATATTGTCCATGCCAATTACTGTATCTTCACCTTTTAATTTTATGCCAATGACACCGCGAGCAGTTCTACCCATAGGACGAACATCTTGTTCATTGAAGCAAATAGACATACCATCGCGAGTACCGATGATGATTTGGCGATTGCCATCAGTGAGTTTTACACCGATTAATTCATCATTTTCTTTTAAAGAAAGTGCGATAAGACCTGTCTTTTTGCGATTAGTATCAAATTCGCTAAGACCTGTCTTTTTAACAATACCATGACGAGTAGCCATAAATAAATATCTATCTTTAGAGAATTCCTTAATAGGAATGATAGCTGTGATAGTTTCTTCTTTAGCTAATGGTAAAAGATTTACAATGGCTGTGCCTTTTGCAGTCCTACCGGATTCAGGAATTTCATATCCTTTTAATTGATATACAAGTCCTTTATTAGTAAAGAATAAGATTGTATTGTGTGTAGATGTGATAATCATATTTTCAACATAATCTTCTTCTTTTGTACCCATGCCAGTAACGCCACGACCACCGCGTTTTTGATTGCGGTACGTAGTTACAGGGATACGTTTGATATAGTTATTATGTGTTAAAGTGATTACTACATCTTCTTCAGCAATTAAGTCTGCGATATCTACATCAGAACTATCATCTGTGATTTGAGTGCGACGAGCATCGCCGAATTTAGCTTTAACAGCAGAAAGTTCTTCTTTAATGATATCTAAGATTTTTTGTTCATCTGCTAAGATATTTTGTAAATCAGAGATATAATCTAAGATTTCAAGATATTCATTTTCGATTTTTTCGCGTTCAAGACCAGTTAAACGTTGTAATCTCAAATCTAAGATAGCTTGAGCTTGTTTTTCAGTAAGAGTATAGTCGCTCATTAAGACTTCTTTAGCGCTATCGCCATTTTTAGAATCACGAATAGTTTTAATGATTGGGTCTAAATGGTCAAGTGCAATAGTTAAGCCTTCTAAGATATGAGCACGAGCTTGAGCTTTTGTGAGTTCATACTGTGTACGACGGCGAATAACATCTTCTTGATGTTTGATATAGTAATGTAAAACTTGTTTTAAGTTGAGAATACGAGGTCTGCCATCAACTAAAGCAAGCATAATTACACCAAAAGTTTCTTGTAATTGAGTATGTTGATATAATTGATTTAAAATAACTTCTGGATTTGCATCACGGCGTAAATCAATTACAATACTCATACCATTGCGGTCTGATTCGTCATTTAAATCGGTAATACCATCAATTGTTTTATCACGAACAAGTTCAGCAATGCGTTCTACAAGACGAGCTTTATTTACTTGATATGGTAATTCAGTTACAGTGATACGTGGTTTACCATTTGGCAAAGTAGTAATTTCTGTGCAAGCACGCATTTTTACTGCACCACGACCTGTTTTATAAGCAGAAATAATGCCATCACGACCCATAATCATTGCTCCAGTAGGGAAATCTGGACCTTTGATAGTTTGCATTAATTCTTCAACAGTAATTTCAGGGTTATCAATCATCTGTAAAACGCCATCAATTACTTCGTTTAAATTATGTGGTGGTATATTAGTTGCCATACCAACGGCAATACCAGAAGAACCATTTACTAAAAGATTTGGTATTTTAGATGGTAATACAGATGGTTCTTGTAGGGATTCATCATAGTTTGGTGTGAAATCCACTGTTTTTTTATCGATGTCTTGGAGCATTAATTCTGCAATTTTTGACATGCGAACTTCTGTATAACGCATAGCAGCAGCAGAATCGCCATCAATAGAACCAAAGTTTCCATGACCATCAGCTAATACATAACGGCAAGAGAAATCTTGAGCCATACGAACAATAGCATCATAAACGGAAATATCACCATGTGGATGATATTTACCTAGTACTTCCCCGACGATACGAGCAGATTTTTTATATGGTTTATTAGAGCCCATACCAGCTTCTTGCATAGCATACAAAATACGGCGATGAACTGGTTTTAAACCATCACGTACATCAGGTAACGCACGCATAACAATTACACTCATAGCATAATCAATATATGAGTTTTTCATTTCATCTTCAAGATTTACAGGGAGAATTTTTCCTGTATTTATAGTTTCTGTCACATTCTCACCTCAATTTTAATCTACGGTCAAAATATGACCGAAATAACAAATTACGACAATCATCTTAACTAATATATTTTATCATTTTTAGCGAAAAAAGTCTATGATATAAGGCTTTAGGGCTATATTAGATAAAAAAATCAGTTGTTAAATAATGAATGTTAGATAACAACTGATGAAAATTTTTATAAATTTTTTAATGCTTCTTTATAACGAGAAGAAACTCTACGGGAGTCTCTTATTTTTTGACAAGTCATTTTAAAAACATCTTTAGATAATGACTGTGTTTGCAAAAAATTTAAGCCTTTGTCTGGATAATACGAAAAATATTTACTAAAAGCCCATGCTTTAGCCATATTTACACTATAGGAAATATCTTCTGTGTTATAGACTAATTGAAGTGTATTGTCAGCAAAATCTTCTGTTAAGTAATAGTCTAATAACATCACAATGGCAAAACGCAATTCATATTCGTTAGGGCTGTTTAAATAATTTTTTATAAAAGATAGATATAAATCTTTATCTTTAGTTTTTAATTGGAAACTGGCGCAAAAACTATCGCAAATAGACCAATTATTTATCTTAGGTAAGAAATTTTGAATTAATTTTTGTTTTGCATTTATATCAATAGGAGCATAAGCAATGACAAAGCCTTCAAGCATGATTTGCTCAAAATATTCATTTGTATTTTGATTTAAAAATTCTTGCCAATTATTTTTTACTAGGTCTTTAGCAATTTTTCGCAATTGTGGTAAACGTATACCGATAATTTTTATATTTTCTCTATCAATATTTTTAGGCAATAATTTTTGTACAAATTGAGCATAATTTTTATCTTGATAGGAGAATAATATTTGTAAAATATCGTTATTTTTTTGCATAAATAAATAACCTTCAATTACATGAGTATATAAAAATCCTTCACGCATACCAGCATCTTTATAAGTTATTGCTGTAGCATGGATTAATTTAGCGATTTCATTAGCTATGACCATGCCAGGAATGATAGTATGCAAACGGTCAGGTACAGTTTTTAATAAAGTTGTGATATCTTTATCTGTTAATTTATGCCCACGTGTGAAATGAGAAATCATTTCAGGAATTTTGTCAGCAGGTATAGTTTCATTTATATCATCTTGAGCGTACATTTCGTTATATAAAGCTCTAGCTCCTTTACATGTACCGCCAATACCACAGATTTCAGCATGGGAAATATCTTTGAATTCAGGTGCTGTATCAATAATAGCATGAACTTCTTTTATCATTTGTGCGATTTCTTCTTCGCTAGGTAAAAAGTCAGTCGCATATTTTGTATGGAGAGCTAAAGAGCCAATAGGCAAGCTAGTCTTTTGGATAATTTTATTGTTAGCAAAACGAATGAGTTCTGTACTAGCACCGCCGATATCAATGATAAAACCATCATGATAATCAAGTTCATGTGTAGCAGCGATAAAATCATAAGTTGCTTCCTCATCACCAGAGATGATATGCAAATCAATACCAGTGCGAGCAATGATTTCAGCGACAGCTTCTTTACTATTTTGAGCATTGCGAAGTGCAGCAGTAGTGAAAGCACTTACATTTTCGATATTAAAAGAAGTCAAGAAGGATTTAAAACTGTTTAAAATCTCACAAGCTTTATCAATACCAGCTTGTTCCATGACATTATCCTTGACATAACTTGCTAAACCTACAGTATATTTGCGCTTATGAATAAGATTTAACTTATTATCCAAGATTTCATAAATAGCCATACGAATAGTAGTAGAACCAATGTCAATAACTGCATATAACATAAAAATATACCCTCCCAAAAGTTAGTATTCATTTTTCTTTTAAATAAAAGAAAAACGAATCAAAAAGAAAATATACCCGCAATATTGATTTTACTTTGACAAAGATAAAACAATGTCTACAACGCTCTAAACTCGCTTCGCTCAGACAGTAGGACTAAAACCGTATCCATAGTTTTATCTTTGTCAATAGCTTTCAGCTACCGTAAAAGTCTGCTAATGCGGGAAAGTTTGGTATTATATTAATAACACGTAATATTATTTTCCGCATTATAAATTTTTAGTGGTAACCTTTAGGTTATTTTCAAAGCTAAAAATTTATCTGCGGTGATTTCTTTGGTTCGTTTCTTTGTCACCAAAGAAATGAACAACTTATTTGAATAAATCAATTACTTGTTTTCCGATTAATACGATGGACATGATGATAAATAAGGTTTTTACGTATGTAGCACCTTTGGCAATGGCCATGCGAGCTCCGCAGAAGGCTCCAACCATCATGGCAAGCCCCATAGGAATGGCGTAGGCAAAATCGACAATGCCAGAGCTGATGAAAAATAATGCACCAGCGATGTTACTAGCGAAGTTTAAACCACGAGCATTAGCAGCAGCACCGATAAAATCGAAACCTATCCAAAGAAATGCAAATAATAAAAATGTGCCAGTACCAGGGCCGAAAAATCCATCATAAAAGCCAAAAATAAATGCAGCAATAGCGCTTAGTATCCACATTTTTTGACTCATACCATTAAATGTAGCGACTTGACCAAATTCTTTTTTTGTCAAAGTATAGATAGTTACCGCTACAAGTAAAATGATAATTAAGGGACGAAGAAAGTCAGAAGGAATTAATTTTAAAATACTAGCACCACAGATTGAGCCAATGAAAGAAAGTGGTAGTAAATATTTTATAGTAGAAAAATCTACTCTACCAGAGCGAACAAAAGAGGCAAAACCAATTGTAGCACCCATAGAAGCAGACACTTTATTCGTAGCTATAGCTGTAACGGGAGGCATGCCAGTAAATAAAAGTGCAGGTAAAGAAATAAGACCACCACCGCCAACTACAGTATCGATAAAAGCTGCGATAAATCCAGTAACAATTAGAAATAAACACATATAGATATTAATATCTTCCATCAAAACATCCTTTCTAAAAATAAATTTAATTTGAGTTAATTAATAATATATTTTATCATAAATTTTTAGGGATAAAAGATATATAGTAAGTTATTTTTGATGATGATGGATATGTTGATAAAAAAAGTCAGTTTTAGCTTTTACTAAAACTGACTTTTATTTTAATCTTTATTACTAGAAGTATTGATACCAGCACCAGTTATTGGAATGATAACACGGTAATTATCTGGTTTTCCTTTTTTGAAATATTTTAAAGCACCAGCAACGGAAGCAGCAGCAGTTGGTTCAATATAGATACCTTTTCTACCTACTTGATGCTGAGCTTCGATAATTTCTTCATCATCTACAGTGAGGACTTCACCATTGCTACGAGTAATTGCCATGAGCATTTCTTTTAAACGCATTGGTTTTTCTACACGTATGGAATCAGCTATAGTATAACCAACTTTGGAACCTTTACGTTTTTTCTTGAATGCATTATATAAAGGACAGCAATTTTCGCTTTGAACAGCGATGAATTTTGGTAAACGACCAATTTCTTCAAATCCATAATAAAGACCGAGAAGCATTGTACCATTACCAACAGGAAGGAAAATATATTCAGGTACATGGTCATTTAATTGATGGTAAATTTCATAAGCTAGAGATTTTATTCCTTCAAAGAATAAAGGATTATAGACATGAGAAGCATAATATGTTTTAGATTTTGTAGCTTCTTTTTGAGCTGTTTTCGCTGCGGTATCACGATTACCAATAACAAGGCGAATTTGAGCACCAAAAGTTTCAATTTGTTTTAATTTGCCTTCAGCTATATTTTCAGGTACATAAGCAGTACATTTCATGTTTGCCGCAGCTGCGTAAGCTGCTATAGCAGAAGCTGCATTTCCTGAAGAATCTTCAATTATGTGTTTTATGCCTAGATTTTTTAGTATGCTAATCATTGTCTTGGCACCACGGGCTTTGAAAGAACCTGTTGGATTTAAGTTTTCCATTTTAAAGAAAAACTCTTGTTTACCAAATTTTATGGGTATAAGCGGTGTTTCAATTTCTCCAATAGAAACTTCTGGTGTTATAGGATCAGTGTTATTTTTATATAATCTAAATAAACCACCACAAGAACAATGGTAAGAAATTGAATTTAATGGATATTCTTTTTTACATTTTTCACAATAAAAATGCATACTAATCATCTCCTAGAAATATTTTTGTAACATAAAATGGGAAATTATTCCTTTGTAGATTTAAGGAAATATTAAAAAATATATTAATATTTAATAAATTAACGAGCGTTATATGTAGGTCATAATTATATTATTAAGTATATAAATATATATTCTATAGAATAAAATATTTTTCCTTTTAAAATTTTAAATAATGATGAATTTATTAAAAAAGATATAGAAAAAATACAAAAACTTTTGTATGATTATAGTTGAGCATGAAAAAAAGCCTTAATTTATAAGGTTTTTTCAGCTATAAAAACTTTTTTAAAATTTTTTATAAAAAAATTAAAAAAAGGTGTTGACATTTCCTTGTAAAGGTCATATAATAATACATGTTCTCACGGGGAACAAGTGAGAAACGGGGCATGGCTCAGTTTGGTAGAGCACCTGGCTTGGGACCAGGGGGTCGCAGGTTCGAATCCTGCTGCTCCGACCATTAGAAATTATAGGAAGCGAAAGCTTCCTTTTTTTGTTTATTAGCGAAGGCATAAGCTTTCGCTTTTTTTATAAATAAATTTAATTTCGAGGTATACATAATGTCAACTGAAGTAGTAGTTAAGAAATCTTATTTGCAAGTTATTTTATTAGCAATGGGTCATTTTTTTAATGATTTTTATTGCAATTTTTTACCTATCTTATTGCCGATTTTAATACCTAAATTGGGCTTATCACTTACCTTAAGTGGTGCGTTAGTTATGGTTATGTCTTTATCTGCAAATGTGTTACAGCCTGTTTTTGGTTATTTTATGGATAAATATAATTTTAATAAGATTATGCCACTGATTATTCCTTTTGGAGCTGTATTTATCTGCCTTACTAATTGGGCAAGTAATTTTATTGTATTAGCTGTTTTGATTGGACTTAGTGGATTGGCTGTTTCTACATTTCATCCTATGGGTGCTGGTCTAGTCAGTAAAGTGGCACCTGATGGAAAAATATCAACATGTATCTCAATATTTGTAGCTGGTGGCAGTTTTGGTTTTGCATTGGCTCCTATTTTATTAGTTTATTTTATGCAGATGTATAGTTTGGATTATTTACCTATATTGATTATACCTGCGATTATTTTAGGTGTATTGATGTATAGTTCAGGATTATCCAAAGCGCGTTTTGTCAATGAACAAGTAGCTAAAAATATGCATTTTAATTTAGCTCAAATTTTGCAAAATAAACCGTTAATGTTGCTTAATATATCTATGGGACTTAGAGCATGGTTATTTACAGCTCTAGTTACATTTTTACCTTTATGGGCAATAGAAAAAGGCTGTGATAATACTTTAAGTGGTTGGATTTTGACAATATATTTATGTGGTTCTGTAATCGGTGGTTTAATTGGTGGAGCATTAAATGATAAAATCGGCTATAAAAAAGTAATTTTGTGGGCTTTGATATTTACATTAATTCCTACAATGTATTTCTTGTTTGCACAACAAATAAATATATTGATGTATATTGCTTTATTTGTTGGTGGTGGCTTGGTCATGGCAGCAAATCCAGGAGCTATCGTTTGGGGTCAGGATTTATTGCCAGATAATCCAGGTATGGCTTCCGGTATGATGCTCGGTTTATCTTTTGGTCTTGGTGGTTTTGGCACAATGCTTACAGGCTCACTTGCTGAAAGTTATGGACTTACTATGGCATTAGCATTGACTGCTATATTATTAGTTATAAGTATTGTATTAGTTTATTTAACTCCAGAAAAAAGAAGACAATAAATTTATTATGTTGAAATATAAAAAAGGCAAGTAATTTAATTTACTTGCCTTTTGTTTTTATTATATTGTAATCATAATGTAGTTAAGATAAATTCACCTGTGCCGTTTAAGATATATTCACCCATATCAGCAGGAATAAATACACTTTCGCCTTTGGTGATAGTGAAGCTATCACTACCATAAGTCAATGCTATTTGTCCATCTAAAACTAAGATAGAATGGAAACTATCCTTTTTAGCATTTAATGAGCAATTGCCGTGTAAATCAAAATGACTTACATTGAATAATTTACATTGTGCGAGAATTGTTAAATCATAATCTGCAAAAGCTGTGAGTTTGGCGATAGGTTCAGGTTTTCTAGTTGGTGGTTCAAGTTTAGTTACAGCGAGAGCTTTTTCAATATGAAGTTCACGAAGTTTACCGTCTTTGCCCACACGACCATAATCATATACACGATAAGTGGAATTAGAACTTTGTTGAATTTCTGCAATCAATGCTCCTGCACCAATAGCATGGAGTGTACCTGCTTCGATGAAAAATACATCACCTTTTTTTATTGGCACTTGATTGCAAACTTCAAGAAGAGTATTATCTTTGATGCGACGTTCAAATTCCTGGTGAGAAATTTCATGAGTAAATCCATAGATTAAAGTAGCATCTGGAGTTGCGTCCATTACATACCACATTTCAGTTTTACCAGATTCGCCTTCGTGTAAAAGCGCATATTTATCATCTGGGTGAACTTGTACAGATAAACTTTGTTTAGCATCAATAAATTTAATTAAAATAGGGAAATCTTTATCTTTAGGAGCTTTTGTACCAATTACTTGTTTGCCTACTGTTTCAATATATTGGGCTAAAGTTTTACCAGAAAATTCGCCATTACTGATAATGCTTTGTCCATCATGATGGCAAGATAATTCCCAGCTTTCAGCTACAGGATCAATATCAGTTTGTTTATTAAATTCATCGCGTAATCTTGTACCGCCCCATAGATAATCTTTAAAAGCTGCATTTAGTTTTAATGGGTAAAGCATTATATCAAATCCTTTCAATTCGCTTAAATAAAATACTAATTTTATCTTATCATTAATTTAATTTTTGTCTAGTAAATTTATGTTAATTTTTATATTATTTAGAAATTCTAAACAATATGTTTTACTTTACATATATTTTTCCGTGTGTTAGGATATAAATAATATTTTTTGTCAAATCTGCACATCTAAATGAGATGTTGCAGATTTTTTGCTATGAAAAACTTTTTGAATGATAATTAATAGCATTTATATTTTTAGGGGATGGGTGATTTTTATGACAGATGCAAATACTTTAAAACGTAATACAGCATGGCTGTCTATTATGTCGAATACTTTATTAGTTATTTTAAAACTAGCTGTTGGTTTATATGTAGGCGCAGTAAGTTTAGTCTCAGAAGCACTTCATTCAGGTGTGGATTTAATAGCTGCTTTTATTGCTTTTTGGGCTGTGCGCAAAGCTGTAGTACCACCAGATAAAGAACATGATTATGGTCATGGTAAATTTGAAAATTTATCTTCAGCAGTAGAAGCGTTATTGATTGTAGCTACGGCTATCTTTATTATTTATGAAGCAATACACAAATTTAATACACCATTAGACCCAGAATTTTTACAATATGGTATTTATATCATGTTTATTTCTATTGTAGTAAATATAATTGTTTCTCGTCGCTTGATTGCTGTAGCAAAAAAAACTGATTCTCAAGCATTAGAAGCTGATGGATTGCATCTTCAAGCAGATGTTTGGACTTCTGTAGGTGTTTTATTAGGTCTTGTAGGCATGAAAGTCTTTGGCTTTTTATGGTTAGACCCTGTTATTGCAATTATAGTGGCTTTGATTATATTCCGTGCTGGTTATAAAATGGTAGTAGATAGTGCAAGAGAATTGACTGATAGCAGTTTATCTCAAGAAGATGAAGCGATTATTGGAGAAATAATTTTATCACATAAAGGTTTAAAAGGTTATCATCATTTGCGCACTAGAAAATCTGGTTCTGATAGACTTTTAGATGTGCATGTTACTTTTGATAAAGATATGCATTTAGAAGAAGTTCATAATATTTGTGATGATATTGAATGCAAGATAAGAAATAGATTTGGTGGATTTGATATCACTATTCACCCAGAACCAGTAGATGAAAATGGTTCAGTTATAAAAAAAAACTACGTTGAAGCAGTGAGGTAAAGATGGTGGAAAAAGTTCAATATAAAGTAAATGATGTAGTGCGTATGAAAAAAAAGCATCCATGTGGTAGTGATACATGGACAATACTTAGAGTGGGTATGGACTTTGGTCTAAAATGTAATGGTTGTGGTCATTTTGTAATGATGCCTCGTGTAAAATTTGAGAAAATGGCTAAGGCTATAGTGACTGAAGAATAATAAATCTAGGTATTGTATTTTGATTTTGACAATGATATAATTTTTGTGGTTCTAATCATATCATGAATAAGTGGAGAGGTGTCCGAGTGGTCGAAGGTGATTGACTCGAAATCAATTGTACCGAGAGGTACCGTGGGTTCGAATCCCACCCTCTCTGCCAGCGAAATTACAGGCTTTGCAAGTTTTTTGCAAAGCCTTTTTTATTTATATTTTTTAAGATTTTATGAGTTTTGGTTCCATTTTGGTTCCACTTGCTAATTTTAGTTGATTTTTTCATCAGATTTTTTAAATAAAGTATTACCAACTTGTTCAGCTGCAATACGTTTATTATTCGTGGTTACATGAGTGTATAAATCAGCTGTAATGGATATAGAACTATGTCCTAAGATTTGGGAAGCTGTTTTTATGGCAACACCAGATGTTAACATTAACGAAGCACAACTATGACGTAAGTCATGGAAGCGTATTTTTTTTAATTTTTTACGTGCTATCATATTAGCAAAGTTTTTGGAGAAATATTGTGGATTGATAAATTTCCCATTATCATAACAAATAATCCAGCCCTCATCATGATATTCATTTTCTAGTAGTTGCTTATTTAAGTGATTTTTTTCAATTCTTCTTTGAATAATATCGAATACTTCTTTAGGGGCATTGATAATACGATTACTTTCTTCACTTTTTGGTGGAGTAACTTTAACTATATTATTAACACGTGTTAATTGTTTTGTAATTTTTATAGTCATATTATTAAAATCAATATCATTTTCTTGAAGTGCTAGACATTCACCTTCACGTAATCCACAAATTGAAGCTAGAGCTATTGGTACTTCATAAATAGTGTCTTTTGTTATTTCAAGTAATTGTAATATTTCATTTGCTGTATAGATATTACCACGATATTTTTTGGGTTTAGGAGTATTACTAATGCTAGTCATAGGGCTTACGTAGATAAGCTTTTTCTTTACAGCATAGGATAATGCTTCATTTAATACTCTATGGGTATATTGAACCGTTTTAGGAGATAAACCGCCTTTACCGTCCATTCTACCTTCTTTGAGTAAAAACGCATATAGCCTATCAATATCTAGAGAGGATAATTTTTTCAAGTCCAGTCCACCTAGATTAGGAATTAGATGCTTTTCTATGATTCGTTTGTAACCATTATAAGTAGTCTCACGAACATTGACTTCAACATAGGATTTTAACCATTCAGTTAAAAAATCTTTGACTAATACAGCCTTAGGTGTAAAGAACATGTTTTGGTTTTGTTGATTATTTATCTCTAATAAAAATGCTTCAGCATCAGCTTTTGTTAGAAAACCTCTTTTTGTGGTACGTTTTCTTTTACCTGTTTCAGGATCAGTGTAACGATATCTTACGGAATAAACTTTTAATTTTTTACGCATTTTTCCTTGTTTATCAAGTACATTAAAGCGTTCTTCTTCTAAAATTTGTCCTTGCATGATATAGTTCCTTTCGTAAAATAAGGAGCGAATAATCGCTCCTTATTTTGATATGTTATGCTTTTTTAATTGTGTATACTTTTTTGAGCTTCTGTTTCTAGCCATTGGTCAATAGATTTGATAGGTAAGCGGAATTGACGACCGATTTTTACTGACGGAATAATACCTTCGTTAATCAATTGGTAAATTTTATTTCGACCAATACCAATATATTCAGCGGCTTCTATTACAGAAAAAGTTGCTTTTTGCATATTAAAACCTCCATTTCATAAATATAGTATATTATTAAATAATTTTAATTTATCATTTTTTGTTTAAAGTATTATTTGAAGGTTTAGTGAGGAACATAACTTGCTTTAGCTTACGTGTTGTTGAGTATATGCTAGACATTTCATCAATATATTTATTAATCAAAGCTTGTACAGCTTCATTTGACATATTCTCGGTATTGATTTTTTCTATTTTGCCAGTTTCTAAGTGATGTATAATTCCGATAGCTTTTATAGCGTTATTATCTTCATTAAGCATGGTAATACCCATAAAAACTTTTTTATTCATAGTTTTAATCCTCCAGTATTCTGTTAAAGTTAAATAATATGGATTGGGGCTTAGATTTAGTGGTATTGAAGAAACCTAATAATTCTTCTCGAATAGCTTTTTGCTTATTAATATCGTTAATTTTTGTAGGAGCTTGATAAAAGGAGGCTATTTCAAAATCAATTGGGTTATTTGGCGGTTTAGCATTATAAGGTTCATAATCTGTATTAAAAGAATTATCATTAGCAGTAAACATAGTATCTTCATCAATTAGATTTGATTTTGAGTTGATATTATCAAGTGTAGCAATATTTTCATTTAATATAAAAGAATTTTTCTTTCGTAATAATTTAGGTATGTTGTATTTTTCAAGAATGTCATCAATAAAATCTTTAAATTGATTGAGTTCAGAAATACCTTCGGAATATTTAAGTTCTGTAGAAATATTTAAGCAATCCATAACGATATGAGCGTGTGGTCGGTGAGGTATATTGTTGTGGACAGCCATGACCATTTGATAATCGTTAGCATAAAAGTTGGCAATTTCTTTTGTAACTTGAAGATATTCTTCAAATGATAATTTTGGAGAATCTTTGGTGGAATATGACAAAACTATATGTTTTAAGGGACGACCTGTATTTTTAGCAATTGATTTAGCAAAAAAGCCGAAGCTTTCTAAAATATTATCAGGATCAACCATATTACAAGCAATCAATTTAGAATTGGTAGCATCATTGCGGGTAATATAGCGTAAGTGCTTTTGTGAGATATTTTTATTTTCATCAGCGTTGTGAGCTTTGGTATTAACAACTTTTACAATTGAACCAGTTGACATAAACGTTCTACCTCTCTTTTTATAGCTTTTGTATTGGGATTATCTGTAGAGTAAAGTAATTTTAGCTTCATTATGGCTGTTTTTAAGGGTTTATCATCACTACCTAGGGGATTAGCCTCTAGGTAGTGATAAATTAACTCATTTAAAGCCTTAGTAACGGTTTTACCCTCAGCTTTGATCTTTTTCTGAAACCTATTTTTGAGTTCAGCAGTTTCATAATTGAAACTGCCTTTTAAAGAAGTTTTATCCATAATTTATTCGTCCTTGTATTTTAATTTGGTAAAGGCATTAAAGGTTTTTTCACCTACACGAATTTTTTTGCGTTCAATATTTTTGAATGTACGAAGTATCATTTCACTAAATACTTTAGAACTTTTTAAAGTGAAATCTTCTTCCATACAGAATTGGTAATATTGATGATAGAGTTCTTTAGTACTAATACCTTTGCTTTGTTCGTCAAATTTGATATGTTTAGTGAAAAATATTTGTATAGAGTTAATATCATTTAAATAAATCTTGTGTAGATTTAAAACATCTTTAGGAGTTGAAAAGACGCCATTGCTTCTATAAACATTTGCAAAATATTTTAAAGCGATTGAAATAATTGCATCTTTTTCAGTTAATAAATCATTAACGAGTGATAAATTACGTTGGCATCGAGGAATAGATATGTTAAAGGGGACAATGTTTAATCGGTCAAATATAGCTAATATGTTGCCATCGTCGAACTCAGGTAAATCATTTGCCGTGTATAGCTGTCGTACATTTGGTTTTATTTTTATTGGATTTTTACATTTTTGTTCAACCATGATGTTTTCACCAGCTGTAATTGACTTGAATTTAGCTAAATTTTTAAGTTTACTCTTAATCATTTCATCACCAATGTTTAATTTTGCAGTGGCAATTTCATAAGTACTAAATCTCGAAGAAATGTCTTGAAAATTAACATGGGATACTAAATCATTAGGGAAAATGAGTTTTGAAATAAAACGTGCCATTGAGGATTTACCCGAAGCGTGTTCGCCGAGGAAAATAACAACTTTTCTTAAGTTGTTTACCGAAGATAGTAAAAAGCCCATATTTTCAAGAAAATATTGTTGTAATTCATTATCATTTTGAAATGCAGTTGTTAGGAAATTGCTAAAATTTGGGGAATTTTTTTCTTGGATATTAGTTTGATAATTAGCGTCAATTATATAAGTGAATAACTTATTACATTGGGATTTATCAGAAATAAATTGAAGATTTTTTAGATTAAATATACCATTTTTTAAATTAATTAAATATTCTGGATTTAATTCTTGAGAATCAATTTGAATTCGAGTATCAACCATAAGATCATCAATAATAGTATCAAGAATATTTTTATTAATGAACCTTTGAATATCTTTGGAAAACAGGTGTTGTCGAAGTGATAGATTAATATTGTCAGAGAACTTTCTTAAAATCTTGAGCGTGCTGTCATGATAATATAGAAATTTGCCATCAGATTTAATGAGGTTGCTTTCTACAATAGCGTCTTTTAAACGTTGTGGAACAATGACAATTTCGCCGTTTTTTAAGGTTTTGATAAATATGTTTGGGTTGGTAATCATAAAAAAGCTCCTAAAAATTTATTATACTCAAAGTATAAATTTTTGACGTCTGAGGTAATTGTAAATAAAAATTTGAAGTCTGTCATTAGCTTTTTTATGAAAACTTGTGTATTATTTCATTTGAAATTTTTTGCAACTTTTTTTAAAATAGACTATGTAAAGTATTGATTTATAAGGATTTTTGTTATTTTGTGATTGAAGATTTTATCTATAATTTTTTTGTGTAAAATTTTGCAAAATAGGTGATTAGAATGTTAAAAAATTCAAAAACTATAATAAAAGAAAAGATAATACAGTATGATGATGAAACGAAAAAGTTAATAAAAGCTATTTTGAAAGATTATCATAAATTGTTAAATGATAAAGAAAAATGGGAAGAAAAAAAGAAAAATATTGTTGCGAATATTAGAGCTTGTTTTGACTACTTAATTATTCCTGAAAATATTCTAAAAAAAATAACTGTTAAAGATCGAATTAGTTATAAAAAAATACAGCAAGAACTCGCATATGAATTAGAAGTGTCGATGAGTAGCGAAATTGAAAAGACACGAATATTTTATGAAAAAGATGTGGAAAAGTTAAATAAAGAGTTAAAGTCTTTAGAAAAAATAACAAATGAAAAGTACGATACAATTAATTTAGAAGAATGTTCAGATATATTATCCTTAAATAGAGTTCATGTTGATAAGATTATTAAACAATTAAAAGATAGTGCTAAAAGAGTAATAGATGAAAGTATATTACCAATAGATTTAGATTATAGTCAAAAGGAGAAAGTTCTTCTTAATTTAAGACCTTTAATTGAAAAAAAAATAATGTCTGAAGCTTGTTGGAGTGAATATAAAAAGATAATAGAAGAACAACAAAAAATATTAGAAAAAATAAAATTAGTATATGATGATTTAGTAAAATTAAGATATATAATAAAAACAGAAATACCAAATGAGACTATATTTGCTTTGGGCTTTATTGAGGATAGAGATATTTTAAATGGGGCAAAGATATTAAGTAATATTTTAAGTCGTAGAACTCAATTATATATAGATATGATTCAGGAATTACCTGATAATATAAAAGAAGAGTTTAAAAATTATAGAAATACGGGCTTATATATGCACATAGGTTCGTTAATAAAATATTATGAAGTGAGTAATAAGAAAAGTTTATCTTTGAATGATAGTAGATGTTTTAGGAATTATATTGATAATTTAAAAATTATTTATCAGGACACAAAGTTGATAGAAATAGAGATGCTTCCTAAAGATTATACAAATATTGAAATATTTATGGATTTATTACAAATAAAAGATAAAGATTTAGCTGAACTTTTAGGTATAAGCTCATCAGAATTTTCAAGAATAAAAAATAGTAATAATAAAAAAATAAATGCTTTATTAGCAGAAAAGTTATCTATTTTATACAAAGCATTAGAACAATATTTTGATAATAAAATTACAATTCCTAGTCAAAATATTATGAAAGGTAATAAAATAGTTGCTATGTTTTTTGATTGTGGACATAAAAAACAAATTTTTGATCAATATAGAGAATACTATAATAAAAAAGCTAGAGAGTTAAATTTATTAAAAGTAAATAGAAAATATGATTATTTAATAAAGCATTTAAATTTTTTGGAAGCGAATATAGAAAAATTAAAAAAAGAAGATTTTGAGGCAATTCAACGATTATTAAAATTTAAATAAATAGTATTTTAAGGAACAATGGAACGAGTATATGTGGTATTGGAAAATGTGAGATAAAAGATAAATTTATTGGAACAAAAATTAGAACATCAAAACTTTTAGAAAATAATTTCTAAAAGTTTTGATGTTATATAGGAATTTCAATATTAAATCTAAAAAAAATTATCTTTTTTAGATGATTGACTTAAAACATATTTGGTTTATAAGCTTATAAAGCTAATACTTGATTTATGTTATTTATTTAAATTTAAAGAAGCCTATAATTTATAATAATCAATCAGATATAGTCCCGCATTATATTCTGGTTGATTAGCATTATTGTTGGTATTATTAAGTTCTCTATTATTATAAATAATATGATATTGAGAAGTATTATCTTTATAAATATTAAGATTTCTTTTATATCTATAAATAGTATGCTTATAATTTGTTTGAGAAACTTCTTTTATATAGACTTCAAAAAAGCCAATTTTATTTATACCATTTTGAAAATATTTTTTGATAGTATTTAGTTCTAAATAAAAACATTGATATTTTGTACGATATATTTCTGGAGTGTTCATATCACCATTATAATAGTTTGTTTTAGGGAGTACATTATCTTTATAATCTAACGTTTCATTGATTTTTTTATTTATATCTGTTAGCAGGTGATTTGCTATAAGCAATCGTAAAATCTCTTCTTGGTTTTGTAATAATTTTTTAAAAGAAGTATTTTCTTGTTGAATTTTATCGATTTTATCATTTAATAAATCTAATTGATGTTTAATGAAAGAGAATTGTTCTTTAGATATGCTAGAATCTGGTTTTTGTTCTATTTCTTGTATTTGTTTATATTTTTCAAGACTTTTTAAAATATCGTTATATACCATGATAATATACCTCTCTATAATAAATAATTGATTTAGAATATGATAGTTTATAAATCAAAGTGAGATATAAGATATAGTTCGGCATTATATTCTGGTTGATTTTCTATAGTAAGTTCTTTTTCATTATGAATAATATGATAATTAGAATCTTTATAAATTCTAATTCTTTTTTTAGAAATATTGCTTAAATTATTATCTATAATAGAACAATCAAAGTTTGTTATTTATCCTATATATTTCAGGATAATTAAAATTATTATCTAAATAACCTAATATATTAAAAGCCGTATTCTTTTTTATACCATTAGAATCTTCGTTTATATAATAGATTTCAAAGAAGCTTTAGACATATTAATTTGATTTTCGAAATTTGTTATTAATTGATTAGACAATAATAATCGCAACAATTCGTCTATATTTTCTATATCTTTATCTTTTTTGATAATTTGATTTTTAAGATTATTGTAGTTATCATTTAGTAAAATTAATTGTTCAATAATTAATTTAGAGCTTTCTTCTAATACAGATATTTTATCAATGATATTTTTTAGTAAATTATCTATTGATATCTGATTAGTTTTTTGAGTATTATTCATATTATGCTCCTAGTTTATAATAGGCTTGTTCAATTAATTCTATTTTTAGCTTAGGTAACATTTGTATTCTTTCAGCATTGAAGTCATGTTGTTCCTGTTCTTTTTCTAGATTAATAAGAAATTGATGCATATTATTTAATGATCGTTCTTTTTCATTTATAAAACCTTCTAGAAATGAATTTATTAGAGCGTTTTGTTCATTTAATGCTTGAGTTATATTATCAACTAAATTCTCATGAGCTTCTCGTAAAACTTTATCACAATAATTGTTCATTTTATATTTTTTACTATCACCTGGTGGAAGTTCAAGAATTTCACGACATTCATTACTATCTAAAGATATTTTTTTAGCTATTACATTTGTAATAGCATTTTCTATCATACAAGTAACAGATTGTTGTTTTTGTATGATATTAGATAATCCAATATCATTTTCTATTTCTTTATTCACTTTTAATTTATTTACTAATTCTAAAAAATACTTATTAACTATATCTATAGTCTCGTTTTCAATTGTTTGAGCAAGTTTTTTATAGTTATCTTCATATGAATATAATATTTCATTTAGTTTTTCTATTGTTGTAATATTAGAATTATCATCTAATTTTTCAGCATTACCGATATCTTCATTTGATTTGCTAAGTTTATTCCAAGCATATTTTGCTAGTTTACTAGCTCCTAAAGCTACTAATCCACCGATAGGACCTCCTAGAATTTTCCCTGCACCATCTAATAAACCGCCAATAAGTCCCCAAATTCCCATATCTATTTCTCCAATCTATTTATTATTTCTGTACAAATTAAGATTTTAAATAGAGATTGTTCAATAGTTTTTTTATATAATAAACTATCTTTATTTAATACTGATATATCTATTTGTTTATAAGCATCTAAGTTAGCTTCTAATCGCTTAATTATATTAGCAATATCTACTTCAAAATCATCATATAAATGATATAAAATTTTTTCAATATATTTTGTATAAGCAATAGTAGTTTCTTGAATAATATCTGTAATAAATGCTTGCATTTCATTTTCTTTTTTCTTACCTGTTGGAAGTGCTAATATAGAGCGACATTTAGCATTGTCAAAGGAAATTTGTTTATTAATTTCTTTATCCCAAAAAGTTTGTATACTATTACTTAATTCTGTTAAAGTACTATCAAAGGAACGATTAGAAAAATTATACTTTTTAAGAATATCTACTTTGTTATCCATTAAAAATTGTAATTCTTCTACATAAAAGGATACACTATTTTTTATATCTTGAATAATAGGTGATGATATTTGCGTTACATTTGAACGAATGTCATTCAAAGTTTCTGCCATTTTACTTATATCTTGTACTGATGATTTTTGATTTATTTCTGGTGTATTTTCAATGTTTAGTTCTTTAATAAAGTTGAATATTTTTTTGCCTATATCATAAATAGTAAAAGGAATTTTCTTTATAATAGGGGCTAAAATTTGTAAAAAACTCATATTGCCACCTCATCTTTTATTTAAGTCTTTAATAGTTTTGGTAAGTTCACTAACTCTTTTAGTGGTTTGTACTCTTAATTGTTTTATTAAATCGTTTATTTCCTTTTTTTCATCTGAAGCTTTGCTCATTTTAGCTATATATTCTGCTTTTTTACGTTTTATTTCATCAATACCTTGTGTACTTGTTTGAATAATTTCCATTTGTTCATTTTTAATAGCAGTTAAACTTTGTTTTAATTCATTACTACATAAAGTATATGAAGACTTAATATCATTTATCATTTTTTGTTTATATTGAGATATTACTTCACGTTGTAATTTATCTTTTAAAAATTCAATATTAGTGAAATCTTTTAATTCGTTATAACCTTCATTTATATCTCTAATACGAAATTTACGTGTTATAGGCTCTAGTTGATAAAAATATTTATCATCATCTTTTGTGAATTCATTATTTCTATATTCTTCAAGTAAAGTATATAAAAAAGCTGATACAGGGATTAGATTTTTATTTGCTAAATCTTTTGTTTTATAACAACTATTACCTTTTAAATATTTAGCCCATTCATTTTTTTGTTTTTGCCAGTCTTCTTTAGGATTGTTTAAGGTATCCATTTGAGTACCAATGACATAAATTTTTTCTCTATCTTCACCAGCATTAGTAAATACACGATATATAGTTTGTAATTCACCATTTGTTAAAGCATCAGAACGTACACACATTAATACAGCATTTGCTCTATCAATATATTCTCTTGTTATATTAGAACGATATTCTATAACATCATCTAAACCTGGAGTATCTACAAGTACCACACCATTTGGTAATTCAAAATTTTTTAGACCTACAATAACCTCTTTTACAAAATAATGTGTAGGTGATTTAGAAGATGTCCATTTTATTATTTCATTTTTTAATTCTTCTCTACTATTACATACAAAATGTTGTGGTTCTTTTCCTAACCAATTATTTTTTTCAGCATCTGCGTTTAGGTTTTTATATTCTTCAATGAATACTTCTGCATTAGATTTTGTAACGCTATTCCATAATGCTGACCATTCTGTTTGAGAATAAAAAGTTACATTTACAAAATCTTCTTTAGCACTTTTAAATTTAGTTAAAGAAGCTGTTTCTGGTGTTACCTGTGTAGATGCTAATTCATAACCAATTAAAGCATTTATTAACGTAGATTTACCAGCTTTAATTGCACCGACAAGAGCAATATGATATTCAGGATTAGAACATCTTTGCAAAAATATATTTAAATCGTTTATTATTTTAGGTGAAATGTCTGATTTAAATTCATTAAGAGATAATAGTCTTTTTATCTGTTCAATAGTAGTTGCATATCTTTGAATTGTTTCATTCCATAAATATTTTGTATTATCAATAGGTGTATTTATGATTTTTTCAATTTCATTTTTTTTAGTTAAATATTCTTGTTCCAATTCGTTATTTTGTAAATACATAAAAATATACTCCTTTAAAATATTTTTATAGTTTTTTTATTAATTTATCAATGCTGACATCTAAGATGTCAGCAATTTTACTTAAGACAGTTAAGGATACAGATTTAAATATTAAACTAGCTTCTATTTTAGCTATATAAATTAGACTAATATTTACTTCTTGAGCTAATTGTTTCCTTGTATAGCCTTTTCTGTAATACATTATATTTAAGCCTATAAATTCTTCTATCAATTACTTTTTCCGTAGTGTATTTTCCTAATATAAAATTAGATATCTTCAACAATATCTTCGATTTTTACATTTAATTCTTTTACAATGTTTAAAAATATTCCTAAGGAACTAATTGAATTATTTTTTCCTCGTTCAATTTTAGATAAATATGATTCACTTATTCCAACAGCAGTAGCTAATTCTAACTGTGTCATTTTGCGAATACGTCGATAATATAATATTTTTGAACCTATCTTTATAAGTTGTTTATCAGTTAATTTTCTTGGCATTTTAAACCCCTACTTTGTTAGTTCTGCTTATATTATGCTATATTTTTTTTATTCTTACTTTCATATAATTCAAGTACTTTAACTAACAAACAAATAATAAAAATTTTTTATTATTAAGCTGTTTTTATTACTTGTTTTTGACAGTCCATACATAAAGGTTTATTATATCTAGCCATAGAAAATTGTACTACTCTATCACTTGCTATTTCTTCACCACAATTAGCACAAATAGTTATGGATTTTTTAATAGCAGATATTTTCTTTACATTATTAATTACTTTAGAACATTTGTTACCCATTGAAGAATTTTCATCTGTTTTAGTATCTGCTTCAGGATCATCACCTGTAGCAATACATAAACTCATCATATACGCATATTTTATAGCCGCTGTCTGTGCTTTCATAACAGCTTTATCTCCTACATCTTGACCACTACCTATACCAAATAAATCAACACATTCTCCGCTTTCACTATCAATTAATTTAATTTGGACATTAACAGTTACTAGGTGTTCTGTATTTCCCTTTAGATTGGTAACATCAACCATTGAAGCAATTTCTGGTATAACAACACTTGCAATCTTGTTCTTAGTTAAAGCAGAATTAACTTTTAAAAGCACATCTTCAGCTGTAGCATATTTATATTGATGGTATGAGTTCAAACCATTTTTAGCAATATGACCACATTCACTCATTACATTAACTAATTTTTTAGCGATTTTTGTATTTTCCATAATATATACACTCCTTAATATTTATCTGCAAATAATACAGTTACAATTTCATAATAATTTTTATCTGTAGCATCAGCTATAATATATATTTTGCCCTTTGAAGTCTTATAACTAGCTAAAATTCTATCGTTATAAACTATCGCTTCATTATTGGATTTAATATCATCAGTTGTTAAATCGCCCCAATCTTTGGAAATAAATCTTTCAATACATTTATTTATCTCTAATCTATATTTAGGATCTTCTTTAATATTTTGAGCAATTGTTCTTGTCTGATAAAAATTAGCTTTGAAAAATGGATTGTACATAATACTTCACTCCTTTTAAAAATTAAAGCCAAAGGTTTAATACCTTTGGCTTATTTACTTTACTATGCTATTTTTTCTAATTGTTTAAATTGCTTACCATATGGACAAAAGCTGGCAACACTGCAATAATCTTTACACTTGCGGTCATGCCAACGCTCTTTGCTATTACAAATATGAGGTGTTTGACCTTTTATTAATGCTTCATTTAGTCTTTTTGCTTTAGCTTTCATATATTTTTTTATCCATATATCTGAAATTTTATTTATATGAATTATATATACAGGACTTGTAATATTGCGTTCACTAGCTACTCTTAAATTAAAATCTCTACATAATGCTTGAATCTCCATTCGATTTACTTTAAAGCCTCTTTCTTCAAGTAATATACGATAATAATTAAGCTGAATAGCCCAATCTAAAATATGTTTAACTCCATCAGTTCGCCATTCTTTTTTGGTTTTTGGTTGACCTTTTTTTATACCTGTTTTATAAATTTCTCCAGTTGGTACATCAATTTTATAATAGCCCAGTGCTTTCATCAGTTTATATGAAGAAGTGATTTTATAATCTCCGAGTGTATTATCTTCTTTATCAAGGATTTGACCAAATAAATCAAACTTTCCACTTGTAATTTCATCATGTAATCTTTCTTCACTTAGCATATTACCTTCAGTATAATTTTCATTTAAGGTATGAACAGCACTTCCATGAAGAGCATACATTTGATTTATTGGATCTACAGCATAATCTGTTGTTTTCTTTAAAAATGTTTCCATTGTTCCTGCTAATAACTCTGTAACTGTTGCATTTTGTAGTTTCCTATTTAAAGAATTAGCAACTGCTCGTAATGTTGGTAAAAACATACATCTTTGAGTATGAATACATTTTTTAAGGCATTGATTGATATTTACTTCATGATCTGAAGGACAAATAAATCTTGTTGCTGGCATAATAAAACCTCCTGACACAAAAATAGCAGGTATAGCATTTGCTATACCTGCTGTAATTTGTTTATATTATTTAATCATTAATTGTTGTAAATGCAATATCTCTTGTTCATTCAATCCAGTATTTTGAGCTATAAAATCAATAGGCATATTAGCTTTTAATAAATTAATAGCAACTTTTCTAATATCTTCTTGTATACCTTGTTGTAATCCTTCTTCTTTGAATGCACTCATATATGAATAATAATCTCTTATCGCTTTTTCTCTTTGTTCATATGCTCTACGTTCTATTTTATTCTGTAGAAATGTATCTTCAAATTCTACTGCTTCTTTAATTGCTGGAGTTGTCATTGCTATTTCCTCCAATTCTTCTTTATTATATTTTCCTGAAAAATAAGCAATCCATGCTTCAGATGCTCTTATTTTTCGCATATCCTTTAAAGTGAATTTTGGCAATTCTAGAAAATGTATCTCTATATGATCTGTTAGCTTATTATGAGATTTCACATTTAATAGATTATAGATATTATGCCAATCCTGTTCATCTTCTAAATAATCAAATGCTAATAGATTTATAGCTATAGCCTTTTTTAACTTCTTATATTCAGCACCTTTTTCTAATTGCTCTGAATACATCTTTGACCAATAATATAATGAACGTTCAGCCATTAATTTAAACGGACAAACTTGTACCTCAATATCTACTTGTGTATCATCATTTAAATCTGCTCTAATATCTAATTTAGATAATTTACCATCTAAAGTTAATGGTTCATTATCTTTATCTAAAAAAGTTATATCTGTAAAACAGTTTTCATCATCTTTATTTAAAATCCCATTTAAAAAGCTAAGTGTTAAATTCTTTCTTTTTTTATCTCCTAGAAGCTTTTTGAAGTATAAGTCATTCAATCTATTAAAATTTTCCATGATATTCACTCCTTACCTTATATTATATCAAAACATTAAGACAAATAACTACAATATAAAATAACAGGTATAGCATTGGCTATACCTGTTTTATATTTCATTTTAACTGTTATAAACACGTTTTAAATATTTATCAAACTGCGGAACAGTAAAGTCTACCTCTCCTCGTTTAGCTGCATAAATAAATCCTTTATGAATTAATTGAGCCCTAAGAGGAGATATTGCTTGTATTGATTCACCCATGATATTGGCAATTTCTTTTGTTGAACATGGTAATTTTTCACAAGCTACCATTGCTGTCATAAATTCTATTTCTCTTGCAGTAGCTCTATCATGTCTAACTTTAAAGAAGGCTTTATCCAAGCTTTGTTCAAACTTGTCATAAGCTTTATTGACTATTTTTATATCAATAATACTTTCTTCTTTTTTACATTCCCATACCCATTTACCATATTCTTGCAAAAAGTATGGATATCCTTGAGTTATTTCTATGATTTTATTAACAGCTTCATCTGTATAATTTATTTGAAATCTTTTAGCTGGTTCAATAAGAGCAAGCTTTGCTTCTTCATTATTTAAAGAATCTATTTCAATAAAATCAAATAGCCTTTCAGCATAAGATTTTACATCTCCAGCAATTTTAGCTATTTTAGGTAATCCAGCTGAAAAGATAACGATAGGATAATTTTTTTGATTAGTTCTATGAATTGCTTCCATTAATGCTTCAAATTCATCATCTTTAATATACTGAATTTCATCAATAAATAATACAACACCTTTATTTTGTTTTTGAGCAATCACACCTAAAGCCAAAAACAATTCTGTCATATCATTTGCTAAATTACCAGTATCTGATATGCCATTAGCTGGGTTTACTTCTATACTAATATCATCACAACCATATTTTATGGTAAAAGCTTTTAAGATACTTAACGCTTTTTTTATATGACTTTCTATGTTCTTTAATAAACTTAATCTATTGATTAATTTATAGATATGCAAAGCCATTTGATATTGAAAGCTTCTATCTCTTTCTGCTATTTCCATATATTCAGAAGGTAAATCCATTTCATCAGCTAGATTTTCTATATAATTTAATAAAACTGTTTTTCCCACACCTCTAAGACCATAATATACGACTGAACGTGCAGAATATCCATAATTTATAGCTTGTAATATATTTTGAGCTTCATTTATTGTATTATCTCTACCTGCTAAATAAGCTGGCGACATTCCAGCTCCAGGTCTATATGGATTAGGTAACATAATTCCACCACCTATAATAAATATATATTTATTATACCTTATACAAGCTTATATTTATATATATTTATATCAAAACGGATACATAGAACTGAATCTATGTATATTTAAATAAAAATCTTCTTCATCATTTACTTTATAGACTTTAGTTATTTTCTTTTTAAGTCTTGCTATCGTATCTTTTGAAGATAATTTCACTTTAGGAAACTTTTTCTTAATGAAATCTAAAACTTGATTAAAACTTTCAAAGTATTCTACTATTTGCTCATCATTTATGAAAGCATCTATTTTATATTTAGGATAGAAATATACACCTTCTTCATCAGTATTAATAAAAATATTAAATCCTGATTCTTCAATCAGTGCATATAGCTCTATCTCATTATTATATTTATCTTCAATAACTCTATAGAATACTTCTATATTACCTGTCCATGCTGTTTCAGTTTTAATATAGAAAAAGCTCACAGATTCATCATCAGTAACTTCATCATCACAGCCGACAAAGCTATTTCTAAGATCAGACATATTTCTTGATTCATATTCACTATAACCTAGACTTTCTAAAAAGCCACATATTGAATTTGTTTTACTGTTATTTATATAATCATTGATCTTTTGCCATAAATCATATATAGCTTTTTTATTCTCACTAAAAAATACTACTTGATTATCACTATAATTTGCCATGATATTTACTCCTCTACATCTATTTTTAAATCACCAAATAAGTTACTTTCATTTATATTTTGTATATTAGCTGAAGCTATAACATTTGCTAAAAATTCATTAAAAACTTTTGCTTGAGATAAATTTAGACTGAAATTTAAACTACTATGAGTATCTTCTGTATCTAAATTTATATTCACAAGACCTAGCTTTTCATCATAATGAATATCTCCATTTAAATTATCAAAACCCATACAAATCAAATAATTTGACATACTCATCTCTCCTTAATTAAAATTTACATATCCTTCTTTTCTCAAACTTATACTGCCTCTTTTGGCAATAATTACATGGTCTAAAAAATCAATGCCTAGCATTTCAGATACATTCATTACTTTTTTAGTAAGACTTATATCTTCATTACTAGGCATTGAATCTCCTGATGGATGATTGTATGCAATTATTATTGCTGAAGCCATATTTTTTATAGCTACATTAAATATTTCTCTTGGATTGACTACAGACATATTTACTGTACCTCTACTTATACAACGACTTAGAACAACATTGTTTTTTGTATTTAAGACAGCAATCCATAATTCTTCAACTTGTTTATCTTGCAAAAACTCAAAGTAATTTATGGCATCATTTGTTGTTCTTATTAATGACAATTCTTTTGTTCTATAATCCTGCATACGTTTTAAGATTTCTCGTATTGATAAGATTTTGTTTAGTCTATTTTCAGTCATGCCATTTATAGACTTTAATTCAGCCTTAGTAGTATTTAGCATTACATCATAAATGCTGTTATATTCTCTAAGTAAATTTTCAGCACTTTTAATTGGTACAAAGTTACTTAGTAATTCTTCATCAGATAAATTTTGTAGGTTCATAGTAAATTCTCCTTTATAAAAATAATAGGCATAGCAATTAAGCTATGCCTAAATCTTGGTTTAAATCTCTTGGTAATAGCACTAAATTATTTTGTTTTATGGATTTTATACTATCTTCTAAAATTGTTCCACCAATTCTTTCAAGTTCTGTAGCACGATTATAATTATCTACATCTTGAGAAGCTCTTGTTACTGCATTAACTAAACCAAACTGGCTGAAATCATTATCCATAATAAAATGTCTAAGTACAGAAGCTCTTTCTACTTTATTTAAGATATATTTATCGCCTAAAACTTCTACTGTTTCCACTGGATTATTTCCTGTAGAAATAGTTTTTGCCTGACGCATTTTATCTACTGTCAATAAAAACTTAGTTTCATCAACAGCTGCACTTACGATATCTTGTACTTTCATGAAATATGCTTTGTCATCAGCTTCCAATGTTTCATCAGAATATAGTTCATATGCATTATCTGTATCTTCTACATTTCTTCCTGTATGATATTTTTTATGAGTATAATCTCTACTGATCATGCCATTTTTACATACTAAACGATAAACAAGTGGCTCAACTTTTAAAGCTCCAAGACCAATCTCACTATTACTTACCACAAAACCAGCTTGTACAATATCTCCCTTTGTAATTTCTGCCTTCATTGATTTATTGATTACCTTTAAATACAGATGAGTTTCTGTAATATCACAGCTTGCTATAGTACAATTTTTCATTTGGGCAATAACTGGTAAGATATGGTCTACAAGCTCAAGGTTATCTAATCTACGATAACGATTAGATAGAAAAGCTCGTAGGTTACCATCTAATGTACGAAGCATACGTTTTTCACTTTTTAGTTTTAACCAACCATTGATATTAGCATCTAAAAGCATTGGGAAATCAGCTCTCATTCTTTCATAATACTTAAACGGAATACTCAAGCGTTCTGCAATTTGGCGGTGAGCAATTTCTGTTACTTGATAATCTAAAAGGTCGGTTCCTGTATTTACAGTGATTATAGTTTTTCCTTTTTCTGTATTGGCTGTCAAACTTCTTGTATCTGCTATCAAATCCTTTCTTATTTCACGCTGACGCATAAGTTCTCCATAAAGACTTTCAATTGATTTTAAACCCTGTTTCATAATATATTCCTCCTAAAATTTGGCATAAAAATAAGCCCTAGTAGAAATGTACTAGGGCTGGGTATAGGATAATTATCATTAATATAATATATAATTGAAATTTTTTATTTTAGCATATCTTAATTAATATTATTGACAAAAATGGCATTATCTTTTATTTTATCTATATAAATCTATAACATAATATCTTAATTGAAAATTCTGATAATCTCAGTCGTAAAACTCTTATAACAAAATATTGCAAATTTTTGCATTGTAAAATTCATCAAAATAGGTTATAATATCTTTAATTGATTGAGTTTTAATGAAGGATACCATATATTTTTTCACTAATATTTATACACGACTTCATTTTTAAAACGCAAAAAATAGCCCAAAATGGCAAAAAAACGGCATCTCCGCCGCACCGCGTCATTACTGGGTTTGTGGCACTTTTTGAAGTGTCTAACATCACTCAATCAATTTAAATCCTGCTCTCAACCGCAAAGTACATTTTCAGCCCAATAACGACGCGGGTTCCAGAGCACAGGGTTTAAAACTAACCCCGTTTATAGGGGACGGAAAATAATTTTATATCAGACATTTTTAGCAATCTCCTTTAAAAGTTTAAAACTAACCCCGTTTATAGGGGACGGAAACCTAAATTTTACAAAATCTTTAATTGAGTCTTCATATAGTTTAAAACTAACCCCGTTTATAGGGGACGGAAATAAAAAAGTCGCTAATTATGTTTAGCGACTTTTTTTCTTTAATAAATATTCTTGTAGACGTACAAAAATAGCTCTAGTCAAAAGACTAGAGCTATTCTTATATTATTTATAAAAACTCTTTATCACATAAAAAATCCAACATTGACAAAAAATCCAATATTATATATTGCCAAGCCGAAAAATTTGCCTTCAGGTAAAATTTTCCATTTTACAAAAAAATCCCTGAAGGCTTTATTTTAACTATATTTTTGATGGATTTATATTAACACCATTTTTCTTTGCTCTTACTATATCAATCATTTCTTATAAAACACTTTCCAAATCTGTAAGAAGAGAAACAATTTGTAGATTGTCAAATAATCCAGCAAAATGAAGTTCTTCTTTCAATAAGTCTTTTCTTTCAAACTTACCATTCTTATTAATGAAGATAATCAGTTCTTTGATATATGCTAACTGTGCATCAGTTCTACCTTTAGATTTTTGATTATCTAAAAATTCCTGAATTGCTGAAGGATTGATTTCTATATTCCTACGAATAAAATGAACTATCTCTTTATCTGAATGAAATAAGGTTTCATATTCTTCTTGAGTTTTAGCAAAACCCAAAAGTTCATCTTTAAACATTAAAACATCAGATTCTTCATAAGCCTGAAGATTCACAATACTATATATTAAATTATTATCTGTATGCTTACTGATATAGAATTTAACCTTCTCTTCGTAAGATTTGAAATCATCAACTGCGGTAAGATGTGGAAAATACCAGAACAAGCTATCTTAGATTACTTAAACTCTTTAAAAGTTAACTATTCCCAAAGATAGTTATTTAACTTTATTGACGATTATTTTTCATTTTTAACATATACATAATTGAATAATATTGATTGCGATACATATTATTAAATAAATTGAGAAATGGGATGATAATATTGTATAATGATAGTTCAAGTTTAGTAACGATAGATGAACTTTGCGAAATATTATTGATAGGAAAAAACACTGCTTACAGCCTTTTAAAAAGTGGAGCAATTAAAAGTTTTAAAATTAATAGAGTATGGAAGATACCACGTTCTAGTATTAATGAATATATTACAAATCAAATAGAGAAATAAAATTTAAGTGGAACATTGAAATATGTCAAAAATTACTTTAATTAAGAGATCTTAACGAGCTTTATTAATAATTTAAGTGGAACCAATTTTGGAACATAATATATAATTTTTATAAGATTATATTAATAAGGGCAATTATTATAATTGCCCCAGGATACCGTATGGTATTATTAAGAAAAATAATAAGTATTAACTTTGTTATGATAATATTGTCTTATATACAAGATGGATATTAGAAGATTAATATTTGATTATAGAAAAGAAGACTAATTTATCAATATATTTTTGTATGTATAGATAAGATTTGGTTATAAAAATTTTTTGTATTACAGTTTGATTTTGATATATAATAATAAGAGATAAAATGGCAGATTATTCATTTAAGAGCTTATGATAGTGTGAGTGAAGGATAAAAGGTTTGGTTCCATTTTGGTTCCATTATCCATAAATTTTATAAAATCTTAGTAATATGAATTAAAAAAATAAATAGGATAAAGTTAGTAATGGTGGGCTTTATAGGCTTTTTTTGTGAGTGTAAGATAATAGTGGAGAGGGTATAAGAAAAACTCGAAATCAATTGTACCGAGAGGTACCGTGGGTTCGAATCCCACCCTCTCTGCCATTAAATTAAATGATAGAGGGAAATATTTCAAGCTGTTTCAAAGTCTTAATAAATGTTATATTTAAAGGCTTTTTGATTGTTTGAAATGTTTCCCTTTTTTTCATTGCTTTTGAAAAGTTTGCCCCTTTTTTGCCCCTTTGAGTTTTGCTGGTGTTTCATTAGCTATCAGAATTAAAAACTTAAGGCTTTTAACTTGTTTTTCATTTCGTTATTCATATTATTAGTAACATGTGTGTAAATACTTAATGTTGTTTTAGGGTCGTTATGTCCTACACGTTGCATTATGGACTTTAAAGGTAAGCCCAATTCTGATAATATACTAATATGAGTATGGCGGAAAATATGAGTCGATATCTTTTTATCAGCGAGTTTTATTTTTCTAAGCTTAGTATTTATATATTGAATATTAAAAGGATTGCCAGTGCTAGTAGTAAAAATATAGCCCTTATCTTTATATTTTTTACTATTCCAGCTGGCAAGCTTTTTATTTTCTAAGATTATGCTATCAAGTATATATTTTGCCCTGTCATTTATGATGACATCACGATATGAGTAAGAGTTTTTAGGCGTGCCACGTTGGGTATCTTCGCCATTGCGTGCAGATTTTATAATAGTTCCGTTTATATTGATTATAGATTTATCCTTGTAATAATCTTGAACACGCAAGGCGAGTAGTTCCCCACAACGTAAACCAGTAAGGGCGATAAATTCCATAGCTAAACCAATGCGAGGATTTATTTCTTTTAGTTGATGCAGACATGATTTAAGTTCATCAGCATTTAGAAATTTATTTTGTAATCGCTGGACTTCTTTTTTGTAGCAGTTCTTTTTCTTAACTTTATATCTATAAAGTCGCTTATATCCTGTACATATTTAGATTTTTTTGCATATCTCATAATAGATTTAATAATTATCAATGTAGCATTTGAATAACTATATGATAGTTTTTCTGTATAATACATATCGAAAATTATTTTTTCTGCTATGGCTGGCGTAAAATCAACAAATAACATATTAGAAATAGCTTTTTCTATGCGTTTTATATAGTTTTTATGGTTCAATATAGTGCTAACTTTAATACATGATGAACTATATTCAAGCCATTCAGTAGCAACTTGTATAAAGGTTAGACTATTAATCTTTTCAAGTTGCTTTTTTTCTGCTTTATTCAATACATCATAAAATCTAGCTTGTAATAATTCTCTAGCTTTTCTTTTGGCGTGAGTTGTATTGCTGTTTAATGTAACAGATAATTTTATCATTTTATTAGTATTAGGATTTAAGAACCTTTCACAAAATTTATATCTAATACCTTTTGAGTTTATAACTTTCTCAATCCACATAATAAACCACCTTTTCAATGTATTATCTTCACATAAACCACATCTATATAAATGCTCATATAATAATTGAAAATCACTGAAATACTATATGGATAAAATAAAAAGCATATAAAAATATGCTGGATAAATTTTATAAAGTTCTCATCATAGTACAGTAAAATAAATCTGCTAGTGTTTCATCAGCATGAAGCGATTATCATAAATCAACTTCAATATATAAATCATGCTCATTATTATTTGCTAGTGCTTGTAATCGAATTAACTCATTTGCTTGAAGTTCTTTGGCAAAAGTCATAAAGTCAGCCATGTTTTCAGTATTTAAGCAGTTTATATATCTTTGTTTGTCGTTTACAGGTATAACGATAGGTAAGATATGAGCTTGCAAGCAACTATAAACAATTAAAGCCCTACCAACTCGACCATTGCCGTCTGAAAATGGGTGTATATGCTCAAATTGTATATGCTGGCGTAAGATACTTTCTATTATTTCATCAGTATTTTTTGCCAATTCTATTTGATATTGTAAATTGGCTCGCCAATCTTCTAACGCACTAGGCACTAAATAAGGCGGTGTCGGTGTAAAATCAGCCCCAATTACTAAATTAGGTATAGTTTTAAATCTACCTGCTACGCCGTCAATAGCATTATTACATAAAATAGCATGAATAGATTTTATAAACTCATTATTTATTGATGCATCATGTTTTAAATCATCAATCATTTGATTAATATAAGATTTATAATTCAATACCTCGTTAAGTTCTCGCATATTCATAGCACGAGGGATATAATTATCAATTAAAATGCTTTTTGTTTCCCCTTGTGTCAATGTATTGCCTTCTATGGCGGTGCTATGATGTGCCATTCTAACCAGTAAATCAGAAAAGTAATCATTTGATAAATAAATTCTTTCTTTCAATGAATTCACCTCGATACAAAAAAATTAACCGCCAATACAAGCGATTTTAAAGCATAGCCTATACAAATATATCTATACATATATAAAACATCTATACAGGGCTATTATTAAAGCAATTTAATCATAAAAGAATAATAAATCATCATCAAAAATAAAAGATATACACTCATAATATTATTAAGCAAGTCCATTTTCTTATTAGATAATATCAATGCTCAAGCTTGAGTTTTGAAAATGAGTAAACTTAATAAAGCCAATAACACATCAATCTTTTTTGATGAAATATTAGCCAGTTTCAGCCCTTTTATTTTGCTGGTGCTTATGATTGTACCTATAAAAAGCCTTATATATTACCGCCTAAAGTATTTATTTTATGGCGGTATTTTTTTTACTTTGTATGCATGTCTTTATTTTAGCCAACGCAAAAATACAGGGGCTAAAAGTTTTACTTTAGCTATTTAATAATTAATTGCTTAGGCAATGCAATTAATCATCAGATAAATAAATAGGTACTTGCCTAGTGTATCTATTTATAACTATTAGCTTTATATTCTATATGAATATTAGTTCTATGTTTTTGATAGATTTCCCAAAGTTCATCAATTTTATTTTTTTTATCTATCCAGTAATCTGTTAAGATGTTTACTTTTTCAAAAAAAGAATTAAAATCTTTTTCTTGATTTTTATTTACTGATTTTTTGTATTGTGAAAAATCTTTTTTGTTTTCATTTATTGTCATATCAAATTGAAGATTAATAGTTTTTATAATACGACTTATTAAAGAATTAGCTATATTAATTTGTTCCAATTCTTCCGCAAATTTTTTCCCATTGTTTATAAAACTAATAACATCTTTTTTATTTATAGAAATGGTATCAAATATATCTATTTTTCTTTTTTTATCGTATATAAACATAAGATTATCTTTACCCATTTTTTTTACTGTATCTATAAGGTAATCATCAAGACCTTCTATTGGTTTATCTGAATATATATATCGAACAAATCCAATATCAAAATAGACTACATCTTTATCTATATTTTTTACATTTAAATATAGATAATCAATATTAGATAATATCTTATTGAGAGTTTGCTTCAAACGTTCATCTTCATTTTTACCTAGAATATTAGTCGTTCGCCCTAATAAATCATCAGTAGATACCTGAAGTATATCAGCTATTTTACATAATGTATTATATTTAGGTTCACGACCTTGACTCTCATAACCAACATACGTTGGATAGGGAACATCTAAAACTTTTGCAAAATCTTTAGCTTGTTTATAACCTGCTTTCTCTCTATAATATCTTAAATTTTCTTGAAAGCTCATTATTTCACTTCCTTTCACTTCTATTCTAAAATTCAATTCTAATATAGTCAATAAAAATTTTAATAAAAATTTAAAATAAGATATTGATTTTTATTTTTACATATATTATCATGAAATTAGAAATTAATTTTTTATGTATTTTTATATTAATAAAATCGTTTTCTAAATTAGGAGAGGTATTAAAATGCTTAAATTAGACAGAAGAAAATTAGATTTAATATTGGCTGAAAAATGCTATAGCTTAGTAGATTTAACAAAAAAAGCTGGCGTTAGTTCGGCATTGATAACAAAAGTAGTTAGCGGAAATTATACGCTTACCACTAAGACACTAGGCAAAATAGCAAAAGCCCTAGAAGTTAAACCACAAGATTTAATACAAGAATAAGAAAACCGCCAATATATTTTTTGGCGGTATTGATGAAAGGAGCAAAAGACATGGCAAAAAGTTTTTCTTTAGTTGCAGATAAAAGCAATAATATAAAAGCTTTTATATTCTCTACTGATAGCAACGCTGTTGATGAAATCCTAGCAATCTATCAAGAAAAAAGAAAAGATATAACAGTTCATCATAGTATAGTAGATGAAAAGACGCTTGATTTCATGAAGAATTTTATAAAACTAAACGAAAAATATTTAAAAGACTGTTAAAAAAGTGTAAAAAAAAGCCCTATATAACAATATATAAGGCTTGAAAAAGGTACTATATGAATTTAAAAGTTATAACAAGAGAAAAATATGTATTAGATGACAATGTATTCAATGGATTTTTTGAAAATGTATTTAATTTGACCGCCATTGAATATACGTTAAAAAGCATATTAAAAAATAAAGATGTAACGGATAAAACAAAAGAAAAAGCCTTACATCTTATATTAAAAAATTTACATGATGTAAATGTTGATTTACTTAATGATTTAAAAAAAATAGTCCCTTGCAATAAAACAAGGAACGAATAAAAGACACTTATATTTTATAACAAATTCTAATAAAAATAAATACATGAGCATAAACCACATCTATATAAATGCTTATATAAAGGATTGTACTTCTAAGATTTCAAGGAGCAATAAAAAATGGGTACTATAGCAGATACGTTAGTAGATATCAGAATAAAAAATAATGATGTATATGTACAACTAAAGCATATATTGAAACTTTACGATTTCAGTCGTTCTACATTATGGCGGTTAATAAATGAAATGCGATTAATACCAAAATATAAAAAGGCTTTTCGTGATGTAAGCCCACAAAAAAAGCTGGTACATCTTGCCAGTTTTGAAGAATTTATACAATATAAACATCAAAAATATATGAAAGATTGAGGGCGAAAAAATGAAAGATGAACAAGATATTATTATAACTTTAGGCAAAATGAACAATAGATATGAAAGATTTAATCTTGTAGATGATAGTTTTACTTTAGAAATGAAAGATTTAGAAACCAATATAAACATTAAATTGATTGTATCTAAGCGAGATAAAAATAAAAATCAATTATATAGGCTAAATATGAACAAGAATACAAGTAAAAACATAGTGATTTATCAAAAAGTTAATGCAGTAACATTTCATTTTTTAGTTAATTGGATATCATTACATTTTAAAGATTAAAAATAATAAGCCCCTAAAATTGGGGCTTTTATATTACATAATTTAGGGCTATATAAAGCCCTTTATGACTTGATAAAGTTATTATCTTAATGACCATACATAAAAATATAGAGAAAGGAGCAAAAGAAAATGGCTTATAAAAAAGATGTGATTAGTATAAGAAATGGCGATATTTTAGAAATAACTAAAAGTAAAAGATTACCAGTTAAAAACAGACTAAGAAATAATAAGATGAATACTACATCAGAACAGCAGGAAAAAAGAAATATTAAATATGCTACTAATTTATTAAGATTGTTACTTCTACAAAACTTTAACGAAAATGATTTATACTGCACATTGACATATGATAAGCCAGTAGCAGGAGAAGAAGCAAAAAAACATCTAGCCAACTTTAGAAAAAGATTGCAACGCTTAGCAAAAAAATTAGATGTAGAAGCAAAATATATTGTAGTAACAGAAATCGGCGGAAAAAATAAAATACATCATCATATTATTATTCATACCAGCAGAAATATTATCAAGGTATCTCATATTCGTGATATATGGAAAAATGGATTTGTGAAAATAAAATTATATGGCGGAACTTTGCAAGACGCTGAAAACTTAGCCAACTATTTTATAAAGAAAAATAGAAATGCTTTTTATGTATTGCCTAATATATACAAAAAGCGTTGGAACTCTAGCCAAAACTTGCAAAAGCCCCAACGCTCAACGGCTGTTATACATCATAAAACTTGGAAAATACAGCCAAAAACAAAAAAAGGTTATTATTTAGACACTCATTCAATAATAAACGGCTTTTATGAATTTGATAGCGGTATAGAATACGAATATCAATTCTATAGGCTAATACGCATAAAACCGCCAAAATCTAAATAATAGATACACTATTTATATAATATCATTATTTATTATATAAGTATACAGTCATTTATGATTTTTACTTTACAAGGTAATGGCAAAAATAAAAATCATTTATAAACCAATAAAAAAGCTTGTATTATATGGCTTTTTATCATGTTTTGATTAGTGATTTACTTTACAGATGAAAGATAAAAATGAGTTTAAATCTAAAATGAAAATTTATACTTATCAATAAAGCAATTATAGTAATGATAATATATGTATGTTCTTAGAGTGTATTTATTAATCTATGATGAAAAGGCGGTATATTATGGCTACAATACAAGATTATCAAGATAAAAATAAACATGATATAAAGTATTATAGAAAGCAGATGTCTAAATATCTATTAACATATAATCAAATAAAAGAAGGTATACAATTTAAAGAAGAAGATATCAAAAACTTAGAAAAAGAATATTTTGAAGTCTGCCCAGCAGTTCATAAAATAAATAAGAGTTCATCACAGTGGACTATAGAAGATAAAAGAAAATATATGGCGGATAAAATAAAAGCTGGTATCGTTATTGATAAACTACACATAAAGCAAATAGAACGCTGTTTATTATTGATATCAAAAGATAAATATTATGATATAATACCGCTATTTTATTTTGAGCATAATACTATAGAAGCCATAGCAGAAAAATTATTTTGTGATGTAAAGACGATATATAGGAATAAAAAAAGATTACTAGATAAAATGATTGTATGTTATTTTGGTGTTAGTAGTATATTAGAATGATATATCAATAATTTATGGCGGTTATATTGGGACTAAATAAAAGGTACTTTCTAAAGGGTAGGCGTACTATTGCGGAGCCTTGAGCGTGGTTTATTTCTCTTAAAATAGTATTTTTTTTGGCTGACAAGCTGACAAATGCAAGTATACTCATAGTGGAAAAATAACTTTAAAAGCTTTATTTATTAGCCTTTGTTATTTCTGTAGAAAAATTATTTTTGTCAGATTTTGGATAAACTAGAACCGCCATACAATAGATAAATAAGACCTACATTAATAAAAGATGTCTATACAGGGCTAATGTATATGATATAGTTAGTCTGTACCCCCAGTATCCAAGGTACTACCTAGATATATATTGATTGCAGGGGTCGCATTTTCTGCGTTAAATCGCTGATAAAAAAATAAAAAATTAGGTTGAAAGTTAAGAAGTTTAAAAGTCCAGTCGTAAAGGATTTTGACGCTATAAACATTGATATATCAATATAAATAAACATGATGAGATTTATAAAAATATGGTATGAAGTTTAAAGTTTTACCTAGTATAAATATTGATGATAGATAATAGCTTAAGCCTAAGATAACTATGTTTTATAAATGTATAGATGTTTTAGGTCAAAACGCAAAATTACGTTATCAGCCTAAAATAACTATAGCTTTTTATAAATGGTTAGTTGTTCATCAGCATGAAGTTATTTTATAGTTTTAAATCAAGCATTAAAAATTAGATATGATATCAAAACAATATAATAATGGGTGTCGTGAAATACGACAGCAGATATATATATCATATGATTTTATAAAGTGCTGGAGCTATAAAAACTAATTTCAAAAGAGAATAATATATCATTCTATCAGCAGTTAAAAAGATTGAAATTTCAGTTTATTTTTCTGCTAAAATAAGTAAATATTTTTGTATTGTCAGATTGATAAATTATGACCGCCATATAATAGATAAAAATATGCTGGTATATAATAAGACCTACATCAATAAAAAACGTCTGTACATGGCGGAAAATTTAATATATATTGTTTGATTTTATATTATGATGTGTGATATTCTTTAGAAGTTGAGCGGTAAATTTATTTGGGTAGAGAATTTAAGTATAAAAATAAACCTAGCAAAGTAAAAAATTGCTAGGTTTGAGTATTTATATAGATGTGGTTTATGTGATATTCCCCTTTTTTGCCCCTTTTTTAATAAAATGGCTTAAAAGTATTGATATTATAAGACGTTCCCACACTCTCTGCCATATGTGCATAATAGACCTGCTCATAAGAGCAGGTCTTTTTTGTTTTTATCTGAAAATAAAGATTGAAGGTGGGTAAAAAGATGGTAGAATGTTCAATTTGTCATAAACATATTGATGAAAAAGTAGCTTTAGTTAATACTGATAAAGATGGCAATAAACGTGTTATTTGCCAAGAGTGTTTTAAACAAGAAGCAGGCGTAGATTATGAAACTTTTGCTTACCGTAAAGAAAATGCTAAACAAATTTCAATCGCAGTTATTATTTGTTTGGTGATGACCATTTATGCTTTTGTTGAAAAAGGACCATTATATGGAGCTTTAGGACTTGTTTTAACTGTACTTATATATTTCTTTTCTGGAAAGATAAAATAATAAAAAATATAAGTAACATAATTATGAGGTGATATTATGGCTTATCGTGAATATATAGAAAAAGGTTATATGCCTTCTCGAGAAATGATGAAAAAATTTCTCATCGAGCAAATAGAGTTTAAACGAAAAACAGAAACTGTAGATTTATACAATGCTGTAGATAGAGTCAGTGCTGAAGATGTGAAAGCAAAAGTCGTTTTACCTAAATTGCCAGTGAGTAAAATGGATGGTATAGGTGTTTGTTTTTCAGATTTTGAAAGTGGCATACCAAATACTGAAAATTGGCAAGAAGGCAAAGAATATATTTTTGCTAATACTGGCTGTGTAGTGCCAGAACCATATGATACAGTTATTCTAATTGAAGATGTTCGTTTTATAGAAGGTAAATTAAAAATCTTGGCTAAACCTGAGAAAAAGGGGCAATTAATTGATCCACCAGGAAGTCTTATTGGTGAAAATGAAATTTTAGTAAATAAATATGCAAAAATCACAGCACCTCAAGTTGGCTTATTAGCTTCAGGTGGTATTAAAGAAGTAAAAGTCATAGCAAGACCAAAGATAGTATTTATTCCTACTGGTGATGAATTAGTATCGTGGCAAAATAATGATTATTCTATAGATAAAAATATAGAGTCAAATAGCATGATGTTATCTGCTTTTTGTCAGCAATATCAAGCGGATTTAACAATTTTTCCGATAATTCCAGATGATAAAGTAAAATTAAAAGAAGCACTTACAAAAGCAAGTGATATGGCAGATATTGTATTAATCAATGCAGGTTCTTCTAAAGGAACAAAGGATTTTACGCTTGATTTATTAGAAACAGAAGGTGAAGTTTTAGTTTACGAATTGGGTTGTAGACCAGGTAAACATTCTAGTTTCTCTAAATTTAGACAAAAACCAGTGTTAGGTATTGCAGGACCTCCAAATGGTGCAGAATTAGCTATGCGTTTTTATTTAAAAGCTATTATGCAAGCTTATTATCATCAAAAATTAAGCAGTTTGGAAACTGTAAACGTAACTGTAGATTTTGATTTTACAGCACCGAAAAATGCAGATTTTTGCTTGCAAGTTCATATTTTTAAACAATATGATAAATATCATGCGCAAATAATTAATCCTAAAGGAGTAACAAGAGCTACTTTATTGCAAAAATATAACGGTTTCATCTATCAATTAAAAGGTACAAGTTTGAATGTAGGCGATGAAGTAACTGCTGAATTGATAGTTGAACGTAAAGAGATAGAAAATCAAAATTAAGCTTATGTAAGATAGAAATGATGAGGATTTTGAATGCAAGATTGTTTTAAGCGTAATATAGATTACTTGCGTGTATCACTTACAAGTAATTGCAATTTACGTTGCCAGTATTGTATGCCAGAGCAAAAAATAAAGCAGATAGAAGAAATGCTTTCGCAAAAAGATTTAATACATTTAGTGGAATTAATCAGTTCAACGGGTATAAAAAAAATAAGGCTCACTGGCGGAGAGCCATTATTATATCCAAATATTGAAGATTTAATAATAAGATTTAAAGCAATACAAGGTATAGAAAAAATAGTATTGACTACAAATGGCATATTATTATCTAATAAAGTAGATGTTTTGAAAAAAGCTGGTATAAGTGGTATAAATTTAAGTTTAGATTGTATTGATAAAGATTTATTTAGAGAAATTACACGTGGCGGAGATATAGATAAAGTTCTATTAGGAATAAAATTAGCTCAAAAAGAAAATATTCCTTTAAAAATCAACAGTGTAATTATGCAGGGTATAAATGAAAAAGAAATTATACCTTTGATAGAATTTGCTAATTGTAATAAAATAGATTTGCGTTTTATCGAGTTAATGCCGATGAATGTGGCAAAGAATTTTAAAGCGGTAAAAGAAGATGATTTAAAAGCTATAATTAGCAAAAAATATGGAGCTTTAAAACAAATAGATGTATTTGAAGGTCCAGCACATTATTATCAAGTAGAAAATTTATCAATAAAAATAGGATTTATTTCTGCATTATCACATAAATTTTGTGCTAATTGCAATCGTTTACGATTGACATCAACAGGCATGTTAAAGCCTTGTCTACATTATAATAGTGGTGTTAATTTAAATGATTTATTGAAAAAGAATGTAACAGATGAAGAAATTTTAGCGATAATAAAGGATACTATTTATCATAAACCTAAAAATCATCACTTAGAAATTGAAGCTTTTTCACAAAAAGAAGATAAATCTATGTCTTTAATTGGTGGATAAGTGATATAATAAATAAATATCACTATATTATATATTTTAATTGAATACAGGAGGTATTTTTAATGAACAAATCTGTACATCCAGTTGATGAAAGATTGCCATTAGGTCAAACATTTCTCTATGGTCTTCAGCATGTATTAGCAATGTATGCTGGTGCAGTAGCTGTACCACTTATTGTGGCAAATGCTATCGGTCTTAGTACAGAGGATTTAATTTATTTGATTAATGCAGACTTATTTACTGCTGGTATTGCAACTTTAATTCAGACTTTAGGTCCATTAAAAATGGGAAGTAGGTTACCAATTGTGCAAGGTGTAACATTTGCAGCTGTTTCGCCGATGATAATGATTGGTCAAGCTGATGGGTTAACAGCGATTTATGGTGCTGTTATAGCCAGCGGGTTGTTCATGTTTTTAATGTCTCCATTTTTTAGCAGATTGGTTGGCTTTTTCCCTCCAGTAGTAACTGGTAGTGTTATTACAATTATTGGTTTGTCTTTATTGCCAGTAGCAGTAAGATGGGCTGGTGGCGGTAACCCAGCTGCTGCAGATTTTGGAAGTATTCCAACTTTATTGTTATCTGCTTTTGTTTTATTGTTAGTAATTATATTCTATCGTTGGTTTTCTGGTGTATGGAGAAATATTTCCGTATTGTTAGCATTAGTAATAGGTACAGTAGTAGCTTCTTTCTGTGGTTATACAGATTTTAGCCATATCGGTAAAGCTGATTGGCTAGGTCTTGTTACTCCTCTTCATTTTGGTGTACCAACTTTTGATATTTCAGCAATTATTGTAATGATTTTAGTTATCTTAGTTGTTATGACAGAAACTACTGGTGATATTATCGCTGTAGGTGCTATCGTAGGTAGACCAGCAGACCAAAAAACAATTACAAGAGGTCTTCGTGCTGATGGTTTCTCCACTTTACTTGGTGGTATCTTAAATACTTTCCCTTATACAGCATTTGCTCAAAATATCGGTCTTATTACACTCACAAATGTAAAAAGCCGTTTTGTTGTAGCTGGTTCTGGTGTAATTTTAATGTTATTAGGTTTATTCCCTAAAATGGCAGCTTTAGTTGCATGTATTCCAGCTCCTGTACTTGGTGGTGCAGGTATCGCTATGTTTGGTATGGTAGCAGCAAATGGTATTCGCGTATTAGCAAAAGTTGAATATGAAGGCGAAGGCAATTATAATGTCTTAATCGTAGGTATCAGCCTTGCAATGGGTCTTTTATCCATGGCTGTTCCTGAAATCTTCAAACATTTAACTGGTATTTGGAGCATTATCTTCCATAGTGGTATTACAATCGGAAGTTTAACAGCAATTATTTTAAATGCTATTTTAAATAGAAATAATAAATTAAAAAAATAATAAATAATAAAAGAAACTCCTTTAGTTTTTAGCTAAAGGAGTTTTTTATTGTTAGGAAATATGTGGTAAACTTTTATTAAATCATTTGATAAAAAAGTAAAAATAAAATTTTTATAAATTTAATTGATTGAAATTGGGAGGAGGATATTTATGATTTTTTGTAAAAGTGGTGGTTGTAGTGCCAAATTAGGACCGAAGGTTTTAAGTAAAGTTTTATCTAAACTGCCTAAATTTGAAGATGAAAATTTATTAGTGGGTTTTGATTCAAGTGATGATGCTTCTGTATATAAATTAACAGATGATATTGCGATGATACAGACATTGGATTTTTTCCCACCGATGGTAAATGACCCTTATATTTTTGGGCAGATAGCAGCAACAAATGCGGTAAGTGATATTTATGCTATGGGTGGCACGGTAAAAACTGCACAGAATATAGTGTGTTTTCCTGAAAATGAAGATTTAAATATTTTAGGGCAGATAATGGCTGGTGGAGCTAGTAAAATCATGGAAGCTGGCGGAATTTTATCTGGTGGTCATTCTGTAAATGATGAAAGTATAAAATATGGTTTGGCAGTAACAGGTATTGTCAATCCTCAAAAAATATATCAAAATAATACTATAGAATTAAATGATGATTTAATTTTAACAAAGCCACTAGGTGTAGGTATTATCATGGCGGCAAATTCTGTTGGTGAAGCAAGTGATGAGGCTATGCAAAAAGCCATAAAATCCATGACTACTTTAAATAAAAAGACAGCAGAAATAATGACGGATTATGATGTTCATGCTTGCACTGATGTAACAGGCTTTGGTTTTATTTGTCATCTTTTAGAAATGGTAGCTAAAGATTATAGTGTAGATGTTTATGCAGATAAATTGCCAATTATTAAAGAAGCTTTGACTTATGCAGATAATTTTTTAATCACAAGTGCAGGTCAGAGAAATCGCAATTTTGCAGGAGATAGAGTTTCTTTTGCAGATGAAATATCTTTTGCTATGCAAGAAGTTTTATTCGATCCACAAACTTCTGGCGGTTTATTGATAAGCGTAAATTCTAAGGATAGTAAATCTTTAGTGGAAGAAATGCAAAAAGCAGAGATAGATGCTCGCATTGTGGGCAAGGTGACAAATTTAAATAAATATAAAATAAATGTTATGTAATTTTTTTAGAGGTGATTTTTATGGAAAAAACTATAGATGCTAGAGGTCAGGCTTGTCCAAAACCACTTGTAATGGCTAGAGATACATTAAAAACTTTGACACAGGATGATAAATTAAATGTAGTTGTCGATAATTTAGTTTCTGCACAGAACTTGGAAAAAATGGCAAGCCAGATGAATTTACCATCTCAAAAAGTACAGCAAGGTACAGATTATATAGTATCTTTGTTCGTAAAAAAATCCATGTTCATTCCTCAACAAGAAGAAATAAAATGTGAAGTGCCAACAAAGACAGATAATTCTTTTGTCGTTGTAGTCAGCAGTAATGTAATGGGTCATGGCGATGATAAATTAGGCAGTATTTTGATTAAAGGCTTTATTTATTCTTTGACTTGTTTAGAAACTTTACCTAAAGCTGTTATTTTTTATAATAGTGGTGTTAAATTAGCAGTTGAAGGCTCTGAAGTATTAGAGGACTTAAAGACTTTAGCTGATGCTGGTGTAGAAATAGTAGCTTGTGGCACTTGTTTAGAATTTTATCAGTTAAAAGAAAAATTAGCTGTAGGTAAAATCGTAAATATGCTTGATATTGTAGAGCGTCAAGCAAAAGCGACGAAAGTGGTAAAACCATGATTTATTTTGACCAAGCAGCAACGAGTTATTATCGTCCAGATTGTGTAGTTACTGCTGTTATTGAAGCGTTAGCAAATGCTGGCAATTCATCAAGAAGTGCAACAGGGCCATCTATTTGGTCTTCGCGAATTGTTTATGAAGCACGTGAAAAAATTGCTACTTTATTTAATGCAAAACCAGAAAATGTGGCATTTACTTCTGGGGTAACAGAAAGTTTGAATTTAGTCATAGCATCTTTTTTTAATAAAGGGCATATCATAACTACAGCAAATGACCATAATTCTGTATTGCGCCCATTATATCTACGTGATGGTGATTTGGATTTAACCATAATTCCTGTAGATAAAGATGGAAATTTTGAATATGAATTGCTGGAAAGAGCTTTTCGTCCTGATACTTTGGCTGTGATTACAACAGGGGCATCAAATGTTACTGGTAATCTCATGGATATACAGCGTATAGGAACTATAGCTCATGAACATAATGCTTTATTTATTTTAGATGCTGCTCAAGTAGCAGGTTTAATACCGATTGACATGGAAAATTTCAACATAGATATTTTATGTTTTACAGGTCATAAAGAATTATTTGCTCCGCAAGGTACAGGTGGTATAGTTTTACGAGAAGGTCTTCACCCTGTACCTGTAAAAGTTGGTGGCAGTGGTTTTTATAGTTTTGCGAAAAATCACCCAGATATGATGCCAAATGTATTTGAAGCGGGAACAGCAAATGTTCATGGTATTGCAGGACTTAATGCTTCTGTAGATTGGATTTTAAAAAATGGTTTAGATACAGATGCACTTTTGTTGGCAAAAGATTTTTATGAAGGTCTAAAAAATATTGAAGATGTAAAAATCTATGGCTGTTTTAAAAGAAATCGTGTACCAGTGATAAGTTTTAATATCAAAGATATAGATTCTTCAATAGTTGCAGATAGATTATGGATGGAATATAGCATTGCTGTCCGCAGTGGTATACACTGTGCGCCACTTATTCATCAGGCTTTAGGAACTGATAAACAAGGCACAGTTCGTTTTAGTTTTTCAAGATTTAATACACAAGAAGAAGTAAAACAAGCATTAATAGCAATAAAAGAAATCAGGGACGATTTATGTCAAGATTAGGAAAATCTTTAAAGTTAGTGATAACATTTGATAATCCAACACATGCTTTTGCTTTTGAATCTGCTTGTAAAAAAGGAAATATCGCTGGCAGATTATTGCCTGTACCTGTGGAACTTACAGGTGGCTGTGGCATTGGTTGGACTAGTAAAATAGAAGATAAATTTATAGTAGAAGATTTTATAAAACAAAATAATTTAGCAGTTGGTCATATTTTAGAGCTTGAGTTTTAGTCTTGAAGTTCATTTAATATGGATAATGTATCTACATCTACTAATTCTTTAGCAGAATTCACTTCGACTAAAGTTAATTCATCAAGATGTTTTTGAATGACAACGCGACCGCCTTTATCTCCTTGGATAGCGAGTAATTCTGGCACGTATTTTTGAGCGAAAATCACAGGATTACCTCTTTTCCCTTTATATGATAGAGCGCAGATATTATCTTTTTTTTGCCATGTTTGATAAAGCTTATTTAGACTTGTAAATGTCAAAAATGGTTGGTCGCAAACGATGAATAAATAGCCGTTAATATTATTATCATTTGTATTATCAGCAGAAGATAATTGTTGGCTGGCTCTTATGGCTAATTGCATAGAATGAGATTGACCCAAATGAGTATCATAGTTAGGAACGACTATTATATTTGGGTCAATTTTTTTGGTGATTTCAGGATATTTAGTAACTAAAATTGTCTGCTTAGGATTTAGTTTTTTGATTAAATTTAAAGTATATTGATACATAGGGATATTATTTATAGGATAAAGCAATTTATTCGCACCGAAACGAGAGCTATTGCCAGCAGCTAAAATAACAACGCATAGAGATTTTTTATACATAGAAAACACCTCATAGGAGAATAAATTTATGTTTTTAGAATATACAAAGAAAAAGTTAATTAATAAAAGTATAGTAGAGTATTTGCAAGTGGAAAATCAAGATATAATTTCTGTATCTGGAGCAGGTGGTAAAACTTCTACGATAAAATTATTAGCTAAAAATTTAGTGCGTGAACATGAGAAAATTTTGATTACAACAACGACAAAGATGTTTAAAACAGCAGATGCTATAACGATAAGAGATAAAAATTTATTAAAGCAAAAATTAAAACAGCAAAATTGGGCATTTACTGGTCAAGATTATGGGGAAAAAATAAGTTCATGGGACGAAGAATTTTTGCGAGAAATCATATTTTTGGCAGATATAACTTTGATTGAAGCTGATGGAGCAAAAAGATTGCCATTTAAATTCCCCAAACAAAATGAACCCGTTTATATATCTTCATCAAATAAAGTAGTGTATATCGTAGGCATGAGTGCATTAAATCAGCCGTTAAAATCTTTATGTAGAGCCGAACTTTTAGCAAAGTTTTTACAAAAGCAAGTAAACGAAAATCTGACAAAAAATGATATAATAAAAGTGATATCAAGTGAACAAGGAGCAAGAAAAGATATAGGTAAGCGAGATTTTTTCGTTATCCTAAATCAAGTTGATACTTTGTTTGCTTTAAAAGAGGCTATATTTATAGCTGAAAAATTGACAGAATGTAAAATAAAAGTGGCGATAAGTAGTTATCGTGATGAGTTTTAGAAAGTAAAAATAGAGAAGGTAAAGGTAATTTTAATGGAAAAGATATTGATAAAAGGCGCTGGCGATTTAGCATCAGGTATTGCTTGGCGATTACAACGAGCAGGATTTCCGATTATTATGACGGAGATAGAAAAGCCTTTGACTGTGAGATTGACAGTGTCTTATTCTAATGCCGTCTATGAAAATGAAGTGAATATAGAAGGAATAAAAGGAAAGTTAGTAAATAGTTATCAAGAGGCACAAGAAGTTATTGCACAAGATAAAATTGCTGTAATTGTTGATGAAAATGCTGATATTGCGAAAGAGTATAAACCAGATATTATCATTGATGCTATAATGGCTAAGAAAAATATAAATACAAAAATTGATGATGCACCGATTGTCATTGCTGTAGGGCCTGGATTTACAGCTAAAAAAGATTGCGATTATGTTATTGAAACGAAAAGAGGTCATTTCTTAGGTAAGGTAATCGAAGATGGCAGTGCCATAAAAAATACAGGTGTTCCAGGAAATATTGGCGGTTATACTATAGAGAGAATTATCAGAGCTAATGGCGATGGCGTATTTAAATCCGTAGCAAAAATTGGTGATTTTGTAAAAAAAGGCGATATTGTAGCCTATGTTGATGATAGAGAAGTAACAGCCTTAATAGATGGTATTGTTCGCGGTATGTTGCATGATGGCATTGTAGTTACAGATAAGATGAAATGTGGAGATATTGATCCACGAGCAGAGCAAAGCCATTGTTTCAGTATATCTGATAAATCTAGAGCTATAGGTGGCGGTGCTTTAGAAGCTGTATTATATGGCTTGAAAAATTTGAGAAAGCAGGGCAAAAAATGATTACAATAAAAGCTTTTTGGCAAAAAGTGCAGACACAATTAAAAGCAAATAATCCTGTAATTTTGGCAATGGTCATGGAGAAAAAAGGTTCTGCTCCGCGCGGAGTAGGTGCACATATGCTTATTTTAGCTGATGGCTCAACAGTGGATACAATTGGCGGTGGTCCTTTAGAATATTTGGCGATACAGGAAGCCAAACAAAATTTAAAAAAGGGTAAATCCATAGTGCAGACTTTTTCTTTGAATAATGCTACTGCTGGTGAATATGGTATGGTTTGTGGCGGTCAATTGACGGTTGCTCTATATTGTTTACAGCAAAAAGATTTAGTTCAAGTGGAAAAAGCATTGACTTTAATCAATACGAAAAATAAAATCGTTTTGAATTTAAGTTGGCAAAATGAAAACTTTGATTTTAAAGTTTATGACTTAGCGGAAAGCTTTGCTTTGAAAGAAAAGTTGACTAAAAAATCTTTATTACAGATGGATACAACAAATCAATCTGGGCAGTATTTAGAAATCATGAAGCAAAGCCCTAGAGTTTATCTATTCGGTGGTGGATATGTGGCTCAAGAGGTCGCAAAATTATTATCAAATTTAGAATTTGAATATATCGTGCTTGAAGAACGCAGTGAATTTGCTAAAAAAGAATTATTTCCAGACGCTAAACGCATTGTAGTTGTAGATTATGCGGATTTTAGTAAGCAGGTGGAAATCAAAAATAGCGATTATGCGATTGTGGTAACAAATGGTCATACAAAAGATACTTTGGTTTTAGAAAGTTTATTGAAAAATCCTCCAGCATATATTGGCGTGATTGGCAGTAGACATAAAAAAATTCATGTAGAAAATTATTTAGCTGAAAAAGGCTTTAGCGAAGATTTAATAAAACAAATTATCATGCCTATAGGGTTAGATATTAAAGCGGAAACACCTTCCGAAATTGCAATTAGTATTGTAGCTCAGTTAATTCAAAAAAGAGCTCAGTAAAATAATTTTAGATGGGAGAAAAATAGATGTTTGGATTAGGTATACCAGAATTAATTTTGATTTTAGTAATTGCTTTAGTGGTATTTGGCCCTAAGAAATTGCCAGAAATAAGTAAGGCTCTAGGTAAAAGTATAAAGGAATTTAGAAATTCAACATCAGATATCACAGATACAGTAAATACTGTTAAAGATGTAACTGATGTGGCTAAAAAATTAAAATAATAAATTATAAATGAGGAAAATATGGCGAATTTTACGCATTTTAATCAAGATGGTGAAGCTATCATGGTTGATGTCAGTCAAAAAGACATTACCATGCGTATAGCTATTGCCGAAGGTAGTATAAAAGTAAATCAAGAAGTTTTTCGTTCAATCAAAGAACAGACTAATAAAAAAGGTGATGTATTAGCTGTTGCTAGAATAGCTGGTATCATAGCAGCGAAAAAAACAAGTGATATGATACCGCTTTGTCATCCATTATTTATTACAAAAGTTACGATTGATTTTGAATTAGACGAAGACAATTATATGATAAAAGCTATTGTGACAACAAAAGTCAATGGTAAGACTGGCGTTGAGATGGAAGCACTCCATGCTGTATCAGTTACTTTATTGACGATTTATGATATGTGCAAGGCTATAGATAAAAGTATGGAAATATCAGATATACGTCTATTGCATAAAGAAGGCGGAAAATCTGGCGTTTATGATTATGAAAAATAATAAGGAGTATAGATTTTAATTGATGGGAAAAATTTTAGCTGTATGTATCAGTGAACAAAAAGGCACTTTAAAAACTGCTGTAGATAAGGGCTTGATGATAAAGGATTTTGGTTTAGAACATGATGCTCATGCTGGAAAATGGCATCGTCAGATAAGTTTATTAGCAGTGGAAGCTGTGAGAGCTTTTGAAGAAAAATATAATTTCAAAGTTCCTGCTGGTGCATTTGGCGAAAATCTTTTAGTTGAAGGTATTGATTTAAAAAATTTGCCGATTGGTACAAGATTAAAAGTAAATGATATTTTATTGGAAATCACTCAGATAGGTAAAAAATGCCATTTAGGTTGCAATATTCAAAAGCAAACAGGTGAATGTATCATGCCTAATGAAGGTGTATTTGCGATTGTATTAAATGGCGGAGAAATTAAAGCACAAGATACAATTTTTGTAGAAGCTTGAGAAGGTGAATGAAATGTTTGAAGTGGCGATAATCACTGCAAGTGATAAAGGTGCAAAAAGTCTTCGTGAAGATTTAAGTGGTCCATGTATAAAACAGATTGTAGAAGAGTCTGATTATAAAGTAGTATCCATGGAAATTTTGCCAGATGATAGAGCTTTATTGGCAGATAAAATGATAGAGCTTGCGGATAAAGAAATTCCTTTGATTTTGACAACAGGTGGTACAGGTTTATCACCAAGGGATAATACACCTGAAGCGACAAAAGATATAATTGAAAAAGAAACACCAGGAATTTCTGAAGCTATGCGTATGTATAGTTTAAAAATTACACCAAGAGCTATGTTGAGTCGAGCAACTTCAGGCATTAGAAAAAAATCTTTGATTATTAATTTGCCGGGAAGTCCTAAAGCTGTAAGAGAATGTTTGGAATATTTATTGCCGACATTAGATCATGGTCTTAAAATCATGCTTAATTTAGATAGTGAATGTGCTAGAAAATGAAAGAACCGCAATTTAGTTTGATAGCTAAATTGCGGTTCTTTTTATAAGAATTTAATGATTAATAGTTTTTATAAAGAATGCGAATGGAGTTTAAAATACAAATCATAGCTACGCCAGTATCAGCGAAAACTGCTGCCCACATGGAAGCAAATCCCATAAGACCGAGTATCATGATGAGTATTTTTACACCTAAGGCAAAGACTACATTTTGCCATGCTATGCGAATGGTATCGCGAGAAATATTTATTGCTTGGAAAATAGAATGAACTTTAGAATTCATAAATACTACGTCAGCAGCTTCAATGGCAGCATCAGCACCACTGCCCATAGCAGCACCAACATCAGCACCAGCGAGAATAGGGGCGTCGTTTATACCATCGCCGACAAAAAATACATTACCATGTTCTTGTCTGAGTGAGGATAATTTTTTCAATTTGTCTTCAGGTAAGAGTTTTGCATGAACTTTATCAATGCCTACTTCTTTAGCTACGGCATAAGCACTATGTTCATTATCACCTGTGAGCATAGCTGTAGTTAAACCTAATTTTTTCAATTTAGAAATAGTGGTTTTAGCATCATCTTTAATAGTATCACCGATGACGATAGAGCCAGCGTATTTATCATCTATGCCAATGAATATTTCTGTGCCATCGTTAATAGGTAAATCATCAGGTAAAGCAATATTAAATCGTTGCATTAAGCGTTTATTACCGCAATAAATTTTTTGCTTGTCGATAGTGCAGATTATACCTTCACCAGCAATTTCTTGATTATCAGTAGTAGTTTTTAAATTGAGTTGTTGTTTACTTGCTTCATTGATAATGCTGATAGCAATAGGATGAGAAGAAATTTTTTCACAACTAGCACAAAGAGCGAGTAGTTCTTCTTTTGTGTAATTATTTGCAGGATTTATGGTTTTAACTGTGAAATTACCATGAGTCAATGTACCTGTTTTATCCATGACGATAGTTTTTATATTTTTTAAAGCTTCTAAAGCTATGCCGCCTTTAAATAGAATTCCCTGTTTGGAACCACTGCCAATACCAGAAAAGAAAGCAAGTGGCACACTTAATACTAAAGCACAAGGACAACTAATTACTAAAAAAGTCAAAGCTGTATAAATCCAATGTTCCCAATCACCTGTAATCAGCGAAGGAATGATAGCTGTAAGCGTAGCTACTAAAACGACAATAGGAGTATAAATTCTAGCAAAACGAGTGATGAATTTATCTATTTTAGGTTTGTTGGCAGCGGCATTTTCTACAGCTTGTAAAATGCGTGAAACCATAGATTCAGATAAAGGTTTTTCCACTTTCATTTTGATAGCGCCGGAAATATTCAAACAACCAGAAGTGATAGAGCTATTAGGGGCAATTTTTATTGGAACAGGTTCGCCAGTAACAGGTGATGTATCCAAACGACTTTCTCCTTCAATGACAATGCCATCAACAGGAATTCTATCACCAGCACGAACTAATAAAATATCGCCGACTTTGGCTTCATGAGCAGAAATAACAGAAATTTTATCACCATGGAGAAGATTTACTGTTTCAGGTCGTAAATCAACAGCGTCCATGATTTGACTGCGACTTTTTTCTGTAGCACGTTCTTCAAAATATTCTCCAATGCGATAAAAGAGCATAACACCGACAGCTTCAGGATATTCTTTGATAGCAAATGCTCCCAAAGTTGCGATACTCATGAGGAAGTTTTCATCGAAGACATTGCCATGAAATAAATTGGTGATAGCGGTTTTTAGTACATGGAAACCTAAAATTAAATAAGCTACGATATACAGATAAAGTGTATATTGGTCAGGTACAAGAGAGGTAAATTCGCCAATGATAAATAAAATGGCACCAAATATAATTTCAACGATATCAATGGTTTTTTCATCAAAAAATTTTTTTGTATTTTGATGAGATTTTGAAGAAGCCTCATCAGCATTTATGATTTTTACCCCATTTTCAATGGAATTAGCTATTTTATTTATTTGAGGTAAAAGTACATCAGGATTTTGAGCTACTATTTTTAATTTTTTAGTAGCAAATGTCAATTGAGCTGATTTGATTTCAGGTAATTCATTTAATTTTTTTTCGATTTTAGCACTACAGTTGGCACAATCTAGATTTTTGATTAGATAGATTTTTTCTTTATAATTGGAAGCATTTTCTTCAAGTTGAGTGATTATAGTGCCAGGTTCAATTTTGTCTGCTATTTTTTGAATAGTAGGTAATAATTCATCAGGATTTTTAGCTGTCAAAGTTAATTGTTTAGTCAAAATAGAAATAGTAGCATTATCTACATCAGATAATTCGTTGATTTTTCGTTCGATTTTGGCAGCACAATTAGCACAATGGATATTGATTGAATATGCTTTTTGTTTTTGATTATTATTATCAATAGATAAATTAGGAGTAATAGCCATATGTACGCCTCTTTTCTAAAATAATTACATACCCCTAGGGGTATTATCTTTACGCTTTTAGTATACCCTATGGGGTATATGTTGTCAAGAATGAATATCAATAATAATAAAATTTTTATTTGACTCAATATAAATTTTGACTAGAATTATTTAGTATAAATATTTGTATAGATTTAAAAAAAATTTAATCATTGAGGAGAGATTTTGATGAAAAATGATGAAATAATAATTTTTCGTTTAGCCCAAATAGATGATGCAGAAAAATTAGTAGAAATTTATGCTCCCTATGTAAAAAATACAAATATCACTTTTGAATATGAAGTACCAACAATTGATGAATTTAAACAGCGTATAACAAAAATAATGTCAAAATTTCCTTATATTGTAGCTTGTATTGGTGATGAAATAGTAGGCTATACATATGCTTCTACTTTTAGAGAACGACAAGCTTATAATTGGTGTGTAGAAACTTCTATTTATATTAATGAAAAATATCAAGGTAGAAAAATAGGAGAGTTTTTATATACGAAATTAGAAGCAATTTTAAAATTGCAAAATATAACAAATTTAGTAGCGAGCATAACATATCCCAATCCGCAAAGTATAGCATTTCATGAAAAATTTAATTATAAGAAGATAGCTCATTTCACAAAATGTGGTTATAAGCAAAATTGTTGGTATGATATGGTTTTTATGGAAAAAATGATAAATGAGCATTTAGTTCCAGCCAAAGAAATTATTTATTTACTTGATTTAGATAAAAATTTAGTAGAAAAAATATTGCAGAAATGATAATTTGATTTGCAGTATTAATGGATAATGCCTATAATATAATATATTAAATTAAATAGAGATAGGTGCGTAAGCTTAATAAGGAAACTGGAAGAGCCAGTACGGTCCCGCCACTGTAAGGGGAGCTATTTTCAATTATGTCACTGAAATAATTTATTTTGGGAAGGCGAAAATCAGCGAGGAACCTAAGTCAGGAGACTTGCCTATTGGAAAAACACCGTGAAATTTATAGATGATATATTTTTCAGACTCACGAGAGATGGGCAGGTGGAGAATTTTTCGTAGAAATACGGGATAAGTCTATCTCCCTGCCCAAAGGGAGATTTTTTTATGCGTAAAGAAATGAAAAGTGGCTATACAACAGGTTCTTGTGCAGCTGCTGGTACAAAAGCTGCTATACTTGCTTTACAGGGAAATGTCGTTCAAGAAATTGAATTATATGCTCTAAGTGGAGAATTATTGCATATTCCCATTAAAAATGTAGAGCTTACATCAACTGGAGCAAAGGCAGAAGTCATAAAAGATGCTGGTGATGATCCAGATATCACACATGGAGCTTCTGTATTTACGGAAGTAAAAATAAATAAAGATGATGATAAAATTAATTTTTATGCTGGCTTAGGTATTGGAAAAGTTACAGAGGCAGGTTTATCTATTCCGCCAGGAGAGCCGGCAATAAATCCAGGGCCAAGAAAAATGATGACGAAAGTCGTTCGCGAATTGTTGCCAGAAGGTTATGGCTGTGATATTACAATTTCTATTCCTAAAGGGGTAGAACTAGCGAAAAAAACACTTAATCCTATATTAGGTATAGAAGGCGGTATTTCTGTAATTGGCACTACTGGCGTAGTGCGTCCAATGTCTGAAGAAGGCTTTAAAAATTCGCTTACACCGCAGATTTCTGTAGCTAAAGCAAATGGCTTTGATGATATTATTTTTGTTCCTGGGAAAATTGGTGAAAATATCGCTGGTAAATTAAATCTTCCAGCAAAAGCTATGGTACAAACAAGTAATTTTATCGGTCATATGTTGGAATTCGCTGCTGATGAAGGAATTAAATCAGTGCTTTTATTTGGTCATTTAGGTAAATTAGTAAAAGTAGCTGGAGGAATTTTCTATACACATAGTAAAATAGCTGATGCTCGCTTGGAAATATTAGCTTCTTATGCTGCTCTTTTAGGCATGGATAAAAAAGGCGTAGAAGAAATTTTTAAAGTGAAGACAACAGAAGCAGCTATGCCAATCATTGAAAGATATGGATTGGTAGAAAAAGGTTTTTATGATTTATTAGCTAAAAGAGCTAGTCTTCGCAGTGAACAACATGTATTTAATGCTTTTAAAGTAGGAACTGTGATGGTTACTTTGAAAGGTGAAATTTTGGGCATGGACGATAATGCAAGAGAAATAGGTGGTAGATTAGGTTGGAACATAAAATAATTGTAGCTGGAATTGGTCCAGGGGCGAAAGAATATGTCATTCCCATGGCTATGCAAGCTATAAATGAAGCAAAAGTTTTAGTTGGAGGAACAAGAGCATTAAATGAATTTTCTCATCAAGGTCAAAAAACTTTTGCCATAAAAGCAGATATCAGTGCTGTAATGGATTTTATAAAAGTCGAATTAAATGATAATGATGTAGTAGTGATGGTATCTGGCGATCCAGGATATTATTCTTTATTAAGTGCTTTGCGCAAGAATTTTCCTTTAGAAAATATAAAAGTAATTCCAGGATTAAGTTCTATGCAAACAGCTTTTGCTAAGATAGCACTTCCATGGCAAGAAGCTAGTCTACTTAGTTTTCATGGACGTGTGCCAAGTGATGAAGACTTAAAATATTATTCAGGTCGCATAATCGGTATGCTTACAGATAATAAATTTAATTCTAATGCTATAGCCACATATTTGATAGCAAGAGGTTGGGATAAAAATGCGAGAGCATATATTTGTTCTAGACTTTCTTATCCTGATGAAAAGATAGTCAGCTTATCTTTAGATGAAGCACAGACAAAAGCATGTGCGAGTCATTGTGTGATGATAGTTGAAGGTTAATATAAAATAAATTATGAATAGAAAGTTGGTGCATATTTGAATTTACCAGGAATAGCAGATGAAGAATTTATTCGCGATAAAGTGCCAATGACAAAAGAAGAAATTCGCATTTTGACAATGTGCAAGGCAAAAATTCGTCCTGATAATATTATTTGGGATATTGGTGCTGGTACAGGCTCTTTATCTATTGAAGCGGCTTTACTTGCTCCTCAAGGAGAAGTTTATGCTATAGAGAAAAAAGATTTAGCTGTTGATTTATTACATCAAAATATTGCTAAATTTAAATTAGAAGATAAAGTTAAAGTCATTGCCACAGAAGCACCAAAAGGATTAGATGAATTGCCAAATTGTGATGTAGTATTTATCGGTGGCAGTGGCAAACATATGTTTGAGATTTTAGATATAATTGATGGCAAATTAAATGAAGGTGGACGCATTATCGTAAATGCGGTGACAATCCAGACAATATCTGAAATCACAACATATATGAAGCAAAAAGAAAATTACACTTATGAAGCAATTCAAGTACAAGTAAATCGTTTAAGACAAATCGGTTCATACGATATGTTCAATGCACAAAATCCAGTTTATATTGTTACTTGTAAAAAATTAAAATAAGATGAATTAGGGAGGATATTTTTATGGTTTATATTATTGGTGCAGGCCCTGGGGATCCTGAACTTATTACAGTTAAAGGTCAAAGATTATTAAAAGAAGCAGATGTAATTATTTATGCTGGTTCTCTTGTAAATCCTGCATTATTAGATTATGCAAAAGCAGATTGTGAAATTTATAATAGTGCTTCTATGACTTTAGGTGAAGTTATTGAAACAATTACAGCAGCAGAACAAGAAGGCAAAATGACAGTTCGACTTCATACTGGTGACCCTGCAATTTATGGTGCTATTCAAGAACAGATGGACGAATTATCTCGTCGCAATATTGAATATACAGTAATTCCAGGTGTAAGTTCTTTCTTAGCTACAGCAGCAGCTTTAAAACAGGAATATACACTTCCTGAAATTTCTCAGACTGTAATCATCACACGTAATGAAGGTAGAACACCTGTTCCTGAAAAAGAAAAATTAAAATCTTTAGCAGCTCATCAAGCTACTATGTGTATTTTCTTGAGCGTGCATATGATTTCTGAAGTAGTAGAACAGTTGATTGAAGGTGGCTATGAACCATCTACACCTATTGCTATCGTGCAGAAAGCTTCTTGGCCTGAACAAAAAATTGTACGTGGAACACTTGAAACTATTGCTGATATTGTTAAAGAAAATAACATTTCTCGTACAGCTATGATTGTTGTAAGTAAATGTTTAGATACAGAATATGCAAAATCTCGTCTTTATGCACCAGAATTTAGTCATATGTATCGTCAAGGCACAGATAAAGCTTAATGAAATATGCAATTATTACTGTAACTAAAAATGGTGCTGATTTAGCTTGTAAATTGCAAAATACCTTGAAAACTTGTGATATCTATGTAAAAAAAGATAGATATGATATTAGTTTAACTGGTCATATACATGAGTATGAAAAAATGAGTGAAGTGATAAAAAATATTTTTGCTGAGTATGAAGCGATTATATTTTTCACTTCGACAGGTATTGCCGTGCGAATGATAGCACCATTTATCGTGCATAAAGTCAAAGACCCAGCTGTAATAGTTTTAGATGAAAAAGCTAATTTTGCGATAAGCTTATTATCTGGTCATTTGGGTGGAGCAAATGAACTCACGTTGAAGATTGCTGATATATTAAATGCTATGCCAGTAATTACTACAGCGACAGATACGAATAAAATAATTGCTCCTGATGTGGTGGCAAGAAAATATAATTTAGTGCCATATCCTTTAGAACATATAAAAATAATTAATTCAGCATTAATTCAACACCAAAAAGTTATTTATTATGTAGATAAAGATTTAAAGCAAAGTGAACAGATGATAATTGATTTGGCTAGAGATTTTAAGATTGAAGCTAAATTGATTGATGTAGAAGAACTTGATAGGCAAAATGACTTTTGTGTATTTATCACAGATAAACGACAAGTGCGAAACAATATATTATTTTTAACGCAAAAACAATTGATAATTGGCGTTGGTTGTCGCAAAGATGTTGAATTAAATCTTGTGGAACAGGCAATAAATGAAGCAAAAAAAATGGCAGATTGTGAAGATTTAAAAATCAAAGCATTAGTTTCTACAATCGTCAAGCAAAATGAGAAAGCTTTGCATCAATGGGCAGAAAAATATAAAGTAAAAACTCATTTTTATGATAATACAATCATGCAAAATGTGATTGATAAATATAAATTACCTGAATCTAATTTTGTAAAAAAACAAATTGGTATAGGAAATGTATGTCAAGCTGCTATATTGGCATATAATGAGAGGGCAAAAATAATTTTGCCGAAAACAAAATTTGAGAAAGTGACGGTGTCCTTAGCATGGGAATGATTAAAGTAATTGGAATTGGTCCAGGTGGTAAAGAGGATATGACTCCTCGTGCTTTAAATGCTATTTTAGAAGCTGATACAGTAGCAGGATATAACACATATATTAAATTGATTAAACATCTTTTAGATGGAAAAAATGTAATTGGCACAGGAATGATGCAAGAAGTTGACCGCTGTAAAATGGCTATTGAAGAAGCTGTAAAAGGTCATAATGTTGCAGTAGTTTCAAGTGGTGACTCTGGTGTATATGGTATGGCAGGTCTTGTCTTAGAATTATTATTGAAATTGCCAAAAGAAGAAAGACCACAAGTTCAGATTGTAGCAGGACTTTCTGCTGTAAATGCAGCCGCTGCTGTATTAGGTGCTCCACTTATGCATGATTTTGCAATCATTAGCTTGAGTGATTTATTGACTCCATGGGAATTGATTAAAAAACGTGCAGACCTTGCAGCTCAAGGTGATTTTGTAATTGGTTTATACAATCCAAAAAGCCATAAACGTGTACAGCATATCGAAGAAATTCGTGAAATTATGTTAAAACATAAAGACCCTAAAACTCCAGTCGGTATTGTAAATAGTGCAAGCCGTGAAAATGAAACAATGGTTATTTCTGATTTAGAAAACTTCACAAAAGAAGATATCAATATGTTTTCTATGGTAATCATTGGCAATAGCAAAACTTTTGCTAAAGAAGGCTTTATGATAACACCTAGAGGCTATGAAGTATGATTTTTGTAGCTTCAGGAACGCAAGATGGTAGAGGTCTTGTAGAATATTTATTAAAGCAAAATTATAAAGTTATGGCTTCTGTAGTTACTAATTATGGTAAAGAGTTATTACCGAAAGATGAAAATTTAATCATCAATGACCATAAATTAGATGAAGAAGCTATGAAGAATTGCTTAAAAGAAAATCAGATAAAAGTTTTTGTAGATGCTACGCACCCATATGCGGTGAATGTATCTAAAACAGCTATGCAGGTTTGTGATGAATTAAATATACCTTATATTCGCTATGAAAGAGAAGTAACGCCAATACCTGCTTATAATAAACTTCATTTAGTGAAAACTTATGAAGAAGCATCTGACCTTGCTATGCAATTAGGTGAAAATATCTTTTTGACAACAGGTAGCAATCGTTTAGATTTATTTGCTAAAGATAGTAAAAAATACAATAAGCATATTATAGCGAGAGTACTTCCTGCGATTGCTTCTCTGCAAATCTGTGAAAGCTGTGGAATATCTCCTAAAGATATAGTAGCTGTGCAAGGGCCTTTTTCGGAAAGCTTGAATATAGCTTTATATGAAAAATACAATGCAGATGTTGTTATAATGAAAAATAGTGGTACTTTAGGTGGCACAGAAACAAAATTGACAGCTGCAATTAAATTAGGTTTAGAAATTGTCATTATTGATAGACCAAGAATAGATTATAAAAATTTAACTTATGATTATGATTGTGTAGGCACATTTGTTGCCAAATATGAAAAATAGGAGGGATTTTGATGGAATTTATCAAAGACCCAATGGCGATAGAAGTTCGTAGTTTTGAAATTATCAAACCATATATTGAAAAATTAAATTTAAGCGAAGAAGAAACAAAAATTTATTCTCGTATTATTCACGCTTCTGGTGATGTGGATTATGCACCAATCATTCGTATTCATAAAGATGTAGTAGCTTCCATGAAAAAAGCTTTGCTTTCTGGTTGCAAAATCTATACTGATGTAGAAATGGTTCGCACTGGTATCAATAAACGCAAATTAGCCTCTTGGGGTGGCTCTGTAGAATGTAAAATTGCAGATCCTGAAATTGCAAAATATGCCAAAGAACATGGTATCACTCGTTCTATTGCTGCTATGCGTCATTTTGGCAAAGAATTAGATGGAGCAATCGTTGCTATTGGTAATGCACCAACAGCTTTATTTGAAGTTATCCGTTTAATGAATGAAGAAAATATTCGTCCAGCTGCTATTATTGGTACACCAGTTGGTTTTGTAGGAGCTGCTGAATCAAAAGATTTATTAATTGCTGAATCAAAAGTTCCATATATTACAGTAACAGGAACAAAAGGCGGTAGCCCAATTGCTGCTTCTTGCATTAATGCAGTAATGTATATCATTGATAATACACGCATTTAATAAGGTGATTTAATGATGAAAAAAGTAAATATTCCTCGTGTAGTTATTGCAGCCACTCAAAGTAGTTCAGGTAAGACTACAGTCGTTACAGGAATACTTCGTGCATTAAAAAATAAAGGTTTAAATGTACAGCCGTATAAAGTTGGCCCTGATTATATTGATCCTAGTTATCATGGTATGGCGGCAGGAAGAAAAGGTCATAATCTTGATACATGGCTTGTTGATGAAAGCATGATAAATGATTTATTTGTGCAAGAATCAAAAGATGCTGATATAGCGATTATTGAAGGTGTTATGGGGCTTTATGATGGCGGGAAAAATGGTGTTAGTTCTACAGCACAATTAGCGAAAAAATTAAATGCACCTGTGATTTTAGTCATCAATGTGCAATCAATGGGCGATTCAGCCGCAGCTATAGCACTTGGTTTTAAATTATATGATAGTGATGTGAATTTATCTGGTGTAATTTTAAATAAATTAGGTTCACCAACACATAAAGCTTTGATTGAAGAAGCTATGAAGAAAATAAATGTGCCTGTTTATGGTGCAATTTTCCGTGATGATAGTGTGCATATGCCAGAGCGTCATTTAGGTTTGACACCAGCTGGAGAAAATAATGCACGTGAGGTCATCGAAAAGATTTCTGAAAAAATTGCTCAAGAAGTATATTTAGATGAAATCATTGAACTTGCTAAAACAGCACCAGCTATTGAAGTTGAAGAATTTGAAGCTGAAAATATCAAAAAAGATATAACCATAGGTATTGCACAAGATAAAGCTTTTTCTTTTTATTATCCAGCAAGTTTAGCTCAATTAGAAAATTTAGGGGCGAAGTTGAAATTTTTTAGTCCACTAGAAGATGAAGCTATTCCTGATGATGTTGATGCTTTGATTTTTGGTGGAGGTTTCCCAGAAGTTTTTGCTCAAGAACTTATGCAAAATACTTCGATGATAAAATCCATACGCAAAGCTAATGAACGCAAAATGCCGATATATGCTGAATGCGGTGGCTTTATGTATTTAATGCAGGGAATTTATGATTTTGAGCAAAGATTTTATGAAATGGTGGGGATTATTCCTGCGAAAGCTCAAATGAATAAAAAATTGCAGACTGTGGGTTATGTGAAAGCAAAAATTTTGCAAGATAATATTTTAGGAAAACAAAATGATGAGATAAAAGGTCATGAATTTCATTTTTCAACGCAGATTGATACACAAGATGAAAGTTTTCCATGGGCATTTGAATTTACGAAAATGCGTAATAATATGAAATACAAAGCAGGATATGCTAAAGATAATATTGTAGGTTCATATTTGCATTTACATTTTTTAGGCTCAAAGCAAAATGCTAAATATTTTGTGGAAAAAATAAGAGCTTATAAAAAATCACTAGAGATGGAGGAAAACTGATGACTAAACATATTATGTTACAAGGTACTTCTTCTCATGTAGGAAAAAGTATTTTAACTACAGCTTTATGCAGAATTTTTTATCAAGAAGGTATGTCTGTAGTGCCATTTAAAGCACAGAATATGGCACTTAATTCTTATGTAACTAAAGATGGCGATGAAATGGGCAGGGCTCAAGTAGCTCAAGCAGAAGCAGCAGGTCTTGAGCCATTTGTAGAGATGAACCCTGTATTGTTGAAGCCAACAGGAAATGCTTGTTCACAAGTTATTTTAATGGGAAAAGCTGTAGGAAATATGTCTGCACGCGAATATCATAAGGGATATTCATTAAAAGCTTTTGATACTGTAAAAGAAGCTATTCGTCGTTTAGAAGAACGCTTTGATATGATGGTAATTGAAGGTGCAGGCAGTCCAGCAGAAGTGAATTTAAAAGCAAATGATATCGTAAATATGCGTATTGCTAAATATTTAAATGCACCAGTATTGTTGATTGCTGATATTGACCGTGGCGGAGCATTAGCTTCGCTTGTAGGAACTTTAGAGCTTTTAGAACCAGATGAAAGAGCTTTAGTAAAAGGACTTATCATCAATAAATTCCGTGGCGATGTAACTATTTTACAGCCTGCACTTGATTTCCTCGAAGAAAAAACGGGAAAACCAGTTTTAGGTGTAATTCCTTATTTACCTGATTTAGGTATTGAAGATGAAGACTCTGTATCTTTAGATGATAAAAAGACTCAAGCGAAAGATAAAGTAAATGCACCAATAAAAATTGCAGTAATTCAAACTCCTAAAATTTCCAATTTCACTGATTTTGATGCTTTGAGTAAAGAAGATGATATAAATCTTTATTATGTAAAAGAAGGTCAAGAAATCGGTGATGCAGATTTAATTTTACTTCCAGGTAGCAAAAACACTACAGAAGATATGCTTTATTTGCGTGATAGTGGTATGGAAAAAGCTTTAAATGAAGCTCATGAAAAAAACATTCCTATCATCGGCATCTGTGGTGGCTATCAAATGCTTGGTGAAAAAATCAGTGACCCATTGCATACTGAATCAGATAATGATAGCGTAAAAGGACTTGGCTTCTTGCCAATGGAAACTACTTTTGTAGAGAAAAAACTTACTTCACAAGTTGAAGCAAAATGTCTTTCTTGGGAATTTTTAGGTGAAAAATTATCTATAGATGATTTATTTGGCTATGAAATTCATATGGGAACTACTAAATTTACAAAAGAAGCAAATCATCCATTCATGATCACAAAACGTGCTGATAAAGATGTGCAGGTGGCAGAAGGCGTGATAAATCAAGAACAAAATGTCATGGGTGCATATATTCATGGTATTTTTGATAATGATAAATATCGTCGTAGTCTGATCAATATATTGCGTAAACGCAAAGGTTTAGAAGCGTTACCTGTAAGTACAAATTATGCAGCAGCGAAACAAGCAGCATTTAATCGTTTAGCAGATACTGTTCGTCAAAATATGAATATGGAAAAATTAAGAGAAATCTTACAAGACGCATAAAAAAATGCACCTTAAGACTTAATATAGTTTTAAGGTGCATTTTTATTTGATAATTAGTTACTTTAAAGTAACTATGTTACTAAAAAGTGCTTACTTTACAGCCGTTTTGAGTAGTTATATTATAAAAGTAATAAGAAAATAATACTTAGAAAGGCGATGGATTTATCATGGATCAAAAAGTATTAGATTATGTTGTAGAAAAAACACATGAATTAATGAATGCTCCTTCTTGTAGCAAAGAAGCAAAACAAGCAGCGAAAAATTGGCTTGATGCTATTGGCACGGATAATCAATTAGCAGAAACTAAAAAATATATAACAGAACTTGAAGCTGATATTATGCCTATTGATGGATTGATTGCTTTTGCTAATTCTGAAATGGGTGTTAAAGTTTTTGGTGAAGAAATGGCAAAAAATGTATTAGCTCATGCTCAAGATATAAAAGCTAAAGGTGCGAAATATTGCGATTGCCCAGCATGCAAAGCTGTAGCAGATATTTTAGCGAAAAAAGAACAAATGCTCTAATAATAAAAATGGCGATTGATGAAAATCAATCGCTTTTTTTATGATAGTCTAGAAAAATGGTCAATGGCTTTAGCAAATTCTTCAACTGTTTTTTCTGCATCACCATGTTGAATACCATCAATTACACAGTGTTTTAAATGCCCTTCTAAAATTACTTTGCCAACACTATGTAGAGCGGATTTTGCAGCATTTACTTGCATTAAAACATTTTCACAAGGAATAGTTTCATCATCAATCATTCTATCTATGGCATTTAATTGCCCAATAATTTTTTTTATACGGCGATGGAGCTTTTCTGTTTCCATACATTGTTTCATAAGATAATCCCCTTTTTATAATGATATAATCATTATATCATGAAGCTAAATACTATTAATAATGCTATTTAATTAAAGGAATATAAAATGTTTAATAAAATTATTTATGAAAATGAAATATTTAAATTAGATATATTTGAAAATGATATTAAGAATATGGAATTTATAGATTGTAAATTTTATCATATGTTTTGGTGGGATAAATCAATAATCAATTGTGATTTTGTAAATTGTACATTTATAGATTGTCAAATTATTAATCCTAAAATAGAAAATTCACAAATAAAATATAGCAATTTTTTTAATTGCAAGTTAGTAGGAATTTTATGGCAGGATTTTAGAGCGAAAATTAAGGGCATAAAAATCATAGAGCAATTAAAAAATTGTTCTTTGGAATATAATTATTTTGAGAATTTAAAAATGGTGAATACTAATTTTGAAGATAATAAAATATATGAATGTAGTTTTGAAAATTGTGATTTAAAAGATTGTAAGTTTAGAAAACTTGATTTGCAAAATACAAAATTTAAGCATTCTAATTTAACAAAAACAGATTTTAGAAAAGCTAAAAACTTTAAAATAGATATCACTGATTGCAATTTAAAAAATGCTAAATTTTCTTATCCTGATGTAATTGATTTATTAGATTGTTTGGAAATTGTAATCGAATAATAATTCCTGTAAGAAATATTTGTTGATTATATATTTATATTTGTTATAATTTAAATTAAATATTAATTGAGAAATATTTTCAAATAAATAAAAGTAAAGGAATAAATTTATGTTAAAAGATTATAGTAAAAAACATTCAGCAAGCGAAAGAGCTAGAGAAATTCTTCGCTATATTGGTCCAGGTCTTTTAATTACAGTTGGTTTTATTGACCCTGGTAACTGGGCATCAAATTTGGCAGCTGGTGCAGATTTTGGTTATTTATTGTTGTGGATGGTAACACTTTCAACGATAATGCTTATTTTGCTTCAACATAATGCAGCTCATTTGGGAATAGTAACGGGGCTTTGTTTATCGGAAGCATCTACTAAATATCTACCAAAGTGGCTTTCACGACCAATATTAGCAACGGCAATGATGGCATCTATTGCAACAGCTTTAGCAGAAATTTTAGGTGGAGCTATAGCACTTAATTTATTATTTAATATACCACTTGTTATAGGCTCTATAATTACAGCAGTTTTTTGTGCTATTTTATTAAAAACAAATTCTTATCCTAAAATGGAGAAAATAATCATAGCTTTTGTATCTATTATTGGTTTTTCATTTTTACTTGAATTGAATATGGTTTCAGTTGAATGGACTGAGGCTATAAGTGGCTGGGTAACACCTTCTTTTCCAGAAGGCTCAATTGTAATTATCATGAGTGTATTAGGGGCAGTAGTCATGCCACATAATTTATTTTTACATTCAGAAGTAATACAATCGCGTCAATGGAATTTGCAAGATGAAAAAATTATAAAACGACAATTGAAATATGAGTTTTTAGATACTTTATTTTCTATGGGACTTGGTTGGGCAATAAATAGTGCGATGATTATTATTGCAGCCAGTGTATTTTTTACAAATAATTTACAAGTAGATGATTTAGCACAAGCGACAGAATTATTAAGACCAATTTTAGGTGATAGTGCAGCCTTGATTTTTGCCATAGCTTTATTATTTGCAGGGATATCTTCAACAGCGACATGCGGAATAGCAGGAGGCAGTATTTTCTCTGGTATTTTTGGTGAAGATTATAATATTAAAGATTATCATTCATGGCATGGTGTATTGATAACTTATGGTTTAGCTATATTAGTTATATTATTTATTCAAGACCCATTTGAGGGTTTGATTTATTCTCAGATGTTTTTAAGCATACAATTACCAATTACTATTTTTTTATTGATATATTTAACATCTAGTAAAAAAATAATGGGTAAATTTGCAAATCATTTATATCAGAAAATAATTTTAATCATTGTTGGTATAATTGTAACTTGCTTAAATTTAACTTTATTATGGGAAATTTTTTATAAATAAGTGATAAAATGGATGTATAATTTTAATGCATCCATTTTTTTGTAAATAATAAAAGGATATATTGATGGATTTTTAGAATATTATCTAGTAGAATATATATATTATTCAGGTAGAATATTGGAGTGGTTTTTATGACAGGAAATAGAGAAGTAATAACAGGTAACGATTTTAAAAGAATGATAGCAGGTGCCTACAGTGCCTTTTTATTAGAATATGAAAATATCAATGCTTTAAATGCTGATTCTTTAATGGATGAAAAAGCAGGTACACATATTTTACGTACAATTGGTGCAGCTGCGATGTCTCTTCGTGATTTACAGGCAGATAGCATTGGTGGAGTATCTAAACGTGTAGGTAGTGCGGCAGTTTTAGGTGCTCATGGCAATGCAGGTGTATTGATTTCACAAATTTTACGTGGTATTGCTAAAGGTTTAGCAGGAAAATATGATGCATCATCTTCTGTTTTTGGAAAATCTTTCCAATATGGTATTTTATATGCTCAACGTGCAGTAAATGATGAAGTAGAACGTCCTTTGATTATTACAGCAAAAGCAGTGGCAAAAGGTGCTTATAATGCTGTTCGTGCAAATTTACCAATTGCTGAAATTTTAACAGAAGCTATCAAAGCAGGTGGCATTGCATTAAGTCAAGCTGAAAAGAAAAATGGCTTTGTAGATGCAGGGGCAAAAGCTCTAATGGTATTTTTACAAGGTTGTAGAGCTGGTTTAGATGGAAATTATGTATCACCAGTATTATTATTTTCTTCTGGATTTAAAAAATCTCATGATGTGCCAAATCCTAAATTCGATATTGTTTATACATATGCAGTATCATTTAGTTTAGTAAAATGTCGTGCTAGTATCAGTGATTTAGAAAAAATGTTAAATCCATTAGGTAAAGTAATAGTAGTAAAATCATTAGATGATAGAATAACTGTGTATTTACACACAGATTGCCCAGGTTTAGTAGTTGGTCAGGCTGTAGATTGGGGTCAAATCGAAGACATTAAAATTCAAAATTTGGCTATACCACATGATTTGAAAAATGTAGATAAAACTATTATGGATATCGCTATTTTAGCAGTAGCTGATGATGAAAAAACAGCTCAAAGTTTAGAACAATTAGGTGCAATTGCAGTAATCACTCAAGATAAAGTAAGTGGCCCTGCTGTTGGTGATTTAATTAATTTAATTCATGGCGATATTGCTAAAAACTATATTATTTTATCTAATAATAAATCAAGCTCATTAGTTATGGCACAAGTAAAACGCTTATTAAAAAATAATATAGAAATTCTTTATACTAATAATGTAGAAGAACAAATAAAAGCTTTAAAAGCTTTTGATGTGAACGAAACTTTAAAAGTTAACTTACAGAATATGCATGAAGCTATTTAATATCAATTATTGTATAAATAAAAGTGAAGGGACGGTGGGAATAGGTGGAGATGGCAAAACGATATTGTATATTAAGTTATAAAGTATTGATTTTGGCAATTATTTGTTGTTTTATAAATGCTAATGCACAGGCAGCACCAATACTAAAATTAAATTCTCATGGACATGATGTAATAGTTTTACAGCAAAACCTCATTCGTATGAATTATGATTTAAGTAAAGTTAGCGGTAATTATGATAAAGAGACGCAAGAAGCAGTAAAAGCTTTTCAAAAAGATCATAAAATAAAAGTTACAGGCATTGTAAATCGTGAGACATGGTGGGCTATTAAAGGCGGAAAACAAAATGTTATAGTCAATTCGCAGTCATCTATTAACGAAAAAATTATTTTAGATAATTTATCTTCAGTGCCATATGGCAGACAATTTTTATCTAAAAAAGAAGTCCCAGGTATTATAGCTACAGCGAAGGATTATATTGGCGTGCCGTATGTGTTTGGCGGAGATACACCAGCAGGTTTTGATTGCTCTGGTTATTTGGAATATGTTTTTGCTAAACATGGAATTCGCATACCTCGCACGGCAGATGAACAATATAAATTAGGAAAACTTGTCGAACCAGATGATTTAGAAGCTGGAGATTTAGTATTTTTTACTACGTATGAACCAGGAGCCTCTCATTGTGGTATTTACTTAGGCAACGGAAATTTTATACATGCATCAACAAGTAGAGGTATTCGTGTAGATAATTTAGATAATACGTATTGGGCATCTCGATATTATGGTGGTAAACATATAGTAAAATAAAGAAAACAGCAGGTTTTTTCCTGCTGTTTTTTCTAAAAATGATAAAAAGAGATGATTTCATTGTTGAAGAAATCTAGGTGTGGAAATGAGTTTTTGAAATAGAAAGGTAATTGACAATGAAACGTATTGAAAGGGTTTTTGAATATTTACAAGAGGTAGCAAAGAGTCAAGATGGTGAGAAGGCTCTTACAGCTACTGCTATTGCAGATAATTTAGGAATTTTACGCAGTAATGTTAGTAGAGAGTTAAACAAATTATATAGAATGGGTAAAATAATGAAGATTTCAGGTAGACCTGTTTTATATAAAATAAATGATGAAAATATCAATGATAAGATAGAAATAAAAACTGTTAATAAAATAAATAAAATAGATAAATCGGCATTTAGTGATTTAATTGGTGCAGAAGATAGTTTGAAAACGCAAGTAGAACAAGCGAAAGCAGCAGTGATTTATCCCCCAAATGGATTACATACACTGATTGTAGGTCAAACAGGTGTTGGTAAAACGCTCTTAGCACATATGATGTTTGAATATGGTAAAGAAGTTGGTCGTTTTGCTACGAATGCACCTTTTGTAACTTTTAACTGTGCAGATTATTATAATAATCCTCAATTGTTGATTTCACATATTTTTGGGCATATTAAAGGTGCTTTCACTGGAGCAGATAAGTCTGTACCAGGTTTAATTGAATCAGCAAATGAAGGTATTTTATTTTTAGATGAAATTCATAGATTGCCACCAGAAGGGCAAGAAATGATTTTTTATTTTATGGATACAGGGACTTTCAATCGTTTAGGTGAAACGAAAAGAGAAAGAACAGCTAGTGTGTTAATCATTGGAGCGACTACAGAAAATCCTGATTCAGTATTGACTAAGACTTTTAAAAGACGTATTCCTAATATAATATCTATACCACCATTAGCAGAGCGTTCGTTAAAAGAAAAATTGGAAATAATGACAGTGTTATTTACAGAAGAATCACGCAGTATAAAAAGACCAGTAAAAGTTTCTTCAGATGCGATAAAAGCGATTATTGGCAGTATTGGTAATGGTAATGTTGGTCAATTAAAATCTAATATTCGTCTTTTATGTGCACAAGCATTTTTAAACGGTATAAAGACAGATGGTCATATTGAGATAACTTATCAAATGTTGCCTGCAAATATAAAGTCAGGGATTTTGCCGATGAGTCAAACGCGTGAAGATATAGCTTTGATTAGTCGTTATATTGAAAAAGGATTGTATGTAACACCATCTAGCAAAAGTAAATTGCCTCGTGAAAGCGAAGATGAGCCATTTAATTTATATCAAATGGTAGAAAATAAGGTCAATATGCTTAAGCGAGAAGGCATAGCGGAAGAATTAATTCAACAAATTGTCGTAGCGGACGTAAATACGTATGTAAAAACTTTTTATAATCAAAAAGATGATATTTCTTTATCTGTTTATGATAGATTATTGAAAATCATTGATGCAGATATGGTGGAATTTGCTCAGCAAGTAGTATCTTTAGTGGAACGTTATATAAAATTAGTATCAAGAGAGCGTTTTTTATATGCGTTTGGTTTGCATTTAAGTTCATTATTCAATCGCATAAAAGGAAAGCAGAATTTGCATAATGCTTTGGAAGGTACAATTGACACAAATTCTATAGAATTTAAATTAGCAACAAAAATAAAGTTGATGATTGAAGAGAAATATAAAGTATCTGTGTCAAAATCGGAAACAGAATATTTTGCTATGTTATTGCAATCTTTAAAACAAGAAGATAAATCACAAAAGATAGTAATAGCAGTAGCTATGCATGGTGAATATACAGCAAGTTCCATGGTGAATGTAGCACGAAAATTATTTAGTGCCAATAAAGCTCCACTACTGGCTTTTGATATGCCTTTAGAGTGTCGACCTGAAGATATGTTAAATCAGATTGTTGAGCAATTACAAAATATTAATTGTCAAGAAGGTGTATTATTACTAGCGGATATGGGCTCTTTATGTAGTTTTGGCCCTATATTAGAAGAAAGATTGGGTGTGCCAGTTAGGACTTTAGGCATGGTTACTACACCATTTGTATTAGAAGCGATGAGAAAAGCAGATATTGCAGGTATCAGTTTAAGTGCTATATATGATTCCTTGAAGAATTTTAATGGTTATGAACATAACACACTATCAATTGATGACACAAATGATAGACAAAAAGCTGTAGTAACAATTTGTAGCACAGGTAAGGGAACAGCGGAAAAATTACAAAATTTAGTGATTGATATCTTGATTGATGCTTCGATGAACCATATAAAAGTAATTCCTATAGGCATTGTAGATATGCATAAACGCTTAACGGAAATAGGGCATAAATATCAGATTATTGCTGTTGTAGGTATAAAAAATCCACATATAGATGCTCCTTTTATCCCAATTGAGCAAATCATCAGCGGTCAAGGTGATATTATTTTGCGTGAAATTGTGGGAGCAAAAGATATTGTAAAAAAAGACGAAACAAATATTGTTTTGAAACGTTTTTGTGAAGATGGATTGCAAGAAATGTTGTTATATTTAAATCCTAATAAAATAATTGATATTTTACTTAAATTTATCAATATTTTAGAAGAAAAATTAAAATTAACATGGGACAATCCTCAGAAATTGCGCTTGATAATTCATATAGGCTGTGCATTAGAGCGAATGGTAATTAATAATGGGCTTAAATTTAATGAAAAAAATATAGAAAATATAGATAAAGAAAAATTAAAAGTTGTAGAAGAAGCTGCAAAAATATTTGAGGAAACATTACAAATAAAATTAACAAAAGATGAAATGTATTATATTGTAAGCATGATTTAAAAAAAGTGTGTCTAAAAAAGTCTGTGTCAAATTAAAAAATGACACAGACTTTTTGTTTTAGTGTCAATTTTTAATTGACACAGTTTAGTAAATGGAAGAAGAGTGTCAATTTTTAGATAATACGCATAATTACCATTTAAAAAGTCCTTATAGTTACAGTAAAAATTTTGACACTAAAAGTTGGCACGCCATTTGCATATAATATATAACAAGAAGAATTTTGAAAGGGGAAATTAAAATGTTAGGTATTATTGTTGGTACACATGGGCATTTAGCAGAAGAATTAGTAAATACTTGTGCTATGATTTGTGGTCAGCCAGATAATTTAACAACAGTAACATTAGTACCAGGGGAAGGTCCAGAAGATTTAATGGCTAAATATAATAAAGCGATGAAAGAAATGGACACTACTAATGGTGTAATTATTTTAAATGATTTATTTGGTGGTAGCCCTTATAATGCTGCATGCCGTGTTGCTATGGAAAATGATAAATGCGGTATTGTAACAGGCGTTAGCTTACCAATGCTTGTAGAAGTAATAAATTATCGTTTATGCAATGGCGAAAATGCAAATGTTCAAGATGCAATGGAAAAAGCTGTAGAAGCTAGTGTAGCTGGAGCTCAAAAATTCCATAAAAGCCAAGTTGAAAGCGAAACAGATGACGAAGGAGACGATTTATAATGAAAATTGTATTAGCTAGAATTGATGACCGTTTAATCCATGGACAAGTAGCAACTGTATGGGCAAAAGTTACTGGTTGCGAACGTATTATTGTATGTGATGATGATGTAGCAGCAGATACTATTCGTGCTACACTTTTAAAACAAGTAGCTCCTCCAGGTATCAAATCCAGTGTTGTTAGCGTAGATAAAGCTATCCGCGTATACAACAACCCTAAATATGAAAATGATAAATGCTTATTGCTCTTCACAAATCCTACAAGTGTATTACGCATGGTTGAAGGTGGCGTAGATATTAAATCTGTAAACGTTGGTGGTATGAGCTTTAAAGAAGGTAAACGCCAAATTACAAATGCTGTTTCTGTAGATGATAAAGATGTAGAATCCTTCAAAAAATTAAGTGAAAAAGGTATTGAAATCGAATTTAGAAAAGTAGATACAGATAAACGTGTTAATTTAATGGAAATTATTAAATAATTAAATGAAAAGATTAACAGCTATTAATTTCAATGGCTGTTAATCTGCTCTTATGAATGGAGGTTTTTTTATGGAACTCAGTGGAGTAGAACTTATAGCTATTTTTATTGTTTCAGCAATAGCTGGTATGGGCAGTGTTCTTGATGAATTTCAGACACATCGTCCATTGATAGCATGTACATTAGTTGGTGCAATTTTAGGTGATATGACAACAGGCATTATAATCGGTGGTACTTTGGAAATGATTGCACTTGGTTGGATGAATGTCGGTGCAGCTATGGCACCTGACGCAGCACTTGCTTCTGTTATTTCTACAATTCTTGTAATTGCTGGTCATCAAAGTATTGGTGCAGGTATTGCGATTGCTATGCCACTTGCAGCAGCAGGTCAGGTATTAACTATTATCTGCCGTACAATAACAGTATTTTTCCAACATAAAGCAGATGGTTTTGCTCAAGAAGGTAATTTAAGAGGTATTGATATCTGCCATTTAGGTGCATTATTACTTCAAGCTTTACGTGTAGCTGTTCCATCTTTACTTGTAGCTATGTACATTGGTACAGATGCTGTTCAAGGTTTATTAAATGCAATTCCTCCAGTAATCACAGGTGGTCTTCAAGTTGCTGGTGGCTTCATCGTTGTAGTTGGTTATGCAATGGTTATTAACATGATGAATGCTGGTTACTTAATGCCATTCTTCTTCCTCGGCTTTGTTACAGCAGCATTTACTGAATTCAATTTAGTTGCATTTGGTGTAATTGGTCTTGTTTGTGCAATTGTTTACATTCAGCTTAGCCCTAAATATCATCAAGTGGCAGCTCCAGCAGCAGCAAGCGCTGGCAGTGCAAAAAGTGATGTAGATGATGATCTTGATGATGAATTAGACTAAGAGGAGGTTGAAGATTATGAAAAAATTAAGTTCAAATGATTTATTCTGGACCTTTATTCGTTCAAATTTCCTTCAAGGTTCATGGAATATGGAACGTATGCAGGCACTTGGTTTCTGCTTTGGTATGGTTCCTATTATTAAAAAATTATATGAAGGCGAAGAAAGAAAACAAGCTATTAAAAGACATCTAGAATTTTATAATACACAGCCATTCGTTACAGCTCCAATCATTGGTGTAGTAGCAGCTATGGAAGAACAAAAAGCTAATGGTAAAGACATTCAAGATGGTGTTATCAACGGTATTAAAGTTGGTATGATGGGACCTCTTGCAGGTGTTGGTGACCCAATCTTCTGGGGTACTCTTCGTCCTATTTGTGCAGCTCTTGGTGCTTCTTTAGCTATGGGCGGTAGCTTACTTGGTCCTATTTTATTCTTTGTATTATTCAATGTAGTACGTTTACTTATTCGTTGGTATGGTATTAAATATGGCTACACTAAAGGTACTGATATTATTCAAGACGTAGCTGGTAATACTCTTCAAAAAATTACAGAAGGTGCTTCTATCTTAGGGTTATTCGTCATGGGGGCACTGGTAAATAAATGGACAACCGTTAATATTCCAGTAGTTATTTCTGAAGTAACTATGCAAGATGGTAGTGTAGTTACAACTACTGTTCAATCTATCTTAGACCAATTAATGCCAGGTCTCGTACCACTTTTACTTACATTCTTATGCATGAAACTCATGAAGAAAAAAGTCAATGCAATTTGGATTATCTTTGGCTTATTCGCTGTAGGTATTATTGGTTACGGTCTAGGTATTCTAAAATAAGTTCCCCGACCAAAATTAATATAAAAAATGGTGTTGATATTTTATCAACACCATTTTTGTTTTTACGTATTTAATTTTTAGTATTTGGATTGAATATATTTAATTGTGGAAGTGCATCAATTAGATTTAATTCAAAAGCATATTGATAAAATAAAGATAAAGCTTTGAGTTGATCTTCTTGCAATTTCCATTGAATTATATGAAGATATTCATCTAATTGTGTGAAAGAAAATGGTTTATCTGTAGCGATTTCTTTTATAGCTTGATGAAGGTTGGTAAAACCATTAGCAAAACCATTTTTTATATATTGCTGAATAATAGAGGTTTTTTGAGGATTTTCTTGTGCAAAATCTTTGCGTACTACCCATACTGCATATACCATGCAAAGATTAGTGAATTCTTTCCATTGCTGACCGATATCGTAATAATATAAATTCTTATCTTGATGATATTTTAAAAAGAGAGCATCATCACCAATGAATAGAGAAGCGGTAGCGTTTTCATCAGAAAAAGGATTTTGAGGTGAAACTTTGGCAATAGAATAATCTGGTATAGCATGATAACGTTTATTCATGATTATTTTCAAAAGACAATGTGAAGTAGCCGATTGAGATGTGAGTAAAATCTTATCTGTGGTAATTTCCTGAATAGGTTTTTTGCTGACTAAAATTATGCTTTGTACAGGGCCGTCAGCCATAATGCTGATATCGGGTAAAATCATTAATTTATCAAAATTGCGAGCATAAATGATAGATGAAACAGGACTGATATCCAATTTATCTTGCGTGATTGCTTGATTTAAATTAGCAGGAACATCTTTAAATAAATTGAATTTATCACTAGGATTTTTAGTGAATGTATAAGTTAAAGGAAGACAATTTAAATAATTTATATGACCAACATTTGGCTTTAACATATAGATACCTCTTTTATTTAAATAGATTATAAAAAATGTTATATTAAAATATTGTAAAAAATAGAATAATATAATATACTATTATATTATTTTAGCAAAAGAAATACAACAAAGGTGATTTTTGTACAGTTTGTATTGTATAATTAGATAAAAGTGGTATATTGATAGATATCATTTTTTTAGATATACATATACACAGTAAGCAGATTATATGTTAAAATTAATCTGTATATTTAGGCTATTTATAAGTTATTTAATTAAATAATATTATAATTTTCATTAAAATTTTGGGAGGAAATATCGTATATGACAAGAATTAAAGATGCAGTTGAACATATAGCAAAAGCTATAATAGCCCAAAAAGATTATTTAAATATGTTAGATAAAGCTATTGGTGATGGCGACCATGGCAATAATATGGCTATTGGTTTTGAAGCTGCTTTAGAAGAAATTGACAATATGAATGATGATGGAAATCCAGCAAAAGTTTTCAAAGCTATAGGTACAGCTTTTTCTGAAAATGTAGGCGGTGCAGCTGGTCCATTATATGCAGCAGCTTTCAATCGTGCAGCTAAAGCTTGTGATGAAAATATATCTTTTACAGTTGATTCTGTAATTAAAGTTTTAGGTGAAGCTATCGAAGCTATTAAAAAACGTGGTCGTGTAGAACCAGGTGAAAAAACAATGTTAGATGTTTTAATTCCTGTACATACAGCTTTTGTAAAAGGTAAAGAAAAAGATTTAACATTATTCCAATGTTTAGGTGAAGCATCAAGAGCTGCAAAAGAAGGTGCAGATTATACACGCACTATTTCTGCAAGCAAAGGTCGTGCAAGCTATTTAGGTATTAGAAGTATTGGTCATCAAGACCCAGGTGCTACATCTTCACTTATTATGGTTAGAGAATTATATAACTTTTTTCAACGTTAATAAGCAAAGAATAATTCATAAGTGTCTACTATGAGATTTTTTAGTAGGCACTTATATTTTTTTACTAAAATGTTATTTTTACAGAAAAAAATATATAAAAAAAATAATCTGATTATTGCAATAAAATTTTGACTGTGCTATAATAAAGACAGAAAGAAAAGTTATAGTGCTTAAAACAATTGAATGTAATGATATAAAAATAGTTTATGGAGAATGAGCAATAGAAATTATTGTACAGAGGAACTAAAAATTATTTATATAGAATGCATTCGAAAGGAGTGAGGGTTATAGCGGATTTGCAAAAAGGCTTTAATGAAAGTTGCACTTAGATATCTCGTGCTGTTGAAGAAAGCAAGTTTGTAAAGAAAAACTAGATTTTATAGATAGTAAGGCATTGCTAGTTAAAGTCTAAACTGATTTATAAGTGTGCACAAATAGTAACGTTACAAAATTTATTATTAATTTAAAAAGTGTATAATACGTATTAGGTGTATTTTAAGTTAGTTAGAATATTATAAAAGAATGTAAAAAGATGTATTTGGAATTAAATGCATATTACACACGTTAGCTGACTGATAAATACAGCAAAGACTTCTATCTTAAGGGAAGATTTGCAAAAAAATTAAATAGTGAGGTAGTTTGATGTATACACAGTATACTAGATAAAAGACGATTAGCATGAAGATATGTTAATCGTCTTTTATTTTGCCATTATTTATTTTTTATTTTAAACGATAGAGATGTTTTTTCTTGCTTAAATATTTAATAGGCGGAGTAGTTATCGTTTCATTTTTAGTACTTTTTTTAATGATATGATTATGTCGGTCTACGCTTAAAACTAAGCCGATGCTAATCATATTTAAGATAAGTGAAGTACCACCATAACTGATGAACGGTAAAGGTACACCAACTACAGGAACAATACCGATAACCATAGCCATATTGCCAGTAGCTTGACCTACAATCAATAAAGTAATGCCACATACAAGCATTTTGCCAAAATTATCTTTAGTGCGTAGAGCAATTTTTATACAATAAAAAGCTAGTGCAATTAAAAGTAAAAAGACAATAAAAGCGCCCATAAATCCTATTTCTTGGCAAAAAACAGCAAAGGCAAAGTCTGTATGAGATTCAGGTAGATAAGAATATTTACTAAATCCATGACCTAAGCCCATGCCAGAAAATCCTCCAGAACCAATAGCCAAGATGGATTGAACTATTTGATAACCATCTTCTTGGGAACGAGACCAAGGGTCATACCAACTATTGATACGGTCTAAACGATATGGTTGGAAGGTTGCTAAAAGTGTAAGTAAGATAAAACCAATACCACAGATTATACCAATCCATTTTTTAGATAGACCAGCAATAAAATACATAATGGTTGGAATACCAATGATGATAAGTGCAGTTCCCATATCAGGTTGAGCTTCAACAAAACCTGCAATTATTAGACATAGAAGAAATATAATATTTTTTTGTGGATTTACCGTTATAGGAATTTTTTTATCTATACATTGACCAAGATAAGAAGCACTGATGATAATGGTAACAATTTTGGCGATTTCAGAAGGTTGGAATTGCATAAATCCAAGTGATAGCCAACGCTTAGAACCATTTACAGTAACACCCATAATTAATACAGCACTTAAGGATAAAATCGTTATGACTGTAAGCAGTAAAGATTTATTTTTTAATTTTTTATAATTAAATCTAGAAGTTAAAGCAAAAGCGACAAATCCAATTAACAAACTTATTAAATGACGAATTAAAAAGAAATAGGGATTTTCAAAGTTAGTATAAGCAGTTATTAAGCTGGCACTACAAATATTTATAGTGCCAATGACAATCAGGATAAACATGATACAGGTGATAGCTTCCATATCATTTATCCAAAATTTTTGCTTAGTCAACATTATTTTTTATCCTGCTTAGTAAAAGTTACCTCACAGCGATTGATTTTTTCACCGAAACCGCTAAATTTACGTTCATATTCTGTCATGATATTGTTAGCTTGATATTCACTATTATGAAGGTCAAAAGTAAGTGCATTTACTTTTAAATTAGCAAGTTCAAATTGTTCTAATGAAAAATCAAATAGAGGTCTATTGTCGGTTTTAAAGAATAATTCCCCATTATCTTTTAAGAGTTTGCGATATTTTTCCAAAAATCCTATATAAGTTAAACGTCTTTTTGCATGACGAGCTTTTGGCCATGGGTCGCAGAAATTGATATAAAAACGGTCAACTTCATCTTCAGCAAAGATATTTTCAATTTGTTCGATATTAAATACCATTAAGCGAACATTAGTTAAGCCAAGTTCTTTTACTTTTTTAGCAGCATAGTATAAAACATCTTGTTGAAGTTCTATACCGATAAAATTAACTTCAGGATGAAGAGCTGCTGTTTTACTGATGAAATCTCCTTTTCCTGTGCCAAGTTCTACGTAAAGAGGTGCCTGGCGGTCAAATACTTCATGCCAATGACCTTTAATTTCTTCAGAAGGACTTTGTCCTTTAGTATATACAAAATCATTAAAATCTAAAATAGCTTCATCAATCCAAGGTTTTCTTCGTAAACGCAAAATAATTCTCCTTTTTATAAATATATTCAAAGAATATTTTATCACAAAAGATTTATAAATACATGGTTTTTACATAAAAAGCTTCTGTTCTTTTTTATAGTTGAGAACAGAAGCTTTTTTGCTTAAAATAAGAGATTGCTTTCAACAATCATGCGAATACCTAATAAGAATAAAGAAATGCAAAGAAGTAAAATGATACTGCGAGGTTTAGTTTTCTTAGATAATCTAGCACCAATTTGAGCGCCGATTACAGCACCAAAACCAACAGCAAGAGCAGGTATCCAAACGATATGATTTAAAAATATATGAGATGTAACACCCATAAAAGAGGAAACAGCTAAGACAAAATGAGATGTTGCAGTTGCCATATGTGGTGGAAAAGCGAGGGCATAAATCATAACAGGAACATGAATGATACCGCCACCAATACCAAAGATGCTAGAGATAAAACCTACGAACATACTTAAAATAATACCGAGTTTTTTGCGAGCTATAAATAAGGTTTCATTAAAATTAGTAGCGATAGCTTTTTTATTAGATGAATTCCAATACATGATAGCAGAGATGATTAAGATAAAAATACCATAACTAAGACTGAAAGTAGGGCCTGTGAAATAATCACTGACAAGGCTACCTAAAATAGCTCCAGGAAGTGTAGCAATAGCAAAAGGAATGGCTGCTTTAAAATAAACGCGATGTTGTTTTACATAAGCATATGTTCCTGAAAGTGCATTTAAAAATACACCAAATAATGAAGTACCAACGATTTCAGGAGCACTATGAAAAATAGAAGGTGTGAGTGCAAAAGTAAAAAGTGGTATCATGATTAAACCACCACCAATACCTATTAAAGTACCAAATGTACCTACGCCAATACCGACGACAAATAATACAAGAATTTCAATCATAAAAAAACCTTACTTTCATATTTTGTAATTTATTATATTTTAGGCTATAAAACCAAAATGTTTAGCTACTAATTCATAGGCTGGCACAGCGATATTTTTGGCTTTTGCCATGCGAACAACTTCAAAAATGAGTCCATCAATTTCTGATTGACTGCCTTTTTGTAAGTCTTTTTGCATAGAAGCTGTAGTATCTGGTGTCATAGCATTTAATGTTTTTAAGTTTATATCAATGATATTTTCAGGAAGATTAATATTATAAGCTTTAGCTAGATTAATACAATCTTTTGTTAAGGCAATGAATAAATCTTGTTCTTTTCCTTGTTTTTGCATGATACCTGCTGGTATATCAAAATAAGCTCCACAACTAGCATAAGGGGAGATTAAAACGAATTTGCGGAAGGTATCTTCTGCGATATTTTCTGATAAGACAACGGAAATATTACTATCTTTAAGGTCTTGAGCAATTTGTTCTAATTGATTTTTTAATGGAGTTTTTCCACGTGTGCCAAAGACGATGCGGAAAATATTACCCTTTTGAGATATTTCTCCAGGTGCAGAAATATAGGCAACAATATAGATACATCCTTCAATTACATTTGTATGAGGTAATTTAGGTGCTAGTCTATAACCTGTACCATAGATATTTAGTATAGGAATGATGATGGTATTTTCCTTGCTTACTTTGGCTAAAAAAGGAATGATATCATCAAGGGCATATCCTTTGACAGAAATAAAAATTACATCAGGTATTTCATTTGTTTGAAGATATTGTTCTGTAGTCATTGCTTTTACGGGTTTTAAATTAAATTTGCCAATTCTATCAGAATTGATGGTAAGACCATTTTCGTTGATGGCTTCAAGATGTTTTCCACGAGCGATAAAGGTTACATCATGATTATTTTTGGCTAAAAAACCACCGATGCAAGCTCCAGTTCCTCCAGTGCCGACAATGAGATATTTCAAGAAAATCCCTCCTTAAATATGATATAGTTATTATAGCAAAGTATAAAAGATTTTTCTTAATAAAATAGGAAAGTGAGATAAATAATATGAAAGAGATTGATTATGTAAAAATTTTTAAAGCGTTATCTGATGAAATGAGATTAAAGATTTTACAAGAAATTGCAAAACACGAGGAAATTTGTGTTTGTAAATTAATGGAAAAATTTGCTATAGCTCAAAGTAAATTATCTTATCATTTAAAATTATTGTTAGAAGCAAATTTAATAAAAGTAAAACCGCAGGGAAAATGGAATTTTTATAGTATTAATAGTTCTTTATTGACAGAAGTATTTAGTCAAAAGGCGATAAAATTTTTTCAACATGAATAAATAGACTTGTCATATCAAAAAAATTTGATATAATATTCATATCAAAAATTTTTGATATGAGGTGAGATAATGTTTGATTTTTTTATTGAACAGATATTAGGAATGCAATGGTTAAGTGATTTTGTTTGGTATGTATTAATAAATTATTTCCATGCAGAGCAAAATTCAAATTGGTGGTCAAGTGCTCATTTTTTCTTTTATGATACGATAAAGATAACTATTTTATTAGTAACTTTAATTTATTTGATATCATATATTCAGTCATATTTTCCACCAGAAAAGACAAAAAGAATTTTGACACATTTTAATGGTTTTACTGGAAATATAATTGCAGCATTACTTGGAACAGTAACGCCATTTTGTTCTTGTTCAAGTGTACCTATCTTTATAGGTTTTACTAGAGCGGGATTACCTGTGGGTATGACTTTTTCTTTTTTGATATCTTCTCCTATGGTAGATGTGGCATCTATGCTTATGTTGATGTCATTTTTTGGACCTGAATTTGCTATTTTTTATACAGTTGTAGGCGTAATATTGGCTGTTGTTGGCGGTAAAGTCTTATCGATAATGAAGGCTGAAAGATATTTAAAAAAATATGATGGAGCATTAAGAGATTTTTATGCTGAATCAGAATATTTTAATCAAAGACAAAGATTAAATTATGCTTTAAATGACACTAAAATCATCGTGAGAAAAGTTTTTCCTTATGTATTATTGGGCGTATTAATAGGTGCAGTAATTCATAATTGGATACCACAAGAATTTATTTTAAGTATTTTAGGAAATAACAATCCATTTGCCGTTATTTTAGCTACGGTAATTGGTGTACCTATTTATGCTGATATATTTGGAACTTTGCCAATAGCTGAAGCTTTGTATTTAGTAGGTGTGCCAGCTGGTACGATTTTAGCATTGATGATGGCAATAACAGCTTTATCACTTCCATCACTTATTATGCTTAGCCAAGTATTACAGAGAAAATTGTTATTTTTATTTATAGGTATTGTAAGTATAGGAATTATTTTTGTAGGCTATATTTTTAATTTTGTTTTTGGTTAATGGGAGCAATGTATGTCTGATAATATGAATATAAGTTTTTTTCAAAAATATTTAAGTATCTGGGTTATTTTATGCATGATAAGTGGCATAGTAATAAGTATTTTTATACCAGAGATACCTAATTTTTTAAAGGAATTTGAATATGCAAATGTTTCTATACCAATTGCTATATTAATTTGGATTATGATTTATCCAATGATGATGAATGTAGATTTTAATAGTATAAAAAATATAAAAAATAATCCAAAAGGTCTTATTGTAACTTGGATAGTAAATTGGTTGATTAAACCATTTACTATGTATATGATAACAACATTTTTTTTGTTAATAATATTTAAGTCGTGGATATCAACTGATTTAGCAGAAGGTTATATTGCAGGGGCTGTGTTGTTAGGAGCAGCTCCATGTACCGCTATGGTTTTTGTATGGAGTTCGCTTACTAAAGGGAATCCTATATATACTGTAATGCAAGTAGCAACAAATGATTTGATTATTTTAATAGCATTTGTTCCTATTGTTAGTTTCTTGCTAAAAATAGGGAATGTATCTGTGCCTTTAGATACATTATTTTTATCAATTTTATTGTTTGTAATAATTCCTCTTGTTGGTGGAATAATAACTAGATATATTGTTTTTCAAAAAAAAGGTAAAGTCTATTTTGAAAAAGTGTTTATTAAAAAATTTAATAATTTAACTATAATTGGATTACTTTTGACATTAATATTATTATTTTCTTTTCAAGGAAAGATACTTTTAGATAATTTAAGTCATATAATTTTAATAGCAATACCATTAATTATACAAACAATAATTATTTTTTTTATAGCATATGGTATATGTTATTTGTTGAAAATTCCATATGATATTGCAGCTCCAGCAGGAATGATAGGTGCATCAAATTTTTTTGAATTATCTGTTGCAGTATCAATAGCATTATTTGGAGTTTCATCTCCAGCAACATTGGCAACAATAGTTGGAGTATTAGTAGAAGTTCCAGTTATGTTATTTTTAGTAAAGATTGCAAATAAAACAAAAGGATGGTTTGAGGAAAATGAAAAATAATTTGTTAAAAGTAGCATTTATTTGTGTGCATAATTCTTGTAGATCTCAAATGGCAGAAGCTATAGCTAAAGAAATGGGAAAAGATGTATTTGAAGCTTTTTCAGCAGGAACACAGTTAAAAAATCAAATAAATCCTGATGCAGTTCGTATTATGAAATCTTTAGGTTATGGTGATATAACAAAGGTGCAAAGACCTAAATTATTGCAGGAATTACCAGAGATTGATATTGTTATAACTATGGGTTGTAATGTAGCTTGCCCTATGATTAAATGTAAATATCGTGAAGATTGGGGTCTACAAGACCCTACAGGAAAATCTGATGAGGAATTTTTGAAAATCGTTGAACAGATAAAAGTAAAAATGAATAATTTAATAGCTAGAATAAATAATAAAGAGTTGTGATATTGAAATGGATTTTATAAAAATAGATAAAGAAAAATGGCAAAGAAAAAAAGTTTTTGAGCTGTATAGCAAAGATGTTCCGTGCACTTATAGTATGACAATCAATTTAGATATCACAGGTTTAAAAAATAAAATAGAGATAAAACAGCTAAAATTTTTTCCTGTAATTTTATATGGTTTGAGTAAGTTTGTTAATAAATATAAAGAATTCCGTATGGATTTAAATGAAGATGGAGAATTAGGATATTATGATAAAATAAATCCTATTTTTACAGTCTTTGAAGAAGCGCAAGAACAGTTTTATCAGGTATGGACAAAATATGATGATGATTTTGAAGTGTTTTATCAAAATTATTTATTGGATATGAAAAATTATCAACAGCAAGAGATAAAAAGCTCTAAATTATTATTAGAAAAAAATGTGTTTAATGTTTCTTGTGTTCCTTGGGTTAGTTTTACAGGTTTTAATTTGAATTTAGCTAAAGGATATGATTATTATTTACCTATTTTCACTATAGGAAAGTATTTTGAACAAGGTGAAAAAATATTATTGCCATTAGCTATTCAAGTACATCATGGAGTATGTGATGGTTTTCATCTATCAAGATTTATAAATGATTTGCAAGAATGGTTGGATAAAACAGCTGAAATATAAAAAAGGCACTACAATTGTAGTGCCTTTTTATTTTTATTAGCCACGAAGATTTGCATTGAAATCTTTTTGAAGTTTAGCTACGATTTTTTCGATTGCTGGATCAATTTCAGCATCAGTTAATGTTTTATCATTGGATTGGAAAGTCAAGGAGAATGCTAAGCTTTTTTTGCCTTCTTCAACTTGTTTACCAGTGTAAACATCAAATAAAGTGATTTGAGTGAGATTTTGACCTGCTGCTTTAGTCATAGCTTTTTCTATATCAGCAGCATTTACATCAACATCTACGAGCATTGCAAGGTCACGGCTAGTTGCTGGATATTTTGGTAATGCTTTATATTTTAAGTCTTTAGCCATGTATTTCATAACAGTAGTAGCGTCAAGTTCAAAGATATATACAGGTTTTGTAATACCATAAGCAGAAAGTACAGCAGGATGAACTTCACCAACTGTTGCGATTACATCGCGACTTTTTTTGAAGAGAGCAGTTTTGCCTGGGTGCATAGCGTAGTGTGTACCAGCTTCAACTGTATAACGAGTTACACGAAGATTTGCAAGTAATTCTTCGATAATGCCTTTAGCATCGTAGAAGTCTACCATATCATTTGTTTGGTTCCAGCCCTGAGCATTGCGACGACCAGTAATAGCACCTGCAATTTTTACAACTTCATCTGGAAGTTCTGTTACAGGAAGTGCTTTAGGGAAGAATACAGAACCTACTTCAAATAAAGCTACATCATCATTTTTACGAGCAAGATTGCGAGCAAGATTATCAAAAATACTGCTGAGCAATGTTGTACGAACGAGAGGATATTCGTCAGAAAGTGGGTTCATGATAGGTACAGCTTTACGAAGAGGGCTATCTTGTGGAATGTTTAATTTATTGAATGTTTCTTCGTTAGTTAAAGCAAAGGAAATTGTTTCATAAAGTCCTTGGCTAGATAAGGAAGCTTTTACTTTATCAATAAATGTTTGTTTTGCAGATTGAGTTCCCTGCATAGAAACGCCATTTGGAAGAGTGGATTTAATTTTATCAAAACCATGTAAACGAGCAATTTCTTCGGAAATATCAGCCATGCAAGTTACATCATTTCTCCAAGATGGAACTTTAACAGTGATTTCATCATTTTCATCTTTTGTAACATCAAAACCAACACTTGTAATGATATTAAGCATAACATCTTTAGCGATATTAGTGCCGAGGTGATTGTTGATTTGTTCTGGTGTGAAAGTAACATAATTAGCTTGTTTTGGATTTGGATATACATCTACAATTCCTTCGCAAACAGTGCAAGCACCCATTTCTTGAAGTAATTGAGCTGCTCTGTCGAGGGCTTTAATAGTAGTTTCGCTATCAACACCACGTTCAAAACGACCAGAAGCTTCAGAAGAAAGACCGCAAGCACGAGCAGTTCTGCGGATACATGGACCATAGAAATCAGCAGATTCTAATACTACAGTAGTAGTAGTGTCTGTGATTTCTGTTTCGAAACCACCCATGATACCAGCAAGACCAGCAGCTTTTTCGCTATCAGCGATAACGAGCATTTCACCTTTTGCTTTGCGAGAAGTATCATCAAGAGTATGAAGTTCTTCACCTTCGACAGCACGACGAGCAATTAATTTTTTGCCTGTGATTTTATCATAATCATAAGCATGCATAGGATGACCAAGTTCAATCATAACGAAGTTTGTAACGTCAACTACATTATTGATGGAACGAATGCCAGCACCTTCAAGACGTTGTTGCATCCATTCAGGAGATGGGCCAATTTTTACATTTTTAAGCATACGTGTAGAGAAACGAGAGCATAAATCAGGGTCTGCGATTTCTACAGAGAAGATATCGTTTAATTTAGTATTATCATCTTCATTAACTTTGATTTCAGGGAAATGTGGTTTGTTGCCAGTGATAGCAGCAATTTCACGAACAAGACCGAAAACACTGAAGCAGTCTGCACGGTTAGCTGTAAGTTCAAATTCCAATACAACATCATTTAAACCTAATACATCTTTAGCAGGAATACCTACAGGAGTATCACTAGGTAAAATGAAGATACCAGTTTTTTGTTCTTCAGGTAATTTTTCAAGGTCAAGTTTTAATTCTTGAGCGGAGCAAAGCATACCATTAGAAGCTACGCCACGAAGTTTACCTTTTGAGATTTTCATGCCGTTTGGCAAATGAGCACCTACCATAGCTACAGGAACAACTTGTCCTTCTGCTACGTTTTGAGCACCTGTTACAATGATGATATTTTCAGCAAGACCAACATTCATAGTGCAGATTTGTAAGTGGTCAGAATTTTGATGTGGTTCAAGTTTTTCGATGCGACCAGTTACAACTTTTTCTAAACCTTCGCCAGGGTCTACAACATTTTCTACAGGAATACCAGCCATTGTGAGTTTATCAGCAAGCTGCTCTGGAGTTTCAGTAAAATCTATATAATCTTTAAGCCATTTAATAGAAACTTGCATTAAATATAATCCTCCTTAATATTAGAACTGACGTAAGAAACGTACATCATTATCATAGAATAAACGTAAATCATCAATGCCATAAGCGAGCATAGCAATACGTTCAACACCCATACCGAAAGCAAAACCGCTAACTTGTTTAGGGTTATAACCACTCATTTCAAGTACATGAGGATGAACCATACCTGCACCTAAGATTTCAAGCCAGCCAGTGCCTTTACATACACGGCAACCTTTACCTTTACACATAACGCAAGAGATATCTACTTCAGCACTTGGTTCAGTGAATGGGAAGAAGCTTGGACGGAAGCGAACTTTTACATCTTCACCGAAGATTTGTTGTAAGAAAGTAACAAGTGTGCCTTTGAGGTCAGCAAAGCTGATGTTTTTATCAATGCAAAGACCTTCAACTTGAGTAAACATTGGGGAATGTGTAGCATCATAATCATCACGGCGATATACATGACCTGGAGCAATGATGCGAATTGGGCTATTTGGTTCATGAGCTTGCATTGTGCGAGCCTGTACAGGAGAAGTCTGACTTCTAAGTAAGATATCTTCTGTGATATAGAAAGAGTCTTGCATATCACGAGCTGGGTGATCTTTTGGTAGATTTAAAGCTTCAAAGTTGAAATAATCAGATTCAATTTGAGGACCTTCAGCGATAGAATAGCCCATGCTAGTGAAGATATTTTTTATATTGTTTAAGGTAACAGTTAAAGGATGAAGATGTCCTAAGCTTTGACGACGACCAGGAAGCGTAACATCAATTTTTTCTGTAGCTAAACGATTTGCAAGTTCAGCTGCTTTTAATTCTTCTTGTTTAGCTGCGATTGCAGTTTCTAATTCTTTACGAGTTGTATTTACCATTTGACCAACTACAGGACGTTGTTCAGGGCTTAATTTACCCATACCACGTAAAATGCTAGTCAAAGAGCCTTTTTTACCAAGATATTTTACACGCACATCATTTAGTGCATTGAGATTAGAAGCACTATTAATATCATTAATCGCTTCTTGTTGTAAACTTTTGAGTTCTTGTTCCATGATTTCACTCCTACAAAATTTTAACAAAAAATAAAAGCTCTCACCCCATGAAGGGGCGAAAGCTTGTTTCGCGGTACCACCCTAATTGATACTTAAAAGCATTAACGCTGCCAGACGCTATGACTACTTATTTTCACCATAGAAGCTCCAAAGTGAACTTCAATTAAATTTTCTTTTATTGTTCTCAGCCTAGACAATATTTTCTGTAAAAGAAATCTTAATTTACTCTCTTTATCATCGCTTAGTTATATTACAATTTTACAGTGAAAAGTATATCATAAAAATTTATTAAAAACAAGATTGAGCAAATATTGAAGATTTTTATAAAAAAATAATTTTAATTTATGTTATTTTTATGTATTTTAGAGGCGATTTTGCGAATTATGGCATTTATAAAAAACAAATTAGAGATATAAAATACAATAAAGTATATGAAAACTAGCATTATTGTAAAAATCTCTAAAAAATAGAATGGATTTTGAAACGGAAAAATAATAGCGATAGAATATAGTCAAAGATAAAACATAAAACGTTAGAAAAATAAGAATATTTATAAATTATAAAAGAGGTGCGGAAATTATGTTTGATGAAGGTAAAATCGTTATTATTGGTGCTAGTAATGTTGGTACAGCAGTGTTGAATAAAATTGTAGATTTCGGTTTAGCATCAGAAGTTGTATTAATTGATATTAACGAGAAAAAATGCATGGGTGAATCTTTGGATACAAGTCATGCTACAGCTTGCATTAGCAGTCATAATATCTATATTCATGAAGGCGATTATGAAGATTGCAAAGATGCTAGTATGATTATCATCACAGCTGGTCCAAGTATAAAACCAGGAGAAACACCTGATAGATTAATTTTAACTAAGACAAATTGCAAAATCATGGATAGTGTAATGTCGCAAATCGTTCGTTATACAAAAGACGCAATTATTTTAGTAGTAACTAATCCTTTAGATGTGGCTACTTATTATGTATCTGCTAATTTTGATTATCCAAGAGAAAAGATAATTGGTACAGGTACTTTATTAGAAACTTTCCGCTTACGTAGAATTTTGGCTGATTATTATCATTTAGACCCAAAACTTGTACATGGCTATGTATTAGGTGAACATGGCAATTCTGGTTTTGTGGCATGGAGCACAGTGGACATTGCAAGTTTAGGCTTAGGCAATATGGATGAATTTTTTAATCGTGATTACAAATTAAATAAAGGTATGATTGAACAAAAAATCATGCAAGTCGTATATGATGTAATTAATTTAAAAGGTTGTACAAATACAGGTATTGCTATGGTAGCTTGTCGTTTTATTAAAGCTATAAAATATAATGAATATACAATTTTACCAATGTCATCTATTTTAACTGGTGAATATGGCATTCATGATGTGGCTTTGAGCTTGCCTTGTATGCTTAATAACACAGGAATTATCAAGAAATTTACACCAAAATTAACTGATGAAGAAGTAGGTAAAATGATAGCTTCTGCTAAAAGTGTAAAATTTGCTATGAAAGCTATTGAGAAAAAGACAGAAGCTGTAGCTTAAATACAATTAGATAATTTATAAATATTTATTTTAATAGCGAGGTTTTTATTTAAGTAGAAAATCTCGCTATTTTTATAAGTTTAAATTTTAAAGATAAGGTCGTGTTTTAATTGTTATGATAAGAAAGGAATAGTATTATGAATACTTTGACCAATGTAAAAAAATCACAGGGAATAATGATGTTTATTATCTTGTTATTATCTTATATAGTATTTGCTTCAAATTGGGTAGCAGGTTCAAATTTATCCGAAAAGATTGTATATCATTATTTTAATGGTGAACAAGTATCACCGATGGTTTCAGAAGTTATAAATTATACGATAACGATTGCTAGAATTTTTGCGAACTTAGTTGCAGCGTATATTTTATTGAAATTAAATCCGCGAAAGGCAAGTATTGTAGCATTAGTATTACTTTGTTTTTCTTTTGTTGCTGTATTTGCTACAAATTATTGGCTATATACTATTGCGCGTATGATTATGGCATTAGGCGGTTCTATGATAATGGTATATATGAATACTGTAGTAGCTAGATTTATAGCTAATGATGAAAAAATTATAGCAAGTGCGCTAGTTACAGCTTCATATAATATTGGTGCAGGTTTAGTAGCTATTATTTTCTTTTTATATAAAGATGTGGTTATCAGTGATTGGCAACATACAATGTATGTATTTAGCTTATTTAGTATTTTGCTTTTAGTTTTATGGACTATGTTGGCAAAGGATTTTTCACCTAATGATGAGAATACACATCATCGAGAGGAATATAAATATAAAGATGCATTGACAGATAAATTTGTATATTGTTTTTCCATGGGCTTTGGCGGTTTTTTATTTTTATATGTAATGTCTTTAGTATCTATACCTGTAAAATTAGTTGCACAGGTCAATAATGGTTTTAATGCTGAATTTATGATATTGGCAATTACTATGGGTGGTATAGTGGGGACTTTATTTAGTATTTTAATTGGCAAAGTACCTTTTGAGCGTAAGCCATTTTTATTAGTTCATGGTATTATGATGATTATTGCTATGGCTTTAGGTTTGTATATGGCATATATAAATCCAGGATTAGCATACTTTTTATTTGCGATTGGCGGATTTGTGATGTTTTCTCAGTATTCTGTGTATCTGAATTTTCCTCATGAATTGCCAAATATGAACCCACGTAAACTAACTATTATGTTCGGTGTGTTTTGGGCATTGGGCTATACTATTTATACTGTATTGAATTTTATTTGGAGCATTATACTTTCATATTATGGTTGGGATTTATCCATGGTATTTTATATTGTATGTAGTTGCATATATATAATTTTTGTATTTACATTCCCTGCTTTAAAAGTTCAGACGAAAAGGGCAATTTTTTAAGCTTATATGAGCTTTATATAGTATAATTAAGGAAATTATGCTTTTGGTGGTGAAAATATATGGATAAATTAGATATCGAAGAGTGTAAAAAAGAAAATCCTTTTATCGTATTAGCTGACGTTATTTATAAACATTTAAAAAATGATATTATGCAGGGCTTATTATTGCCAGGTGATAAGATTGTTGAGTCAAAGATTGCACAGCAATTAGATGTGAGTAGAACACCTGTAAATATAGCTCTTAATAGAGCTTTAAAAGATGGTTGGCTTGAGCGACGCAGTAAAAGGTTTTTGACGGTGCGAAAGATAAGTCCACAAGAATGTTTTTATCTATATGAAGCTCGTAAATTTTTGGAAGGACAAGCTGCTTATTTGGCAGCTAAACGCATAACAAAAGCAGAACTTATGGGTTTAAAGGAAATTTTGTTGAACTTTCGCAAGGGCAATGATGAACCAATTGATGATGAATTATTTTGTAAAAATGATGAGCGATTTCATGATTTAATCGTTAAGGCTGCACATAATGATTATATTTCAGAGATGTATAAACGTATAAAACCTGATTTGCAACGATATAGATATCATTATAAACAGTTGATTATTGAACGAAATACAAATGAAAATGTCTATATGTATCATTATTCTATTTATTTAGCACTTAAAAGCAGATTGTCTGTAGTAGCTAAAGATGAGATAGAGTCAGATATTTCTAGTATGCATGGAATGATTTTTGCAGGAAATATCTTGGCTAAATTTAATTTATAAAAAAAGCCTTAGGAAAACCTAAGGCTTTTGTCATTTTATTTAAAATCATTTACTAAAACATCTTTGCGGAAATATTTTTTATCATATTCGCCGATTTCACGAATTACTTTGCATGGAGAACCATAAGCTAAGCTATTAGCTGGAATATCTTTAGTTACGATACTACCTGCACCGATTACACAGTTATCACCGATTGTAACACCAGGCATAACCATTACACCAGCGCCAAGCCATACACGGTTACCGATATGAATTGGCAAGGAGAATTGAGTACCACCAAGGCGATATTCAGGGTCTAATGGGTGACCTGTTACACAAAGTAATACATTTGGACCACACATAACATCATCGCCGATGAATACTTCACAGTCATCTACAACTTGGAAATTAAAGTTTGCATAGAAATTTTTACCGATATGAGTGTTGCAACCATAAGCAAAATGTGCAGGTGGTTCAAGATAGATACCTTTTCCTACAGAACCTAATAATTCTTTGAGAATTTTAGTTCTTGTTTCCATATCACTAGGACGAGTGTTATTGAAATCAAACATCATTTCTTTAGCATTTACACGTTGTTTTTCAATAATTTTTTCGTATTCTTGGTCAACAGGGTCTTTGTGACCATATTCACGATAAAGTAATCCAGATTTCATTTGTTCTTCTAAACGCATAGAATCATCTCCCGCTCGTTAATTTACTATATTAAATTATAATTTATTCTGTAATGTTTTTTCAATAGATTTTATTTTGTTTACGATATCATCAGCACTGACAATTTCAGATACAATAGCGAATGTTTTAGCACCATGAGAAGCTACTTCGCAAATATTATGTTCTTTGATACCACCGATAGCTACAAATGGATGTTTAGCATATTTACTAGCATAATCTACATAGGAAAAACCAACAGGTACAGCATCTTTTTTTGTCTGTGTAGCATAGACAGGGCCTACACCAATATAGTCAATAATATCACCCAGTTCATTTGCTTTTTGAAGTTGAGCTTCTTCATGAGTGGAAAGACCTAAGATTTTATCTTTGCCGATTAATTGACGAACTACTTGAGGTGGCAAATCTGTCTGACCAATATGCACACCATCAGCATTTACAGCCATAGCAAGGTCTACAAAATCATCAATGATAAATATAGCACCAGCTTCTTTAGTCATCTTTACTAATTGCATACATTCTTGATAGCGTTCAAGTGCAGGTTTTTCTTTTTCACGATATTGAATAAATTTAATGCCAGCTTCGAGCATTTTGCCTACAACTTCAATATTATTGCGACCGTTAGACATTGCTTCAGCAGTTATAGTATAGATGGGATTGTTGATAAAATGTTCCATTCCTTTACGCATGGAAAGACCTCTTTTCTAAATATAGAATTTTATTTTTTATTTTATAGTAGTGAAAACATCTGTTGCGTCATTATCAGCAGTGATTGTTATTTGCCATTTTTGTTTAATATTTTCTTCTTGTAAATATTGAGCTAAAGTTTCAACTATAGGTAATTCTGTGCCAAAATGACCTGCATCAATGATATTTATACCTAATTCTTGAGCATGTTGTGCTTCATGATATTTAACATCACCAGTTATATAAGTGTCAGCACCTTGCATAGCAGCTTTATCTAAAAATTCAACACCAGCACCAGAGCAAAGGGCTACTTTTTTTACTAATTTGTCATTTCCTTTTACATAGCGGAAAGTATCACCAGGAAGACTTTGTTTTATGCGTTGAGCAAATTCATCAAGTGTGATAGGATTAGTGAGTTTACCAATGCGACCAAGTCCATTTTCGTGATAAACATTTTCTGTAGGAATGATATCCCAAGCAGGAACTTCATAAGGATGAGCTTTTAACATAGCTTTAATCACACGATTTTTTATTTTGCTAGGTAAAATGGTTTCTATGCGAACTTCTTGCACATTGGATAATTTATTTTGTTGACCGATAAAAGGATTGGAATTTTCAAGAGGTTTGAAATATCCTGTGCCATTATAAGTGAAGGAGCAATCACTATAATTATCGATAGCACCTGCTCCCGCTTTAGCTAAAGCTTCACGAACAGCATCAGCATAATCGCTAGGAACATTGACTCCTAATTTTAAAATTTCTTCACGATAAGAAATAGTAAGTGGTTTTACTTCTGTGAGTTGAAGTTTTTGAGCTAAAACATCATTTACACCACCATAGGTAGTATCTAAATTTGTATGAGCAGCAAAGATAGCGATATTGTTACTGAGAATTTTTTGGAGCATTCTGCCAAGAGGTTTATCAGTAGCAATTTTTTTTATACCTTTAAATAAAAATGGGTGGTGAGAAATTATCATATTATAATTTTCACAGATAGCTTTATCAATTACTTTTTCTGTAACATCTAAGCAAGTCAAAATTTTAGTGATTTCTTGAGCAGGATTACCGATCAAAAGACCTACATTATCCCAATTTTCAGCGAGGTAACGTGGGGCAAGTTTATCCATAGCTTCAACTACAACTTGACATTTAATCATAATAATTCCTCCAAAGCTTTTACATAAGTTTGTAATTGATGATAATGTGCAGTATTTTTAGCAGTCTCAGATTTTGCCATACCATTTAAACTGCGATTGGCTTTGGCGATAAATTCAGCAATCATTTCTTTAAATAAAGTAGGTCTAGTGCGATTTAATACAGGCCCTATTTCAAGCTCAAGTTCAGTTGGTAAAGCTTGTTTTCCAGGTTTAGCATAAATTATTTGATAAATGCGACCATCTTCTTTTGCTATAGCTTCATCTTCAATATGCCAATCTATGCTGTAAAGATATTTTCTAAGAGCGGTAAATCCCTGTTGTGGTTGTAAGATTAAACCTTTTAAAGAATTTACAATTTCAGGGCAATCTTGTAATAATTGAACCATTAGATTTCCGCCCATACCACAAAATATAGCAATATCTACTTCGTTAGGTTGAAGAATTTCTAAACCACTACCTAAACGAATATCGATTTTATTCATCAATGAAGCATTGCGTACAGAACGTTTGGCTGCTAAATAAGGACCTTCGTTTACATCACCAGCGATTGCTTTACAACATCTTTCAGTTTTTACTAATTCTATAGGTAAATAACCATGGTCAGTGCCAATATCAGCAATGACACTACCATGAGGCACGAACATTGTTACAGTTTGTAATCTAGCACCTAAAGACAAAAAAATCATCTCCTTAAAATAAATTGATTAAATATATGATATCATGATAATAGATACAAAAAAAGCTGGTTCTATATTGAACCAGCTTTTTATTAATATTTAATTATTTTTTAGCAATTTTTTTCATATCGTCAGCAACAGCTTCAGCTTTTGTACCAACAATTACTTGAACGCTATTTCCTTTTTTGATAACACCAGCAGCACCTAGAGCTTTAAGACCAGCTTCATCGATTTTATCAATATCTTTAACATTTAAACGTAAACGAGTGATGCAAGAGCTGATAGTAGTTAAGTTATCAGCACCACCTAATTTATCAATAAAGGATTGAGCTAATTCATCTGGGTTAGCATTTTCAATAGCTTCGTTGTCAGATTCATTTTCAAAACGACCAGGAGTTGGAAGGTCGAAGTGAACGATTGCCCATCTGAAAACGATGAAGTAAATGATACCAAATACTAAGCCGATTGGAATGATTAAGATAGGTTTAGTTGCAAGACCATAGTTTAATACATAGTCGATAAGACCAGCAGAGAAACCAAAGCCATGTAAAATACCAAACATATTAGCAACTGCAAGAGCAATACCTGTCATAACAGCATGGAATGCATAAAGAACAGGAGCTAAGAACATGAAAGTGAATTCTACAGGTTCAGTGATACCAGTTAAGAAAGCTGTGAAAGCGATGGAGAACATCATACCAGCAACTTTTGATTTATTTTCTGGTTTTGCAGCACTGTACATTGCAAGTGCGATAGCAGGGACACCGAACATAAAGATAAAGTAGAAACCAGCCATGAATACACCAGCAGTTGGGTCACCAGCGAAGAAACGATTTAAATCGCCTGTTGCAGTAACGCCTGTTTCTGGATTAGTGTAAGAACCAAATACGAACCAAACAAGAGAGTTGAGAATGTGATGAAGACCAACAGGAATAAGTAAACGGTTTAATACACCATAGACAAAGGCACCAGCAGCACCAGCACCAACAATCCATTCACCGATGCTATGAATAAAGTTCTGAATAGGACCCCAAATAATACCAAAAATAAGAGCTAAAACAACGAATGTTGCAGCAGTAACGATCGGAACGAAACGTCTGCCTGAAAAGAAACCTAAGAATTCTGGTAATTTAATATTGTAGAATTTATTGTAAAGTATACCAGAAATAATACCAACAATAACCCCAGCGAGAACACCCATATTTAAATCTTTATCGATAGCTTTGAGTGCTTCTGTTAATACTAAATAGCCAATAACCCCAGCAAGACCTGCCGCACCATTGTTATCTTTAGCTAAGCCAACAGCGATACCAACGGCAAAAATAAGTGCTAAGTTATTGAAAACAGCACCACCTGCTTGAGTAATAAATGGAATGTCGAAGACATCAGGTGCTCCTAAACGAAGTAAAAGAGCGGCAGCAGGAAGAACGGCAACAGGAAGCATTAACGCTTTACCTACAGCTTGAAGTTTGGAAAACCAACTGGACATAATAGTATCTCCTCCTATAAAATTTTAGCATAAAAGTTCGAATTTTCTCAATAAAAAGAAATTTATAGTATATAAAAACAAACTTTTACTTGCCCATAATATACTATAAATTTTATTTCACGTCAATATTACAACTTCAGAAAAAATTATAGAGAATGTATCCTGTGACGATACCAATAATAGCACCACTGATGACTTGGAAATAAGTATGACCTTCTTTTTCATGGAGGTCTGCTTTCCCTGTTAAGTGATTTAAAATAGAGGCATGTTTACCAATAGAGCGACGTAGATGAGTTGCATCAATCATAATGATAAAAGCAATAGTTACAGCTAAGATGAATAATGGAGAATTAAAATTATCATAAAAGCCGATATAAGTTGTAGTGGTAATTATAGTAGCCGTATGTACACTAGGAAAACCACCGTTACTGAAAGATAATTTCAAATCCAAAGTAGAATAGTAAATGTAATTAGTTATAAATTTTATGATAACTGCTACAAGCCAACCAATAAAAGGAACAAAAATCATACAAGACTGCATAAAATCACCTGGGTTTCTAAAAATAATTTAAGATAATTAAATTATAGCAAAGATTTAATTTAAACAAAATCATATTTATGTAAAATCAAAGATTAGGTATAAATATTAATTTTAAAATAGTTTAAGTAAATAAAAAAAGATAGATAAAAACGAAAAAATTTTCATCTATCTTTTGTTTACATTATTGAATTTTTATCAAAAAAGGCAACAAAAAAACTTCCATATTTCTATGGAAGCTTATCATCTTTATTAAGTGGTGGGCCCACCTGGATTCGAACCAGGGACCAACCGGTTATGAGCCGGGGGCTCTACCGCTGAGCTATAGGCCCAAATAAAAATGGCTCCTTGAGTAGGACTCGAACCTACGACCGATCGGTTAACAGCCGATTGCTCTACCAACTGAGCTATCAAGGAATCTTACAATCTTGTTAGAAAATGGCTCCTCGAGTAGGACTCGAACCTACGACCGATCGGTTAACAGCCGATTGCTCTACCAACTGAGCTATCGAGGAATGTCTCATCACCAACGGAAATTATTATAATACATTATTAACTATATTGTCAACACTTTTTTTATATTTTTTTATAAACTTTTTTAAAAAATTTATAAAGCCTATTTATATAAGCAATAAATAGGCTTTAAACAAAGCTTATTCTAAGAAATCTTTTAATTTTTTACTACGGCTAGGATGACGAAGTTTGCGAAGTGCTTTTGCTTCAATTTGGCGAATACGTTCACGTGTTACACCAAAATTTTGACCTACTTCTTCCAAAGTACGAGCACGACCATCATCTAAACCAAAGCGAAGGCGAAGAACTTTTTCTTCACGTTCAGTTAAAGTATCAAGAACATCTTCTAATTGTTCTTTTAAAAGTACAAAAGATGCTGCTTCAGCAGGAGCTGGTGCATCATGGTCTTCGATGAAATCTCCAAGATGAGAATCTTCTTCTTCACCGATAGGTGTTTCCAAAGATACTGGCTCTTGAGCTATTTTCATGATTTCACGTACGCGATCTACACTTACGTCCATTTCTTTGGCTATTTCTTCAGGGCTTGGTTCACGTCCTAAGGATTGGAGAAGTTGACGAGATACGCGAATTAATTTATTGATGGTTTCAACCATGTGGACAGGAATACGAATAGTACGAGCTTGGTCGGCAATAGCACGAGTAATGGCTTGACGAATCCACCATGTAGCATAAGTACTAAATTTGTAGCCTTTATTGTAATCGAATTTTTCAACAGCTTTTATTAAGCCTAAGTTACCTTCTTGGATTAAGTCCAAAAAGAGCATGCCACGACCAACATAACGTTTAGCAATACTTACAACAAGACGTAAGTTTGCTTCAGCTAGGCGTTTTTGAGCTTCAAGATCCCCATCTTCCATGCGTTTTGCTAATTTTATTTCTTCATCAGCAGATAATAATGGAACACGACCAATTTCTTTAAGATACATTCTAACAGGGTCATCGATATTTATACCTTCAGGAATGCTAAGGTCAATATCAATATCATCTTCATCATCTTTGAGATTAGAATCATCATCTGGTCCTATATCATTACCATTATCAATGATGTCAATGCCACGTTTGGTGAATGTATCGTATAATTCGTCTATTTCATCTGGTGACATGTCAACTGATTGAAGGGATTCCATAATTTCATTGTAAGTTAAAACGCCAGTTTTTTTACCTTTATCTAATAACTTACTGATTGCGTCTAAGCTGGCAGCAGCTGCTGCTGCATTAGTATCTTTAACGGCTTTTACATTTTTTTTGGATTGAGCCATTATTACATGCCTCCTCTTAATTTATTATAGGTATAGGGCTTATGTCTCCAGATTTATAGGAGCTCTACGAGGATAAATTATCCATTTCCATTCGTATTTGTTGACTAATTTTTAATTCTTCTAAAAATCTACTGTCGCCATTTCGTTGTAATTCATCTGCTAAAAGGCGATGTTTTTCATAATTACTATTTAGATAATAACGACGTAAAAGTTTTAGACAATCTTCAGTGAGTTGAATGTCATCATCAGTTGTAAATTCTTCAACTAAACAATGTGAAAGTTCACTATAAGCGGTATCACTTAGTTTCTCAGCAGCATCAATATCTGTAAAAGGCTGATTATTAGTAAGTGTACTTGCTAAATATTTTAGAATTTCTCCATGGATTTTATTGGGAAATTCTTCAGCTGGTATAAGATTTAGAACATAATCTAAAATACTAGCTTCATGCCAAATTTTTTTGATGATACATCTTCCTGCCATGGTCAAAGCATCTTTTTTTTCAGAGAATGCTTTGCGTGAATTTATTCCAGGAAGATTATCTGTAGAGACATCATATGCATTAAAATTTCTTTGCGAATTTTGTCGTTGCAAATCACTGCGAATAACGCCTTCATCTATACCCAAAACATTTGATATACGAATAATATATTCATTGCGTTCGACAGTGTTTGTAATATTAGCTAAAAGTGGCATTAATTGGTTTACTGCTAAAAGCTTTCCTTCTAAAGTATTGCGGTCTGTTGATTTTAATACATATTGCAATTGATATTCCATTAGCGGAAGAGCTTTATCAATTAATGCATAAAATTCTTTGCTACCATGATGGCGTAAAAATTCATCTGGGTCTTTGCCATCAGGAATGGTGATTACTTTGACATTAGCACCATTACTGCTAGCGATAGCTAAAGCTCGCATAGTAGCAGCTTGCCCAGCATTGTCACTATCATAACAAAAATAGATATTTGGTGAATAGCGAAGAATTTTTCTACATTGTTGAGCAGTAAATGCAGTACCCAATGACGCTACAGCATTAGTAATATTATGACTATGTAATGCGATAGCATCCATATAACCTTCAACAACAATACTGAAGTTATTTTCTTTTATTGATTTTTGTGCATGATCTAAACCAAATAGCAAATGTCTTTTATTGAAAATAAGTGTTTCTGGTGAATTTAAATATTTGGGAGAATCATTTGGATTGATAATTCTGCCACCAAAGCCACAAATTTGACCATGTTCATTTATGATAGGAATGATGATGCGATTGCGAAAACGGTCATAGACTTTACCAGAATCTTTTATAGTGATTAGACCTGCTTTAGCAAGTAACTCTTTAGTAATGCCTCGTTTAGTAAAAGAGGTAAATAGTTTATCCCAAAGGTTAGGAGCAAAGCCAAGTTTAAATTTCGTAATTATATCTGAATTTATTTGGCGAGAAGAAAAGTATGCTCTACCAGCTTCTCCAAGAGAGGTACGAGTTAAACAATTATGAAAAAAAGAACCCGCCAGTTCATGTATTTTAAACAATGAATCTTTTTGTTGTTCTTGTTTGAGTTCGTCAGCACTTTTTTTCGTAGTCGGTATAGGAATATTCAATCTTTGGGCTTGTAATTTTATGGCTTCATAATAAGAAATATTCTCTATAAGAGATATAAATTTAAATAGATTACCACCAGCATGACAACCAAAGCAATAAAAAAATCCCTGTTGGGGAACTACGGAAAATGAAGGTGTTTTTTCATTGTGAAAGGGGCAACAACCCCAATAGCGATTACCTCGTTTTTTGAGATGAACGTAACTTGAGATGACAGATAAGATATCTGAAGAAGAACGCACTTGTTCAACAAAATCATCGTGCAAGTTTTGTGTACGCATATAAACTCACCTTTCAATAAAACTATTTAATTATAGATGATTTTTGCCATAACGTAAATACATTCTACACATAATTATGAAAATCCTGCTTTATTTTTTAATTTTATTTAAAATTTTTTCGTATTTACATTTTAGGGACTTTATCTATACTATTCAATACGTATGGTTAAATATCCTGCTTTATTAGTGTATTATGTAGTAGTTATTGTATTTTGAAGATGGATTTGCTATGATGAATAAAAATAAATAATAAAAGAGGTATTCATGTGAGTATAAAAAAAGAGAGAGTGCCAGCTATTGAATATATGCGTGGAATATCCATGCTAGGCGTAGTTGGTATACATGTGGGTTCACAATACTTGATGAATAATCCCACTCCTAATTTACAATTATTGGCTTTGTATGAAATTGTAACGAGATTTTCAGTACCGATTTTTTTCTTTATCTCTGCTTTTGGCTTATTTTATAATTTAGATTTACAGGAAAAATTTAATTATAAAAATTTTATGAAGCGTAGATTTAAAACAGTGTTAATCCCTTATCTTGTATGGTCTATTTTTTATATTTTGCATTATACAATAACAAATCAAACGTTGTATTTACTTCATCCATTGAATTTGATTGGCATTTTATTTTTTGGTTTGGCATGTTATCAATTATATTTTATGATATTATTGGTTTGGTTTTATGCTTTAATGCCACTGTGGATTTTTATTGTAAAAAGATTAAATATTGTATTATTAGTAGTTTTATTCGTTTTTCAAATGGCAGTAGATTATTATTCAAGCTTTTTGATGAACCCATATGGTATTCAAAATGAAATAGTTAAAGCTATTTTTATGTATCGTTTAAATTATTGGGTAATACATTATGTATTTATCTTTTTATTAGGTGGATATGTATCTGTACATTATGATGATTTTAAAATTTTCATGAGAGATAATTTGAATAAATTAAGAGCTTTTGGTTTTATAAGCTTGATTGGGTTATTAGCATATTATTATTATTGTATTTACTATAATGGTTATTCTCCAGAAGGAGCAATAAATACTGCTCATCAATTATCTCCAGCTGGTCTTGTTTATACTTTAGGTGCTAGTTTATATTTATTTGCAGAATTTCAATATGGATTTTTAGCTAGAATAGGAACTAGTTTATTTTCTCTATTAGGTAAACATTCATATTTTGTATATTTAGCTCATCCTGTGGCAATCACTTATTTAGCTTTATTTATGGCAAAATTTAATATAGTTATGACGGCTGTTAATTCTATGATTTTTTATGTATTAGTAGTATTGTTTACTTTAATTGTAGCTGTAATATTTAGAAAGCTTGGCAATACGAAATATCCAAAATTAAATGAATTGACAATAGGCGTTTATCCTAAAAAATAAGAAAAGCGGTAACACAAATAAGTGTTACCGCATTTTTTTTAATCTTTTTTGATAAGAGAAATAATAACGCCAATGATAAGACCGATAAGGGAAGGAACAATCCAGCCCATACCCATATCAAAAAATGGTAAAGTATTTTTATATACTTCAATAATAGCGCTAATAGTAGCTGTATTATTTAGTCCAAAAGGTAGGGCATTTAACATATCACCAACAGCTGCAAATAAAGTGAAAAGTGTGGTTACAGAATATACATAACGATGATAGCCAAAAATTGCACTGATAAACGCTAAGATGATAAGTGTTATAGCTAATGGATATAATAACATGAGAATTGGAATAGCTAAGAAAATGATACTAGTTAAACCAACGTTAGCGATTAAGAAAGAAACAATAGTGAAGATAAAAGCATATGTTCTGTAGCTAAAAGAGTTAGGATATAATTCACTAAATGTAGTGGAACAAGCAGTGATAAGACCGATGGAAGTTTTTAAGCAAGCTATAGTAACGGTAAGAGCTAACAGAATATGACCAAATGAACCAAAATAATAAGTGGAAATTTGAGCAAGAGCAATACCGCCATTAGCAGATAGAGCAAATTGCCCTAGACTACAAGCGCCAATATAAGCTAAGAAACTGTAGATAATGCCCATGAGAATTAAAACAACAATACCTGCTTTTAATGTACCATAAGCTACATCTTTTGGATTTTTTAATCCTAGATTGTGCAATGTATGAATAACGATGATACCAAAAGCAAGAGAAGCTAAAGCGTCCATAGTGTTGTAGCCTTCAGTGAAACCTTTGAAGAAAGCTTCTTGTTGATATGCTTCTTGTACAGGCATAGCATCAGGTGAACCCATAGGATTGATTAAAGCAGTTACCATTAAAATTGCAATAAATACTAAAAAGAGTGGATTTAAAATCTTACCAATCCATGTGAGAATTTTACCTGGTTTTAAAGCAAATGCTAATGCTAAAACAAAGAAAATAAGTGAAAAAATTGCTAAATAAATTGTTTGCATGGAAGCATCAACATGGCTAGATAAACCTATTTCATAAGAAACTGCTGCTGTACGTGGAATTGCAAAAGCAGGTCCAATTGTGAGATATAAAAGTACAGTAACAAAATGAGCATAAGGTTTATTAATGCGACTAGCTAAATCAAAAAGACCTTCACTACGAGAAATCCCCATAGCGACAATACCTAAAAATGGAAGACCGATAGCAGTGAGCATAAAGCCGATATTAGCTAGAAAAATATTACTGCCGGCTTCTTGTCCTAGATGTACAGGAAATATTAAATTTCCTGCACCAAAGAACATACCAAATAGCATAGACCCAACTAAAATATTTTGGGAAAGTGAAAGTGTTCGTTTCATGATAAATCCTTTCTGATGAGTTTTTATTTAATTTTTGATTTTAACTGAATAAGGAAATTTGGTCACTTTCTTGTAGACCATCTAAGCAACCATGTTCACGCAAGCGTTCAACAATTGGTGTAGATAAACTAGCACGTTTTTTGAGGTCATCAATAGAAGTGAATTCGCCTTCAAGGCGAGCTTGAACGATATTATTTGCAGCCATAGTACTGATACCAGTAAGGGCAGTAAATGGCGGTAATAGAGATTTTTCATGTAAAATGAATTTATCAGCATTTGATTTATAAAGGTCTACTTTTTCTACAGAAAAACCACGAAGATACATTTCCCAAGCAAGCTCTAAAACGACTTGGAAGCCTTTATCTTTTACGGATAATTTTTTCTGTTTTTCAAGTTCAATGATTTCGTCGAGTTTATCGCGAACAGCTAATTTACCTTTAGAAATAATATCTGCATCAAATTCAGCAGCACGAATGGAGAAATAAGCAGCATAAAAGGCAAGTGGATAGTGAACTTTGCAAAAGGCTATGCGATATGCCATCATAACATAAGCTGTGGCATGGGCACGTGGGAAGAGATATTTTATTTTTAAACAAGAGTCAATATACCACTGAGGGATACCGCCATCTTTCATGACTTTAATATCATCTTCGCTAAGCCCTTTTCCTTTACGCACTTTTTCCATAGTTTTAAAGGAAAATAATGGGTCAATACCACTGTGAATTAAATGCATCATGATGTCATCACGACAAGAAATCGCATCGGAAACAGTGCAAGTTCCTGAAGTGATTAAATCTTGAGCATTTTCAAGCCACACATTAGTACCATGAGAAAATCCACTGATACGCACCAAATCACTGAATTTTTTAGGTTTAGTATCATCAAGCATTTGACGTGTAAATGGTGTTCTAAATTCAGGAATACCAAATGTGCCAGAAGTAGCACCGAGTTCTTCTGGTGTTACACCGAGGGCTTCTGTAGAGGAGAAGATACTCATAGTAGCTGGGTCATCAAAGGGAATAGTTCTAGGGTCGCGATGAGTTATATTTTCGAGCATTTTTATTACTGTAGGATCATCATGCCCAAGTATATCTAATTTTACTAGACGGCTACTGATAGAGTGGTAATCAAAATGTGTAGTTATCGTATTTGTCGTAGTATCGTCAGCAGGTCTTTGAATTGGCGTGAAATGATGTACGTCCATATTACGAGGAATAACCATGATACCGCCAGGGTGTTGCCCTGTGGTGCGTTTTACACCAGTGCAACCATTTACAAGACTGTTGATATAAGCATCGCGCTTTTTAATGCCTTTTTCGTCAAAGAATTTTTTTACATAACCATAAGCAGTTTTATCAGCTACAGTGGCGATAGTTCCTGCACGAAAAACATTATCTTTGCCGAATAATTCTTCGGTGTATTTATGAGCTACTGGTTGATAATCACCGGAGAAATTCAAGTCAATATCAGGAACTTTATCGCCGTCAAATCCCATGAATACAGCAAATGGAATATCATGACCATCTTTAATCATTTTAGTTCCGCAATGAGGGCAATCTTTATCTGGCATATCAAAACCACAACCATAAGTACCATCTTCAATAAATTCGCTGTGGCGACAATGAGGACAGCGCCAATGTGGTGGTAGCGGATTTACTTCTGTTATATTCGTCATAGTAGCGACAAAGGAAGAACCAACTGAACCCCTAGAACCAACAAGATAGCCATCATCAAGTGATTTTTTTACGAGTTTATGAGCGATTAAATAAAGCACGGCAAAACCATGACCAATGATGGAATTTAATTCTAATTCTAAGCGGTCTTGTACTACTTTAGGCAGATTTTCACCGTATAATTCACGAGCTTTGGCATAGGACATATCGTGAATTTCTTGGTCAGCTCCTGGTATCATAGGTGAATATAATTCATCAGGAATAGGCTTGAAGACTTCTACCATATCTGCTATTTTGCGTGGGTTAGTAACGACTGCTTCATATGCTAATTCTTCGCCTAAATAGCTAAATTCTTTGAGCATTTCATCAGTTGTGCGAAGATATAATGGCGGTTGTTTTTCCGCATCTTCAAAACCTTTGCCTTTCATTAAAATAGCACGATAAATACTATCTTTGGCATTTAAAAAATGAACATCACAAGTCGCTATGAGCATTTTATTTAATTTTTTGGCAAGCTCAGCAACTTTTAGATTGATTTTTATTAAATCTTCATCAGTTTGTACATCAGGGAAATTTTCGTTGCGGATTAAAAAGGCATTATTGCCGATTGGTTGAATTTCAAGATAATCATAAAAACTAGCTATTTCTAATAATTTTTCATCGCTTTCATTATTTACAATAGCTCTGATTAATTCTCCTGCTTCACAAGCAGAACCGATGATTACACCTTCACGCAATTCAGAGATGATTTTTTTCGGTAATCTAGGTCTTGCTTTGTAGAGATATTTTAAATGAGATAAAGAGACCATTCGATAAATATTTCTAAGACCGATAGAATTTTTGGCTAACATGATGATATGATTAGCTCTTCGCTGTTGATAATCATCGCCTGTTAGATAGCCTTCGATACCATAGATTACCTTTATTTTATTATCTTTGGCAGCTTTCATCGCTTCTGGGAAGGCTTGAACGACACCATGGTCAGTGATAGCGATAGCAGGCCAGCCCCAACGAGCGGCAGTGGATATTAATTCTTTTGCAGATACAACAGCGTCCATATTGCTCATATGTGTATGTGCGTGTAGTTCTACGCGTTTTTCAATAGCTCTATCTTCTCTTTTTGGTAATTCAGACAAACAGATATTAAGTGGCATCATTACATAATCATTGAGATAAGAGTCAAAACGGATAGAGCCTTTTATTTTGACAATATCAGCTTTTTTTAGAGCAGACATTACTTCTTCAAAGTCATCTTTATTTTTTAAGAATACTTTACAAGAAATACCATCAGATTCATCTGCTAGATCAAAAGTTAAAAGATTAGTTCCTGTATTGAATTCACGATTATTGATATTGAAAATACGACCGCGTAAAACGATATTTTTCATTTCACCATCAATGCTAGTGATTTCAATATGTTCTTCAGGAATGTTATCAATCATTAATTTGCGTTCACTTTTGCGACGGAATTTTGGTGCAGGGTTATCTGCATTATTAGCAGGTGGTGGTGGTGTATTATTTTTGCTGACTGTATGGTTTTGTGTTTTAGCTTGTTGTTGAAGTTGACGAAGATAAGATTCAGGGTCAAAATCAGCTAAAGTATTATTTATTGCAGGTTGTTGTTGACTATCAATGCGACAGATAACATGACAAGGGCAATGTACCATAGCTTGAACAGCTTGAGATATAGTTTCTTCAATATTATGAGAGCGTAAAATATCTTCAATATGGTCGCCTTTGAAATCTATCATGATTTTATTGCCATCAACACTATGACTAGCTTGGTTTAAAATGGAAAATAAAGTAGGGTTACCATTAGCTGCATTTTGAACAATGATAGACCAATGGCGGGCTACTTCTTGTGGCAAGTCCACAATATCTTGATAAAAAATTACAGTGGGAATATTGCATTTTTGCGAGATATATGATGAAGCTTTAGCTAATAATTCATCAGGTATACCATTGTAAGTTTGCATGAGGATTTCCCATGAATTGTTATTTACATCAATTTCTACATGTTTAATAGTAGCTTCTTGCATGATTTTTTGTTCTTGAGCTGTTCCGGGCATAGAAGCAAGAAGCTGACGAAATTTATCGCCACCATTTTGAGGTAAAATAAGATATTTTTTTGTCATAATAAACCTCGTTAATTAAGAAAAACGACCTAATTTTGGCAATTGTGTAAGGCTAAGATGTGCTGTGCTATTTAATAACTCAACATTGATTTTATCGCCATAAAAAGTAACGATATTTACAGCTGTGTTATCTTGTCTTAAAGTCCAAATATAGCGAAGTGGCATATGCAAAGCATAAGCAAGTAAAGTGCGTAAAATTCCACCATGAGCTGTGATGGCAATAGTTTCATCAGGGTGTTTGTTTACAATATCTAATAGAGCTTCAACGCCACGTTTTTGCACTTGAGCGAAAGATTCTCCTTCAGGCATAGTCAAAACATCTGGAGTAGAAAACATAGTTTCGATTTCATTAGGCCATTTTTCATGAATTTCATCATAAGTTAAACCTTCCCAAGAGCCGAAAGAAACTTCACAAAGGCGTTTATCTTTGATGATTGGCACATTAAATTTTTTAGCGATTATTTCTCCAGTGATATAAGCTCGTTTTAGATTACTGCTATATACTCTATCTATATGAGTAACAGGAAAATTTTCAGCTAGTTTTTCAGCTTGTGAAATTCCTTCCTGAGATAATTCAATATCAGATTGTCCCTGAAATTTTCCAGAACTATTCCAAAGTGTTCTACCATGACGAATTAAAATAAGCTTAGTCAAAGAAAATCCTCCTTAATTTTTAACTTGAAAATTAAATCATATAAAAGATTGTGCTAAGACAAAAACAAATAGAACTACTAATTCACCTATTTCTGCAGTAGCACCATATACATCGCCTGTTAAACCTCCGATTAGATTTGCAACATAGCGATTGAACAAATACATAACGATTATAGTAAAGATAAGAGCAATAACGCCGATAGTGCCTAGAAGTAATGAAATGATAAAAGTGAAAAGAAGAGCAAAAGCCATACTTTTTTTAGAAGAATATTCATGAAAAGCTTTGCCAAGACCTTCTTTGCGAGCATAAGGGAATAAGACTACAGCGATACTCATGCAACAACGAGCGATAATCGGCATTAAGAATAAAGCAAATAAGCTGTTGAAAAATTGAGCATGAGTAATATAAATATTTTGATTTACCATTAAATCAGTAAACATACTATATTTGCCAATCAAAACTAGAATTAAACAAGTAGCACCATGAGCACCTACGCGACTATCCTTCATGATTTCTAAGATACGTTCGCGTTTTCTTCCTGATAAAATACCGTCCATAGTATCAGTGAAGCCATCGCAATGGAGCGCTCCTGTCAAAAAGATATTGCAAAATAGAAGGATAAAACCTATGAGATGTGCTGATAGATAAATATTAAAACTAGGCAATAAATAATATATCACATAACCCACTAGAACATATATTATACCTAAAATTGCACCAATTAAAGGGAAAAATTTAACACTGCCACCACAGGCTTTTTCAGACCAATCAAGATTTTTCTTGATAGTGATGCGTGTTAAAAATTGTAGACCCAATAAAAAATTATTCACTAAAAAATACCTCCTTAAAAATAATATGTTCGTTTCTTTATGAAAAATTTTTATTCATTCAAAAGAAACGAACTGACGAGAATAATTTATATAATAGATGAAAAAACATAAAATATAAATATAAAAATTATTTTATTTTTACAGGAATGAAAATTATTTTATTTTTACAGGAATGCCAGAAACAACGAGATAGACTTCAGCGGAAGCTTTAGCGATTTGCTGATTGCAAAGTCCTGCTAAATCGCGATATTTTCTAGCAAGAGCATTTTCTGGAACTATGCCAGAACCGACTTCATTAGTTACAAATACACATGTTTTATCTGTATTTTGCGCTTGAACTGCTTCAATTAGAGCTGACATCATATCTTTAGCTCCAGCAGATAATTGTTCCATAGAGTATGCTTGTGTTTGTTCACTGCAAAGATAATTGCTTAAATAAAGTGTCAAACAATCAAATAGAATTATATCATGATGACAAAATGCTTCATGGATAGCTTTTTCAGCGTGAAATGGTGCTTCAAAAGTTTGCCATGAACTAGGACGGCGTTGTTGATGTAATTTTACGCGATAAGCCATCTCATCATCATAGATTTGTGAGGTGGCGATATAGGCGATATCTTGACCGTGAGTTTTTACATAGTCTTCGGCAAAACTGCTTTTGCCACAGCGAGCACCACCAGTTATTAAAATTATTTTGCCCATAACAAGGCTCCTTTGCGTATAGATTTATTTTTTAGATGAAGTATGTTATTCTAAATTATATATAAATTTTAAGTAGTAAAGAGGTAGAATTGTATGCAAGTTTTTTCCTCGCTTTTGGATATAAAAAATTTAAATTTGCAAGGTAAAAATTTGGCTGTTGCTTTAGGGACTTTTGATGGTGTACATATAGGTCATCAAAATGTCATAATGCAAGCTGTCAAATTGGCTAAAGAAAATCAAGGATTAAGTGCTGTTTTTACCTTTAGTAATCACCCGTTATCTGTGATTGCTCCGAAGCGTAAACCTTTGATTATCAATGATACTTTAGCCAAGATTAGAGATATTGAAGCTTTAGGTGTAGATTTTTTATTTAATATTGAATTTAATCTAGAACTTTGTCAGATGAAACCAGAAGCTTTCGTTAAAATGTTGAAAGATTATTTATCTCCTAAATTTTTAGTTACAGGTCCTAATTATAGTTTTGGGGTAAAAGGATTAGGAACACCGGATTTATTAAAAGAACTTGGAGAAAAATATGGTTTTAAAGCATATATGCAACATTTTATTTATTGCCATAATAATATGGTAAGTAGCACTGTCATTCGTAAAGCATTAGCTGAAGGTGATTTAGATTGTGCAAATAAAATGTTAGGTAAGCCATTTAGCATAGATGAAGAAGTAATTCATGGAAAAAAACGTGGTCGTTTATTAGGTTTTCCAACTGCTAATTTAGCTATAAAAGCAGAACGTGCTATGGTGCCAAATGGTGTCTATGTTGTTGAAGCTTATGTGGAAGGAAAAAAATATCAAGCTGTAGCTAGCGTAGGTACAAATCCAACATTTGAAGATATCAGCCGTCGCGTGGAAGTAAATATTTTTGATTTTCAACAAACTATCTATGGACAAATCATACGTGTTGATTTTCTAAAAATGCTTCGTAGGGAAATAAAATTTACTTCAGTTGATGTATTATTAAATCAAATGAAAAAAGATGTAAAACAAGCTAAAGCTTATTTTGTGAAGGAATAATTATAATTTATTTGGAATTTATCTTTAGCAGGAGTACTAACAGCAGAAGTATCGATTTGTTTATCTGCCATTAAAGGATTTTCAGTTTCGTCAGTGGCATCATCAGGAAGATATTCAGTCGTATCTATAGGTAATTCAACTGGTAAATTAGTTATGCGGAAGCTTTCTAAATATTTATCTGTAGGTTCGACTTGAATGATGAGTTTTTCTTTAGCTTCATTTTTATAAATATAGCAAGTATTGCCTTCGAACATTTGTCTGTCTGCTTTACCAAATACTTGTTCTATTTTATAGGAAGTCATGCCAGTTTTTAATTTGTCGTTGTGATTATAAGTATCATCAACGATAATCATATCAACTATTTTTTTAGTATCATTATTTATGCCAATTTTGTTATTATTTTTATAAACATAATATGTGATTTTTTGACCCCAAAGATAGTTTTGTTCATCATAACGAGGCGTACCAAATTGAGCAATCATATCTTCATAATTATCGCCTAAAGCTAAGTTGTTGTAGTGCAAATTATTTTTTGTAGGAGCAAAGGTCATACCCATAGAAAGGATACTAAAACAAAGGCAGAGAATAATTAGATAAAGTCGCATAATAAAACTCCTCTTCATTATAAATTTTTACAAGTAAAAGACAAATTTTTCTATGATATGTATAGTATAAATGTCTCAAAAACTACTGTCAAAAATTGACAAAATACCGTAAAACCTATATAATATTTGCTGATTGCAAAAAGGTAGTGTCAGGCGTTAGCTTGGCACTTCTTCTATTATTTTTAACTATTGTATGATTTTGTATAATGAATTGTATGACTGAAAGGAAGCATTAAAATGGCAGATAAGCGAGTAGTTTTGACCGAAGAAGGCTTAAAGAAGCTAGAAGAAAAACTTGAATATTTAAAAAGTGTCCGTCGTTTAGAAGTTGCTGACCGTTTGAAAGCAGCTATCGCACTAGGCGACCTTAGCGAAAACTCTGAATATGATGATGCTAAAAACGAACAGGCTTTCATTGAAGGTGAAATTCTCACTTTAGAAAGCCAGATTAGAAATAGTGAAATCATCAAAGCTGATGATAGCAATAAAGATGTAGTACATCTTGGTAATACTGTAGTAATCAAAGATATGGAATATGATGAAGATGAAACATATACAATCGTAGGTTCTACAGAAGCAGATACTACAGAAGGTAAAATCTCCAATGAATCTCCTGTTGGTATGGCTATCTTAGGAAAAACTGTAGGAACAGTAGTTCAAGTAAAAGTGCCAGCTGGTACTTTAGAATATAAAATTGTAGAAATTAAAAAATAAGAAGAGGAGGACTTTCGTTGGCAAAACAGCATATAGAAGAAAAACAACAAGATATCAATGAACTTATGCAGGTGCGTCGTGATAAGATGCAAGCTTTCATAGATAAAGGTATTGAACCATTTGGTCGTAGTTATGATGTAACTCATCATGCTCAAGAACTTTTAGACCAATTTGAAACTTTAGGAGAAGAAACTGTAGTGCGCGTAGCTGGTCGTTTGATGGCTGTTCGTGGTCATGGTAAAGCTAGCTTCACTGTTGTTTCCGACCTTAGCGGAAAAATTCAGGCATATTTCCGTCTTGATAACCTTGGCGAAGAAAAATATGGTGAATTTAAATTATTAGATATCGGTGATATCATCGGTGTGGAAGGTACTTTATTCAAAACACATCGTGGTGAAATCACTATCAAAGTATCTGATTTCTCTATTTTAGCGAAGTCTCTTCGTCCATTACCAGAAAAATTCCATGGCTTAAAAGATGTAGAAACTCGTTATCGTCAACGTTATTTAGATTTAATCGTAAATCCAGATGTACGTCAGACTTTCATCACACGTACAAAAATCATTAAATCTATCCGTAACTATTTAGATAGCCGTAACTTCTTAGAAGTTGAAACACCAGTATTAAGCCCAATCGCTGGTGGTGCAAATGCTCGTCCATTCATCACTCATCATAATGCACTTGATATTGATATGTATCTTCGTATCGCTACAGAATTATATTTAAAACGTCTTGTAGTTGGTGGCTTCGAACGTGTTTATGAAATTGGTCGTATCTTCCGTAATGAAGGTATTGACGTAAGACATAATCCAGAATTCACATCTATCGAAGTATATCAAGCATATGCAGACTTCAATGAATTAATGGATTTAGCAGAAGGTATCATTAAACAAGCTGCAATAGATGCTTGTGGCACAACTACAATTACTTATGAAGGTACAGAAATTGACTTAAGTAATTTCCGTCGTGTTACAATGAATGATATTGTTTTAGAAACTACAGGCAAAGACTTCAGCAAAGTTCAGACTTTAGAAGAAGCACAAGCAATTGCACAAGAATTAGCTGTTCTTTGTGAAGGTAAACATTCTATTGGCGAAATCTTATATGAAGTATTCGATGAAAAAGTAGAATCTACTTTAATTCAGCCAACTATTGTAACACAATATCCAACAGAAGTTTCTCCACTTTCAAAACGCAATAAAGAAAATCCTGCATTCACTGACCGTTTTGAAATGTTCATTTATGGTCGTGAACTTGCAAATGCTTTCTCCGAGTTAAATGACCCAATTGATCAGGAACAACGTTTCATTGATCAACAAAAAGCTCGTGAAGGTGGCGATGACGAAGCTCATATGATGGACCATGATTATATCACAGCTCTTGAATATGGTCTTCCACCAACATGTGGTCTTGGTATCGGTATTGACCGTTTAGTGATGTTCTTAACAGACAGCTCTTCTATTCGTGATGTACTCTTATTCCCAACAATGAAACCAATTGAAAATTAATTATAAAATATAAAAAAGGCAGAACATGAAACATTTAGTTTTTTGTTCTGCCTTTGTAATTTATAGATAATAAGATTTTTATTTTTCAATAATAAGCAATATATGTATATTAGAAAGGAATAAGATAAATGAAGATGAATAAAATTTTATTTTTAACTTTATTTTTATGTATATTTTTTTATAATTCTTGTTATGCAGAATTGAAAATAGTTGATAGTGGACAAGTATTATCTTCATATGATTCTCATGTTTATGAGAGTATAACTTTTAAAGTAGATACACCTTTATATAAAAAATTTAAAGTACAATGGTATTATGATAGAATGAATAACACTTTATATGCATATTCAGCTTTTGGAAAAAATCCTTTATATAAAACATATATACCTAATATAAATGGTGATGTGAATATTTTAATTTATGAACTTTATGATGAAAGTACACAAAAAGTATTTTTTGCATTAAAAGAAGAAAGTAATAAGGGTTTTTTCTATATCTTGGGTTTTAATGGTAAAGGTGAATATTTAGAACAACTTTATAATTTTAGAAATGATTTTTATAATTTAAAAGAAGATGAAGGATATAATATAACTTTATCTAATGATGGATTAATTTATATATTTAAAATATATAGTAAAGATGGTATACGTTATATTTATAAATTGGAATGGGATGATAGAAAATTTGTCTTTGATGTTAAACCTTTAAAAAAGGAAAAATTTGAACTTAAAGAATACAAACCTCATAAATTTAATTGGTATACAGTTTATAAAGATTAATTAAAACACAAATATGTATGAATTTATTATTATTGATAGTTAATTTGTATTTAAAAATTTTTTTAGTTTTTAGAGCAGAATATTTTTTTGTATTAGTATTTATTATGGTGTATTAAATGTCAAAAGCTCTTGAATTATTGAAAATAGTTCAAGAGCTTTTTAAATTAACTTATGATTAGGGCTAAGCTGATAAAGAGTAATACAATACCTTGAATATAGCCCATTATTTTGTTGAAGTTTTTTACGTTTAAAATATAGTCACGAACTTTGCCAGCACAGATAGCGACTAGGGAAAATATTATAAGTGTTTGTAAGCCAAAGATAAATCCTAAAAATGCAATTTGAAGGCTGACGCTATCAGAATTTAAATTGACAAATTGAGGTAAGAAGGCTAAGAAAAATAATAATACTTTAGGATTTAAAACATTCATGATGAGCCCACGACGATATAATTTAAAAAAGGAAGTACTATTATTTACAGCGTTTAATTTTAAATTGCCTTGAGCATGGAATGCTCCCCAAGCAAGATATAATAAATAAGCAGCACCAATATATTTTAAGGTGGCAAAGGCAAGTGGTGATTGTTGAATGATAGCAGCAACACCGATGATTACAAGCGTTGTATGAAAGATAAGACCAGTCGTTAAGCCTAAAGCTAAGCTAATACCTGCTTTAGTGCCATCAGCTAGACTTTTAGCAAGTAAATACATGATATCTGGTCCCGGTGCTAAAGTCAGTAGCACAGAAGCTATCAAAAAATATAAAAGAGTAGTTAATTCCATAGATAAACACCTCGATATGTATAAAATAAAACCGCACTTAAGTTAATAAATGCGGTTTTGTATTAGTATTATAAATTAACGAGCTAATACTTTAGCACCATCTAATACATTAAATCCTAATTTGGAGAAGAAGGAAGTATGGAAATCATCTGGAGCAAAAGCAAAAAGATAAGGATAATTTTCGTATTTAGCTTTTACTTGAGCAATTAATTCATCATTGATACCTTTACCACGATAGTTTGGCGCAACAACAAGATAGCGAATATAAGCTGTCATTTTGCCATCATCAACTACAGTGATAAGTGCAGCAAGTTCATTTGTATCTTTATCCCATGCAGAAACTACAGTGCCTGCATTGTTGATAGCTTCAACTAATGTTTCTTCGTATTTAGCATCAGGATTACCAGATACTGTGAAGAAATCTAAAAGAGTTTTAGCATCAAAATTTTTTTCTTGAGAGTAAGTGATATTCATATTATAATTCACCTTTCTTTATTTTTATTGATTGTTTTAATAGCGATTTTAGTTCAGCTTTTTTATTGAGATTTGATGAAGCATCTTTAGCAAGTTCAGTTAACATTCCCCATGTAGAGATTTCATCAAAATATTGACGTCTATCAGAGATTTTAAATGTTTTATTCAATGGGCGATAATATACCCAAAGGTTTACTGATATATAACTATTTAAAAGCGGAGAACCATCTAAACGAGAGATGGAATGATAATAATGTTGATACATAGTAGGGATAGTATAACCAACTACGACATCAGCATCTAATAAATCAGCTGTATCTTTTAGTGTATCAAGATTTTGATTATAAGTAAAGTTGGATTGTTTTATCGCAGAATAAATACTGTTTTCATCAATATATTCAACTGCTTGTAAAGTATCATTTAGAGGAACATACATTTCTTGGGTTAAATTGTTATAGAGTAATTGATTGACATCTGGATAGCGTTGGCTACTGGAAAGCGTAGGTAAAATAGCCACTTTCAATGTCTGTTTTTGGGGTGTTTCTTGTTTGATAATGTCTTGAGCAAAACCTATTTGCATAAAGCAAAGATAACAGCAAAAGCATATTAAAGTCATAACTTTTTTTAACATAAAAATCACTCCTTAAAGCTAATATATTCTATAATTATTATATATTATTAATCGATTGATATATATAATAATTTTTATAGCTATGATATAATATTAGTAAATTTTAAGGCAGGGAGAGAAGCGATGTGAAGATTTTAGCTAGACAATTAACTGTAGATATGTACGATTGTAAAAATAAAGATTTAAGTAATTATGAAGATTTGCGTGAGTCCTTGGACATGGCGATGAATATGGCTGGATATACACCGATAGAAGTTCGTGCTCAACTATGGAATGAAGAACAAGCTATTGTATTTATTTTACTTCAAGAAGGTCATGCAGTAGTGCGTACGTATCCAAAATTAAAATATGTTGCTAGCGATGTATTTATTTGCCAAGAAGATGGTAAACCTGAAAAAGCAATTAAGGCTTTGAAAAAATTAATGAAGCCAGAAAAAATAAGAATGACTTATTTAAAACGTGGCGATTTTGGTACGGTCAAAGATGTTAAACCACGTATAAAAATTCGTATTGCACCACTTAGACCACTTCGCAGTATAAAAAATAAAGGTGCTAAAGTTATTAAAACTGTAGCACGCAGAATAAAATTATAATTTATGAAATTAAAAATCAGAAAATACATGTAAGGTTCTATTTAAAATGCCGTGAATATAGGCAATAGTAGTACCGTAATTGCTCATGGGTATATTTTGCTCATGAGCTTTTTTTAATCTTGATTGCATTTCCGCTTGATTGAGCATACAGCCACCGCAGTGAATGATTAATTTATATTTATATAAATCATCAGGAAATTCTGTGCCAGAGGTAAAAATAAATTCTGGGTTGGCTTTAGTATAATTTTTTATCCAATTAGGTAATTTCACAGTGCCGATATCATCACATTGGCGGTGATGTGTACAGCCTTCAGCAATTAAAACTTTATCATCATCTTTGATAGTATCTAAGACTTTAACAGCATTTACTTGTCGCTTTAAATCTCCTTTATAGCGAGAAAAGAGAATTGAAAAAGAAGTTAATTCTATATCTTGAGGAACGATTTTATTTACCTTGCTAAAAACTTGGCTGTCTGTGATGATGAGTTTTGGTTTAGTTTTTAGATTGGCTAAAGTATTTTCTAAATTGTCATCTTGAGTCATGATAGCAGTAGCACCAATATCAAGCAATTCGCGAATTACTTGTTGTTGAGGTAAAATAAGTCGTCCTTTAGGAGCTGCTTTATCAATAGGAATTACCAACACTACAGTATCTTTGGGATTTACGATATCTTTTAAGATAAATTTTTCTTGTTTAGTTTTGGCTACTTGTACAAGTTTAGATTTTAATTCTTCAATACCTGTTTTTTCTTTGGCACTGATATATACATATTGTTTAATATTTTCATTTTTAGGTTTGAAATCAGGCATTAAATCAACTTTATTATAAACTACGATATAGGGAATGTTTTTATCAGTGATTAATTTTAAAATATCTCGGTCAAAATCGGTAAAATCTAAAGTAGCGTCAATAACTAAAATAGCGATATCAGTTTTATTTAAAATTTGTTTAGTTTTTTCTATACGCAATTTGCCAAGTTCGCCAATATCGTCAAGACCAGCTGTATCAATGATATTTACAGGGCCAAGTGGTAAAAGTTCCATGGCTTTATGCACTGGGTCTGTAGTTGTTCCTTTGACTGGAGAAACTACAGCGATATTTTGATTAGTTAAGGCATTCATAATGCTAGATTTACCAGCATTACGAATACCAAAAAAAGCGATATGGGTGCGATTGGCAAGTGGAGTTTGATTTAAATCCATAATATACACCTTATTTTTTATTAAAATCTGAAATCACGTTGACCGTCAGCGATTAAATGAAGTTGTTTAGTTACGATATCGCGAACTTTATCGCTTTTAATTTGCGCTAATTGTTCATGAATTAATTTATCGCCTACTTGTTTTGTATCATCACTAGCATAATCGCAAAGATATTCTTTAAGTGTCATTAAAGCGTTAGGTAAACAGCAATTGGAGATTTGACCACTTTTGCATAAGCTCATAAATCTATCGCCTGTTCTACCTTCACGATAGCAAGCTGTACAGAAGCTAGGAACAAAACCTAATTTTATAAGCCAATTTACAACTTCATCTAAGGAGCGATTATCGCTTACATCAAATTGGCTGGAATTTTCTTCGGGAGCTTCTTTTTCGGCATAGCCACCAACGCTAGTGCGAGAGCCACCACTGATTTGAGAGATACCAAGTTGCAATACTTTTTCACGACAAGCTTGGCTTTCACGAGTGGAAACAATCATGCCAGTATAAGGAACAGCAATGCGGATACAAGCTACGATTTTGGCAAAAGTATCATCATCAATACCATTATCAAAAGTGGATGGGTCGATATCATCAGCACGACGGATACGAGGAACGCTGATAGTATGAGGACCTACGCCAAAGCGTGCTTCAAGATGTTCTGCGTGCATGAGTAGACCTGCAAATTCATAGCGATATTTTTCTAAGCCGAATAATACGCCACAACCAACATCATCAATGCCACCTTCCATAGCTCTATCCATAGCTTCTGTATGATAAGCATAATTATGTTTTGGCCCTGTTGGATGAAGTTGTTCATAGCTTTCTTTATGGTAAGTTTCTTGGAATAAAATATAAGTGCCGATACCTGCTTCTTTTAATTTGCGATAATTTTCAACAGTTGTAGCAGCGATATTGACATTAACACGGCGAATAGCGCCATTTTTATGTTTTATGCTATAAATAGTTTTGATGCTTTCAAGTACATATTCGATAGGATTATTTACTGGGTCTTCGCCTGTTTCTAAAGCAAGGCGTTTGTGTCCCATATCTTGAAGGGCGATGACTTCGCGTTTGATATCTTCTTGAGTTAATTTTTTTCTAGCAATATGTTTATTTTTAGCATGATAAGGGCAATATACACAGCCATTAACACAGTAATTAGAAAGATAAAGTGGTGCGAATAAAACAATTCTATCGCCATAAAAATCATCTTTAATTTTTTTTGCTAGAGCGAAAATTTCTTCATTGAGTTCAGGAATATCACAAGCTAAAAGCACAGAAGCTTCACGGTGAGAAAGACCTTTTTCAAGTTTTGCTTTAGCTAAAATTTCAGTGATTAAAGCTCTATCATGTTTATGTTCATCAGCATAAGCAAGAGTAGATAAAATTTCTTCATGATTGATAAATTCTTCTGCTTTAGAGGATTTTGGATTGTACAAATCTATCAACTTCTTTCTTTAGAAATATATATTAAGACATTAAGCTATCGCCTCTACTAGAGGTTACATGATAGCCATGTTCTTGCAAGGCATTTGTTAATTTTATGATACCTTCTAAAGATTCGCCACCTGTTATTTTTTTATTATTATATAAAGTATAAAGTGAACGAATATTTAAAGGTGAAATATTAGGCATGATGACATTAGCGCCAGCTTCAAGACCTTTTATAGTTCCATTCGGAGCTAATGTGGCAAGTGCAGTTGTTGCTGGCAATAAAACTTTAGGTAATAATAAACGAATTATAGCCAAGATGACTAAAGTCAAATTAACGCTACCTGCCGTTTTATCTTTAAAAGGTGTTTGTTCATGCGGAATAAAAGGGCCAGTGCCTATCATATGAGGTTGAAAATCACTTAAAAATTCTAAGTCATTCAATAAATCAGCTAAAGTTTGATATGGCGAGCCAATCATCATACCAGCTCCCACTTGATAGCCAATATCTTTTAAATTTTTTAGGCAGTTTAAGCGATTATTTAAATCCATTTTTGCTGGGTGAAGTTTTTGATAATGTGAAATATTAGCTGTTTCATGACGAAGTAAATATCTATCTGCTCCAGCGTCAAAATATTTTTGATAGCTTGCTCTTGTTTTTTCACCGATGGATAAAGTGATAGCACATTCGGGATATTTATTTTTTATCTCTTTAATTATTTGTATCATTTTATCATCAGAAAAATACATATCTTCGCCTCCTTGTAAGACAAAGGTGCGAAGATTATTTTTATAGCCTATTTCACAAGATAATAATATTTCTTCTAAGGATAGGCGATAGCGAGTAGCTTTATGATTAGAACAGCGAATACCGCAATAATAGCAATCATTTTTGCAGTAATTGGTAAATTCAATAAGACCGCGCAAAAAGACAGTATGTCCGTATGATTTTTCGCGAACAAAGCGAGCCGCTGCAAATAGATATTTGCTAAGCGGCCCTGCATAGGCTTCTTGAGATAATTCATCAAGAAGTTTTTTTATTTTTGATTTATTAAATTGGGGATTGATGACTAAACCATCAATGATGTTTAATGAATTTAATTTAGTTTCCATAATGAATTATTTCAATAAATTATTTTTCAAAATCAAATTGTTTTTTACGTGCTTGGTAATGAGTATGCAATAAATTATGAGCAATTTCACTACCTGGTTTTTCTAGAAAATCTTTATAGAGTTGTTTTAAATATGGATTTTCATGAGATTTACGATATTTAGTATTTTTATCTATCTGATAGATGGATTCCATGCGTTTTTTATTTACTTCCATAGTTGTTCCGATAGGTTGACCACCGCCACCTAAGCAACCACCTGGGCAAGCCATTACTTCGATAAAATCATATTTACATTCGCCAGCACGCAATTTATCCATGAGGATTTTGGCATTATTTAAAGTGTGAGCTACAGCGATATTGATAGTTTTATCGCCAATATTGATTTGAGCTTCTTTGATACCATCAAAACCGCGAACAGGAGTGTATTCAACATTTTTCATTTCTTCTCCTGTGAGCCATTCGTAAGTAGTACGAAGTGCAGCTTCCATAACGCCACCAGTAGCACCGAAGATAGCAGCAGCACCTGTAGCAGTACCCATAGGATTATCAAATTCACTTTCAGGAAGATTTTCAAAATCAATACCGATATATTTAATGAGTTTGATTAATTCACGAGTTGTCAATACTGCGTCAGTATCAGGACGACCATCATGAGCCATTTCAGGACGAGTGATTTCATATTTTTTAGCGATACATGGCATGATTGCTACGGTGAAAATATTTTTAGGGTCGAGATTTTCTTGTTTTGCATAATGTGTTTTAGTGATAGCGGAGAAAATCTGCATAGGAGATTTTGTAGTAGATAAATGGTCTAAAAGGTCAGGATAATGTTTTTCCATATAATTTACCCAACCAGGACAGCAAGAAGTAGCCATTGGCATTTTTTTGCCAGATTTTATGCGTTCGATTAATTCATTAGCTTCTTCAGTGATAGTGAGGTCAGCACCGTAGTTTGTATCAAATACTTTATCAAAACCAATCATGCGAAGTGCAGTAACCATTTTTTTAGTTACGATAGAGCCTTTTGGCATACCGAATTCATCGCCTAAAGCTATACGCACACTTGGAGCTGTTTGAACGATAACAGTTTTATTAGGGTCGAAGATGGCATCAAGAACACGGTCAGTATCATCTTTTTCTACTAATGCACCTACAGGGCAAGCAAGACTACATTGTCCGCAAAGCACACATTTTGTATTATCAAATTCAGCATCAAATGGAGTTGTTACATGAATATTTGTACTGCGTCCAGCAAAACCTAAAACTTCAATACCTTGAATTTCTTTACAAGCACGGATACAACGACCGCATTTAACGCATTTTTCAGGGTCATGTACTAAGCTTGGATTAGCACCACGTTTTTCGATATGTTGACCAACATGAGGAATATTTGGACGAAGAACATTGAAACGACTGCAAAGTTTTTGAAGTACGCAGTTACCATTACGAGGGCAAGTCAAGCAATTTTCTTCATGGTCAGCCATGATTAATTGCAAAATACCACGTTGAGTATCGCGTACAACTTTTGTATCAGTGAATACTTCCATACCTTCCCAACATTCAGTAGAGCAAGCTGCAAGTAAACGGCGTTGACCGACAACTTCTACAGAACATATACGACAACGTGCTTTGATGCGTTGGTCAGGGTGATAGCATAAATGAGGAATATCTATATGAAGCATTTGAGCTGCTTGTAAAATTTTAGTGCCTTTTTTTACACTTATAGGCATATTATTTATTTTAAGATTGATTAACTCTTCCATTAACTTCCAATGCCTCCTAGTTTTTTATTTTAAAGGTATCAGGAAAAATTTTCATAGCGGATTTTAAAGCATTTTGTGCTGTTTCTCCTAAACCACAAAGTGAAGACATAGGCATAACTTTGGCAAAAGTTTGCATAGTTTCTAGGTCTTCTTGTGTATGAGTTTGAGCTTTGATTTTATCTAAGAACATTTTGATATGGCGGTTACCTTCTCGACATGGAGTGCATTGACCACAACTTTCATGTAAGAAGAAATCTTGAGTATAACGTAAGAAATCTATTACAGAAGTACGTTCATCGATTACAAGAATAGAACCAGAGCCGATGACTAAATCATGTTCTTTGAAATCTTCATAAGTATAAGGAACATCTAAAATACTATCATCAGCTATTTTTCCAGAAGCACCACCGAATTGAATGAGGCGAATTTTGCGATCACCTTGAATACCACCAGCTAAATCGTAGATGATTTCACGGATTGTAGTACCGAATGGAATTTCATATACACCAGGTTTTTTTACGTTACCGCCAACGCTTACAAGTTTTGTACCTAAGGATTCACCTACACCGTATTTCATGTAAGTTTTAGCACTATCGCGAAGTAAGTGAGGTACGATAGATAAACTTTCTACGTTATTCATGCAAGTAGGGCGAGCGAATAGACCACTTTGTTTCATAAATGGCGGTTTCATGCGAGGGCGACCAGCTTTACCTTCCATAGAGCGGATAAGAGCAGTACCTTCACCACAAACGTATGCGCCAGCACCAGAATAGAGATGGATTTTGTAATTCCAACCAGTGCCTAAAATATTTTCACCTAAGAAACCATTTTCTTCAGCTTGCTTGATAGCATTTAAAAGGCGAGGGCGGAATCTACTATATTCTGAACGCATATAAATATAACCATCTTCAGCATTTACTGCCCAACCAGCAATGATGATGGCTTCAATTAGATTGAAAGGGTCATTTTTTATTAATTCACGATCTTTAAAAGTACAAGTTTCCCCTTCATCAGCGTTACAAATTACACAATGATGAGGACGTTCTACAGCACGAGCTTGAGACCATTTACGTCCCATAGGATATGCTGCACCACCGCGACCTTTGATTTTTGCTTCAGTTAATAAACTAGCAATATCTTCTTTATCCATAGTAATTGCTTTTTTCAAAGCAGAAAAACCACCGATATTCATATATGATTCAATGGAAAATACATCATATTTACCAAAATTTTCAGTTATGTATTTTACACTACTCATGAAAATACCTCCGTTTCTTAGATGAATTTTTGTAGTAAATCTCTAATTTTTTCTTCGCTGTCTAAATGACCGTATACTGTGCCGTTTATTTTCACTGCTGGAGCAACATCACAAGCACCAAAGCAAGATACTTTTTCTAAAGTGAATTTACCGTCATAAGTTACAGTATCAAAATCAATATTTAAAAGACGACGCAATGTATCAATTAAGAATTCATTATTATTTACTTTGCAAGCGATGCTATCGCATACTTCAATTGGATAACGTCCACGAGGTTTATCAGATAAAGTATCGTAGAAAGTTATACAGTCATAAATGACAGAAAGTTTTACGTTAGGAAGTTTTTCTACAATATAGTAAGCTACAATTTTAGGAATATAATGTTGGGGAATTTGTTCTTGAACTTCTACTAGAATACCAACAATTTGAGTGTAATCATAATCGTGAGCTTGTAAGATATTATCAATTTTTTCTTTGAGTTCATCTGTTAGCTCAAATTTTGTGCTATCCTCAATCATGTCATCAACCTACCTTTATATAATATATACAGATAATAATTTTACTTAACTGACTAAATAAAATTTATGTTAGTAATATATTAACATAATTTAGATTTAGAGTGAATATAAAAAAGTGTAAACTTTACAATAAAGATTTTAGAAAAAATAAGTGAAAAGAAAAAGCACGCAAATCTATAGAATTTGCGTGCTTTCTATATTTTTAAGATATTAAAGTTTAATTTGTTTATCTTTGTAGATATCTAATTGAGCTTGTTCTTGAGCTAAGATTTTATCAGCAAGAGCAAGTTGCATATTTACTTGGCTATAAGATGTTCCACCGTAAGAATTGCGGTTTTTAACGCAAGTTTCTGGTGCAATAGCTTCATAGATATCTTCTTCAAATAAATCAGACATCTGTTTGAATTCGTCCATAGTTAAATCTTCAAGCCATTTGTTATTTTCAATGCAGTAATGAACAGCATGACCAGATACACTATGAGCTTTTCTAAATGGCATACCTTTTTTTACAAGATAATCAGCAAGGTCAGTAGCATTAGAGAAGTCTTCACGAACAGCTTTAAGCATTACATCTTTTCTAACTTTCATGCCACGGATTAATTGAGCATATACAGCAAGGCTGAATTTGATAGTATCAATAGCGTCAAATAAACCTTCTTTATCTTCTTGTAAATCTTTATTATAAGCAAGAGGTAAACCTTTTACAGTTGTGAGCATAGCCATCAAATGACCAATTACACGACCTGTTTTACCGCGAACAAGTTCGGATACGTCAGGATTTTTCTTCTGAGGCATCATACTAGAACCAGTGCAATGAGCGTCATCTAATTCTACGAAAGAGAATTCACGAGAGCACCAGAAGATGATTTCTTCACTGATACGGCTTAAGTGAATCATGAGAATAGAAGCTGCGGATAAAAATTCCATGATGTAATCTCTATCACTTACAGCATCTAAGCTGTTTGCATAAATAGCATCAAAATTGAGCTGTTTAGCAACAAATTCACGATCAATAGGGAAAGTTGTACCAGCAAGAGCACCAGCACCAAGTGGCATAATATCACAGCGTTCATAAACACCTTTGAAACGGGAGAAGTCACGGCTGAGCATGGAGAAATATGCCATCATATGATGAGAGAATAAAATAGGCTGTGCACGTTGAAGGTGAGTATAACCAGGCATGATTACATCTTTGTATTTTGTAGCTGTTTCAGTTAAAGCAGTCTGTAATTCTTTGATTAAATTAATAACTTCAACTGTTTCACGACGTACATACATATGGGTGTCAAGTGCTACTTGGTCATTACGGCTTCTAGCAGTGTGAAGACGACCGCCAGCTTCACCGATAGCTTCTGTAAGACGTTTTTCAATATTCATGTGAATATCTTCAAGGTCAACAGAAAAATTAAAATCACCTTGTTCAATTTTAGCTAAAATATTTTTTAAGCCGGAGATGATATTATTTTTATCTTCTTCAGTCAAGATACCAACTTTGCAAAGCATGGTAGCATGAGCTATGCTACCAGCTATATCTTCATGATACATGCGTTTGTCAAAGTTAATAGAAGCCTGAAATTCATTGATCATTTCATCTGTAGATTTGGCGAATCTACCGCCCCACATTTGTTCAGCCATTATTTTAAACCTGCTTGTTCTTTCATTAATGCACGAACTTTGAGTGGAAGACCAAAGAGGTTGATGAATCCAGTAGCATCTGCTTGATTGTAAACATCGTCTTCTTCAAATGTTACGAATTCTTGGCTGTAGAGGGAGTATGGAGATTTTGCACCAGCTGGGCAAATATTACCTTTATAAAGTTTAAGTTTAACAGTACCAGTAACTGTTTCTTGAGTTGCATCAACGAATGCTGCAAGAGCTTCACGAAGTTGGGAGAACCACATACCATCATAAACGAGTTCAGCATATTTGATAGCAACTGTTTCTTTGTAATGAAGAGTTTGACGGTCAAGGCAAAGATATTCAAGTTCTTGATGAGCAGCATATAAGATAGCTCCGCCTGGGTTTTCATATACACCACGGGATTTCATGCCAACAAGACGGTTTTCTACGATATCTGTGATACCTACACCATTTTTAGCACCGATTTCATTTAATTTTTCAAGAAGTGCAACAGGAGCAAGTTTTTCACCGTTTACAGCAACAGGAATACCTTTTTCAAAGTCAATTGTTACATATTCAGCTTCATCAGGAGCATTTTCAGGAGCTTTGCTGATTAAGTACATGCTATTTTTTGGAGCGTTCCAAGGATCTTCAAGGTCAGAACCTTCATGGCTTAAGTGCCAGATATTTCTATCCATGGAATAAGTTTTGTTTTCTGTAGCGATTGGAATACCATGTTTTTCAGCATAAGCAATTTCTTGTTCACGAGAACGAAGTTCCCATTCACGCCATGGAGCGATTAATTTGATGTTTGGAGCAAGAGCTTTTACAGAAAGTTCGAAACGAACCTGGTCATTACCTTTACCAGTAGCACCATGAGCAATAGCGTCAGCGCCTTCTTCTTTAGCAATTTCAACAAGGCGTTTTGCGATAAGTGGACGAGCAAAGGAAGTACCTAAAAGATATTTACCTTCATAAACAGCGCTAGCTTTTAAAGTTGGGAATACATAGTTTTCTACGAAGTCTTCTGTTAAATGTTCAATATAAACTTTAGAAGCACCAGATTTTAAAGCTTTGTCATGAACAACATTTAATTCGTCACCCTGTCCGATATCAGCACAAACAGCGATAACTTCGCAACCATTATAGTTTTCTTTGAGCCATGGAATGATAACGGAAGTATCAAGACCACCAGAGTAAGCAAGGACTACTTTTTTAATATTTTCCATTTAAATTACAACTCCTTAAATTACGATTTTTAAATAGTCATATTTATGTATGGCTATTAGATATATTAACAGATTTATCAGCCCATTAAAAGAGCCATAATTGCTTTTTGTGTGTGAAGACGATTTTCTGCTTCATCAAAAATAACATTTGCATTCTTTTCAAGAACATCTTCAGCTATTTCTTCACCGCGATGAGCAGGAAGACAATGCATTACAATAGCGCGTTTATCAGCTACGCTGAGAAGTTCATTATTGATTTGATAATCTTTGAAGATTTTTACACGTTCATCATGTTCAGCTTCTTGTCCCATGCTTGCCCAAACATCAGTATATAAAATATCTGCATCTTTAGCAGCTTCAAATGGGTCATTTAAGATTTCAATAGTAGAACCAGATTGTGCAGCATCAAGTTTAGCATTAGCTACTACTTGAGCATTTGGTTCATAGCCTTTTGGACTAGCACTAGCAAAGTTCATACCAACTTTAGCACAAGCATACATTAAGGAATGAGTCATATTGTTACCATCGCCAATATAAGCCATTTTCAAGCCTTTTAAATCTTTGCCTTTATGTTCTTGAGCAGTTAAAAGGTCTGTGAGTGCTTGGCAAGGGTGAAGTAAGTCTGTGAGTGCGTTGATTACAGGAATGCTAGCATATTGAGCGAATTCTTCAACAATCTCATGACCGAAAGTACGAATCATTACACCATCAAGATAACGAGAAAGAACACGAGCAGTATCTTTAATTGGTTCGCCACGACCGATTTGAAGGTCACGGTTGGATAAGAATAATGCTTGTCCGCCTAATTGATACATACCAACTTCAAAGGAAACACGAGTACGAGTAGAAGATTTTTCAAAAATCATACCGAGAGTTTTACCTTTTAAAATGTGATGTTCAATACCAGCTTTTTGTTTAGCTTTTAATTCATGAGCTAAATTTAAAATTTCCATAACTTCATCAGAAGTTAAATCATGTATAGATAATAAATCTTTGCCTTTTAGCATGAATATTTCCTCCTCGTTAAGTTTTAAGCGTATTTTGGTAATACTTTATCTAAAACAGAAATTAATTCGTCAACATGAGCTTTTGTGATATTAAGTGGTGGTACAAAGCGAAGTACATTGCCAGCAGTGCAGTTGATAATTGCACCATAATCTAAACATTCGTTGGCAATTTCACGGCCAGGACGAGTAAGTTCCATGCCTAAAATTAAACCACGTCCACGAACTTCTTTGATTAAATTTGGGTATTTTGCTTTGTATTCTTCAAATTTAGATTGAAGATAAGCACCGATTTCTTTGGCATTTTCCATAAGATTGCCATCAATTAAAGCGTCTAAGACAACGCAAGCAGCTGCACAAGCAAGAGGATTACCACCGAATGTAGAACCATGGTCTCCAGCGTGGAAGGCATTAGCAACTTTGTCTGTAGCCATGAAAGCACCGATTGGTACACCGCCAGCTAAGCCTTTAGCGAGTGTTACAATATCTGGTTTTACACCAAATTGTTGACAACCAAAGAATGTACCAGTACGACCCATACCGCATTGAACTTCATCGAAGATTAAAACGGCATTGTATTTGTCGCATAAAGCACGTACTTTTGGTAAATAATCTGGATCAGGAACATGAACGCCACCTTCACCTTGGATAGCTTCAAGCATTACAGCACAAGTTTTATCACTCATTTTTGCTTCAAGTGCTTGAATATCATTGTATGGAACATAGTCAAAACCAGCAGGTAATGGACCAAAGCCATGATGATAATGATCTTGACCTGTAGCAGTCAATGTAGCAAGTGTACGTCCATGGAAACTATGAAGCGCAGAGATTATTTGAATTTTTTCAGGGTCAATATTAGTTGCGTATTTACGAGCAAGTTTGATAGCACCTTCATTAGCTTCTGCACCGGAATTTCCGAAGAAGACTTTATCCATGCCACTTAATTTTTTGAGTTTTTCTGCTGCTTCAACTTGAACTTCAGTGTAATAAAGGTTGGAGCAATGTATCATTTTGCCAGCTTGTTGAGAAACTGCATCAACGAGTGGTTTATAATTATGACCAACTACATTTACGGCAATGCCAGCTAAAAAGTCGATATATTTTTTACCTTTTGTATCATAAACATATGGACCATCGCCATGGTCTAAAACTATATTATAACGAGCAAAGACAGGCAAATAATCGCTTTTGTCTTTGGCGAATATTTCTTCATTAGTTAACATATAAATTCTCCTTTTGTCGAATTAACGAACTACTTCTGTACCGATACCTTGAGAAGTAAATAATTCGAGAATTAAAGAATGAGCTTCGCGACCATCAATGATACAAGCTTTGCCAGTACCGCTATCGAGAGCATGAAGACATGCTTCTACTTTTGGTATCATGCCACCGCCGATACTGCCATCATTGATGAGTTTTTTAGCTTCGCTTTGAGTGAGTGTAGAGATAAAGGAAGATTTATCTTCAAAATCGCGATAAATTCCTTTAGTATCAGTTAAGAGTAAAAGTTTTTCAGCTTGAAGTGCACCAGCAACTTCAGCAGCTACATAATCAGCATTGATATTAAATGATTCATCTGCATGACCTGCACCGATTGGAGCGATTACAGGAACATAATCATTATCTAGTAAATCATTGATTAAAGCTGTATTGATTTTTTCTACTTCACCAACATAACCGATATCTACTTGTTCAACAGCGTCTGTACCATTATGTACTTCTGCTAATTTTTTATGAGCGATGATTAAATCTGAATCTTTACCACTTAAACCAACAGCACGAATGCCGAGGCGATTTAAACGATTTACGATTTCAGAATTGATTTTACCAGCAAGTACCATTTCAGCGATTTGCACAGTTTCTTTATCAGTAACGCGAAGACCGCTTACAAATTCAGTTACTTTGCCGAATTTTTTTAAGAAAGATGTGATATCAGGACCGCCACCATGAACGATTACAGGGCGAATACCAACATATTTCATAAGTACGATATCTTTCATTACTTGTTCTTTTAAAGTATCGTTTATCATGGCATTACCACCGTATTTGATAACGATGGTTTTGCCGTAGAATTCTTGAATATATGGAAGGGCTTCTACTAGAATAGAAGCCTTATCTTCTGCGGAAAAATTATTTAAATTACTCATCAGGTGTGATACTCCCCATTGATTTTTACATATTCGTAAGAAAGGTCACAACTCCAAACTGTAGCATCTTCTTGTCCCATGTTTAATTCAATATCAATAACGATATCTTTTTGTTTCATAACATGAGCGAGAGCTTTTTCATCATAAGTTGCACCAGTACCATTAGCAAAAATAGTGATACCACCGAATTTTACAACAGTTTTTTCAGGAACCATATCTGCACCAGAGTAACCAACAGCACATATTACACGTCCCCAGTTAGGGTCTTCACCGAAGAATGCAGTTTTTACAAGTGGAGAATTAGCAATTGCCATACCTACAGTTTTAGCATCAGCAAAAGATTTTGCACCTTTTACATTGATTGTTAAGAATTTGCTAGCACCTTCACCATCAGCTGCAATTTGTTTTGCAAGTTCTGTGCAAAGCATCATGAGTTTATCAAAGAAGATTTGATAATCAGCGTTTTCTTCTGTGATTTTTGCATTATTTGCTTCGCCGTTAGCAAGAACGATTACCATATCATTTGTACTCATATCACCATCAACGGAAATCATGTTGAAGGATTTTTCTACGCAACCAGATACAGCTTTTTGTAAAAGTGCTTGGTCGATAGCAATATCAGTAGTAATATAGCAAAGCATTGTAGCCATATTAGGACGAATCATACCAGAACCTTTTGCGATAGCGCCCATGCGAACTGTTTTACCAGATAATTCAAATTCGCAAGTTACACTTTTGCTGTGAGTATCAGTAGTGATGATAGCTCTACCAGCATTATCACTGCCATCAGCAGATAAATTAGCTACAGCATCTTTGATACCAGCTTCAAGTTTATCCATTGGCAAATTAACACCGATAACACCAGTGGAACCAACGATTACATCATCAGCATTAACACCGAGCTCATCAGCGGCGATTTGTGCCATTTTGTGAGCATCATCTAAACCTTGTTGACCAGTGCATGCATTAGCACAACCAGCATTAGCTACGATTGCATGAGCAGTTCCTGTAGCAACAACTTCTTTAGATACATAAACTGGAGCAGCAGCTACTTTGTTTTGAGTGAATGTACCAGCTACAACAGCTTGAGTTTTTGTATAGATAACAGCAACGTCTAAGTTACCGCTTTTTTTTATGCCAGCTTTAACGCCTGCTGCAGTGAAACCTTTGGCAAACGTTACGCCTTGAGTATCTTTTTTTATCATAAAATATACCTCCGAGTTATCGAAATATCATGGATAAATTGGAGTGAAATCCAATCCTGTTTTTTCATCAAAACCGCAAGCAATATTAAAGTTTTGAATAGCTTGACCTGCGGCGCCTTTTACTAAATTATCAATAGCGGAAAGGACGATAATGCGACCTGTTCTAAGGTCAATATGCCAACCGATATCGCAGAAGTTAGAACCACGAACTTCTTTAGTAGATGGATAAGCACCTCTACCTAATAAGCGAATGAAATATTCATCGCCATACATATCAGTGTATGCTTTATCTATCATTTCTGGAGTAACCCATTGTTTGATATTAGCATAGCAAGTGCTTAAAATTCCTCTAGACATTGGTACTAGATGAGGTGTGAAGTTCAAAGTAACTTTACGATGACATAAATGACCTAAAGCCTGTTCGATTTCAGGTGTATGACGATGTGTAGCTACGCCATAAGCTTTGAAATTATCATAAAGCTCAGGGTAATGTGTCATTTGTTTAGCTGAACGACCAGAACCAGAAGTACCAGATTTAGCATCAACAATAATAGTATTTGGTTCAATAAATTCATTTTTTACAAGTGGTGCTAAAGCTAAGATACTAGCAGTAGTATAGCAACCAGCATTACCAATAATTTTAGCATTTTTAATATCTTCGCGATAAAGTTCAGCTAAACCATAAACGCGAGGTGCGTCTTTATGTGTATGAGCTACTTTATACCATGCTTCATAGATATCTGTATCATCAAAGCGATAATCAGCACCTAAATCAATAATGCGAACATTAGTATCGGCTAAAGCTTTACCTACTTCCATAGCATGACCATGAGGAAGACCAATAAATACAAAATCGCTATCGTTTGCGATAGTATCCATATCTTTCATACTGATTAATTCTTGGTCATATAATCCTCGTAAGTGAGGATATACTTCAGAAATTTTTTTACCAGTATAACTTTCTGAAGTTATATGCACTACTTGAACTTGGGGATGGTTGTACAGTAAACGTAAAAGTTCTGCACCAGCATATCCAGTAGCACCAATAATACTTACTCTAATCATGATATCCTCCATTTTTAAAAGTTAAATATTAACGCTTCAATATAATTAAAGATATGCAGTGTTAACATGTAAATAAATTATAACACAAAATAAAAAAAACGCTAACAAAATAAGGTGGTTATAATTATACAACTCAATCGTATAAAATTTCAATAGTTTTTTTAAAAATTTTTAATAAAAAATGGTATATATAAACTAAAAGAATATATATACCATAAATTAATATTTATAAACTATGTTTATTTTTGGCTTTGAATAGTTAAAGTACGGAAGAACTTATGCATAAACATTGAATAATTTTCTAAATTATCATCTTCAGTATCTCCGCCGATTATTTGATAAGAACAAATCCAATGATTGTCTTTAGCATCATAAACATCAGCAAACATAACTACACGGCTATCATTAGCAAATGTGAAAATTACATAAGCATCAGCATAATTTTTAATATTTTCTTTATAGATAGCTAGTGCTTCACGATTGGACAAAGTAGTGATATCAGTACCTGTAGTAGCTTTTATATTTTGGATTACATCTTTATCAGATAATAAAGTATAAGTAACTTCATCTTCTTTAGCTACTTTGAAGATAACGTCTGTCAACATATCAGGAGTGATTAATTCTGGAGCATTAGGTAATTTAGCTTTACGTTCAATGCTTAATGCGGAAGGTTTGTAGCTTGGTGTATAAATAGCCAATGTATGGATATTTTTTAAATTATAATCTTCATCCATCATGGTGATTTTCTCATTAGTAGCAAAGGCTGTAGATATACTAAAGAGCATAATTGCTAATAATGAAAATATAGTAATTAGTTTTTTCATGAAAAAGCCTCCTAAATAAATTTTAATCAATAAATAATATTCGTTTTAAAAATTTTATTTCCTGCAAAAAAAGACTCCAAACGATATATTTTGTTTGGAGCCTTTTGTATTTTATTTTAAGAAACCATTTATGATTTGATTTTCGGCTTCTTTTTCAGTTAAGCCTAAGCTCATTAATTTTATTAATTGTTCTCCTGCAATTTTACCGATAGCTGCTTCATGAATTAAATTTGATTCAGGGTGATTTGCTTTGATTTCAGGAATTGCAGAAATTGTAGCATCGTCCATGATGATAGCATCACATTCAGAATGACCATGACATTTGTTATTACCATAGATTTTAGCAATGAAGATTTGTCTTGATTTTTCTTGAGCTACAGCTCGAGAGATGATATTAGAGTGGGAATTTTCTCCATCTAAATTTACTTCAAAATCACTTTCTGCATATTGATTGCCATGTGTTAAAAGTTTTTCTTTTACAATTAAAGTGGAATTTTTACCAACAGTTCCTTTAGTAATTCTTTTTGTAGAATTAATACCACGAATTTGAGTTGTTTCCATTTCCATATAGGAATTTTCGTCCATTTCAACAATAGTGGTAGGGTTCATGATGCGTTTACCATCACCATCGCCAGAACCATAATGTTTTTCTAAATATTTTACTTTAGAATTTTTACCTATATAAAAAGCATGAATACCATCATGTTCGGAGTCTGCATTGCCACAGTTATGGATACCACAGCCAGCGACAATGGTTACATCACAATCATCACCGATGAAAAAGTCATTATATACTAATTCATTAACGCCAGATTTATCCATGATTACAGGAATGTAACAAACTTCTTTTTTTGTTCCTGGAGCAATGCGGATATCAATGCCATCTTTATCTTCTTTTTTAGTTATAGTTATATTTTTACTAGAAGCTCTATCAACAGCTTTACTATTTAAACGGATATTATAAGCACCTTGTGGTTTATCTTTAATACCAGCTACTTTTTCTAATAAATCTTTTTCTAGATTATCTAACATGAGGAGTCCTCCTATTTTTTATAGAAATCACAAACACCAGCAACTTCCATAAGTTGAGGCATGATTTCTTCTTTTGTGCCAATTTGTTTAATGGAGCCATTTGCAACTAATACAATTTGGTCAGCTATATTTAAGATGCGTTCTTGATGGGAAATAATCATAATGGATTGTTGTTGTTCATGTAATTTTTCAAAAACACTGATGAGTTTTTGGAAGCTCCATAAATCAATACCAGCTTCAGGTTCATCAAAAACAGCTAATTTAGTTTGTTTACGAGCTAAGATAGTAGCGATTTCAATACGTTTGATTTCGCCACCAGATAGAGATGTATCTACTTCACGATTTACATAATCAGCAGCGCAAAGACCTACTTCAGAAAGATAAGTGCAAGCGCCACTAGTAGATAATTTTTCTCCAGCTGCTAGGCTGAGTAAATCTTTAACACCAATTCCTTTGAAGCGAACTGGTTGCTGGAAGGCAAAACTAATACCAGCTAAAGCTCGTTTAGTAATATCCCAATCCGTTATATCTTCACCATTAAAGAAGATTTTACCGCTAGTTGGTTTTTCAATGCCCATGATGATTTTGGCTAATGTAGATTTACCACCACCATTTGGACCTGTGATTACTGTAAATTTTTTATCATCAATAACTAAATTGATATCTTTAAGAATTTGTTTTGTTTTATTTCCATCATTAACAGAAAATGATAGATTTTTTAATTCTAACATTAATCTAACTCCAATCTAATATATTTATGTAATTTATATATATTAAATACATAATATATGATACCTATTATACAATTTTTATTATGTATTAGCAAAATAAATTAAATCAAAAATATTTGTTAAATCGTGATTGATTATAAAAGAGTTTATATGGCTAGTCAATGAAGAATATAGCTTTTTTGAAGAAAAAAATAAAGATTTTTGGAAATAAAATCAATAAAAAAGATATCCTTAATTAATATATATAAGCATAATTTTTATACTTGAAAACAACTTTTTTTAACTTTTTTTTAATTTTTTTCAAAAAAGGGGTTTACAAATGAATTATCTTATGATAACATTATTACCTGTCAGCACAGTGCTGACAAACGAAAGCGAGAAACGCTGGTGTAGCTCAATTGGCAGAGCAGCTGACTTGTAATCAGCAGGTTGGGGGTTCGATTCCTCTCGCCAGCTCCATATTCTTTACCAAATCGCGGGGTGGAGCAGTTGGTAGCTCGTCGGGCTCATAACCCGAAGGCCAGAGGTTCAAGTCCTCTCCCCGCAACCAAAACCGATTCTGCTGGTGTAGCTCAGTCGGTAGAGCGTATCCTTGGTAAGGATAAGGTCACCGGTTCAATCCCGGTCATCAGCTCCAGAAAATATAATATGGCGGCGTAGCTCAGTTGGCTAGAGCATGCGGTTCATACCCGCAGTGTCCGGAGTTCGAATCTCTGCGCCGCCACCAATTAAAACAACAACCCCTTAATAGGGGCTTTATTTATGTTGGTAGCCTTTGAATATACCATATAAATATTCAATGAAAAATGATAATATTTTCAGTGTCAGGCGTTTTTGGTAGTTCAATTTCGCCTGAAGTCGTGTTATTTATTTGACACATGTTTTTAATTGTGATAAATTATATAGGCGACGTTTATAAGACGAACGAATATTATACTAAATGATGTAAAGAGGGGTGCATGAGATGCGCAATGCTGTTACTTTAGCCTGCACTGAATGCAAACAGCGCAACTATCAGACTAATAAAAACAAAAAAAATAATCCTGATAGAATTGAAATGAAAAAGTATTGCAAATTCTGTAAAAAACATACTTTACACAGAGAAACAAAATAAGGTTTTCCTTTGTAGTAGTGTGAGGAAGTGAAGAAATGGCACAGAATGAAAATACTCCAGTAAATCAGGAAAAATCCGGAATAATAGGATTTTTATCTGGTGTAAAAAGTGAGTTAAAAAAAGTTGTTTGGCCTACTCGCAGAGAACTGGTTTCTTATACAGGAGTAGTTTTCGTTGCAGTGGCATTTGTTTGTGCTTTAATTTGGATATGTGATACTGTTTTTGCCCGTATATTTGATCTCATTTTACGATAATTACAGGAGGTGGAGATGTCTTGTCCCTTGGCATGGAATTAGAAAAGAAATGGTATGTTATACATACATATTCCGGTTATGAAAACAAAGTAAAAGCCAATCTTGAAAGAAAAATCCACTCCATGGGCATGGAAGACAAAATCTTCAATGTAATCGTGCCTGTAGAAAAAGAGACTGAAAAGAGAAATGGCAAAGAAAAAGTAGTAGAAAGAAAAATTTTTCCAGGTTATGTCTTACTTGAAATGATAGTTGATGAACGTTCTTGGTATATTGTAAGAAATACACCAGGCGTTACAGGATTTGTAGGTTCAAATACAAAACCTGTTCCATTAACTGAAGAAGAAGCAAATAGAATTTTAAAAGCAATGGGCATGGATAAACCAACAGAACTTGATGTTGAAGTGGGAGACCAAGTAAACATTACTTCTGGTGCTTTTGAAAATTTTGTTGCAACTATAACAGAAATTGATTATAGTAAGAGTAAGATTAAAGGCGTTGTTGATATGTTTGGTCGTGAAACTGCAATTGAAGCAGATTTCGATCAGATAGAAAAAATATAAATCAGCAAATTCAAATATAACATATAGTTATATTCCATAATCCTAAGGAGGTGTAAATAACAATGGCAAAAAAAGTTGTTAAACTTGTAAAATTGCAAGTTCTCGCTGGTAAAGCTACTCCTGCTCCTCCAGTTGGTCCTGCTTTAGGTCAGGCTGGTGTAAATATCATGGCTTTCGTTAAAGAATTCAACGAAAGAACTGCTAAACAGGGCGGTTTAATTATTCCAGTAGAAATTACAGTTTTTGAAGATAGATCCTTTACTTTTGTTACAAAAACTCCACCAGCAGCTGTGTTATTAAAGAAAGCAGCTGGCATTGAAAAAGCATCTGGTGAACCTAATAAAAAGAAAGTGGCTAAATTACCACGTGCTGAAGCAATGAAAATTGCTGAAAGCAAAATGCAAGACCTCAATGCTGCAGATATCGAAGCTGCAACTCGCATGATCGAAGGTACTGCACGCAGCATGGGTATCGAAATCGTTGACTAATTTTATTAGTTGATGTAAGATACTTGACTGTGGGAGGCTTATACCGTTAAAACCACAAAGGAGAGAATTTTAATAATGGCTAAATTTGGTAAAAAATACCAGGACGCAGCTAAATTAGTTGAAGCTGGTAAAGCATATGATTTAGCAGAAGCTATTGAAGTAGTTAAAAAAACTGCTACTGCTAAATTTGATGAAAGTGTTGATGTAGCTGTTCGTTTAGGTGTTAACCCTAAATATGCAGATCAGCAAGTTCGCGGTGCCGTTGTATTACCACATGGTACTGGTAAATCTAAAAGAGTTTTAGTTTTTGCTAAAGGCGATAAAGTTGCTGAAGCAGAAGCTGCTGGAGCTGACTTTGTTGGTTCTGATGAACTCGTTGCAAAAATCAAAGAGGGCTGGTGTGACTTCGATGTTACAGTAGCAACTCCTGATATGATGGGTGTTGTAGGTCGTTTAGGTAAAATCCTTGGTCCTCGTGGCTTAATGCCAAACCCTAAACTTGGTACTGTTACAATGGATTTAACAAAAGCTGTTAATGAAATTAAAGCAGGTAAAGTTGAATATAGAACAGATAAAGCTGGTAACGTACATGTGCCAATCGGTAAAGTTTCTTTCGACAATGCAAAACTTGTTGAAAACTTACAGGTTCTTCTTGACACATTAGTAAAAGTTAAACCAGCAGCAGCTAAAGGTCAGTATATGCGTAACATCACAGTTAGCACAACTATGGGCCCAGCTGTTACTGTAAACACAAACTTCAAAGCTGCTAAAGCTGAATAATTTAATATTCATTTAGTAAAGCGACTTAAGACAGCAGGTGTTACATTATTTGTAACATAATATAGCCTGCCGAGGTCAGATACTTGGCAAGGCATGAAAACTTTGCGGTCTCTGGTCCTCACTAGAGACCGTTTTTTGGTTTCGTAATAAATATTTCTCATTTGAGAGGGGGTGTCATGTAAATGGCAAACATTCGTCCAGAAAAACAGGCCGCAGTTGCAGGTCTTAAAGAACAACTTAGCTCTGCAAAAGGTGCTGTATTAACAGGTTATAGAGGTTTAACTGTAGCTCAAGATATGAAACTTCGTGCTAAACTTCGTGAAGCAGGTGTTACTTATCATGTTGTAAAAAATACAATGGTTCGTATTGCTGCAAATGAAATTGGCTTAGAAGGTTTAGATCCAGTTCTTAACGGTACTACTGCTCTTGCAGTATCCGCTGATGATGCTGTAGCTCCAGCTAAAGTTATATATGAATTCATCAAAGAAAACAAACTTGAAAACACAGAAGTTTTAACTATTAAAGCTGGTCTTGTTGAAGGTAAAGTTATCAATGTTGAAGAAGTTAAAGCTTTGGCATCCCTACCATCCCGCGAAGTTCTCATCGCGAAAGTTCTTGGCAGTATGCAAGCTCCTATCTCTGGCGTTGTCAACGTACTTCAGGGTACTATTCGCAATGCAGTATATGTGCTTGATGCAATCCGCGCTCAGAAAGAATCTGCATAAGCAGACTCTCTCTATATAAATAATATAAAAATAAAATGAAATTAATGTTTTAAATTTGGAGGAATATAAAAATGACTAAAGAAGAAATTATGCAAGCCATTGAAGAAATGACTGTTCTTGAATTATCTGAACTTGTAAAAGCTATGGAAGAAAAATTTGGTGTTAGCGCTGCTGCTCCTGTAGCTGTAGCTGCTGCTCCTGCAGCTGGTGCTGCTGCTGAAGAAAAAACTGAATTCGATGTAATTCTTGCTTCCGCTGGCGACAAAAAAATCAACGTAATCAAAGTTGTTCGTGAAGTAACTGGCCTTGGCTTAAAAGAAGCTAAAGCTTTAGTTGACGGTGCTCCTGCTCCTGTTAAAGAAGGCGCTTCCAAAGAAGACGCTGAAGCTTTAAAAGCTAAATTAGAAGAAGCTGGCGCAACTGTAGAACTTAAATAATTTTATTTTAAGTAAAGTTGATAAGCTATTAAAGGACACTGGATATTATCCGGTGTCCTTTTTGTGCTTTTTACGGCAATATTAGGTGAAAAATAAAATCTTTCTATCAAAAACAAGTGTCTAATGTAAAAGGTATGTAAATAAAAATATTTTCTTAAAATTTAATAAATTAGAAAGCGAGATGTCATGAAGCCTTTATTTATAAGGGTTTTTACGGCTTTTATATTTTTATATGATACGCCAGGAGCCGTGTTAATAAAAATACTTGTAAAATATGTGTTGACAATGCTTTTTAATGATGATAATATTAATGAGTGCCTGAAATCTGTCAGTTAGTATTTAGGAGTGATAAAATGACAGTTACACTGAAAAATGCTAAACGCGTTATTGGCATAAAACAAGTTACTAAAGCGGTGAAAAACGATTTAGCGAAATGTGTTTACATAGCAGATGACGCAGATGATAGAGTTTTAAGCCCTTTAAAAGAGCTTTGTATGACTAAAAATGTAGAAATGATTTTTGGAAATACAATGGCTGAACTAGGTAAATCCTGTAACATTGAAGTAGGAGCTGCTGCGGTAGCATTACTTTAAGGGATACCGTTAACTAAGCTGAAAATCTCACAGCAAGTGAGATTTCTTAATCTAAAATATCCGAAACAAGGATAGGGCTTTGAAGCCTTTGGAAATTTGAGGAAGGAGGTGCATGTATGCCTACAATAAATCAGTTGATTCGTAAAAGCAGACAGAGCATGCAGGAAAAATCTACAGCACCGGCATTAAAAAATTGCCCGCAGAAACGTGGTGTTTGCACAAGAGTATATACTACTACTCCTAAAAAACCAAACTCCGCATTGCGTAAAGTTGCCCGTGTTCGTTTAACGAATAGTATTGAAGTAACAGCTTATATCCCTGGTATTGGTCACAATCTTCAGGAACATAGTGTTGTTTTAATTAGAGGCGGTCGTGTAAAAGACTTACCAGGTGTGCGTTATCACATCATTCGTGGTTCTTTGGATACTGCAGGTGTTCAAAACCGTGAACAAGGAAGATCTAAATACGGTGCAAAACGTCCTAAGAAAAAATAATTACTTAAAACATTGAAGACTATGACAAGGAGGGGTAGTAATGCCAAGAAAAGGTTCCGTACCTAAAAGAGATGTATTACCAGATCCGGTGTACAAATCCAAGGTTGTAACTAAATTCATAAATAAAGTTATGCTTTCCGGTAAAAAAGGTGTTGCTGAGAAAGTTGTATATGATGCATTTGACATTATAAAAGAAAAAACTGGTAAAGACCCAATGGAAGTTTTTGAAACTGCATTGAAAAATGTTATGCCAGTATTAGAAGTTCGTGCTCGCCGTGTTGGTGGTGCTAACTACCAAGTTCCTGTAGAAGTTCGTCAGGATCGTCGTATGACACTTGGTATTCGTTGGATTGTTAACTATGCTAGACTTCGTGGTGAAAAAACTATGAACGAACGTCTTTCCGGCGAATTAATGGATGCTGCTAATAACACAGGTGCAGCAATTAAGAAAAAAGAAGATACTCATAAAATGGCTGAAGCTAATAAAGCATTTGCTCATTATCGTTGGTAATTTTAAAGTATCTTTTGTATAATATAAGGAGCGATGAGTAAGTGGCAAGAGCGTTTTCACTCGAAAAAACTCGTAACATTGGTATTATAGCACATATTGATGCTGGTAAAACCACTACTACAGAGCGTATTCTGTTCTACACAGGTATACTTCATAAAATGGGTGAAGTTCATGAAGGTGGAGCAACAATGGACTGGATGGCACAGGAAAAAGAAAGAGGTATTACAATTACTTCTGCTGCTACAACTTGCCATTGGAAAAACCATCGTATTAACATCATTGATACACCAGGCCACGTGGATTTCACAGTTGAAGTAGAACGCTCTCTTAAAGTACTTGATGGTGCTGTTACTGTATTATCCGCAAAAAGCGGTGTTGAACCTCAATCTGAAACAGTTTGGCGTCAAGCTGAAAGATATCATGTACCTCGTATGGTATACGTTAATAAAATGGATATCATCGGTGCTGACTTCTATAATGTTCTCAAAATGATGGTTGAACGTCTTAACGCACATCCAGTTGCTATTCAGATTCCAATCGGATCTGAAGATACTTTCCAAGGTCTTATTGACTTAATTAAAATGAAAGCTGTAATCTACGAAGAAGATTATACAAAAGAACCTGAATCCGTAGAAATTCCAGCTGAATATAAAGAAAAAGCTGAAGAATATCGTCAGAAAATGCTTGATTCTGTTGCAGAAACAGATGATGAATTAATGATGAAATATCTTGAAGGTGAAGAACTCACTGAAGAAGAAATCAAAGCTGCAATTCGTAAAGCTACAATCGCTTGCGAAATTACTCCAGTAGTTTGCGGTTCTTCTTACAAAGATAAAGGTATTCAGCCTATGCTTGATGCTGTTGTTGACTATATGCCAGCTCCAGTTGATATTCCAGCAATCAAAGGTATAAATCCTGATACAAATGAAGAAGACAAACGCGAATCTAGCGACGAAGAACCATTCGCAGCGTTAGCATTCAAAATTATGGCTGACCCATTTGTTGGTAAACTCGCATTCTTCCGTGTTTACTCCGGTACATTAAATGCTGGTTCTTATGTATTTAACTCTACAAAAGGCAAAAAAGAACGTATCGGACGTATTTTACAGATGCATGCAAACAACCGTAAAGAAATTGAAGTTGTTTACAGCGGTGATATCGCTGCTGCTGTAGGTCTTAAAGATACTACAACAGGTGATACACTTTGCGATGAAAATCATCCAATCATTCTTGAATCTATGGAATTCCCAGATCCAGTTATTTCCGTAGCTGTAGAACCAAAAACTAAAGCTGACCAGGAAAAAATGGGTATTGCTCTCCAGAAATTAGCAGAAGAAGATCCTACATTCCGTGTAAGAACTGATGCTGAAACTGGACAGACAATCATCTCTGGTATGGGTGAATTACATCTCGATATTATCGTAGACCGTATGAGCCGCGAATTTAAAGTAGATTGTAAAGTAGGTAAACCACAGGTTGCTTACCGTGAAACAATCCGCAAAACAGTTAAATCTGAAGGTAAATTCGTTCGTCAGTCCGGTGGTAAAGGTCAGTATGGTCATTGCTGGATTGAACTCATTCCACAAGATCCAGGTGAAGGTTTCTCCTTCGAAAGCAAAATCGTTGGTGGTGCTATTCCTAAAGAATACATCGGACCAATCGAAAATGGTATCAAAGAAGCTATGGAAAACGGTGTTGTTGCTGGTTATCCAATGGTTGATATCAAAGCTATCGTTTATGATGGTTCTTATCATGAAGTTGACTCCTCAGAAATGGCCTTCAAAGTTGCAGGTTCTATGGCATTCAAAGCTGGTGCTTTAAAAGCAAATCCAGTATTATTAGAACCATATGTAAAAGTTGAAGTTACTGTTCCTGAAGAATACATGGGCGATGTAATTGGTGACTTAAACTCCCGTCGTGGTCGTATCGAAGGTATGGAACCACGCAATGGTGTACAAGTAATCAACGCATTTGTTCCACTTTCTGAAATGTTCGGTTATGCAACCGACTTACGCTCTAAAACACAGGGTCGTGGGAACTACTCCATGGAAGTTTCTTACTATGATGAAGTTCCTAAAAATATATCTGATGCTATTGTCGCTAAAACAAAAGGCGAATAATAAAGGAGGAAATTAATTAAATGGCTAAACAGAAGTTTGAAAGAACTAAACCACATGTAAACATTGGTACAATCGGTCACGTTGACCATGGTAAAACTACTTTAACTGCTGCTATCACTAAAGTTTTATCTGAAAAAGGTATGGCTCAGTTCGAAGATTACAGCATGATTGATAAAGCTCCAGAAGAACGTGAACGTGGTATTACAATCAACACTGCACACGTTGAATATGAAACTGACAGCAGACACTATGCACACGTTGACTGCCCAGGCCATGCTGACTATGTTAAAAACATGATCACTGGTGCTGCTCAGATGGACGGTGCTATCCTCGTTGTTAGCGCTGCTGATGGCCCTATGCCACAGACTCGTGAACACATTCTTCTTGCTCGTCAGGTTGGTGTTCCTGCAATCGTTGTATTCCTTAACAAAGCTGACCAGGTTGACGATCCTGAACTTCTCGAACTCGTTGAAATGGAAGTTCGTGAACTTCTTTCCAGCTATGACTTCCCAGGTGATGATATCCCTGTAATAACTGGTTCCGCTCTTCAAGCTCTTGAAGGCGATGCAGCTGCTAAAGAAAAAATTCTTGAATTAATGCAAGCTGTTGATGATTATATCCCAACTCCAACTCGTGACACTGATAAACCATTCTTAATGCCAGTTGAAGACGTATTCACAATCACTGGTCGTGGTACAGTTGCTACTGGCCGTGTAGAACGTGGTGAACTCAAACTTGGTGACACTGTTGAAATCGTTGGTCTTTCTGAAGAAAAGAAATCCACTACTGTAACTGGTATCGAAATGTTCCGCAAAATGCTTGATAGCGCTGTTGCTGGTGACAACATCGGTGCATTACTTCGTGGTGTAGACCGTAAAGAAATTGAACGTGGTCAAGTACTTGCTAAACCTGGTACTATTCATCCACACAAAAAATTCAAAGCTCAGGTTTACGTTCTTACTAAAGAAGAAGGTGGACGTCATACTCCATTCTTCTCCAACTATCGTCCACAGTTCTATTTCCGTACTACTGACGTTACTGGTGTTGTAACTCTTCCAGAAGGTACTGAAATGGTTATGCCTGGCGATAACATTGAAATGTCTATCGAACTTATCACTCCAATCGCTATTGAAAAAGGTCTTCGCTTCGCTATTCGTGAAGGTGGCCATACAGTAGGCGCTGGTCGTGTAATCGAAATCGACGAATAATTTCAAGCTTAAGCTTATTACTTTTAATAATTAATTTGTATAAGGGCGGCATTTTGCTGCCCTTATATAAAGTTCTTTTAAAATGCGATGACGCGGCAGATTGCTTGCATAAGGCAAGGGAACTGGCGTGGAGAAATTGTCCGGGTCATGAATCTGGGCGACAAGGAGGAAAATAATTTGGCTAAACAGCAGAAAATCAGAATTCGTTTAAAAGCATATGATCATAAAGCACTTGATCAGAGCTCCGTTAAAATTGTTGAAACAGCTAAAAGAACAGGTGCAATGGTATCTGGTCCTATTCCATTGCCTACCGAAAAAAATATTTTTACAATTTTAAGATCTCCACATGTTAATAAAGACTCTCGTGAACAGTTCGAAATGAGAACTCACAAACGTCTTATTGATATTTTAGAACCAACATCTAAAACTGTTGACGCTTTAATGCGTTTAGATTTGCCAGCAGGTGTGGATATCGAAATTAAATTGTAAGAGGAGGTGGCAATAGATGGCAAAAGTAATTTTAGGTAAAAAACTTGGCATGACTCAAATCTTTACTGAAGAAGGTAAAGTAGTTCCTGTTACAGTTGTAGAATCCGGTAAAAATGTTGTTCTTCAGAGCAAAACTGTTGAAACTGATGGCTACAATGCCGTTCAGATTGGCTTTGGAACAGTTAAAGAAAAAAATGTAACTAAACCAATAAAAGGCCATTTCGCAAAAGCTGGCGTTGAACCAGTAAAATTTATTCGTGAATTACGCCTTGCAGATGTTCCTGAATATAAAGCTGGTGACTCCATCAGCGTTGACATATTTGGTGCCGGTGATTTAGTTGATGTTACTGGTACTTCCAAAGGTAAAGGTTTTGCCGGCGGTATTAAACGTCATAACTTTGCTAGAGGTCCTATGGGTCACGGTTCTAAATCTCATCGTGAACCAGGTTCTACAGGTGCTATGATTTCTGGTCATGGTGGACGTGTACTAAAAGGTAAAAAATTACCAGGCCGTATGGGTGGCGCTAAAGTTACAGTTCAGCGTTTAAGCGTTGTACGTGTTGATGCAGACCGTAACCTTATTTTAATCAAAGGTGCTATTCCTGGTGCTAAAAATAGCTTTGTTGTAATTAAAGATACAGTTAAACCTAAGAAATAATAATTGGAAGGAGGATATGCTATATTATGCCTAAAGTAGCAGTTTATACAGTTGCCGGCCAGCAGATCGGTGATATCGAATTAAATGAAAGCGTATTTGGCGTTGAAGTTAACGAAGGTCTTGTTCATCAAGCAGTTGTAATGCAGTTGGCAGCTCAGCGTTTAGGAACGCATGCAACAAAAACTAGAGGTTTAGTACGCGGTGGCGGTCGTAAACCTTGGAAACAAAAAGGTACAGGTCGTGCTCGTAGCGGAAGCACCCGTTCCCCACTTTGGGTAGGCGGTGGTACAGTTTTTGGTCCATCTCCTCGTTCCTATGCATTCAGAATGCCTCGTAAACAGCGTCGTTTAGCAATTAAATGCGCTTTAACAGATAAAGTAAACAATGGTGATTTCATTGTATTAGAAAGCTTAGATTTCGCAGCTCCTAAAACAAAAGAAGTTGTAAAAATGATGAGCGATTTCAACGTTGCAGAGAAAGCTCTTATCGTTACTGCTGATGTAGTAGAAAACGTAGAGAAATCTTCTCGCAATATCCCTGGTGTAAAAGCTATCAGTTCTTGCGGATTAAATGTATATGATATCTTAAATCATAACAAACTCTTCATTACTAAAGATGCTATTACACGTATTGAGGAGGTATTAGCATAATGGAAGCTAGAGATATCATTATCAGACCGCTTGTTACAGAAATGACAACTGAATTGATGGAAGAAGGCAAATACGTATTTGTAGTTGCTAAAGAAGCTAACAAAATTGAAATTGCCAAAGCAGTATCTACTATCTTCAACGTAAAAGTTGAATCCGTAAATACAGTTAACGTTCTTGGTAAAGTAAAACGTATGGGCCGTAATCTTGGCAAACGTTCTGACTATAAAAAAGCAATCGTAAAACTTGCAGCTGGAGAAACTATCGAGTTCTTCCAAGCTTAAGTAAAAAATAAAAAGGAGGTTAATTAAGTGGCAGTAAAGAGTTTTAAACCTTATTCTGCAGGTAGAAGATTTATGACTGTTTCTTCTTTCGAAGAAATTACAGCAAAAAAACCTGAGAAATCCTTGGTTGAAAGTCTTAAAAAGAACGGTGGTCGTAACTTCCAGGGCCGTTTAACAGTAAGACATCAAGGCGGCGGACACAAACGTTTATATCGTGTAATCGATTTCAAACGTAATAAAGATGGTGTTCCAGCACGCGTTGCTACTATAGAATATGATCCAAACCGTAGCGCTCGTATCGCACTTCTTAACTATTTCGATGGTGAGAAACGTTACATCTTAGCTCCAGATGGATTAAAAGTTGGTGACCAGATTGTATCCGGTCCAGAAGCAGATATTAAAGTAGGTAATGCATTACCACTTGCTAATATTCCACTTGGTACATTAGTACACAACATTGAAATGAAAATCGGTAAAGGCGGTCAGATGGTTCGTTCCGCTGGTGCAGCTGCTCAGCTTATGGCTAAAGAAGGCAACTATGCTCTCTTACGTATGCCATCTGGTGAAATCCGTAAAATCCATATCAATTGCCGTGCAACAATCGGTCAGATTGGTAACTTAGAACATGAAAACCTCACAATTGGTAAAGCAGGTCGTAACCGTTGGTTAGGCGTTCGTCCTGAAAACCGTGGTGTTGCGATGAACCCTAATGACCATCCACATGGTGGTGGGGAAGGCCGTAGCCCAGTTGGACGTAAACATCCTGTTACTAAATGGGGTAAATGTGCTATGGGTGCTAAAACTCGCCGTAAAAAAGCATCTGATAAACTCATCGTTAAACGTCGTGCAAAACGTCGTAAATAATAAATTTATGAATAAGGTAGCTTAATTGATTACCTTATTCTAAAATGAAAGGAGGACATATTTTGTCAAGATCAGTAAAAAAAGGACCTTACGTTGCAGAAAGCCTTGAAAAGAAAATTGATGCTTTAAATGCAGCTAATGACAAAAAAGTTGTTAAAACTTGGTCCCGCAGTTCGACAATCCTTCCTACATTTGTAGGCCATACAATTGCAGTTCATGATGGTCGCAAACATGTACCTGTATATGTTACAGAAGACATGGTTGGTCATAAACTTGGTGAATTTGCACCAACAAGAACTTACAAAGGCCATGCTGGCGAAGAAAGACGTACATCTTTAAGATAATTGTTGAAAGGAGGAACAACTGTGGAAGCTAAAGCAGTAGCAAAATATATCCGTATTTCTCCGCGTAAAGTACGTATTGTTATGAATCTTATTCGTGGCAAAAACGTAGCTGACGCGTTTGCAATATTGAAATTCACACCTAAAGCAGGTGCTGATGTAATTAATAAAGTTTTAAAATCAGCAGTAGCAAATGCTGAAAATAATTTTGATATGAATCCTGATAACCTCTATGTGGCTACAGCATTCGTTGATCAGGGACCTACCCTTAAACGTATTCACCCACGTTCCCGTGGACAGGCATTCAAAATCTTAAAACGTACATCTCATGTTACGATCGTAGTTAAAGAAAAATAATTAGAAGGAGGGAATAGATTTGGGACAAAAAGTTAATCCACATGGTATGCGCCTTGGTATCGTAAAAACTTGGGATGCGAAGTGGTATGCTGGTAAAGATTTCGCTGCTAACTTACACGAAGATATTAAAATTCGTAGCTTCTTAAAAGAAACTTTAAAAGTTGCTGGCGTATCTAAAATTGAAACAGAACGTTCTAAAAATCGTCTCAGATTAACTATTCATACTGCTAAACCTGGTATGGTTATCGGCCGTGGTGGTTCTGGTATTGAACAGCTTAAAAAAGGCCTTAAAAAATACACTGATAAACACGTAGATATTAATATCGCAGAAATTAAACAGCCAGATATGGATGCTACACTCGTAGCTGAAAACATTGCTTCTCAGCTCGAACGTCGTGTTGCTTTCCGTCGTGCAATGAAACAGGCTGTTAGCCGTACAATTCGTATGGGTGCAAAAGGTATTAAAGTAACAGTAGGTGGCCGTCTCGGCGGTGCTGAAATTGCTCGTAGTGAATCTTACCGTGAAGGTAGTATTCCACTTCATACTTTACGTGCTGATATTGATTATGGTACAGCTGAAGCACATACAACTTATGGCCGTCTTGGCGTAAAAGTATGGATCTTCAAAGGTGAAGTTCTTCCTGAAAAGAAACTTGCTGCACAAGCAGAAGCTGTTGAAGGGAGCGAAGATTAATGTTAATACCTAAAAGAGTAAAATACCGTAAACAGTTCCGTGGTACTATGAAAGGTAAAGCTCATAAAGGTAATACTGTAGTACATGGTGAATTCGGTTTACAAGCTCTCGAACCTGCATGGATTACAAACCGTCAGATCGAAGCAGCTCGTATTGCGATGACTCGTTATATTAAACGTGGTGGTCAGGTTTGGATTAAAATCTTCCCTGATAAACCAGTAACTGCAAAACCTGCTGAAACTCGTATGGGTAGCGGTAAAGGTTCACCTGAATACTGGGTAGCAGTAGTTAAACCAGGTCGTATTATGTTTGAAATGGGCGGCGTTAGCGAAGAAGTTGCTAAGGAAGCTATGCGTCTTGCAAGCCATAAACTCCCAATCAAAACAAAATTTGTTAAGCGTGAAGTGCAAGGGGAGGGTGAAGTAAATGAAGGTTAATGAAATACGTGAAATGAGTGCTGGCGAACTTAACCAGAAACTTGCTTCGCTTAAAGAAGAATTATTCAACCTCAGATTCCAGCTTGCTACAGGTCAGCTTGAAAACCCTATGCGTATCAAAGAAGTAAAGAAAACTATTGCTCGTATTAAAACTATTCAACGCGAACAAGAATTAAAAGCTTAATAGTTAAGATTAGACTAATAGATAATAAATGATATGCAGAAGGAAGGAGGTTCTTTTAATGAGCGAAATTAGAAATGAACGCAAGACTAAAGTTGGTAAAGTTGTAAGCGACAAAATGGAAAAAACTATTGTTGTTGCTGTAGTTGATACTGAAAGTCATCCACTCTATAAAAAATCAGTTAAGAAAACTGTTAAATTTAAAGCACATGATGAAAACAACGAAGCTCACGTAGGAGATACAGTTTCTATTATGGAAACTCGTCCTTTATCTAAAGATAAACGTTGGAGACTCGTTGAAATTCTTGAAAGAGCAAAATAATTTGTTACTTGATATAGAATTTTAGAAGGAGGTAAAGCAATGATTCAGCAACAAACAATGTTGAATGTTGGTGATAACACTGGTGCAAAAGAAATTATGTGTATCCGTGTAATGGGCGGTTCTTATCGTAAATATGCCAACATTGGTGATATAATCGTAGCTGCAGTTAAATCTGCTTCACCTGGTGGAATGGTTAAAAAAGGTGACGTTGTTAAAGCTGTAGTAGTACGTTCTAAAAAGGGTTTACGTCGTGTTGACGGTTCTTATATCCGCTTTGATGAAAACGCTGCTGTTATTATTAAAGATGATAAAACTCCACGCGGAACTCGTATTTTTGGCCCGGTAGCCAGAGAATTACGTGACAAAGATTTCATGAAAATCGTTTCACTGGCACCAGAAGTAATTTAATAAATAGACAGGAGGTGCCAAGATTTGTCACAGGCTAAATTGCATGTAAAAAAAGGTGATACAGTTTTAGTATTATCCGGTAAAGATAAAGGTAAACAAGGTAAAATCCTTCAGGCTATGCCTGCTAAAGATAAAGTTGTAGTTGAAGGCGTTAACAAAATTAAACGTCACACTAAACCTAATCAGAAAGCTCCAAACGGCGGTATCATTGAAAAAGAAGCTCCTATGTTTGCTTCTAAAGTTATGGTAGTTTGCCCAGCTTGTTCTAAAGCAACTCGTGTTGCGAAAAAAGAAATTGATGGTAAAATGGTTCGTGTATGCAAAAAATGCGGTGAAGCATTAGACCAAGCAAAATAATTGAGGAAGGAGGATATCTTGGTGGATAGATTACAAGAAAAATATATCAATGAAGTTGTTCCTGCTATGACTGAAAAATTCGGTTATAAAAATGTAATGCAACTTCCTAAGATTGAAAAAGTTATCATTAGTATGGGTGTTGGTGAAGCTGCTCACAACTCTAAAGCATTAGATTCTGCTGTAGCTGACCTCACTATTATCGCTGGTCAGAAACCTGTTTTGACTCGTGCGAAAAAATCTCTTGCTGCATGGAAATTACGTGCAGGAATGCCTATTGGCGCTAAAGTTACTCTTCGTGGAACTCGTATGTATCAGTTCCTTGATAAATTTATGAATATCGCTTTGCCTCGAGTTCGTGACTTCCGTGGCGTAAGCCCTAAAGCTTTTGATGGTCGCGGAAACTATTCAGTTGGTCTTAAAGAACAATTGATTTTCCCTGAAATCGAATATGATAAAATCGAAAAAATTCATGGTATGAATATTATTATTGTTACTACGGCAAAGACTGATGAAGAAGCTAGAGCTCTTCTTAAATTAATGGGTATGCCGTTTAGTGCTTAATTCTTAAGAGGAGGTATACTGATCTATGGCCAGAAAGGCAATGGTCCAGAAATGGAGTCAAGAACCTAAATTCAAGGTTCGTAAATATAACAGATGCAAAATCTGTGGTCGTCCACATGGTTATATGCGTAAATTTGAAATGTGCCGTATTTGTTTTAGAGAACAAAGCTACAAAGGCGCAATCCCTGGCGTAACAAAAGCTAGTTGGTAAGGTTGAAAGAAAGGAGGATATCGATTTATGGGAATGACTGATCCTATTGCAGATATGTTAACTCGTTTGCGTAATGCAAACTCCGTACTTCATGATAAAGTTGAAATTCCTGGTTCTAAAATTAAACAGGCTATTGCAGAAGTTCTTAAAGAAGAAGGTTTCATTAAAGACTTCTCCTTCGCAGAAGATAACAAACAAGGTGTTATCACAATTAACTTGAAATATGGTCCAAACCGTGAACAAGTAATCACTGGTATTAAACGTATTTCTAAACCTGGTCTTCGTGCTTATGCTAAGAAAGATCAATTACCTCGCGTACTTGGTGGTCTTGGTATTGCTATCATCTCTACTTCTAAAGGTATTATGAGTGATAAACAAGCACGTCGTGAAGGTGTTGGCGGCGAAGTTTTAGCTTACGTATGGTAAAATTAGTTTTAGACTAGGAGGTGTACAGATGTCAAGAATTGGTAGTGAACCGATTACAATCCCTGCTGGGGTTACTGTAACAGTTGATGAACATAATCACGTAGCGGTTAAAGGTCCTAAAGGAGAAATTAGCCGTGACTGTCATAAAGATATGAAAATTACAGTAGGTGAAGGCGTTGTAACAGTAGAACGTCCATCCGAAGATAAAATGCATAGATCTTTACATGGTCTTACTCGTACTCTTATCAACAATATGGTTGTAGGTGTAACACAAGGCTTTGTAAGAAATCTTGAAATTAATGGTGTAGGTTATAGAGCTGCACAGGCTGGGAAAAACCTTAACTTATCTTTAGGTTTTTCCCATCCAGTAGTTGTTGAACCTCCTGTTGGAATCAAATTAGAAGCTCCTGCTCCTAACAAGATTGTTGTATCTGGTATCGATAAAGAAGCAGTTGGCGCTATGGCAGCTAAAATTCGTTCTTACAGAGAACCTGAACCTTACAAAGGAAAAGGTATTAAGTACGAAGGCGAACATATCCGTCGTAAAGCTGGTAAAACTGGTTCTAAGAAATAATAATCTTTAGTTAGAAATAGAAAGGAGAGGCTGGTTTTGTTTAATAAACAGGATAAAAATAAAGCTCGTCAGAAACGTCATTTAAGAGTTCGTAATCATATTTCTGGCACAGCTGAAAGACCTCGTTTAAACGTATTCCGTAGCTTAAGCAACATTTATGCTCAAGTTATTGATGATGTTAATGGTGTTACATTAGTATCCGCAAGCTCCAAAGATAAAGATTTCAACGCTTACGGCGGTAACATCGAAGCAGCTAAAGCTGTAGGTGCAGCTGTAGCAAAACGTGCTCTTGAAAAAGGCATTACTGAAGTTGTATTTGACCGCGGTGGCTATGTATATCATGGTCGTGTAGCAGCTTTAGCAGATGCAGCTCGTGAAGCTGGTCTAAAATTCTAATATTGGAACAGGAGGTAAATTAATGGCCAAGATTGACGCTAACGCACTTGAATTAGAAGAAAAAGTTGTGTATATTAATCGCGTTGCTAAGGTTGTAAAAGGTGGCCGTCGCTTTTCTTTCAGCGCTCTTGTTGTAGTAGGCGATAAAAACGGTCATGTTGGTGCAGGTCTCGGTAAAGCTAGTGAAGTACCTGAAGCAATCAGAAAAGGCATTGAAGATGCTAAAAAGAATCTTGTAGAAGTTTCTTTAGTAGATAAAACTATTCCACACGAAAGCCTCGGTGTATTCGGTGCAGGTCGTGTGCTCTTAAAACCAGCTGCAAAAGGTACTGGTGTTATCGCAGGTGGTCCAGCTCGTGCAGTTTTAGAACTTGCAGGTGTTGGTAATATCTTAACAAAATCCCTTGGTTCTTCTAACCCTAATAACATGGTTCGTGCAACTATTAAAGGTTTAGAACAGCTTAAAAAAGCTGAGCTTGTAGCTGAACTTCGTGGAAAATCCGTTCAGGAACTTTTAGGTTAAGGAGGAAATATTTCAATGGCAAAAGTGAAAATTACCCTTACAAGAAGTCTGATCGGCAGACCTGAAACTCAGAGAAGAACAATTCAGGCTTTGGGATTACGTAAATTAAATTCTACAGTAGAACATGAAGATACAGCTACAATTAGAGGTATGATTCATAAAGTAGAACATCTTATTACAGTAGAAAAAATCGGCGAATAATTTAGAGGAGGTGTCCAGGTTATGAAATTACATGAATTATCACCAGCACCGGGCTCTAGAAAAGTTCGTATTCGTGTTGGTCGTGGTTTAGGTTCTGGTTTAGGTAAAACTTCCGGACGTGGTCATAAAGGTCAGAACGCTCGTTCTGGTGGCGGCGTACGTACAGGTTTTGAAGGTGGCCAGATGCCTTTATACCGTAGATTGCCAAAACGCGGCTTCAAAAATATTTTTGCAAAAGAATATGCTGAAGTAAACGTTTCTTCTTTAAATCGTTTTGAAGATGGCGCAACAGTAGATCCAGCAGCATTAGTAGAAGCAGGTATCCTTAAAAACGTTTGTGACGGTGTACGTGTTCTTGGTAACGGCGAAATTACTAAGAAATTAACTGTTGTAGCAAACGGCTTCACAAAATCTGCTGAAGAAAAAATTACAGCAGCAGGTGGAAAAGTAGAGGTGATCTAAGTGCTTTCAGCTCTTAGCAATATCCTCAAAATCACCGAATTGCGACAGAAAATAGTATTTACACTAATTATGTTTGCAGTCTTCAGGCTCGGGACTCATATCCCGGTGCCTGGAGTAAATCCTTCAGTAATTGAACAGTTATTTAACAGCGGTAACTTGTTTGGCTTGTTGGATTTATTTTCCGGTGGTGCTTTAAGTAAATTTTCTCTCTTTGCTATGAGTATTACCCCATATATCAACGCGTCAATTATTATTCAATTGTTGACCGTAGTAGTACCTACTTTGGAACAGTGGTCTAAAGAAGGTGAAGAGGGACATAAAAAGATAACCAAGACGACCCGTTATTTGACTGTTGTCTTGGCATTTTTACAAGCTATAGGTATGTCTATTGGTCTTAAACAGGCCATAATTAATCCTAGTATTACATCAATTCTTATTATTGCAATTACCCTAACAGCAGGAACTGTGTTCCTCATGTGGATTGGTGAGCAGATAACTGCACATGGTGTGGGAAATGGTATATCGCTTATCATTTTCGCAGGTATCGTTGCAGCACTTCCACAAAATTTGGGTACTATATATAATTACTTGCAAGCAGGCACAATAAGCTATTTTAATGTGTTATTCTTTGCAATAATCGCCCTTGCTATGATTGTTTTTGTTATTGCCATTCAGCAAGGACAACGTAGAGTTCCGGTGTCCTACGCAAAACGCGTTGTAGGTCGTAAAACTTACGGTGGCCAATCTACGCATATACCGCTTAAAGTAAATCAGGCCGGCGTTATACCAATCATCTTTGCATCATCAGTATTGATGTTCCCAGCTACTTTAGCTCAGTTTGTACAAACTCCTTGGATTAAAACAATTGCTGATTATTTCCAATGGGGAACACCTTTTCAAAGTGCTGTATATGCATTATTGATTTTATTTTTTACGTATTTTTACACTGCGGTTACATTTAAAATTCCGGATCTCGCTGATAATTTGAAAAAATACGGTGGTTTTATTCCTGGAATTCGTCCAGGTCAGGCAACTGCAGATTATTTAGACCGTATTATGACACGTATTACATTAGCGGGTGCATTTTTCCTTGCATTCATTGCAATTTTACCAACAATGATAGCTGGTGCTACTCATATTGAAGGAATTCATTTCGGTGGTACAGCATTATTAATCGTAGTTGGGGTTGCTCTTGATACGATGAAACAAATTGAATCAATGGTCGTAATGCGCCATTATGAAGGTTTTATGAAGTAAGGAGGATTTTTATGCACATCCTTTTAATGGGCCCTCCTGGTGCTGGTAAAGGTACACAGGCAGCTAGGCTAGTAGAAGAATTTAAAATTCCTCATATCTCTACTGGGGATATGTTTCGTGCAGCAGTAAAAGAAGGTACTGAACTTGGAAAACAAGCAAAAGCTTGCATGGATGCTGGACAATTAGTTCCAGATGAAGTTACAATTGGTATTGTAAAAGAACGTTTAGCTAAAGCTGACTGCGAAAAAGGATTTATTTTGGATGGTTTTCCTCGTACAGTAGAACAAGCTGTGGCTTTGGATAAAATTTTAAGTGAATTAGGTTTAAAACTTAACTGTGCTTTGAACGTTGCTGTTCCAGCAAGTGAATTAATCAGAAGAGCAGTTGGTCGTCGTATTTGTAAAAAATGCGGTGCTACTTATCATGTAGAATTTAAGCCATCTAAGAAAGACGGAATTTGTGACGTGTGCGGCGGTGACCTTTATCAAAGAGCTGACGACAGCGAAGCAACAATGAAAAATCGTCTTTCTGTTTATGAAGAACAGACAAAGCCTCTTATTTCTTATTATGAAAAAGAAGAACTTTACAAAGAAGTTGACGGAAGTCAGTCAATGGATAAAGTATTCCAAGACATTGTTGCAATTTTGCGCAGTTAATTGATAATATAATACGGTAATATATCTGTTGTAAAAAAAGTGTGAAAAAAATCGCTGATAATGATATATTTAAACGCTGTAATATGTTATAATTAATATTCGGGCAGTAAACAGGAATGTTTTTCTGTGGCAGATAACAATAATGTTGGGCATGGCATTGCTGTAAAAACGGATTACTGACAGGTTTGGGCATATCATGGGCATGATAATTCAAACCTCAAAGAGTTTTCGGCCCAACTTAAGCTTTAATTGAAGGAGAATTTCATGTCTAAGCAAGATGTAATTGAAGTTGAAGGTAAAGTATTAGAAGCTTTGCCTAACGCAATGTTTAAAGTAGAGTTAGAAAACGGTCACGTTGTACTAGCTCATGTTTCTGGTAAAATTCGCATGAATTTTATCCGCATCCTGCCAGGTGATAAAGTTACTATTGAACTTACGCCTTATGATTTGACCAGAGGCCGAATCACTTACCGTTTTAAATAAGACCTATTTTTATAATTTGATAGGCATTATAGCAATGTAGAAGGAGGTACATGCAGTGAAAGTTAGACCATCAGTAAAACCTATTTGTGAAAAATGTAAAGTTATTAAACGCAAAGGTCATGTAATGGTTATTTGCGAAAATCCTAAACATAAACAGAAACAAGGATAAGGAGGTGCTGATTGTATGGCACGTATTGCCGGTGTAGATTTACCACGCGATAAACGAGTTGAAATTGCTTTAACATATATTTTTGGTATTGGTCTTAAAACTTCTCAGGATATCTTAGCTGCTACTGGTATTAATCCAGATACTAGAGCACGTGATCTTACTGAAGATGAAGTTGCTAAGTTACGTGAATATATCGACAAAAATCATCTTGTAGAAGGTGACCTTCGTCGTGAAATTTCTTTAAATATTAAACGTTTGGTTGAAATCGGATGCTATCGCGGTAGACGCCATCGTTTAGGCTTACCTGTACGCGGTCAGAACACAAAAAATAATGCGCGTACTCGTAAAGGCCCTAAAAAGACTGTAATGGGTAAAAAAGGCTAAGAAGAAGGAGGTTTAATAAGTGGCAGCAAATAAAACATCTCGTCCAAAGAGAAAAGATCGTAAAAATGTCGAATACGGTGTTGCACACATTCGTTCGACTTTCAATAATACAATTGTTACTATCACTGACAAAAATGGTAATGCTTTATCCTGGGCTAGTGCTGGTGGACTTGGCTTCAGAGGTTCTAGAAAAAGCACTCCATTTGCAGCTCAAATGGCAGCAGAAGTTGCAGCAAAAGCAGCAATGGAACATGGTTTAAAACAGGTTGAAGTATATGTAAAAGGTCCTGGTGCAGGTCGTGAAGCTGCAATCAGATCTTTACAGGCAACTGGTCTTGAAGTTAACATGATTAAAGATGTTACTCCAATTCCACATAATGGTTGTCGCCCACCTAAACGTAGAAGAGTATAATTAGGAGGTTGAAGTAGAAATATGGCTATTGACAGAGTTCCTTCTCTGAAAAGATGTCGCGCTCTCGGCTTAGAAACAGCTGTAGTTGGTCTTGCAAAAAGCTCCAAAAGACAGCCTAAACGTTCTGGTCGTAAAGTAAGCGAATACGGAATGCAGTTAAAAGAAAAACAAAAAGCTAAATTTATATATGGTGTATTAGAAAAACAGTTTAGAGCTTATTATGATAAAGCTAAAACTATGCCAGGCGTAACAGGTGAAAACTTACTTGGTCTTCTCGAACGTAGAATTGACAACGTTGTTTTCCGTTTAGGTCTTGCATCCACTCGTCGTCAGGCTCGTCAGCTTGTTTCCCATGGTCACATTACTGTTAATGGTAAACGTCTTGACATTCCTTCCGCTTTAATTAAAGTTGGCGATGTAATCGGTGTTAAAGAAAAAAGCCGTGGTACTGCATTATTCAAAGAAATTGCAGAAAGCAAAAATGCTTTAAACGTACCAGCTTGGCTTACTGCTGATATCCAGAATCTTAGCGGTTCTGTTACAAGATTCCCTAACCGCGACGAAATCGATATTCCAGTTGATGAACAGGCGATTGTCGAATTGTACTCCAGATAATATGTCTGTGTTTTATAGCGCATAGAATAGGAGGTTGTTTCAGATGATCGAAATCGAAAAACCAAAGATTGAGATTGTGGAAATAAGTGAAGACAACCGTTATGGTAAATTTGTCTGTGAACCATTGGAACGCGGATATGGTACTACTCTTGGCAACAGCTTACGTCGTATTTTGTTGTCTTCTTTAGAGGGTGCGGCTATAACATCTATCAAAATTGATGGTGTTCTTCATGAATTTTCTACTATTCCTGGGGTTCGTGATGATGTAACAAACATTATCTTAAACTTAAAAGAATTATGCTTAAAAATGCATGATGAAGAACCTCATACCATTCGTATAGATGTTACTGGTGAAAAAGAAGTAACAGCAGCAGACATTATTGTTGATTCTGATATTGAGATTCTCAATAAAGATTTGCATATTGCTACTGTTGATGAAACTGGTTCTTTGAAAATGGAAATGGTAGTTGAACGTGGAAGAGGATATACACCTGCTGATAAAAATAAAAAACCAGATCAGGTTATTGGTATTATCCCTATCGATTCCATCTTCTCTCCTATTCAAAGAGTTAACTACACAGTAACAGATACTCGTGTTGGTAATGTTACCGACTATGATAAACTTACATTAGAAGTATGGACTGATGGTTCTATAAAACCAGAAGAAGCAGTAAGTAAATCAGCTAGCATTTTGATTACTCACTTGCGTCTATTCCAGAATATGGGTGGTTCTGTAGAAGATATTCCTGCTGATGAAGGAATTTTCAATACACCAGAAGAAGATAATACTTCTAAAGTTATGGAAATGACAATCGAGGATCTTGATTTATCTGTACGTTCTTACAACTGCTTGAAGAGAGCTGAAATCAACACTGTTGCAGATTTAATGCAAAAAAGTGAAGATGATATGATTAAAGTTAGAAACCTTGGTCGTAAATCTCTTGAAGAAGTTAAGAAAAAATTACAGGAATTAGGATTAACACTCGCTGAAAAAGAATAACAGGAAAGGACAGGCTGCTAATGGGCTACAGTAAATTAGGACGCAACTCCAGTGCACGTAAAGCTTTATTCCGTAGTGTGCTAGTTTCCCTTTTTAAACATGAACGCATTGAAACTACTGAAGCTAAGGCTAAAGAAATCAGCGGTCTTGCTGAAAAACTCATTACCCTTGCAAAACGCGATGACTTAAGTGCTCGCCGTCAGGTTATTGCTGAACTTGTTGATAAAGAAGTTGCAAAAAAATTATTCGATGAAATTGCACCTAAATATAATGACCGCAATGGTGGTTATACTCGTATTCTTAAATTAGGCGTACGTCGTGGTGACGCTGCTCCAATGGCTCTTTTAGAGTTAGTAAAATAATTTAGAATTAGTAATTCATTGAATTATTGATATGTGAGGCGGTCAAATGGGCCGCCTTCGCCTTATCAATTAAGTTAAAAATTTAATTAATAGATTTTTGGTTTACTTGATAAGGTGATTGTGTTAACAATTTAAAATGGGTATAATAAGAACTGTAATTTTGATTGCAGTTCTTATTTTTTTATATAGATTTATAGGTGATGATATTGAGTTTTATAGAAGTAAAAAATCTCACACATATTTTTAGGGAAAATGATGAGAAAAAAACAGAAAAAATAGCGTTAGATAATATTAATTTAAAGATAGATAAAGGTGAATTTATAGCTATTATTGGCGTTAATGGTTCAGGCAAGTCAACACTAGCAAAGCATTTCAATGGTTTATTATTGCCAAGTGAAGGTGAATGTGTTGTTGATGGCATGAAAGTTGACGATAGTGAGGATATTTGGAAAGTACGTCAAAAAGTAAGTATGGTATTTCAAAACCCTGATAATCAAATAATCGCTACTGTAGTAGAAGATGATATCGCTTTTGGCCCTGAAAATATGGGACTTGAGCGTGAAGAAATAAAAGATAGAATAGAATTTGCTTTAAAATCTTTGCATATTGAGCATTTGCGCAAGATGCCACCGCATTTGTTATCAGGTGGGCAAAAACAATTGACTGCTATTGCTGGGGCTATAGCGATGCGTACTCAATGTATAGTTTTAGACGAACCGACAGCAATGCTTGACCCACAGGGTAGAAATGCTGTAATGAAAGCATTGAAGGAATTACATGAAAAATATAATATAACTATTATTATAATTACGCATTTCATGGAAGAAGCTGTGCAAGCAGATAGAATTATTGTCATGAATGATGGCAAGATAATACAAGATGGTATGCCAAAAGATATTTTTAAACAAAAGGAAAATTTAAAGAAAATAGGTCTTAGTGTACCTTTAGCTGTAGATATTGTAGATGCTTTGCAGAAAAAAGGTTTGAAACTAGCTAATGTTTTTGATAATGAAAATTTAGCTAGAGAATTACAACAATTAATATGTAAATAATATTAAATAGATTTTAAAGTGGTGAGAAGATGCCAATAGAGGTAAAAAATATAAGTCATATTTATATGGAAAATACGCCATATGAAAAAAAAGCATTAAATAATGTTAGTTTAACAATAAATGAAGGTGAATTTGTAGCTATTGCAGGTCATACAGGTTCAGGAAAATCCACACTTATGCAACATTTTAATGGTTTATTAAATCCTACTAAAGGTGAAGTTTTTATTGATGGAATTGACATTAATAAAAAGAAGGATAAAAAGACTTTAAATGCTAGACGTAGTGTGGGTATGGTGTTTCAATATCCAGAACAACAATTATTTGAGGAAAGTATTTTTGCAGATATTGCTTTTGGCCCTAGAAATTTTGGTTGTAGTGAAGATGAAGTAAAGCAAAGAGTCAAAGATGCAATGGATTTTGTAGAATTAGATTATGAGGAGTATAAAGATAAATCTCCTTTTTTATTGAGTGGCGGTCAAATGAGACGTGTGGCAATAGCTGGAATAATTGCATTGAAGCCTAAGTATTTAGTTTTAGATGAGCCGACAGCAGGTCTTGACCCTAGACTTAAACAGAATTTATTGCAAAAGGTAAAAAAATTACATCAAAAAGAAAAGATGACAATTATTATGGTATCGCATAATATGGACGATATAGCACTTTTGGCAGATAAGGTAGCTATTATGAGACAGGGAAAATTAATGATATATGGCGAGCCACGTGAAGTTTTTACACATAAAGATGTAATTGAACAAGCAGGTTTATTAGAGCCAGAAGTGATGCAATTATTGCGAAAAATAAAAGAATATGGTTTAGATGTAGATATAAATGCTTTAAATAAACAAGAAGCTTTAAATAATATTTTAGTAGCTTTGAGAAAGAGAGGGATAAAATGCTAACTGATATAAAAATTGGTCAATTTTTCCCAGCAAATTCTTTATTGCATAAATTAGATGCTAGATTGAAAATCGTAAGTTTATTTATTTTAATCGTGGGGATTTTTGTTTTTGATAGCCAATTAGATTATATTATATGGTGCATGTTAATTGGAACTTTGATGTATATGTCAAAAATTCCCTTAAAAATGTTTTTTATATCCATAAAGCCAATTATCTGGATTATTTTATTTACTTTTATTTTGCATTTATTTACAACGCAAGGAAAAGTTATTTTTGAAATTTGGAAGCTTAGCATTACATGGGAAGGTTTGGCAAATGGTAGTTTTGTCTGCCTTAGGTTGTTATTATTGATGTTTGGAGCATCTTTATTAACATTTACAACGCCACCACTTGTATTATCTGATGCTTTGGAAGATTTGATGAAGCCATTAAAAAGATTTGGCGTGCCTGCTCATGAATTAGCTATGATGATGACGATAGCACTTCGTTTTATTCCTACTTTATTGGAAGAAACAGATAAAATTATAAAAGCTCAAAAATCTCGTGGTGCTGATTTTATGACAGGAAATATCTTAAAAAGAGTCAAAGCTTTTATGCCAATATTGATACCGTTATTTATCAGTGCTTTTCGCAGAGCAGATGATTTGGCTATGGCTATGGAAGCAAGATGTTATCATGGCGGAGTAGGTAGAACACGCTTGAAACAATTGAGTTTTGCCTCTAGAGATTATATAGCAATGACTGCTTTTATAGGGATTTTGTTAATTTTGACAGTTATAAAAATAGTTTTTCCCCATATAGTATTATTTACTTTATAAAATTAAATATGTATAATCTAAAAGAACTAGTTTATTTTAAATGTATATAATAGACTAGTTCTTTTTTGAAGCGATAAAATAAAAAATTAAACGAGGATAGAAAATGAAATCTGAACATAAGGAAATGATGAAAGCTAGAAGACGTAATATAAAACTTACGCTTAGTTATGATGGGACAAATTATCATGGTTTTCAAAGACAGACTAAAGTTGTAGCTGTGCAAAATGTATTAGAGGGTGCATTATTTAAATTATTTGGTGATAGTATTGAGTTAGCGGCAGCAGGTAGGACAGATGCTGGTGTTCATGCTATAGGTCAAGTGGTGAATTTTTTTACTGATGGAACTATTCCTATTCAAAATGTAGTGCGTGCAGGAAATCGCTTGTTGACAGATGATATAGTTTTATTAAAAGCAGAAGAAGCTGACCGTGATTTTAGTGCACTACATAGTGTAAAATCTAAGATTTATATTTATAAGGTTTTTGAAAATGAATTGGCAGACCCATTTATGAGTAGATTTTATTGGCATGTAAATAAAAAATTAAATTTAGAAGATATGCAAGAGGCTTTAAAATATATTGAAGGAGAACATGATTTTTCCTCATTTCGTTCTGCTGGCGGAAATGATACAAGCCCTATTCGTGAAATTTATGAAGCTAGTTGTACAAAAGAAAATAATGTATATACTTTTAAATTTTGGGGCAGTGGATTTTTATATCATATGGTCAGAAATATCATGGGTTTGATGATAAATATTGGACTTGGTAGAGTGGATAAGCATGAAGTGCCAAAAATAATAGAGGCTAAAAATAGAGCTTTAGCAGGGAAGATGGCGCCAGCAAATGGCTTGTATTTGCAAAAGGTATATTATTGATAATATTTTGTTTAAACTATGGATAATAAAAATGTAGAGGTATAAATGGTCATTTTAATTGCAGGTGCTAGTCATACAGGAAAGACTTTGTTTGCACAAAAACTATTAGAAAAATATAAATATCCTTATTTAAGTATAGATCATTTAAAGATGGGTTTAATTAGAAGTGGGCAAACTAATTTAACAGTGGAAGATGATGAGCAACTGACTAAATATTTATGGTCAATTGTTGTGGAAATGATAAAAACTGTTATTGAAAATAAACAAAATTTAATTGTTGAAGGCTGTTATATTCCAGCAGATTGGATTAGGTATTTTAAACAAAGATATTTAGAAGAAATAAAATATTGTTGTTTAATTATGAGTGAAGAATATATAAAAAATAATTTTAGTACGATAAAACAAAAAGCGAATATCATTGAAAAGCGTTTAGATGATAGTTATTGTACAAAAGAATTGTTGATAAAAGAAAATAAACGTAATTTAGAGATATGTAAGCAATATAATTATAAATATATATTAATTGATGAAAAATATAATATAAGTGATATATAAAAAAAGCAGTAGATTTATTGAACTGCACCCCAAAAGTTGGACAAAAAACAACTTTTGGAGGTGCAGTTTTTTTATGACTAAATACT